>WNGD01003448.1_pt1 | contig 16015 bp, 20 predicted proteins | sample 5400671 | NCBI WGS metagenome assembly WNGD01 (sample SAMN13153369, study PRJNA577476) | soil metagenome | isolation source: 40 cm soil or saprolite under grassland replicate 2 | place: USA:California | collected 2016-06-15 | reverse complement strand
TACCGGCAGATCGCCCAACCCTTCGAGTGGACCTTCACCAAAGACGACCTCGCCCGACTGCTCGACCGGATCGACAGCCAAGAGCCAAAGCTTCAACTCACAGCATGACCACCGAACTTGCGGACGCGCGTACTAGCCGGCCCGCTTCCAGGAGCGGAACTGCGACAGGAGCCCCTCGCGCAGCGCCGGCGCGAGGGGCTCCTCGCGCAGCAGCCGGCCGGTGACGCGGATCGTCTCGCGGATCTGGTCGACGTACGTGACGCAGCTGGGGCAGTACGTGAGGTGGTGCTCGAACCGGCGGCGCTCCTCGGCGGGCAGCGCGTTCTCGATGTAGTCGGTGACGAGCTCGACGATGTCGAGGCAGCTGAGCTTCTTGTTCACGGTCCTTCCTCGTTACTCGTGTGCCTATGGTGCGTCGGCTGGGTAGAGCTCTGTGAAGAGCCGCCAGCAGGCTAGGTAGCGCTGGAGCCTGGCGAGGCCAGCCTTCACCCAGGCGTCCGTATCGAGGTCGTCGGCGATGTAGTGCATCGGGTACTCCTCTGATTGGTCTTTCCTATTTCGCGGCGCTGCCGCTTGAAGAGAAGGTGCCGTCGCCTTCGGTCCCCGACGGGGACCGGAAGGTGCGAAAGGATCGGGCGCGACCTCGTGCGAGAGTTGATCAAGCGATCTCGAACCTCGACGGTCTGAGGCCTGTCGCGGCCGGTGCTCACGGGCTAATCCCGGGTGGCTGCGTCGCGGCTTTCTCCAGCGCCCCGACTCTTCCCGGCTGGTTACGCGGCCCTTGCGGGCCCGGACGGGCCTGCCTCGAGGCAGCGGTTGAGGGGCGGCGCCGGGTGGCTGGGTCGGCGCCGCACGGGCAGGGAGGGGCGCGTTCGCGAGTGTCCGGGGTCCGTCGCGCGAGATGGTGACGGGGTTGCCGTGGTGGCGGATCTCAAGCGGTGCTCCGTCGAGGAGCGGTAGGGGGCCTGCGGTGGCCGGCTGCTCGGGGGCTAGCTCCGGGTCGCGGCGTCCGCAGCCTTTGCGAGCGCTGTCGCGGCGGAGAAGAACTCCTGCGACTGTCCGGTGAAGAGCCCGCTGGCGGCGAGCCCCTTGACGGCGCCGAGGGCGGCGCCGACGGTCTCGGTCGGGCGGAGAATCGAGCAGATCGCGAGCTTTCGATCGAGGAAGACCGTCGGCTCCGGCATGATCCGGTTCGGCTTCACGTCCTCGCCACCCCCGTTGAGATCGGGGAAGACCAGGCCGTTGGTCGGGTCGGTGAGCGCCGGAGCGTTGCCGGCTTTGTCCTGCCAGGTCTGGAAATGCATGACCTCTGTGGGGCCGATGCTGAGCAGGATGCGCAGGACTTCCGGGTCGGTAGCCCGCTGCGCGAGCCCAGCGTAAAGGCTGCTGCCGCCCTGTTCGATCATCCCGAAGTGGAAGGCCGCCGTGTTGGCGATCGCCTGCAGATGCTTGCGAGGCCGCAGGTCGTCGTCGCTGCGTGGGATGGCGGGGAACTTCCCCGAGGCGAGGCCGGGGACGGCCTGCGGGAGGGTGTCGCCGAGGTCGGGGTTCTTTGAGTCGCTGCGGTAGCGCGACCAGTAGCTCGTGTCGACGGTGAGCTCCATCAGGTTGGTGAGCCGTCCGATCTGTGCTGCGCCCGTCGCCTCGCTGCTGGGGAGGGTGCGGAACGGGTCGAGGTCGATCGGCTGCTCACCGCGCGCCTGCAGGTAGGAGTTGATGAAGTTGGCGTGGCTCTGCTCGTCGTCGGCGTTGTCGTGGATGTACTGGTGCATGTCCTTGTCGATGACGGCGAGCGCCTTGGTGTAGGCGCGATTCCCGCTGCCGCCCGCGACCTCGCCGTCCTGGACGCCGCCTAGTTCGTTGTACTGCTTCCAGAGATCGGCTTCGAGAAGCTCTGCGGCGGCGAGGAACTTGAGAATCGCGGCGTCTCCCGCCGGGAGTGCCTGGCCGGCCAGCGCGGCCGGCGTTTCGATCAGAAGTCTCCCCGCACCGAGGGTCAGGGCTCCGGCTGCCGCTCCCTTGGCGAGGAAGGCCCGGCGGCTGGTGCGATGCTCAGACGACTCATTCATCGGTGGTTCTCCTTTTGCTGGGACTGGGGGTACAGGGCTTGTAGTCCGCCGCAGGACCTCGCCCGCGTACCGGAACGTGGCCAGGGGAGAGGCGGCTGATCGTGGCCCGGCAGGCTTGTCTCAGCGGTCGCCGTCGGCTGCGGCGGGAGCCGCTACGCGCCGGAACGACGCGGCCGCCGCCTGCCTGCGTTCGAAGAGGACCGCGAGCCAGATCGAGCCCTCGAACAGCGCCCACATCGGTAGCAGCTCGAGGAAGGTCGTCATCGGATCGGGACCGGGAAGCGCGAGAGCGATGACGGTGACGACGAAATACCCGATGCGGCGGTGCTTGCGCAGCGTCCGCGAGCTAAGGACTCCGAGTGCGACGAGCCCGACCACCATGAGCGGTAGCTGAAAGACGATCACGATTCCGAGCAGCACGGTTGCGACGAATGAGTAGTACGCGCGCGCCTGGATGAGATGGAGAAAGACCGTGCTGTCGTAGTTCGTTAGCCAGCGCATGGCGCGGGGCAGCACGATCCAGTAACCGAACGAGATGCCGGCAGCCCCGAGGGTGGCGGCGAACGCAGCGAGGGCGAGGGTCGTCCGCTCGGCGGCGGGTTCGAAGGCGGGGGCGAAGAAGGCCCAGACCTGCCAGAGGATCACTGGCGATGCGAGCACGACTCCGGCGTACAGGCTCACGGTCAGCGAGACCGTGAAGGGCTCGGCGACGCCGAGGGTGACCAGGTGACGGTGGCCGGCTGGCAGCGGCCGGTTCAGCCAGGTGAGGAGTCGCGAATGGAAGGCGAACGCGACGATCGTCGTGATGGCGAGTACGCTGAATACGACGAAGAGGCGTCCCCGCAGCTCGTCCAGATGTTCGGCGAGTGTTGCCTCCTCGCGGTGGCCAAGCCGGCGCGGCAGGCGGCTCATGCCGATGCTAGGCGGTCTCGCGCTCGGTCGGCTGTGGGGCGGGTGCGGTCGCTTCGGGCGGCGCGAGTTGCGGCGACGGCTCCGCCGGGGTGTGACCTGTGATCGAGTCTTTGAACTCCCGCATGCCCGTTCCGAGCGAGCGCCCGATCTCCGGCAGCCTTCGGCCGCCGAAGAGCATCAGCGCGATGAGAAGGATCAAGATGATGTGCCACGGTTGTGTTAGTCCGGTCATGTCTGAGACGGTAGGCCCTGTCGATCGCCGTCGAAGGAGCTCGAGGTTCCCCGGGGAAATCGCGGTGACCACCCCGTCAACGGACGCCCGGCTTCCGGTTCAGCCCTGCTGCCGGGATGCTTGGAGTCAGACTCGTGGTAGCGACGGCGCGAGCAAGCGCCGCCGCAAGGCGGCGACACTCGTGGCAACTCCCGCGATCAGAGCAGCAAGAGCGGCTTGCGGACGCGCCGGAATGCGGCGGCTTGGAGCACGCCGGCATCGACGAGCCTGCACATCCAGCCGAAGCCGCTGCGCGGATTCGAGTCGTCGTCGAAGCTGCCGATCGCTGCGAAGCTCCTGCCGCCGCGGAAGTCCCACTCCTCGATCTCTTCGTGCCGATCTTCGATGTCGGCGCGGAAGCTGTCGAGATCGTTGCGAAGCCGCTGCTTGACCGTGTCCAGCCATGTCTCTTGCGGGTCGTGGCGGGGGTCGACACCGCACTGCTCGAGGAGGTCGTCTTCGACCTCCTCGAGGATCAGCGAGTCGAGGTAGCGCCTCGCCTCGCCCCAATCCGGTGCCTGGCCGGCCTCGAGTCCAACCAGCTCGATCGCGAACCCGGCCTCCCGGGCGCGCGCCAATACCGAGGCGGGCGCGCCCGCGATGTCACTCTCCTGGTCGAGCGTATGCTCGAGTTCGTGGTCGGGAAGCGACTCGGCCTCCGCATAGTCGCGCTCGGCGATCGACTCGAGAAACGGCTCACCTGCGTCGTCGCGGGCAAGGCGCTGGTCGACGATGGCCCAGCTGATGGGCACGCCTTTCTCAAGCGTGATCAGCTGGTGGCCCGGACTTGGAGCGTCCGCCCGGAACCGCCGAAACGCTCCGGTCTCCCGATGCCCGTCGGGATGGTGCAGCGCCAGACAGTAGCGCGCCAGATGTGCCTGCACGCGCTGTTGCTCAACCCGCACCACCAGCCAGTAGCGGCCGCCGACCAGCACGACCGAGCCCGGTGCGAGCGCGTCCTCGCCCGCGTACGGGTGGACGCGCTCGCGGCCGGCGCGGTCGTGCGTGACGATCTCGTACGAGACAGCCAAGCCACTACTCACCGGACAGTCCCGATGGCGCCACTCCCCGCTAGGCGGCCATCCGGAGCGCCATGTCGCGCTCAGCAGACACGCGCGGCTCGAAGCGGGTGACAAGCGTCGCGCCCAGACCGCCGGCTCCGACGACCAGGTAGAAGACGAGCGCAGTTGTGTGGTCGGAGAAGCCGACGATAAACGGCAGCACAATCAGGGCGACCGTGACCGTGATGTCGGCGTAACCGTGCAGCAGCGGCGGGATGATCCGAACGATTCCCGTCGGCCACGCCGTTCCGACAGCGAGCACCGCGGCGCCGATGCCGAACGCAAAGGCGATCCACTTCGCGGCGTCGTCGTCGAAGCTGAGAACGAGCGGCAGCACGATCAGAACCGCCGCAAGCGGGTAGTCGAGTACGCCATGGACGACGGGAGGAAGGATCCCACGGCCCATGAGCTTGTTAAGGCCAGACATCGTTTGAACCTCCTGCTGGTTGACAGATGAGACTCACGGGAGGGGTCCCCTGGTCACATGCAGACCGTAGGCTCGCTGGGCCACCGCTTCGGAAACCTCGCTCGCGTATTTGAGCGTCGCGCGGAACCTGCACACACGATCGTTCCCGAGAGGCGGCTCGTGAAGTAACTCTTCACTTCGGTCAAGCTCGTAGGCGTATGGCGATTACCGAACTGGCCACGGGAGTCTGAGCGCAACAGGACGCCCGTCGCTACGTCGCGACGTCGGGCTTGCCGGCCTCAAGGGCGGTCTGCGCTGTAGCCGGCCGCGGCCTCGCTCAACCGCGCTCTTCCTCCACCGTCCGCTCGGCCGTAGGAAATGCCTCGAGGCGCTCGTCCGGGATCGGCTTGCCACTTTCGACGGAGAGCCCATACGTGCCGGCGGCCAGACGCTGCTCCGCACGGTCGAGTGCGGCGAGCCGATCGCGAAGGTCTTCAGCCAACCCCTCGTCGAGCTCGTCCAGATAGAGGTCTGCGGCAAGATTCCCTGGCTCGAGCCAGCCGGCGTCGTCACCGTCGTCCTGATGCCCGCGACGGTCGAGCGCCTGCTCGAGCTCGCGCCGCTCGGCGGCAAGCAGCGTCCGGGCACGTTCGGGGTCCACTATTCCGCCCTGTCCATCAGCGCAGTCCGAGCAGGTACTCGGCGTACCAGGTCGACCAATCCTCAGCCGGCTCGACGTCACCCTGGCGCAGCTCGGTCAGGTACGCGTGGTGCGCGCGCTTGGCGGTTCGGAGCGCCCCGGCCAGCTGACCGACCGCATCGTCACGCTCCTGGCCGTCTCCTGCCGTCGCCTTCTCGTTTTCGGTCGCGAGGATCTCTCCCTGCTCCGCATAGATGTGGGCCATTGGCCACATGGGGAGCGGGTGGTTCGGGTCTCGCTGTGACGAGGGCCTGCGCTGCGCCATGGCTGTGTCTCCTATTCCTTTCTGTTCGGTGAGGTGGTTTCTGCGAGCGCCTTTGCGGTCAGGAGGCCGGCCGCCCGTGCGGCCGCGACGACGCCCGTTAGGCGTGCAAGCCGTGCGCCCTGCGCCCGAGCGACCCTGAGCGTCGTGTCATCGGGTTGTCCGTTGAGGCGATGGTCGCTCGTGTACGACGCCCCGTAGGGATTGCCGCCGCCGTTGAAAACCTCATGCACCGTGTACCCGAGCGGGAGCACGATCGCGCCCCAGTGGTAAAGGGTGTTGTTGAGGGCGAGAATTGTCGACTCCTGGCCGCCGTGCTCGGTCTGCGACGAGGTGAACGACGTGGCGACCTTGTCGACGAGTGCTCCTCGTTCCCACAGCTCGCCGGCGAGATCGAGAAACACCTTCAGCTGCGCCGAGACGTTCCCGAAACGGGTCGGTGTCCCGAAGGCGATCCCGTCAGCCCATTCCAGGTCCGCGAGGGCGGCGTCGGTCTGATCCTCGAGCTCGGAGCGATGGCGCCCCCAGTGCTGCTTGAAGGAGATCAGCATCTCCTGCGGCAGTTCGGCCACGTGGCGAAGGCGAACCTCGGCACCCTCGTCAGCGGCACCCTCGGCGACCGCCTTGGCAAGCGCGTGCACGTTGCCGGTCGCGCTGTAGTAGATGACCGCGATTCGCGTCACCGTCCGACCGTGCCAGCGGCCCGCAGGCACCTCGGGATCACCCGCGTGCCCAGTGCTCGACCCGGTTTCTCTGATTGCGTCTCTTCGAGAGGCCGGCCAAGAACGCCGGCGCTAGCGCGGCGGCTACGCGGCTGCGAGCGCGCGGCGCCGGTTGAAGCGCGCGATACGACTGCCGCTCGCGACTGCCCGCTCGCGTCTGGTGTAGGCGGGATGGCAGTTCGAGCAGACGTCGGTGGAGACCGCCTCGGCGGTTGAGCGGACGGCGAAGGACGCGCCGCAGGACGAGCAGCGGACGTCGACGACGTACAGGCTCGGATGCTGGGTCAAAGAGATCCGTCCCTTAAAGGACGGCGTCTCCTCGGGAGACGCCCATACGCGTATAAACGACCCGGGCGTTCGTGTTGTTCCGCAAGCCGGCGGACGGCAGTCGGCGGCTCGTCTGTGGGCTAGCCACCGCGACGAGATCGAGGTTGGCGGCTGCACGGGTTGTGTGCTGGCGGCGACGACAGCGGCGGCCTCCTCGGCGATCCTCGGATGCGAGCAAACGAAAGCGAAAGGAGTCGATCGTGGATGAGCTAGCAGAGGTCGAGTTCGAGACTGAGGAGTCCGAAGAGGATGGGCGCGTCTACGAGTGGCGGGTCGAGCAGCTCTCGGGGCTCGGGCTCTCGTATGTGATTGCGAGCGCGGTGGCGTCGTTTGTCGACTGGCACGAGATCGCCCGCTTGGTTGAGCGGGGCTGCTCGCCTGAGCTGGCACTCGAAATCGTGCGCTGAACAGCCAGTGTGGCAGCCGCGTTTCCCAGCGTCAGGCGTTCGGCCGAGGCCCTACAAGGGGATACTGCAGCCGTGGTGGCAAGCGAAGCCGGCCCGGCGAACGGCAGGCGCGTAATCGTCGCGGACGACGATGTGCTGCTGCGTGAGGGGCTTGCGAGCTTGCTCGAGCGGGCCGGATACCAGCTTGTCGGTCAGGCGGGCGACGGGTCGGAGCTGCTGAGCCTCGTTCGCGAGCACCGGCCCGATCTCGTCATCGTCGACATCCGGATGCCCCCGACCCGTTCGACGGAAGGCCTCGAGGCGGCAGGCGTAATCCGCGAGGAACTCCCGGAAATAGCGATCCTCATCCTCTCGGCGCACGTCGAGGTTGCACACGCGATGACGCTGCTCGCGAACGGGAGCCGCAGCGGTTACCTGCTAAAGAGCCGCGTGACCGATATCGACGAGTTCCTCGACACGCTGGACCGCGTGTGCCGAGGGGGCTCGGTCGTCGACCCGAGTCTCGTGCAGCAACTCGTCGCGGCTCAAAGAGTCGACGATCCACTCGAGCCGCTCACACCCCGCGAACGCGAGGTCCTCGCCTTGATGGCCGAGGGCCGCTCGAACGCCGGCATCAGCCGCCGCTTGTGGGTCACCGAAGGAACGGTCGAAAATCACGTCCATAACATCATGGCCAAGCTCCGTCTACCGGAGACCGAGGAAAACCACCGTCGCGTCCTCGCCGTCCTCACCTTTCTGCGACCGTCGCTCCGCGATCCCGATCAAGCCGGATAGCCCAAGATTGACACCGGCAGGTCGAGAAACCGCCGGCGTGTCAGCCACCAGCCTGTTCGAGCAGTCGGTAGATCCGTTCGGCCGATAGTTCCGTCTTTGCGAGGAAGCCCACCGCCGGACTGGACTCGATCAGCTTGACGAACTCGCGCTCGTCATGCGTGGAGATGAGAATGACCCTCGGCGCGTCGCCGTCGACGTCCGCGACGAGACGGCGGGCGAGATCGAAACCGCTGTCGGCGCCGAGGTCGATGTCGACGAGCGCGACCTCCGGCCGCAACTCCTGAACGCTCCGGACCGCCTCAGCGCTCGACGTCGCGCATCCGACGACAGTGACTCCCTGACTCTCGAGCAGGTCGCGCGCAGCCTCGCAGAAGCTCGGCGTGTCGTCGACGATGAGGCAGCGGAGGGCCACGTCGGTCCTAAAGATCGCAGACTGAAACCGTCGACGGCATGGGCGCTAGCCTAGAAATTGGGCGATTATCGGAGTGCTCTCTACCGCCGCTTTTCGTGGCAGAAGGCACCCGCTCAACCTGTGCGCTAGCGCGGATAGGAAGATCGACGTTGGCCACTGGAGGGATTGTGCGCTGGCGGCGACGACAGCGCCCACCTCCTCAGCGATCCTGCGGGCGACCAGATCGATAGGAGCCCGTCCGACGCACATGGGGCAAGCGGGCGACGACTGCAAGGAAGGAGACAACCATGGGAGAGCTCATATCAGTCCGGGGTAATGGCGCCCGGCGCGACGGGAAGCGGAGCGCGGTGCCGACACGTCAGGACCTCGAGATGATCGAGCGGACCCGGGCGGCCCGCGACCTTCTCTCGTCGAAGTGGAAGGTCGATCTGCTCTACCTGCTCGCCCGCGGCGTCCATCGCTACAGCCGCCTCTACGACAACCTCAAAGGCGCGTCGAAAAAGATGCTCACCGACTCGTTGCGCGGCCTCGAGCGGGACGGCCTCGTCGAACGCACCGTGTATGCGGAGGTTCCGGTCCGCGTCGAGTACTCGCTGACCGCCCTAGGCTGGTCGGCGACCGAACTGCTGATGGCGCTAGCCGACTGGGCAGACGAGCACCTCGCGGACGTCGAGCAGGCCCGGCTCCGATACAGGAACGCCTCCGTGTTCGCCACCGACCGCCCGGCTGACTTCGCGATCGAGGCAGCGTGAATCTTCGTTGACGCCGCCCCAGGCGCGCGTAAGACACCGTCGAGCCATAGCTGTCGACGAGCCTTAACCGCCGCGGCCCAACGGCGAGGCCAATCGGGGTCCGCTGGACGCTCCAAGAGGAGCTATGATCGACCGGCCGTGCCTTCCGAGTGGCTGGCAGTCGAAGCGGGGACCGATCTGCTAGCGCGCGCTCGGCAAATTCAAAGGAGCTGGGAGAGCCTCCTCGCCGGCGGTGAGCTCAATCAGGAGCTTCCACCACAAGCGACGGCAGAGCTACGAGCGACGATCGTCGAGTCGTGGCGGCGCTCGCTAGCCACAGGCCTCGATCCGACCGACTTGCTGCCCTCGATCGAGGCGGACCCGTCCGAGACGCGGGAGCGCTGGCTCGAGCATCCGCTCGGATCGCTCAGGCACGTGCTCGCAAAGCAACTCCAGATGCTGGCCCAGGAGTCCAACAGCCTGGTCCAGGTAACCGATCAGTCTGGCCTCACCCTCCACTTGGACGGCCCGGAGTGGCTGAAGGCGCGGGCTGCCGAAATGAATCTCGTCGAGGGCGCGCGGTGCGCCGAAACGGTTAATGGCACCAACGGCGTCGGAACAGCGCTGGCGGCAGACCACCCTGTACAGGTGTTCGCCTTCGAGCACTTCAGCCACCACCACCGCGAATGGGTCTGCTCCGGCTCTCCAATACACGACCCGCTCACCGGCCGACTCGTCGGAGTTCTCGACCTCTCAAGCCCCTGGAAGATCGCCCACCCTCGAAGCCTGGAGCTCGTGACTACGGCGGCCAGGACGTTGGAGCAATGCCTGTTGGAGACCCGGCGCGACCAGGACGCTCGGCTGCGGCGTCGCTACGGCGATCTCGCGACTAAGAGCACTGATCTGCTCGTGAACCGAGAGGGCTACGTGCTGATCGGCGACGCGGCGCACCCAAAGCCATTCGACGTTCCGGAGACCGGTGGCGAGATCGCCATGGACGACGGATCGCTCGTCGTGGCGGAGCCGCTGGGTCAGGGCGAGGCCTATCTCGTCCGCCGGCTAGCGCCACGTCGCGGCAGTGCAGCAGGGGTCGACGCGCTCGAGCGCGCGGAAGGACGTGCGCACGAGCAAGCCAGGGGACACGCCGCCCTGCGCCATGCGGGCGAGCTTGCATTCCCTCTGAAAGTCGAGAGCGGTCGGCCCGGCAGGGAGTCAGACCGGCGCGTAAGCGCCTATTTCGAGGCGGCGCTCGACTGCGTCATCATGGTGGACGCCTCCGGCAGGGTGGTCGAATTCAATCCCGCCGCGGAACGGACCTTCGGCTATACGCGTGATGAGGCGCTCGGGCGGACGCTGGCGGAGCTGATCGTGCCCCCTTCGCTTCGCGAGCGCCACGCCACTGCCTTTGCGCGCTTCATCGAGACCGGCCACGGGAGCATGCTCGGACGCCGGGCGGAGCTTACCGGCATGCGGGCGGACGGCAGCGAGTTTCCGGTCGAGTTGGCGCTTAGTCAGGTCGAGGCCGAGCCGGTCCTGATCTGCGGAGCGCTGCGCGATATCTCTGCGGCGAAAGAGGCCGAGAGCCATCTGCGTGAGCTCGCCGATGAGCAGGCCGCCCTGCGGCGCGTTGCGACCCTCGTCGCGCGCGAGTCGTCGCCGCAACAGCTCTTCGCAGCTGTCGCCGAGCAGGTTGCGCGAATCATCGACGTCCCGCTCGTGAGGTTGGTCCGCTACGAGTCGGACGGCTCGGCGGCGAAACTCATCGGCGGCTGGGGTGAGAGTCGGGATCCGCTCGCGCTCGGAACGCGCTGGCAGCTAGGCGGGCCAGGCGTGCTCGCATCCGTTTGGCGGAGCGGCCGACCGGCGCGGCTCGACGACTATACGGACGTACCGGGGCAGGCCGCCGTCGTGGTGCGGCAGGCGGGGATGCGTTCGGCGGTCGCGAGCCCCATCATTGTCGAAGGTCGCCTTTGGGGCGCCATGGTCGTCCTCTCGTCGCGCCGGGAGCCTCTCCCCGAGAGCACGGAAGCGCGGCTTGCAGACTTCACCGAGCTTGTCGCGACCGCGCTCGCGAACGCGGAGAGTCGCGCTGAGCTTGCAGCTTCGGAGGCGCGTGCTCGCAAGCTCGCCGAGGAGCAAGCGGCTCTGCGACGGGTTGCGACTCTCGTCGCCCACGAATCGTCGACGGACGAGATCTTCGCCGTTGTTGCCGAAGAGGTCGGGCAAGCCCTGTGCGTGCCGCTCGTGAGGTTGGTCCGCTACGAGACGGATGGGTCTGCGATACGAATTGTCGGCGGCTGGAGTGAGAGCGCATTTCCGGTCCCGATCGGCACGCGTCTCCTGCTCGACGGCCCGAGCCACATGGCAGAAGTGTGGGCAACTGGCCGCCCTGCCCGCCTGGAGGACTCCACAGATCTGCCTGGAGAGATCGCTGCTGCTATGCGGCAGGCGGGCTCGCGCTCGGGGGCTGCCAGCCCGATCCTCGTGGAGGGCGTTATCTGGGGCGCGATGGGCGTTGGGTTGCCCCATCGGCTTCCCGTCGACATCGAGGCCCGGCTCGCGGACTTCACCGAACTCGTCGCCACCGCCATCGCCAACAGCGAGGCGCGCGACAACCTTCGCCGGCTCGGGGATGAACAGGCTGCGCTCCGGCGAGTCGCAACACTTGTTGCCGAGGGTGCGGCGCCGGCCGCGCTCTTCTCGGCCGTCACAGAAGAGGTGGCGGGGCTCTTCGAGCCCGCGTTCGTGACGCTCGTCCGCTACGAGGGCGACGTGTGCACAGTCCTCGCGGCCACCGGCATCGGCATTCCGGTCGGCAGCCGCTGGCCTCTCGACGTCGACAGCCTTGCCGCTCGCGTATACACCGCCGGGCGCCCGGTTCACGTCGCGAACTACAAGGACATCGCGGGGGCAACCCCGCGCGAAATGTGGGAAGGCCACCCGTCGGAGTCGGACCTCGGTGTCCCGATCGTCGTCGACGGCAGCCTCTGGGGCGTCTTCTGCGTCGCGACGCCGGAGCTCGACCGAAATCCCTCCGAGACGGCGGAGCGCATCGGACGCTTCACCGAGCTCGTGGCGACCGCCGTTTCGAACGCGACGATGCGCGCCGAAGTCGCCGCTTCCCGTGCCCGCGTCATCGCCGCCGGCGACGAAAGCCGTCGGCGCATCGAGCGCGATCTCCACGACGGAGCGCAGCAGCAGTTGGTCACACTAGCCCTCGAGCTGCGCTCCGCCGAAGGCCGGGTTCCCGCCGGGCTAGAGGACCTGAGGACGGGGGTCGGTCGCATCGCCGATCGATTGACGAGCGTGATCGAGGAACTCCGCGAGATGTCGCGCGGCATCCATCCGGCCATCCTCACAGAGGGCGGGCTCTCACCGGCAATCGAGGCGCTCGCTCTTCGCTCGCCGGTCCCTGTCAAGCTCAACGTACGTTCGGAGCGCCGGCTCCCCGACGGGATCGAGGTAGCCGCCTACTACGTGGTCTCGGAAGCGCTCACGAACGCCGCGAAGCACGCCGACGCCTCCCGTGTGCACATCGATCTCCACGTTGAGAAGGAAACGCTCTGTCTCTCGGTTGTCGACGACGGGGTGGGAGGCGCCAAGCTGAGCGGAGGCTCCGGTCTGATCGGGCTCAAGGATCGCGTCGAAGCCCTGGGCGGAACGATCGACGTTGCAAGCCCGCCCGGAAGCGGAACCCGGCTCGACGTCGAGATCCCGCTTCTCGGGGATCCCTCAATTGCATCAAGTTCGGAACCACTTTCGGTGTAGAGGCCCGGCCGGCCATTTCCTGGAGCGGACCTCTCTTCAGGCTGCCTGCTCCAGTTCGGCCAGTGAGCTGAGCTCCCGGAGCCGGTGCAGGGCGGCGCGCTCGAGTGCTCGTACGCGGTTTGGCGAGATGTTGAGATCCGTGGCGGTTTGCTCGGTTGTTCGCTCCTCGCCAGTGATGCCGTAGCGGAGCGCGATCACTTGACGTTGCTGCAGAGGGAGTGCGTCGAGCAGCTTGTCGAGACGTGTGCCGGCGAGCCGGCCGTCGACGCGTTCGTACGCCTCGTCTGCCTGCGCGTCGACGATCTCGGTCGCCAATTCGTAGCGGTCGGGGTTGGCACCGTCCAGTGGGACGAAGCCTGTGGGAACGTTCAGCGCCTGCTCGGCCTGCGCGGGCGACAGCGCTGCTGCGGCGGCGACCTCGTCCAGCGACGGCTCGCGCTCAAGCTCGCGTGCAAGCGCGTGCCTCGCCCGTGCCAGGCGGCGCCGTCGTTCGTGGATGTGAACGGGGATCCGGATCGGCTCTGCCTGATTGCAGACCGCGCGGTCGATGGCCTGCCGGATCCACCAGATGGCGTAGGTGGAGAACTTGTTGCCGCGGCGCCAGTCGAACTTCTCGCTCGCTCGGATCAGCCCGAGTGTTCCTTCCTGGATGAGGTCGAGGAGCGGGATCCCCGGGCGCTGGTAGTGCTTGGCGACCGAGACGACCAGGCGAAGGTTTGCGTTGATCAGCCGCTCCTTCGCCTGCGGGTCGCCGCGTTCGATCCGCTTCGCCATCTGCACTTCCTCGGCCCGTGTGAGCAGCCGGTAGCGACCGATTTCGTGCAAGTAGAGCGAGAGCGGGTTGGCGGCAGCTGCGCCGGGCTCCCGCGAGCGTTCCGAGTGTCCGCGGCCCGCAGTAGGTGAGCTCGTCTTGATCTTCTTGGCTGTGCGTTCGTTTGTGGTCATGACGCGACCGTAGGTGCTGTGGCGGGCAGCTCGCCAGACGACTTTGTCCTCGCACGCGACAAGCGCACCTCGTGGTTCCCGCGTCCGAGTCCAGGCTTGGCAGCGTGCGAGCTGAATGGATCAACCACTCCAGATGAACCACCCGGGAAAAGGAACGATTTTGATGTCTTCGTATGCGTACGACCTGCTGAGAGGCGGCGAGCAGAAGGGGCCAGAGCGGCTCTCATCCGCTCCTCGCACGCGCGCGGAAGGGGCGCAGGACGACTCGGGCGGCGCCGACGAGACTCGCCGCGAGTCGGACAGCGAGCAGGTCGCGGCCTGACCCGGCCGGCGAGTTCGAACCTGCATGGAAGGAGACGGAATGGCTTCACCGGCAACATCGACCTATCTGCCGACACTCGAGGTGCCGCATGAGCGCGAGGGTGTCGGCCAGGACCTGCAGACGACCCTGCACGAGCTGATCGACCTCTCGCTGATCGGCAAGCAGCTGCACTGGGCGATCGTGGGCCCGCTGTTTCGGCCGCTCCACCTGCAGCTCGACGAGCTCGTCGAAACCTGGCACGAGCTCTCCGACACGGTCGCCGAACGGGCCGTCGCGCTCGGCTTCGTCCCGGACGGGCAGGCGAGCGCGGTCGCAGCCGGGTCGCAGCTGGCGCCGGTCGCGCGCGGGTCGCTCGATGACCACCTCGTCGTGCGCGAGCTCACACATCGCGTCGCCGAGGTCAGCGAGCGAGTGCGAGACCGTATGAACCGTCTCGGCGATGCCGATCTCGCCTCGCAGGACGTCCTGATCGAAGTCGTGCGCGAGCTCGAAAAACAGCAGTGGATGCTGCGAGCCCAGCTCGGGGAGCACGCCTGATGGCCATCTCGCGCGGCTTCCGAGGCAGGCGTCAGAACGATGTCGATCCGGCACGCGTGCCGCCCGGCCAGTACGTCACCCGCGACTTCCCGGTGCTGTCGGCCGGCCCGACACCGCACACGCCGCTAACCGAGTGGGACTTCACGATCCGCGGCCTGATCGATCAGCCGCTCACCTGGACGTGGGAGGAGTTCCTGACGTTACCGAGCGAGACGATCACGGCCGACATCCACTGCGTCACCAAGTGGTCGAAGATCGACACGGTCTGGAAGGGCGTCTCGCTCGACGCGCTGCTCGACCATGTAGAGACGGGCGCCGAGTACGTGCTCGCCTTCTGTGACGGCGGCTACACAACCAATCTGCCGCTTGCAGATCTGAGGGGCGGCAGGGCGTGGATCGCCTATGAGTACGGGGGCGAGCCGCTCGAGCCGGAGCACGGTGGCCCGGCCAGGCTGCTCGTCCCGCACCTCTACTTCTGGAAGAGCGCCAAGTGGGTGCGCGGCCTCGAGCTGCGCGCCGAGGACGAGCCGGGTTTCTGGGAGTACTACGGCTACCACAACTACGGCGACCCGTGGAAAGAGCAGCGCTACCGCGGCGACTGACCTGGCAGCTGGCGACCGTGGTAGAGCTCGTCGAGGAGACGGCCCGCACGAAGAGCATCGCGCTCGAGCTCGACGGTTGGTCCGGGCATCGCGCCGGCCAGCACGTCGACGTGCGCCTCACCGCCGAGGACGGCTACCAGGCACAGCGCAGCTACTCGATCGCCTCGGCGCCCGAGGATGACAACCTCGTGCTGACGGTCGAGCGGCTCGACGACGGCGAAGTCTCGCCCTACCTCGTCGACGAGTTGCGACCGGGCGACAGACTCGAGCTGCGAGGCCCGATCGGCGGCTACTTCGTGTGGGAGGCCGCACTCGGCGGACCGCTGCTGCTCGTCGCCGGCGGCTCCGGGGTGGTGCCGTTCCGCTCGATCGTGCGCCATCACCAAGCGATCGAGAGCACAGTGCCGGTGCGACTGCTTTACTCGGCGCGCTCACTGGCAGAGGTCATCTATCGCCAGGAGCTGACGGGGGTTGCCGCCGACGGTGCGGTCGACATCCGCTACACGCTGACCCGCGAGCAGCCCGAGGGATGGCAGGGATACGGGCGCCGGATCGACCAGGAGCTCCTCGGCGAGGTGGCCTGGCCACGGAGCGAGCGGCCGCTTGTGTATGCGTGCGGCCCGACCGCGTTCGTGGAGACGGCGGCGGGCGCCCTCGTGGCCCTCGGCCATGAACCCGGTCGCATCCGGATCGAACGCTTCGGGCCCACAGGAGGTTAACCTGATGGCAGCCCTCGACGGAAACGCGATCGCCGGCACGCTCGTCGCGGTCTTCGACACGGAACTGA
>WNGD01007662.1_pt1 | contig 16018 bp, 15 predicted proteins | sample 5400671 | NCBI WGS metagenome assembly WNGD01 (sample SAMN13153369, study PRJNA577476) | soil metagenome | isolation source: 40 cm soil or saprolite under grassland replicate 2 | place: USA:California | collected 2016-06-15 | reverse complement strand
GGCATGCCGGCGTTCGACGAGGAGGTGTTCGGACCCGTGGCCGCGGTGATCCGCGTGAAAGACGAATCGCAGGCAGTGCGCGTCGCCAACGCGTCCCGCTACGGGCTCGGCGCCTCGGTGTGGACCGCGGATTCGGCACGGGGCGAGCGGCTGGCGCGCGAGCTCGAGGTGGGCTCGGTCTTCGTGAACGGACTCGTGAAGTCCGATCCCCGGCTGCCGTTCGGGGGCATCAAGCGCTCGGGCTACGGGCGCGAGCTGTCGGAGTACGGGCTCAAGGAGTTCGTCAACGTGAAGACCGTGTGGCTGGGCTCGTGACTGGACCACAAAGACGACAGCCGAAACCCGTCGGGATCTCGGCTGTCGCGGTGCCGTCAGGTCGGCGGCAGGAAGGCTCGCAAGTGATCGTAGTATATTCTCTCGCCGGTTGGGTTTCAAGTGCCGAGGAGCGGCGGTGCTGGTGGTGGGATTCGAACCCACAAGGGCTTGCGCCCGGAAGATTGCGAGCCTTCCTGCGTTTACCATTTTCGCCACACCAGCACCTCACCGGTTGCGATACCATGGTAAGCCCGAAGGCCGAGACGCGAGGCTGCGCACGCGCCACCGTGCCGCGTGGTAAGGGTACGTGGTAAGGGTATTATCTGATCGCCGAAGACCATCACCTAATAACCGCGCAACGCATCGGAAACGCGCGAGGGCTGCCGTGGCGGTGAAGGTCCACGTCGGCACCTCCGGCTACAACTTCCCGGAGTGGAAGGGGACGTTCTATCCCGCCAAGTTTCCCGAGTCGCAGATGCTCGAGTACTACGCCCAGCGACTCGCGACGGTCGAGATCAACTACACCTTCTACCGCATGCCGAACGCGAAGACGGTCGCGGGCTGGGACGCCGCCACACCCACGGGGTTCACGTTCGTGCTCAAGCCGCCGCAGCGCATCACCCACATGGCCCGGCTCCGGGACGTTGACGACCCGCTGCGCTACTTCCTCGACACGGCGCGCAAGCTCGGCCCCAAACTCGGGCCGATCCTGTTTCAACTCCCGCCCAACTTCAAGAAGGACCTCGACCGGCTGAACGATCTGCTCACCCAGTTCCCGGTGGACCTGCGCTGCGCCTGGGAGTTCCGTCACGAGTCGTGGTTCGCGGACGACGTGTACGAGGCGTTGCGGGCTGGGAACGCTGCGTTGTGCGTCGCGGACACGGAGGAGGGGCATACCCCGCTCGTCGCCACCGCCGACTTCGGCTACCTGCGGCTGCGCGACGAGGGCTACAAGAAGCAGGATCTCGAGCACTGGGCCACGTCGGTGAACGAGCTGGGGCAGGGGTGGCAGGACGCGTTCATCTTCTTCAAGCACGAGGAGTCGGGCATGGGGCCGAAGCTGGCGCAGGAATTTGGCTCCCTGCTCGCGCAGCAGCCTCGCTAAGCTAGATGGTCAGCCTGCGGTAGATCGACAGGTGCCGTAGCGCCGCCGCTTTCTTTCCCACCCTCTCGTACAGCCGCGCGACGTTGTAATGCGCATCGGCGATCCCGCAGCGCCAACCGGTAGTGGCGCTCGGCTTCCTCCACGAGCCCTTGCTCGTGCAGCAGCCGGCCGAGGTTGACGTGGGCATCGGCGTGATGGGCGTCGAGCTCGAGCGCCCGCCGGTAGGCGTCGCGGGCTTCGGCCGGCGCGGCCACCTCGAGCTCCAGCCCGAGCTCGTACCAGTCTTCGGCGGAGAGGTCGATCTGCATCTGGTCCGACTCGGGGCTCCAGGTGGACTCGCCGTCGCTCACGACGATGCGGTCGTCTTCGGCCGTGATCCGCAGCTCGGCGAGGGAGCGGCCGCGGGGCAGCTCGCTGCGGAGCCGGCGTAGTGCCCTCCGGATGCGGCGCGTGGGAATCCGCGCGGCGACGAGCCCCTTGGCGGTGCGCAGGATGACGAGATCCTGGAAGGAGAACAGCAGCTCACCGCGGGGGCCGCGACCGGGCGTCAAAAACCCGTCGTGAGCGAAGGCTCGCACCTGCGCAACGGTCAATCCCAGTAGCTTGGCGACGTCTCGGGAAGTGTAACCCTTCATCCCGAAAAACTACCCTCTCGCACCTCCCACTTTCCGTTTGGCGGCCGGCGCGGCCTTGGCGGCGGGTTTCCCCTCCACCCGCTTCGCCGGCTTCCGCTCGCCGGCGGCGCCCTTGCCCTTGAGGCTCGCCTTCAACGCCTCCATCAGGTCGATGATCTGCGTCTTGGGCGCCTCGGTCGGCTCCTCGGTGATCTCCTTGCCCTCCACTTTCCGTTGAATCTGCTCGAGCACCCGCTTGCGCACGTTGTCCTCGTACTTGTCGGGTTGGAACGCCGCGGACGCCGCCTGCTCCACCAGCTGCACGGCGAGCTGTAGCTCGGGCTTCTTCACGTCCACCTTGGAAATCGGCACGTCGGCGATCGAGCGGATCTCGTTCGCGTAGCGCAGCTGCTCCATGACGAGACCGGTTTCCTCGGGACGCACCGCGATGAGGTACTGCTTGCCGCGCGCCGCGTACTGTCCTACCGCCACGCGCCCCGTCTGCTTCAGCGCTTCCGCCAGCAGGCGATAGGCCCGGTCGCCGCCCTTGTCGGGGCCGAGGAAGTACGACTTCTCGACGTACTTCCTGTCCACCTGGTCCGCCGGCACGAACTCGGTGATCTCGACCGTGTTGGTGGACTTCTCTTCGAGGGCCTTCAGCTCCTCCGGCTTGAAGATCACGTACTGCCCTTTCGTGAACTCGTAGCCCTTCACCATCTCGTCCTTCTCGACCTTGTCGCCGTCTTTGGAGCAGACGTACTGCTGCTTCAGGCGCGCGCCGTCCTTCTTGTGCAGCCAGTTAAAGCTGATGGCGGCTGACGACTCGCCGGTCGAAAACAGCTTGATCGGCACGGAAACGAGGCCAAAGGACAGGGTGGCGGAACCAAGCGGGTGTGCGCTCATGGGTTAAGATTTCACCCTATGCCCCCAAAACGGAAGACCGGGTCCGATCCGCTCACTACCTACCGCGCCAAGCGGTCTCTGGACCGCACGCCGGAGCCCGGCGCCCGTCCCGCCACCGCAGCCCCCTCCGCCGGTGGCCTGTTCGTGGTCCACATGCACGCCGCCCGACGGCTCCATTGGGACCTCCGGCTCGAGATGGACGGCGTACTCACGTCGTGGGCCGTCCCGAAAGGCCCCTCGCCCAACCGCGCCGACAAGCGGCTCGCCGTCCACGTGGAGGACCACCCGCTCGAGTACGGCGACTTCGAGGGGCTCATTCCAGAAGGCAATTACGGCGCCGGCGCGGTGATCGTGTGGGACCGCGGACGCTGGGTACCGCTCGAGGACCCCTACGAGGGGATGAAGCAAGGGAAGCTGCTGTTCGAGCTGCACGGCTACAAGCTCAAGGGCAAATGGACGCTTGTGAAGCTCAAGAAGGGCGAGAAGGAATGGCTGCTGATCAAGGAGAAGGACGGCTACGCTGCTGCGGACGGCGGCCTGCCGCCCGAGTCGGTGCTGTCCGGGCTCACGGTCGAGGAGCTGAAGGCGGGGAAGGACCGCGCCGCGCCGGTGGTGAAGGAGCTCCGGCGCCTCAAGGTGCCGAGCCGGACAGTCACGCTCGCCGAAGCGGAGCCGATGCTGGCGGAGACGCGGGAGCAACCGTTCTCGAAGGCGGGGTGGCTGTTCGAGCTCAAGCTCGACGGGTACCGCGTGCGCGCGGGGCGGGAGGGTGGAGGAGCGCGACTCATCACGCGCAATGGGCACGACATCGTCGCCGGGTTCCCCGAGATCGCGCGCGCCATCACTGCGCTGCCGTACGAGGGGCTCATCGTGGACGGCGAGCTGGTGGTCCCGGACGACGCGGGGCGGCCGAGCTTCCAGCGCTTGCAGAACCGTGCGCGTGTGAACCGAGCTCTCGACGTGCGACGCGCGGCGGTCGACTCACCAGGGGCGTTATACGTGTTCGACCTGCTTGCGTTCGAGGGCTACGACCTGCGGCCGCTTCCGCTCGAGAGGCGCAAGGCTCTTCTCGAGCGGATCGTACCCCGCGTCGGCCCGATAAAGTACATCGAGCACTTCGCAACGAATGGCGAAGCGCTGTATGAGCAGGTCGTCAAGCTGGGTCTCGAAGGCATCGTCGCGAAGAAGGCGGACTCCTCGTACCGCGCCGGCCGCTCGCCCAACTGGCTCAAGATCCGCGCCGACCGCGCGGACGACTTCGTCGTGGTGGGGTTCACCCGCCCCAAGGGCTCGCGCTCGGGATTCGGCGCGCTCGACCTCGGCGCCTACGAGGACGGGAAGCTCGTCTACGCGGGGCGCGCGGGGAGCGGCTTCACCGCAAAGGAGCTCAAGGAGGTGAGCACCGTGCTGGACCGCGGCGTGCGGCCCACGCCGGCGTTCACCGGCCCGGTGCCGCAGGACGAGGGGCACACGTGGGTGGAGCCGACGCTCGTCGTCGAGGTCCGATACAAGGAATGGACGGACGAGGGACTATTGAGGCAGCCCGTGTTTATCCGATTCAGGGATGACAAGCCGGTTACCGAAATCGCGAAAAAAGGAGCCGGGAGAGGGGAGCGGGACGCTGAGGTGCCACCGGAGGGTACCTCTCCAATCTCCGCTCCCCCTAGAGAGGTGAAGTTCTCGAATCTCGACAAAGTCTTCTGGCCCGACGAAGGCTACACCAAGGGCGACCTGATCGACTACTACCGCGCCATCTCGCCCTGGCTGCTGCCGTACCTGAAAGATCGGCCGGTCGTGCTCACGCGCTACCCCGATGGGATCACGGGGAAGTCGTTCTTCCAGAAGGACGCGCCCAGCTTCGTCCCCGAATGGATCCGCCTCGAGCGGATCTGGAGCGAGGACACGCAGCGCGAGATCGCCTACTTCCTGTGCGACAACGTCGAGTCGCTGCTTTACATCATCAACATGGGCACGATCCCGTTGCACGTCTGGGGCAGCCGGATCGGAACCCTCGAGCAGCCCGACTGGTGCATTCTCGACCTCGATCCCAAAGAGGCGCCGTTCGTCCACGTGGTAAAGATCGCGCGCGCCACCAAGGCGCTGTGCGACGACCTCGAGTTGCCGTGCTTCATCAAGACGAGCGGCTCGACCGGGCTCCACGTCCTGCTGCCGCTCGGCCGCCAGTGCACCTACGAGCAGGCCCGCACGCTGGGCGGCCTGCTGGCGCGCGTCATCGCCTCCGAGCTGCCCGACATCGCCACCATCACCCGTCAGGTCGAGAAGCGCGGGGCCAAGGTCTATCTCGACTACGTGCAGAACGGCCACGGGCGCCTGCTCGTCGCGCCGTTCAGCGCGCGGCCCTTGCCCGGCGCGCCGGTGTCCATGCCGCTCCAGTGGAGCGAGGTGACGCCGAAGCTCGACATCAAGAAGTTCACGCTCAAGACCGCCCCGGCGCGCCTGCAGCGGCTCGAGGAGGACCCCCTGCGCCCGGTGCTCGAGCTCAAGCCGGATCTCGTGGCGACGCTGGAGCGACTCAACGCGCGACTTTCGGACGACGGATGACGACCGCTACCGAGCTGAGCTGCTGCTCCGTCCGGAGAGCGCGCGGGTGCTCTACGTGCTCGCGCATGGCGCCGGGGCGGGGATGCGCCATCCCTTTCTCGAAACCCTCGCGCGCGCGCTCGCCGAGCGCGAGGTGGCGACGCTGCGCTACCACTTTCCTTACATGGAGCGGCGGGCCAGCCGGCCCGATCCCCCCGCGGTCGCGGCGACGACCGTGCGGGCGGCTGTGGCGGAGGCCGCTCGGGTCGCGCAGGGCCTGCCGCTGGTGGTTGGCGGCAAATCGTTCGGCGGGCGCATGACGTCGACCGCCCAGGCGGAAGAGCCGCTCCCCGGCGTGCGGGGACTCGTGTTCCTCGGCTTTCCGCTGCTCGAGCGTGTGCAAATTCCGATGCTGTTCTTGCAGGGGGATCGGGACGAATTCGCCGACCTGACGCTGTTGCGGCCGGTGATCAAGCGACTCGGCGGGCGCGCTACGCTCCACCTCGTGGAGGGGGGGGACCACTCGTTCCACGTCCTCAAGCGGTCGGGAAGGACGGATGCCGAGGTCATGGACGAGATCGCGGATGCGATCGTCGAGTGGTCGGCGCAGCCCGCTCACGGGAGAGCGCATGCCGAACTATTGGATCGTGAAGACTGAGCCATCCACCTATAGCTTCGACGACCTCATCCGCCAGAAGACCGCGGTGTGGGACGGCGTCAAGAACAGCCTCGCTCTGAAGCATCTGCGCGAAATGAAGCCAGGTGACCAGGTGCTGGTTTACCACACCGGTGACGAGAAGGCCGTGGTGGGGGCGGCCGAGGTCGCATCCGAGGCGTACCCCGACCCCAAGCACAAGGACCCCAAGCTCGCGGTGGTGGACCTGAAAGCCGGCGAGAGACTGCCGCGGACGGTGCCACTCGCCGAGATTAAGAAAGAACGGGCGTTCGCCGATCTGGGGCTGGTGCGGATCGGGCGGCTGTCGGTGATGCCGGCATCCGCGGAACAGTTCAAGCGGCTGCTCAAGATGGGTGGGCTTAAGTAGGGACAACGGACACGGGAGAGCGTCTTCTATGGGCAAGGGCGACATCCGCAGCAGGCGTGGCAAGATTTATCGTGGCACCCACGGCAACGCGCGCAGCCGGAAGCGTGAGAAAGCGAGGGCGCGCAAGCGGGGCCGGGAAGGGCCCGGCGCCGGGAAGGCCGGGGCGAAGCCCGCATGAGGGTCGGCCTCGTGCTCTGGCTCAGTATGCTCGCGGCGGTGCCCTGCGCCGCGCAGGACCGCTGGCAGGTGACGCTCAACAGCGGGGAGACCCTGTGGGATCTCCGGCTCGTGAAGCTCGCTGGCGACACGCTCGTCGTGCGCCACGCGGACTCGACCTATGCCTTCCCGCTCGTACAGCTGGATGAGCTGCGGCTGGTCCAGAAGTCCACGCGCCACATCACGCCCGAGCCTGGCCGTTACGGCGGCGTGTTGGGCGGTGCGGATGATGAAGTCCACCGGCTCACGCTCTTCACCCTCGCCGAGCGGCGCGACATCCTGCAACAGATCTTCAAGGACCACCCGCCGGGGAAGGGACCTTGACCGCCTGAGCCCGCGTCGGTGGGACCGCCGCATTCTGCTGGTCGACGCGGACGCGTTCTACGTCGCCGTGGCGCGGCTCGTGGACCCGGACGGGGTGGGGAAAGCGCCGCTCGTGATCGTGGGCGGCTCGGCCGAGCGCCGCGGTGTCGTGACGTCGGCCTCCTACGAAGCGCGCGCATACGGCGTGCACTCCGCGATGCCGATGGCGCGCGCCATACGGCTGTGCCCGGGCGCCACCGTGGTGCCCGTGCCGTGGGAAGCGTGCGCCCGGAAGAGCCGCGAGATCCGGGACGTCCTGCGGCGGTTCACGCCGGCGGTGGAGCAGGCGTCGAGCGACGAGTTCTACATCGACCTGACCGGCACCGACGAGCTGTACCGGGGCGAGCCGCTCGCGACGACGGCGCGGCGCATTCGCGAAGCGGTGGCGCGCGAGACGGCGCTCACCGTCTCAATCGGCGGCGGGACTTCGAAACTGATCGCGAAGCTCGCCGCGGGTGTGGCGAAGCCGCGGCCCGGCACGCCGGCGGACGGCGTGCTCGTCGTCGCCCCGAGTGCCGAGCTCGAGTTCATGCGGCAGTTCGCCCTCGCGGACATTCCGTTTGTCGGGCCCAGGTTCCAGGAGCGGGTCGGGAAGCTGGGCCTCCGCACGGTGGTCGACGTGCTTCGGTACGAGCGCGCGACGCTGGTCGGCTGGCTGGGGCAGCGCGAGGGGCGCTGGTTGCACGAGCGCGTGCGCGGCATCGACCACGCGCCGGTCGAGCCCGCTCGCGAGCCCAGGTCGATCAGCCGGGACGAGACGTTCCCGCAGGACCTGGCGGACGACGCCGCGCTCGCCGCACGACTGCGGGCCCTGGCCGACCGTGCGGCCGCGGACCTGCGCGAGGTCGGGCTGCTGGCGCGGACCGTCACGGTGAAGCTGCGCGATGCCGACTTCACCACCCGGCAGGCGAGCCGCACCCTCTCCGACCCGGTGCACTCGGAGCGCGTGGTGTACGAGGTGGCGAGGGATCTGCTCCGGAAGCTGCGCGCGGCGCGGCGCATGCCGGCGCGGTTGCTGGGCGTCGCCGTGTCGCAGCTGGTGACGCCGGACGCGACGGCGCAGCTCTCCTTGCTCGCCGAGGTGCGGCCCCTCGAGACGGAGCGCGACCGCACCATCTCCCGCGTGATCGACGAGGTGCGGGAAAAATTCGGCCCCGACGCGCTCGGCCGCGGCCAGGCTCGCTAACGACTCTTCGTGACGTCCTCTTGGAACGGTTCTTCGGGACGCTTGTGCGTCGCACCTAGAGCGCGCCGACCGCTGTAGCCGCTTTGGCGACGTCGCGCGGCTTCACCCAGTAGATCGCGCCATAGCGGCTCATCCCGGCGCCGACGGCGCTCACCGCCGTGACGTTGATCTTCGCGTCGCCGAGCCGCCCCATGATGCTCGCGAGCGCACCGACTCGGTCATCGCCCTCCACGAGGAACGCCGTCTTCGGTTTCGAGAGCTTGATCTTCGCAGCCTTCGCGGCGGCTTCGAACGCGCCCGCGTCCGCTGGGACGAAATCCGCCTGCGACTTGCGAGCGCTTGGGAAGGCGTGGAACGCGAGCAGGTTGACGCCGGCGTTCCGCAAGGCCTGGAGCAGCCGGGCGCCCTCGCCTGGCTTGTCGGGCGCCGTCGTGTAGTAGTAGTTCACCTTCCGGATTGTGTCGGCCATATCGGCCTCCTCGCTGTGGTCGCCGGCATGACTATCGCTTCCCGTCCGGCTGTCCGCTAGACCGCCTGCGCGCGGCTCTTACCGCACGTAAAACGCGGTTCTGCCGAGCCGCCCTTGACGCTCGAACCACACCGTCACGGCGCCGCCACCCGCCGCCGCCGAGAAGGCGCGCCGTAAGTCGTCGGCGCTCCCGATCCGGGTGCGGTTGATCTGGAGCACGACGTCGCCGGAGCGAAGCCCCGTGGCCTGCTGCATCTCATCCGGGATATCGTAGATCAGCGCGCCGTGGTCGCTCTGGATGCTTCGCTCCGCCCGAATGGCATCGGTCAGCGTGACCACCTTCATGCCGCCGAGGATCGCCACCTTCTCGGCGAGCGTGGTGGGAAGGTCCGTGACGATGAGCCGCGCGCTCCGAGTCTGGCCGGTGTGGCGGTAGGAGATGGCGAGCGAGTCGCCGGGACCGGTGTCGAGCAGCACGGCTTCCCAGTCGAGGAATGTGCGCAGGGGATGTCCCCTCGCGGCCAGCAGCACGTCGCCTTCGGCGACGCCGGCGCGGGCCGCCGGCCCGTTCGCCGCCACTTGCGTCACCCGCAGCCCGCCCACTCGCTTCCAACCGCGCAGGTCGTCCGCGCCCGCGACGTCGAGCCCCACCCACGCCCGGCGCACGGTCCCGAACCGCCGCAGCTCGTCCGCTACCCGCACGGCTCGCTCGATGGGGATCGCGAATCCCACCCCGACCGAGCCGCCGCTCGGCGTCAAGATGTTGCTGTTGACACCCACGACCTCGCCCAGCGCATTCGCGAGCGGTCCTCCGGACTTTCCCGGATTGATTGCGGCGTCGGTCTGAATCATCCCCACGTAGATGCCCGATTGCCCCTCGGACGGGAGCAGGTTCCGCCCCACCGCGCTCACCACCCCCGCCGTGACCGTGGGCTCGGTGTTTCCAAGGAGGTAGGCGAATGGGTTACCCACCGCGACGACCCACTCTCCGATCTGGAGATCCGTGCTCTTGCCGAGCGGAGTCATGGGGAGGCTCCCCCCGTCGATCTTGAGGACCGCGATGTCGGTCAGAGGGTCCTCGCCCAGGACCTTCGCTGGGAAGTCGCGCCCGTCGCGGGTGGTCACGACGATCTGCTCCGCGCCTTGCGTCACGTGCTGGTTGGTGATCACGACACCATCGGAGGAAACGATGAACCCGGACCCGTACCCCTCGACGGTCTGCTCGTAGCCGCGCGGCATGAAGAACAGGTCGAACGGGTCGGCGGGCACGCGGCGCTCGCGCCGCAGCACGTTCACGCTCACGACAGCGGGCGCCACGCGGGCGGCGGCGGTGACGATCGCCGTCTGACGCGACCGTGCCACGTCCTGCGCTCGGGCTGCAGGACCGGTCGTGCCCAGCGCCGCCGCGATCGCGCCGACCAAGAGCCCCCGCATGAGACAGTATTCTATCACATGCGCCGCGGGGCCGGAGCGAGCGGGGAAACGCCGCGGTCAGGCTTCCGCGGGGCGCGGCGCCTGGCCCTTGCGCCACCGCCGCACCGCGAGCCAGCCGAGCGTTGCGACGGCGCCCAACGGCACGACGACTCCGAGCGCCCGGATGCACCAGGCTACCAGATCGACAAAGTTCCGCCACGCCTGCTTGAACGCCTCTGCCACGACGCTCGAGCCGGGATGCCCCACCACGGGAATGGGCTCGTGTACGCTGATCGTGAGCGTGCTCAGGGCGGCGTGCGCCTGGAGATAGCGGAGCCGCCCCTCATAGCGCTCGATCTCCTCGCGCACTCGGGCCAGCTCTTGCTCGACATCCAGCACGTCTTTGAGCTTTCCGGTACGTGTGGCGATCAGCTCGATCAGCCGGGTCTCGAGTCGCCTGGCGTTCGCCATGCGGGCTGTGGCGTCCGTGAACTCCTCGCCGACGTCCTCGGCGCTGACGTTCACCGACTCGAGCTTACCGATCGGTGCGAGCCCGCCCAGCGCTTCGTCGAAGCGGGCCGCCGGGATCTTCACCTCGAGTGTCGCCGAGCGGAGCTGGCCGCGGCCGGTTTGCATCGCCGTGTTCGCAACGTAGCCGCCGAGCTGACGGGCGAGCTGGCGCACCAGTGCGACCGCAGGCTCGAGCGAGTCCACCTCGATGTTCGCCTGACCGGCGCGGATGATCATGGCCGGAGTCACGTCGCTGGGCCGGACCGGTGGGAAGTCCGACGGCGCTCGCTGCCGCGCTGCGACGGCGAGACCCTCGACCGGTGCGGGCCTGCTTTCTGCTCTCGAGTTGGGGCGCTCCGCGTATCCGGCCACTCGATTGGCGGCGCTGTCGCGAGCGTCCGTCCGGTCGGAGCGCTCGAGGCGCCCCAGACAGGCGGTCAAGGCGATGGCGAGTGCCACCGCGGCGAGGATCGGTCTGCGCATCGTGAATTACCCGGGTTTGGGTCCCATGAGAGACGCATGAGACAGAGCGGCTTGCACACCACAGGGAACCCGCGAGCGCCGCGCCCCGTAGGGCCGGCCATGGCGATCCGACAGCTCAAGCTCGCCGCGCTGCGGGAATGGGGGCGGCTGGAAGCGCGCATCGCCGCCCACGGGAGGCTCCCGCCGTGGCGGCCGCTTGCTCGCCGCGCGCTGGCGCTCGCCGGGAAGTTCACCGTGCTCGCCGTGCTGCCGTTCTTCGTGCTGGTACGGGGCTCGGTGTTTCTGTACGCGCAACAAGGCTACGGACCGTGGCTCGCGCTGACGGGCGGCGCCGGGTGCACGCTCGTGGTCGTGACCGCGTACGCCGCCTGGCTCTCGCACCGGCTGACGGGCCGGGTCAATGTGCTCGCGCTCGCCCGGGGCGTCGCGCTGCCGCTGGTGCTCGCCTATTGCGGCTACACCCTGATCTACCTCTCGAGCGGCAACGCCAAGTCGGACCAGGTGCGCGCGTACTATAGCTCGCTCCATCCACTGCTCCGCGTCGCGCTCAGCACCTGGATCCTCGTGGACAAGGACATCCTGATCACCGACCTCGCCCGTCGGCCGGCCGATTACGCAGCGATGGGGATGCGGGCGAACGATGGATCGCTGCATTACGTGCAACGAGACGGCTACATCCACGCCGCCGATGTGCGTACCCGCGGCCGCAGCGACGTGAAGAACCGCCTGGTGCAGCTGTACTTCTGGAGCGTGGGATTCGGGACACTGCGGCACGTGGGCACGGGAGACCACCTGCACGTGGAGTTGCGACTCCGCTGACGGGGAGTAGCTTCTCCGGTCGTTCCCTACACCTCCCGAGACACCACGCTCATGCGCGCACACCTGCCACGCGTCGGCGCGAGCTCCATACTCTCCCTCGCCTGCATCCTCGGCGTGTCACCGGTCGAGGCGAACGCCCAGGCCGCGCAGTACGACACCAGTCTGTACCGCGGCCTCATGTGGCGCGAGGTCGGCCCGTTCCGCGGCGGGCGAGTGACCGCGGTCGCGGGAAGCGCGGCGCAGCCGCTCGTCTATTACATGGGTGGCACGGGAGGCGGTGTGTGGAAGACGGTCGACGGTGGGCTGACCTGGCAGCCGGTCTCGGACAAGTTTTTCACCGCCGGATCGGTCGGCGCGCTCGCTGTGGCGCCGTCCGATGCGAACGTGGTGTACGCGGGCACCGGCGAGTCGCCGATCCGCGGCAACCTGTCGCCGGGCGACGGCCTCTACAAGTCCAGCGACGCCGCCAAAACGTGGAAGAAGATCGGGCTCGCCGACGCGGGCCAGATCGCCAACGTCGAGGTTCATCCGCAGAATGCCGATCTCGCATACGTCGCCGTGCTGGGACACGCGTTCGGCCCGAATCCCACGCGCGGCGTGTTCCGCACCAAGGACGGCGGTAGGACCTGGGAGAAGATCCTGTTCCGGAACGACAGCACCGGGGCGATCGCCTTGGTGCTCGACCCAGTCAACCCGCGCATCCTGTACGCGGGGCTCTGGCAGGCGGTGCGGCGACCCTGGGAGCTGGTCTCGGGTGGAGCGGGCAGCGGGATCTTCCGGTCCACGGACGGCGGCGACAGCTGGACGGAGATCACCCGCAACAAGGGCCTCCCTAAGGGGATCATCGGCAAGATCGGCCTCGCCGTCTCGCCGCTCGACCACGAGCGGGTATGGGCGCTGGTGGAGGCGGATTCGGGCGGACTGTTCCGCTCGGATGACGGCGGCACGACTTGGACCCGCGCCAGCGACGACCACGAGATCCGCCAGCGCGCCTGGTACTTCACGCACGTGTTTGCCGACCCGGGCAGCGTGGACGGTGTGTACGTGCTCAACACCGCCCTGCTCAAGTCGGGGGACGGCGGCAAGACGTTCACCACACTGCGCGGCCCGCACGGCGATCACCACGCCCTGTGGATCGACCCGCACGATCCCACGCGGATGATCAACGGCAACGACGGCGGTGCGACGATCAGCAGCAACGGCGGCGCCACGTGGAGCACCCAGGGCAACCAGCCGACTGCCCAGTTCTATCATGTCGTCGTCACCAGCCACTTTCCCTACAGGCTGTGCGGCGCCCAGCAGGACAACAGCACGGTGTGCATCGCGACCCGCACCGATGGCATCGGGATCACGGAGAAGGATTGGTACGACGTGGGGGGCGGCGAGAGCGGCTGGATCGCCGCGCGTCAGGACGATCCGGACATCGTCTTCGCGGGGAGTTACGGCGGCCTCATCACGCGCTACGACCACCGCACCGGACAACAGCGGGCGATCAACGCATGGCCCGACAACCCGATGGGCTGGGGCGCGGCGAATCTCAAATACCGCTTTCAGTGGACGTTCCCCATCGTCCTCTCGCCGCTCAACCCCAGTGATTTGTTCATCGCGGCGCAGGTGCTGTTCAAGTCCGGCAACGAGGGGCAGAGCTGGCGGGCGATCAGCCCGGACCTGACCCGCAACGACAAGGCGAAACAGGGGCCGTCCGGCGGCCCCATCACCAAGGACAACACCAGCATTGAGTACTACAACACGATCTTCACGGTCGCGCCGAGTCCGAAGGACTCGACCGTGATCTGGGCCGGCACCGACGACGGCCTGGTGCAGGTGACGCGCGACGGCGGGAAGTCGTGGCAGAACGTCACACCCAAGGAGTTGCCCGAGTGGGCGCTGGTGAGCACAGTGGAAGCATCGCCGCACGACGCGGGCGCAGCGTATGTCGCAGCGACGCGCTACAAGCTCGACGACTTCCGACCGTATGTGTACAAGACGACGGACTACGGCCGCTCGTGGAAGAAGATCGTGACCGGGATCCCGGAGACGCATTTCGTGCGCGTGGTGCGTGAGGATCCCGCCCGCCGCGGGCTGCTGTTCGCCGGCACCGAGTTCGGGATGTATGTCTCGTTCGACGACGGCGCGGTCTGGCAGACCTTGCAGCTCAACCTGCCCGTCGTGCCGATCCATGATCTCACCGTCAAGGACCATGACCTGGCCGCGGCGACGCACGGGCGCGCGTTCTGGGTGCTCGACGACATCACGCCGCTCGAGCAGCTGTCGGACGAGGTCGCGCGCGCGGACCGGCACCTCTTCACCCCGCGCGACGCGGTGCGATTCCGGGGCCCTAGCTTCGTGCCGGCGCGCAGCCTGACGGGGCTCGGCACCAACCCCCCGAACGGCGCAACCGTGTACTTCTACTTGAAGCAGAAGCCCGAGGAGGAGGCGACCCTCGAGTTGCTCGACGCGCGCGACTCCGTGGCGCGCCGGTTCTCGACTCGTCCCAAGGAGCCGCCGGACTCGCTGAAGACTGACGCGGGCCTGAACCGTTTCGTGTGGGACCTGCGCTACGCAGACGCGCACCGGTTCAAGGGTCTCGTGTTCTGGGCCGGGAACACGCGCGGTCCGCTCGCGGTCCCGGGGAGCTACAAGGTCCGCCTCACTGTCGGGGGCTGGTCGGAGACCCGGGGCCTCAACGTCGTGAAGGACCCGCGGGTCAAGGCCACGCAGGACGAGCTGCAGAAGCAGTTCGACCTGCTCGCCCGGATCCGTGACCGCGTGAGCGCGGCGGACGACGCCGTGCAGCAGATCCGCGACGTCAAGGAACAGATCGACGCCGCGGCCAAACGCGCGAAGGGGCTGCCCGCCGGGAAAGGTGCCGCCATCGCCCGGGCGGCGGATTCGCTGCAGGCGAAGCTCGGCGCGGTGGAGGAATCCATTTACCAAGTCAGGAACAAGAGCAACGAGGATCCGCTCAACTTCCCGATCAAGGTGAACAACAAGCTCGCGTCGCTCGCGGGCGTCGTCGGGGGCGCCGACGCGCCGCCCACCGATCAATCGTACCAAGTGTTCGATCAGCTCGCGGCCGAGCTGCAGGGCTATCTCGACCGGCTGAAGGCGATCGTGGAAACGGACGTCCCGGCGTTCAACCGCACGGTGAGAGAGCAGGACATCCCGGCGGTGCTCGGGCGGTAGCGGATCCCGTGCCGTTCACCCGCGACGACATCCGGGCTGCGGTGGAGCGCGCCGGGGACGCGCACTGGAAGGCGCTGCGCGATCATCACGAAGACGCCTATCCCAACCCCAAGCCGACGCCCGGCGACGTGTGCAAGGCCGAAGCCGAGCGCCTGAACGCGATGGGGCTGGGCGACGCGAAGGATTTCGAGCTGGTGGAGACCCGCGTCGAGCGGGCGGGGAGCGAGGTGCGTCTCACCCATGTGCTCACCTATAAGCCGCTCAACCTCCGGCTCCTGACGGAGCCGTTTCAAGGCTACGGCTAGCGGTGGACCGCGCCAGCGTGTTCGAGGAGATGCACCGGCGCGGGGAGCCCTTCGATTACAGCCGGCGGGCGGCCGAGATCCTCCGTCATCGGTACGTCTGCCGGGTTGTGCGGCGCCTCGACCCCAATCCTACAAGACTGCTGGATGTCGGCTGCAGCATGGGCCAGCTGACCGCGCAGCTCGCGGGTCTCCCGCAGGCCCTGTTCGCGGTGGACCTGTCGCCGACGGCGATCCACGGGGCGCGGCAACGGCTGCGCGCGGTCGGCCGGCCGGTGCACTGCGTCGTCGCAAGCGCGACGGCACTGCCGTTCCGCGAGGGGACGTTCGACGTGGTCGTGCTCTCCGACGGGCTGCATAGCTGGCAGCTCCCGCCCGCGGAGCGACGGCTCGCGCTGGCGCAGGCGCATCGGGTGGTCCGGCCCGGCGGCCACGCGCTCCTCACCGAGTACCTGCAACCGCGTGCTTTCCCCGAGTTTGTCGAACAAGTCCGCGCCAGTCCCTTCGAGCTTGTCTCGATCGCGTACCTCCACGACCGACTGTGGTATCA
>WNGD01009917.1_pt1 | contig 16019 bp, 10 predicted proteins | sample 5400671 | NCBI WGS metagenome assembly WNGD01 (sample SAMN13153369, study PRJNA577476) | soil metagenome | isolation source: 40 cm soil or saprolite under grassland replicate 2 | place: USA:California | collected 2016-06-15 | reverse complement strand
TGCCTGTCTGACAGTTGCGGATAGTTAGCTGAACATCCCACGTCCCTTCCAATCTTCCGCCGCCGCCCTGGTCAGACAAAGCTTTTTGGGTTGCGACCACCGTCAACAGTGAAATTGCCAAAGCCACTCCGCCGATTGTTTTCAAGAATGTGTTTTTCATTTTTTCTCCTCTCTTTGAGTTTGTTATCTGCGGCTGCGCCAGTCCGAGACCTGAGCCCTCCCTCACGGTCGGGCTACTGCCCTGCGGCTTTGCCGCGCCGTAGTGCGGTAAGGCAAGCCATGAAAGCTCAACCGCTATCTAAATTCTCCTTCACTTAGGTAAGCGAAAAGCGCGCGCGGATCTGGTCAGGGCACTGAAAAAATTAATCTGACGGGTTCAATGTGTTAGATTTAGGGCCCAAATCAACCAGACACCCAGGTGAAGTCATGGCAGCTTCTCAACATGAAGTAACTGAACTGCTGCGGCAATGGCGACGCGGTGACAAAGAAGCGCTCGACAAGCTGACGCCGCTGGTTTACGACGAACTGCATCGCCTGGCAGAGAGTCGAGTTGGATGGCGAAGTTAGTGTTTCGCGTGAACGCGCGTCGGAATTGATCGCGCTGGACGAAGCCATGCAAGCGCTCCACGAAATTCATCCGCGGCGAAGCAAAGTCGTCGAGCTGCGCTACTTCGGCGGTTTGAATAATCGAGAAGCTTCCGAAGTGCTGAAAGTCTCGGAAGCTACTATTGAGCGCGATTGGCGGTTTGCCAAGGCGTGGCTTTATCGTGAACTACAAGCTCAGTGATCTGCGGAAAATGAAACCGGAACGTCTCGAACAGATCGATCAGATATTTCAGTCCGCGCTCGACCTCGCGCCGGAGCGCAGAGCCGGCTTTCTCGACGAGGCTTGCCGCGGTGACTCGGATTTGCGCTCGGAAGTTGACTCATTACTTTCAGCTCATCATGAAGCAGGTGATTTCATCGAAGACTCGGCATCGGATGTGGCGGCGTCGCTTTTAGAAAAGAATCCGGAACGCGTGAGACAAGTCAGTCAGTACAAGGTTGAAAAGCTTCTGGGCGCAGGGGGCATGGGCGAAGTTCATTTGGCCACGGACAGGATGGGTCGCAAGGTAGCGCTGAAACTGTTGGCTTCGCGGCTCATCAGAGACCAGCAGCATGTGGCGCGCTTTCTCCAGGAAGCGCATACCGTGCTGGCGTTAAATCATCCCAACATTGTAACCGTCTACGATATCGGAGAGGCCGATGGAACTTACTACATCGCCAGCGAGCTGATCGAAGGAGAAACGCTACGTCGCTCTTTGGAAACCGGCGAGTTGGAATTAGGTGCGGTACTCGAGATATCGATCCAGGTCGCGACCGCGCTGGCAGCCGCCCATGAAAAAGGCATCGTGCATCGCGACATCAAACCTGAGAACGTAATGATCCGGAGCGATGGTTACGTGAAGGTGCTGGATTTCGGAATCGCTAAGTTGACAGGAGATTTTCAGGAACCGGTCAGCACCGAAGCGCCCACCAGGCCGAAGATAGAGACCGCAGAAGGAATAGTAATCGGAACGGCCTCTTATATGTCGCCAGAGCAGGCGCGCGGAGTGAGAGTTGACGCGCGCGCTGACGTCTGGAGTTGTGGGGTGATGCTTTACGAGATGCTTACCGGGCAGACTCCGTTTATCGGTGGCACCGCCGCAGAAGTCGTAGCCCGGATTCTCGAACGGGAACCTTCGCCCCTGGCGCGCTACGTCAAGGATCCACCAATCGAGTTGCAGCGAATAATCAGCAAAGCATTGGCGAAGAATCGCGACGAACGATATCAGACGATGAAGGACATGCTGCTTGATCTCAAAGCGCTGAAACAGGAAATGGAATTTGCAGCAAAGCTGGAAAGGTTAAGCATGCCCGCCGACGGTGTCGCATATCAAACGGGCGGAGCCGCAGCCGAATCCAGCACTCCGCCCGGATCGATAGCCGCAAACAGCATTAGTACGCGTCCGGTTTCCAGCGTTGAATATGTCTTTACCGAAATCAAACAGCACAAACTTGGTGTTGTCGTCTTTTCGGTTTTGTTGCTCGCAGCAATTGCCCTGCGTTCCTGGTCTTACGTCCATCGTTCCTCGAGCGCATCGCAGATCGAATCAATCGCGGTGTTGCCGTTCGTCAACGCGAGCGGCAACAGCGATGTCGAATATTTATCGGATGGTATGACTGAGTCGCTCATCAACAGCCTGTCCCAACTTCCTCGTCTGTCCGTCAAAGCACGCAGCTCCGTATTTCGCTACAAAGGCAAGGAAGTCGAGCCGCAGCAAGTTGCGTCAGACTTATCCGTGCAAGCAATCCTGAGCGGCCGAGTGGTGCAACGCGGCGACAACTTGACGCTGTACTTATCGCTGGTTGATGGACGCAACGGTAATCAAATTTGGGGTGACCAATACGATCGAAAACTTACGGAGCTGGTGGCGCTGCAAAACGAGATTGCGCGGGACGTCTCTCAGAAATTGCGAGCACGATTATCTGGAGCCGACCAGCAGAAAGTGGCAAAGACTTACACGGCTAACGCCGAAGCGTATCAACTTTATCTCCAGGGGCGTTACCACGTTCTCAAATTGACGTTGTCGGAGGTCCAAACAGGTATCTCCTACTTCCAGCAAGCGATTGCCATTGATCCCTCTTACGCACTCGCCTACGTCGGACTCGCGGACGCATATCGCTCGTCACTGGTCGGCGACATGCCCCCAACCGAAGTTCTTCCTAAAGCGAAATCGGCGGCGCAAAAAGCAATTGAAATTGACGACACTCTCGCCGATGCTCACGCCGAACTTGGCTTCATCATATTTTGGCTCGATTGGGATTGGAGCGCAGCCGAAAATCAGTACAAACGAGCGCTGGAGCTTGATCCGAACGGCGCGGATACACACCTCTTCTACGCACATTTGCTCTCAAACACAGGACGGCACGTCGAAGCACTCGCGGAAGTGAAACGCGCCAGAGAACTGGACCCGCTCAATTTGAGAACTAACGCCCTCGAAGGACAATTCCTGATTCACGCCGGACGGCCTGATGAGGCGCTTGCCAGATTACAGAAAACTTTCGAAATGGCTCCGAATTACTATTTCGCTCATTTTTTTGCTTCCAGCGCTTATATCGAGAAGGGAATGTTTCCCGAAGCCATCGCCGAGGCACAGAAAGCGAGAGAATTTTCCGGACCTACAAATTCTCACCCAATGGGGTTTCTCGGTTACGCTTTGGCGAAGACCGGCAAACAAGCGGAAGCGCGGGCCTTGCTCGCAGAATTATTGAAGTCGTCGAGCGAGCGTTACGTATCGCCTTACAACCTCGCGCTGATTTATAACGGTTTGGGCGAGCGCGACGAAGCGCTCAAATGGCTGGAGCGAGGTTACGAACAGCGTGACCAGAGAATGGTTTTTCTGAAAGTCGAACCCAAATGGAATAACCTGCGCGGTGACCCGCGCTTTCAAGACTTGATGCGGCGCGTCGGTTTCATCCCATGATTTAAATTAGCGTCGTGAAACTGGAATGTGGAAAGCTCAATGCTGCGCGCTCAGCTGGTTCGCCCCACCTGGTTGGGACCGAAGCGATGAATTCTTAACTAACTACCATGCTCAGGTGTAAACTGGTCAGCCCTTAGACCAAAATCGAAATCGTAGAATTAATCAGGAGGTGCGCCTTGAGAAACAAGATTGTGCCCACTTTGACTTTCTTACTCTCGACCTTGGCTTTGATGGTGCTGTTGCTCTTAACTGCAAACTTTGCCGCCGCCCAAGACCAGCCAACCATCGCCAAAGACTCCGTCCAAGTCACAGCTTTCACGCTGAGTTCCTACAAAGGTGACTTCAAGACCTTCAGTTGGGTGCCCAGGACGCAGTTTCGCGTCAATGGACCAATCGCCAGCGGCAGTCAGCTCTATGTGGAATTCACTGTGCCCGGCACCGGCGCGTGGGTCAAATACGATTGCAAAACGCAGGAGACGCAGAAAGGTTATTGGTGGCAGCCTGAATGCGGCGGCCGCGATGGCATTCCTGAAGACAAAGGCATCATCTACACCGGTCCGGTCAACTTTACGATCAAAATGCGGAATGAATTGATGGGCGGTGATGTGACGCTCTTCACCGGCAAGATGAAAGTCGCGAAGGTCCATTCGAACGAGACTGGGCCGGACTACGTGAACCACTTCGTCTATTACGTCGATCAGGATTGGAACCTGCCGATCGGTTACGTCTTCTATGACCGCGACGACATCGCCGGATGGAATAAGCCTTCCTTCAGTTTCGCATTCTGGACTCGTGGAGAAATAAACGGCCCGTTCGAACCGCATCTTTTCCACGGCGGTCAGGAAGTAGGCAAGATGTTTTATGAGGGCGAACAAGTGGGCAAGCCAAGTTGTGGCACTAATGAAGTGGAAGACAACCCTACGCATATCACGTCCCCGCACGGCCAATTCATCTGGACGCGTATGAAATGCAATTTCTCGACCATCCGCGCCTGGAACAAAACCGGCGAACCGAACACCGGCATGTTTGGGCCGATGTATATGATGAGCGAGAACCCGGGCGACTATGAAGTCAAGATCATCTACAAAGGTCACCTGGTGCGTTCGATTAAATTCGCCGTTGACGCTGAAGGAAAAATTGTAGACAACGGGATCGCCACCGCAAACAAGCTTGGCAACAACCGCGTGATTGTGCCGGTGCAGGTGCTGGGAGACTCAGACGGTCAATGGGACAAGAATGCGTGGAAGACTGACGCGTTCTATGGCAACCCGCTGACGGGCTTCACGCCTTCGCCGTAGAGCGCGGTGTCTGATTATCTCTCCGATTGCTAACTTCAATCATCTGGCCGACCTTGCCATCGCCTCAACGAGCATGCCACCGTCATGGTTTGCGATCGTGAGACTCTCGAGAGTGGTTAGAAACCTGTGCCTGAACTGCCGGACATCGTCGCCTACATCGAGGCGCTCGAGAAGCGAATTCAAGATCGAAGGCTCCAGCGCGCCCACATTGCGTCGCTTTTCCTGCTGCGTACTGCGGAACCACCACTCTCGAGTGTCGAAGGCAAAAGGGTTGTGCAATTGCGCCGGCTGGGTAAACGCATCTGCTTCGGCTTCGAAGGTGATCTGTGGCTCGTGCTGCACCTCATGATTGCCGGCAGGCTTCATTGGAAAGAAAGCAAGGCTAACGTTGAGCGGTCTAAAACTTCAAAGACCAACCTTTCAAACCGACGTGTCCTGGCTGCTTTCGATTTCGACAGCGGCACTCTGACCTTAACGGAGGCGGGTTCGCAAAAGCGTGCTTCCTTGTACCTGGTGAAGGGAGAGTCTGATTTGCGACGGTTCGATCCTGGTGGCCTGGAAATTTTTGAGACGGACCTCGGGCACTTTGCTGCGGCTCTCCAGGCGACCAATCACACCTTAAAACGCGCGCTTACCGACCCGCGAATTTTTAGTGGAATCGGAAACGCCTACTCGGACGAGATCCTTTTCGAAGCCGAACTCTCTCCCTTTGCGCTGACGCAAAAACTCACGCCCAGCGAGATCGAGCGGCTGTTTAAAGCGACCCGCGCCAACTTAACTCAATGGGTTGAGCGCTTGCGGCTGGAGGCGAGCGACAAATTTCCGGAAAAGGTGACGGCGTTTCGGGAAGGCATGTCAGTGCACGGCCGCTACAAACAACCGTGCCCTCGTTGTGGCGCGAAGATTCAGCGCATTCGCTACGCGTCAAACGAGACCGACTATTGTCCCAACTGCCAGACCGGCGGCAGGCTGTTGGCTGATCGAGCCCTTTCGCGGCTCTTGAAGAATGACTGGCCGAGAACACTTGAAGAACTTGAAGGATTGATCGTGAGTAAGAAAGCGGATCAAGTGTGAACCCATCACACTAATCGAGACGAATTATGATCGGCACTTCAACGCTGCTTCCATCGTCAGCACTTGCGATTGTCATTCGCCAGTCACCCTTTGCCAACGCCTCAGGCAGTCTTACGCAGATTGCATTGAACCAATTGGAGTTCTCATCCAGCTCGTTTGGAACCAGAGAAATCGATCCGTCGGGTCCGGTGAGTACAACCCTCAATCTGCTCGCATCAGCGACGGGAAAGGCGCCGTTGAGCACGATCGAATCTCCCGGGCTCGCTTGAAAACTTGACGCTCGGTCGGGGCCGGGCCACAACTGAACCCAGTTGCCCTTTTCGAGCCTAATGGCGCCGATGGAGGGCGGCATCGGCTGCTGAGTCAATTGAAGGTGCACCGGCGCCGACCATGCTGAAGCGCGACCCTCGCGCCACGTCCTAACCTCCATCTGAACTTCACCAGGCGACAAAGCAAGGGGCACGGAAACGTGCGGCCGCTGCGGCTTGGGCGCTGCGACGATCATTGATCGACCCCCTTGTTTGAATGCTACTTGCGTGAGTTCAGAGCGTTTGAGCGGTTCGAGGCTTGCTGCCTGTAAGTCAATCCATTGGCCTGGAGCAACTGGCGTCGTGCTTTCGGCAGAGAGTTCGAGTGGCAGCGGATCGTTAGTTACCAACAACTTGAATGGCTCAGTGTACTTGTTGTTTCCATACTTACGATTTCCAAGCCGGATGGTCATCACACCTTCAGCCGCATCTTTTGGAATCCCAAAACCAGTTCCATTCGTCGAGCCTCCGGACTCGAAGGTCGTCACTTTCCCCTGGGCGTCGGTGAGTTCGATCTCGTCGTTGATGTGAAAGCCGGTACACTCGATGTCAACAAAAGTTCCCGGGGATCCGCTTGCGGGCGTGATGCGCGTAACCAGCGGCAGGGTCCAATCGACAATAGTGACTTTTACGGGAACGCTGCGGATTCCATTCGACTCGACCACGATCTCGCAAGGGCCCGGAACCACTTCCTCTGGCACGATCACTTCAAGCGTTTGCGGACCGTGAAACTCATCATTCGTAATGGACGATCCTCCGCCAGTGCGCGCGGGATACTTCTTGCCATTCTGCAGGAAATCAGCTTTCGCCCTTTCCGGATCCGACGGATGAAGACGGTAACCCTGCAACTCGAGCACGGAGTCGATTGAGCCAGTCTTTGGTTCGCAGTCACTGACTTCAGGACCATCGCGCTGGGCGTTAGCGATGAAGTCAGTTGAGCAAATCAACGTAGTGCCCAGCAATAGAAGGAACGCTAGATGTAGAGTTCGAACTCGCATTGTTCGGATTACTTCCAGGGACGCAGCCGCTGGCCTACGCATCAATTACTTCGATTTGTATTGGAACGTAATCCTGGTTTCCTCTTCCAACACCAGGGGACGAACGACGCGCTGCTGACGGCGCCGACTGGAAGCGTCGTCCCCAGCCGAGCCGGTTGGGATGCGACGAAGTCGAGTTCCTGCTGAGCACTGCTAAAGCCCTGCGCAGCAACAGAGACCCTTACCGGCCCAGGCTGCATGCCTGAAACCACCCAACGCCCTTCTCCGTCAGACCTGGCGGTTAGACTCGCGCCCGTTTGCGTATTGACGACAGTGACAAACGCGTTGGCGATCACGGCGCCATTAGGGTCAGCGACGATCCCGCCGATTTGTCCAGCGGCTAGACTATTGAGGTCGGCGCTTTGGACCCAGGCGTTTGATTCTGTCCCGCTGAAATCGTCGACACCGTCTACAAGGACATTCTGTGCTGCTGCTGGAAAGAGTTCCGCGGCGAGTGCGTTCCCGCCGAATTGTCTAACTTCGAGCCGGTCCGGCAGCGAGACTTCCCAGGTCAATAAGTTAACCGGAATATCCAGCTTCGGCAGACCCATCTCGTAAGCGCCGCTCTTCGCGAATCGTGTCCCTGAATTCAAATAAACAAAGGACACCGTGTACGCGCCCGACGGGTTGAACCCGGCGCGCAGCAGCGGGACACGACTGCCGTCTGTGTCCAGCACCGGCTTCACCCTTTCGCCTTCGACCTCGGCTGATAAGAGTTGTGCTCCGGGTGGCAGTTCGACTTTCACGTACGGCTGTGCGTGGTTACGTACTCGCAGCGTTACTTCGGTTAGAGATTTTCCTTCGACATTCATCAATGTCGTGATGGTGGCGCGCTCGGCTACGGCTGAAAGCACGGAGCTATCGGGAAACTGAGTCCATTCGAGCTGAAGTTTTGGCGTGTCGCCCGGGCGCCGGTTGTAACGAAATGCCGCCTGCAACGGAAAGCGCGCGAGTGATCTGGCGATGGCTCCTACTTCGCGGACATCCATGCGCCGCAGGCCGCCACTCTCGGTCGGCGTCAACTCCATTGAGCCGATACCTTCGACCAGCAGCTCGCCGGTTTCGTGCTGAGCGCCGGAAAAAGAAAGCAGAGGCGCGTCGACTTTTGTGTCTTTGTTGGCGCGCTCAAGGGCAATCAGAAACTGATGATTGCGCTTGGCGGGTTCGCGAACCCTCAGAACCAACACGCCGGCTTGAATCTCGCTCGAGTCAAGGGAAGCACCGGTGCTTTCGGTCAGTTCAAAGCCAGTTGGCAAGGACAACCTGAACTCGGCGGCTTCACCCTGGATCACCGTGACGTCACAGAGCGCGGCAATGCGCATTTGCGAATCGCCAACTGAAACTACACTCTTGATGTCGGAGAGAAAGCGCACTTCGCGCTGAGCGACGGGAGCCGCAATCTCTCTGGTGGTCCACCACACACGCGCCGGCTTGCCGGGCTCGAGCGTCGCCTCGATGATGGTGTGGCCATTTTCTGTGGTGCGGCTGGTTATCAAGCCCGGCTCGACGCGAACATTCGCGTGGCTGCCGGGCAGGTCAAGCGTAAGCAGTGAGCTGCTTGCCGCCGGTACTGGTACGATGAACGAGGCGCGCCCGGCCTCGACCGTGAGCGCGGATGCGACGTTCAGAGATACGGAGAACGGGCCTGGACCATTCAGGATTGCCGCGTGCGTTTGTCCTTCCTGCATTAACGGCAGGGGACTGCCCGACTGTTTTGCTTCCAGAATCGTTAGCCCCGTCGTGAGCGGAACCTTCACGGATCCTTTTTCCAACAATGCGCCATCGATATCGACAACGCCGGTCAGCGACTGGTCGTCGACGCTCAACTTGAAGACGGCGCGCGACAAGACGAATGGAAGCGGCGGCGCGTCTGTCGTCTTAGGTTTGCGGGCGGCGAGTTCGCTGAGACGGTTATACTCCGCGAGCGAAAGCGTCACTGTGCCCGCGGAACCGGGCGCGGGAATGGTCATGTCTGTCTTCGAACTTCGCTGGCCATAAGCCACGGTTTCCAGGACCAGGAGGAAAATTATCGGCAGAATATTTTTTGCTGTTCGTTTCATCGCTCACCTCGTTTCTTGTCACGTTGAAAATCAAGTTCCACTACCGGCGTCTGGTTTTCACTGGTCAACTCTGATATCAAAAAGATCGAAGGACCGAAGTGGGGAAAGGCGACGCGTAGCGGAAGATTGCGTGCCGGCGTAGAAGCACGTTTGGCATCGCGAAGATGCGAGACTAGTTGCTTCGTTGCGTCGTCGCCTTCCTTTTGCACAGCGCCTTCGGGCGCTCGGCTCGATGCCGGTTGATTGGCGCCTGGCCGCAGGGCCGGAGATTCGGGGGCCTCGTAAGGCGCGACGCGGAAGCTTCCTGATATTCCCGACGGCGGCGTCAATCGGAAAAGCGGTGGGTGATGCAGCAGCAAATGCGATTTCGAAATCGGCAAGTCCACCGCCACCAGCGAGAGTCGCATATGTCCTTTTTCATTCCACGCTGGCGTATGGTCGAGATATGAAACTTCAACCACAAAGGCAGACGTTTCATCTCCACTTCTGGTCTTTTCGAGCGGCAGCAAAAGCGATCCATCGGGCGCGCGTCCTGGTCTGATCGGATGGCCGGCAACCGAAGCGCTCCATAAGACCGCGGTTGAGGGTAGACTGAGCTTCAGGAAATTTCGCTGATTGTTGCGCACCGCGAATCGCGACTGCACCAGCATTTTTCCGTCCCCGGTAATCAGGGCGCTGTATTCGGCCTCTTCGACGTTCGCGGTCAACACAGCCTGGGGCGTGTAGCGCGCCACATTCAGCCAGAGCGCTCTTACGGATTTTCCTTCCGCCGGCTGCAGCCGAAAGGCGATTAGCGACGGCGATTGTCGGCTGGATATCAGCTGGCCCAACTCAGCCGCTTCGGCCTCATCAAGTCCGCTTGCCTGCCGTTCTTTGATCTCGCCGGCGCCAAGCACCTCAACCGCAACACCACCCGTTTCGCGCTCGGCCGCGGGAAGCCTGATCAGAGGAACATCCAGCTTACCGGAGCGCGGCAATCGCAGCTCTCCGCTGATGGTAAATCGGGCTGTGCGTTCTATGGGTTCGATGAAGGCCACCGTTAGCTCGCGCGCCAGCACGTTCCAATCGGCAACCATCGCCCCCGAAACTTGATTAACCGTAAATTGATCGGGTAACTGCACGCGAACGTCCTGGGCCAAACCCTGCAATACCTCAACCTGGAGCTCGGCGTTGATTTGAGTCGCGTCCTCTCCCAGGCCGACCAACTCGGTGACTGCGCCACGCATTCTGAGCGGCTGCGTCGTGCGCGAATCGTCCACTCGCCGACGCCACGCGAATGTAAGTGGCTCGGTACCACGTCCGTTCGCAACCCACCGGCTGCCGGTCGCCGATTCAGAGTGCTCCAACAACAGGCCGCCAGTGATGTGTACGTCGACGCCCTGGCGCGCCAGCTCAACCGTCGCGTGCGAGACGGCCGAATTGCTGACGGGGAGTTGAAGAATGTTTGTTCCCGCGGTGGTTGAGACGGGAGCGACGATCTTCAGGGTCAACACCGATCGTCCGGTTCGCGATAAAAGCAGTTCGCCGGCACCCGGTCCTTTTTCTGTGGGATGCGTAACCAGCGTGACCTGTTTCCCATCGAGGCGCGCTTCGCGAACCATCAAACCCGCGGGCATCGCGAGTCGCACCCAGCCGTCTTTGATCACATCGACAGTGAGCCGAGCTTCACCGGATGCGAGATCGCCGTCGACTTTAAGATCATAGTCGATGCGCGTGAGTGTCGCTTCAACTGGAGGCGGCGGGGCTTCGGCATCGAGCGGGAAGGCCGCGCGCCGCAACGCGCGATATTCATCCACCGGCAGCACTACCCAGCCATCTGCAGAGGGGACTGCGTTCTGTGCCAGGCCGGCAGCTGCGGCGAAAACAATTGAGAGAGTCAGGCAAAGAGCCCTGACTGCGATCACGCCAATCGTAGGGGCGCACCTGGGTGTGCGCCCTGCGCGGCCAACAAGCAACAACGTTCTGATTGCGAATCGCTGCCGCAGCCATGAAGCGAATGTGTTGAGTAGTTTCATTGTATCCTCCATTGAAGAGATTTTGCGCTTTGACTTTTAGAACGTGGTCGTTTCAGTTGCTTGCGTCTCGTTCGTTTCCCTTCCCTTCTGTCTAACCCTGACTCCTGACTCCGACTCCTGACTTCCACTTTGGGCACACTTTCAGATACACGACCACATCGAGAGTCGCCGCAGCGAGTTCATCCGCACTTTGGTTTCGGATCGAGACCGACTCCTGGTCTCTGGTTTTGTAAGTTACCTAGACGATGCGGGGGAGACCGCGCGGGAAATACACCTTCAGCGGCTATGATGCAGCGAGTTTGAGCAAAGGTAGCCTCATTGGCAGGGAAGATGAATTGTGAATGTGAGTCATCGACACGACTTTGCGCGGTCTTCCGGATCAACTCCCCCAAGGGCTTGCAGGTTCGAGTCCTGTCGGCCCCGCCATCGAATCCTCTCGCCTCGACCAATCGAATCGAGAACTTGAGGCCGCCAATGTTGACGGCCTCATTTCTTTTGTTGCCAAACGGTGGGCAAGGAAAAGTTGAACTCGGTCGAGCCGGCGCTACCTCCGTCTAAGGCGTCGGTTCTGCGTCAGCCGGGCAGCAACGATATTCCTGTGACTTGTCGAGCAACTCGATCTGTCGCTTGAGAAGCTGGTTCTTGAGTTCCTGCTCTTCGAGCTCGAGCTCGATCTTCTTTTGGAGTTCGGGCTCACAGACGTCGCAGGTGTCGATGCAGCCTTTGACGATGATCCCGGGTGTCGGCAGACACGATTCCAGCGTAACCTCGAAGAGCTTCTGCGCTTGAGGGGCAACTGTGCCGGCCGGAGTCAGCAGACCTTCGGCCACCAGGTTCGCATCTACCTGCTTCAGCGCCGCCTTCCGAAGGCCGTCCGGCAGCGGCTCCGCGACGAGTTGGAACGGCGCAGCCGCGAACGAAAAGGAGCTTGCTGCCGCCAGAAAGCCGGCGCCGGAGGCGCTGCGATCCTGCGCGGCCACGCTGTCGCGGCCGATCTGTTCGACGGCGATGCGGTCTTTTTGGGTCGCCAATACGCTCGCCGGGACCACAGAGATCTGGCCGCGGGATATGGGCGGATTGAGCGAGACCCTGGTGGGCGCCGCGGCGTCGTCCACTCGCCGCTCGATCGCCTCGAGAGTAATCTTGACAATCTGCTTCTTGATGAGACGATAGAAGAAAAAAGTCACCGCGTGGCAACGGTTGGCATTGGAGAACTCGCGGGACGAAGACTCGAAATGATCCTCGGATTCCGTTTGCACGTGGCTCCGTGACGAGACTTCTCCGATCGAGAGAGAGGCCGACGCATGCGTGGCCTGAACGGCTTGATTTGCCGAGGCCGTGGAATGCGTGTGGAGCTGGCGCAGGAAGTCCGCAGTCGATGAGGCGCTGTGGGAGCCGCGGGCATTAGCGTCAGCGCTCGCGGAGAAGAATCCCAGCGAGCCGCTCGCGTCGCCGTGGAAATCCCACTTTCCGCTTTCCGAATTCGAGCTGTGACCTGAGTCTGTCACTGAGAGATCGGACATGGAATTCTGCATCGCGGCCATGAAGTACCGCTCTTCGGAAAGCTGCTCGCTGCGGTAGCTGACGTTGGTCGAGCTGTCGAGCGTGAAGCGGGAGCGGCGATCGGAGGTGAACAGTTTCACCTTTTCCCCGGGCAATAGCGTGATGGTATGGACCGGATCTCCCAGCGACAGCGGTCCGGGACAACGTGTGAGCCTAAGGTGCAGGATCACTTCGACGGTAACGGCAGCCTGCCGTCCCGCGTCGTTGACGGACACGCGATGCGGAAGCCGGTAACGGAAATCCAGGACGTCGCAGCACGGCTCTTTCGACAGAGGGGGGCAGCACGCCGGATCCTGAACAACAGCATCAGTTTTTTCTTTCACTTTCGGTTTCCTCCTCGGGGGACTAATTGATTGTTGATAAGAATTTAATTTGACGATCCGTAAGGCGACGGAGAATTGGTTTTCGTCAAGGTTCAACCAGAGATTGTTTAGCAGGAACTCGATCTGCGCAAGAGGATTCTGTTGGCGGATTTTGCTATCTTTTAGCCAAATTTGCTGCCCGGGCTTTTCCGCAGACTATTCTTCTTAGAGTGTGGAGTAAATGCTCAAAAAGCTCCGTCGATATTTGGTCGGAGATAATCCATAAGTCGTTTTGAAATCCCTAACAAAGTGGCTCTCATCTCTCACGCCGACTTCAGTCATGATCTGCTTCACACTTAGAAATGTAGTTTCCAGGAGTGTCTTTGCATGTTGCATTCTGAGAGTTCGAAGGTACCGCAGCGGAGGTCTGTGAGTTTCGGTCTTGAAGATGTGGCATAGCCGCCAGGTAGAAAGATTTACGGACTTCGCCAGGTCATTTACAGACAACGGCTGGTCAAGATAAGCTTCCATGAAAACAATAACGCGCTGCACTCTGCGGTCCATGTCAGAAGGCTACCTCCCGCAAATTCCTCCGCACCACATGCAGGCCGCTTGTAGTAGTCGAGACGGATATTCTTTATGAACGCAATCGTTCTGGGCTGCGCTAAGAAACGATCAGTTTTTTAGCTACGATTGTGAGTAACCCGAGTATAAGCACAGGACAAAACTTGAGTCAATCAAAACCCGGATTGTACACGCTCCGGCCGGCACGTTCACCATTATTTGCAATACTAGTTTCACCCGATTGATGCCCTCAAGGAGAAGCTCACTCAATTTCCTTCGGGGACAAAGGCCACTGCCGCAACTGAGCCGTCAGCCAGGCAATTTGAGGACTAATCTCAACTCGATGCCCTCCGGAATACGCTCTAGAATTGTGGGGTGAGAAAGAAGCAGGCGCGTCGAATTGGATCGCGTTGGGATTAGCGAAGTTGCGCGCGCTTCAAGGGGCAGCAAGGGGCCGTGCCGAACCGGCTTCGACCGTGCCGTCTTTTGACGGCGGCGCGGCTGAGTTTATATAGTTGGGGTGCAACCCCCGCGTAGTCTGACCTGATATTGAGCCTTCGCGCGCTCCTCCGGCGACGGCTTGAGAATTGTTGGAGATTTTACAATTGGGAAAGCGAGCTTTGGCGAGTATAGCGTTTTCAAACGGCCAATTACTGATGCTGCAGGATGCCGGCGGCGCATTCAGGCGCATTTGGTTTTATCTTAATAATCCCCTCGAGATCGGAAACATCAAGGTCTCGGTCACGAGTTTCTTGACCGGTGTCTTCGTTTTTGTTCTGGCGCTACTGGTGGCGCGCACCGCAAGCTCTTTGATCGCGCGACGCATTTCCAAGCGTCGGTACATCGATCCGGGAATTCGCTACACCGTAGCGCGGCTGACGAATTATCTGATCGTGGTTCTGGGAACGCTCTGGGCTCTCAAAGCGGCGTTCGGTCTTGACCTCACGTCGATTGCGGTCGTCTTCACGGCCCTGTCGGTCGGCATCGGCTTCGGGTTGCAGTACATCGCTTCGGACATCGCGTCGGGATTCATACTCCTTTTTGAGCGGCCGATACGTGTGGGTGACCGCGTTACGATCGGGACTGACGAAGGCGACGTGCAAAGCATCAACCTGCGCACTACCATCGTGACGACCAACGATCGCATCTCGCTGATTGTGCCCAATTCGAAACTGATCAGAGAGCGCGTCATCAACTGGTCTTACGGCGATCCGCGGGCGCGCGTCTCGATCCCCATTAGCGTCGCGCCCGACTCCGACGTGGAACTAGTAACTAAAACACTCTTGCGCGCGGTCGAAGGAGTTGACGACTTGCTCGAACAACCACAACCAAAGGTTCAATTCGTAAAGTTTGGTGATTCATCCTTCGATTTTCGCCTGCTGGCCTGGACCAATAAGCCGCGCGCGCACACTCAGATCAGAAGCGACATCAACTTCCGCATCGAAAACCTGTTTCGCGAAGCCGGCATCGAAATACCTTCACCGCAGTTTGATGTTCGCCTGCGCGGCGCATCGGTTTCGCTCGCAGCGGATAACGACCTGCTGGCTAAAGAGGATGCACTCGACCGGCACGCTGACCAGCCGTGACCGCACTGCTGCTGACGCTCTCGTCGCGGCGAATCGGGCGAAGGAAGTAGCATCGCATCAGCCCGCGCGCGGATCCTCGGAGTAAGGTAGCGCACGTTCCTGCGAGCCTTTGACGTCGCCTCAAACCAACCATAGAATTTGCATCGGTAGAAAGCTCCCTCTGTTCAATGACTGTCGAATGGCATCCACCCATGTTGCTATGGCGCAAGTTGCCTCCCAACCATTGTCACCTTCGGAAGGGCTAGCACCGTTGGCGCTATGCATCCTCGTGGCGCTCGTGCCACTGGCATTTGCAGCCGTTCTTTTTGATCCGTATCTCGCGATTAAAGAAATCCTCGTTCAGGCCGGAGCGGCGACGGTCGCGGCACTCTGGCTCATCACGACGCGCACGGGCCCATTGACGTTGGTGTTCACGCCCGTCTGGATACCGCTCGTCGGGCTCGCCCTGGTTGACGGAATATCAACGCTCCGGTCCTCTCACCCGTTTGCCTCGTTGGGAGAGGGCCAACGCCTATGCTTCTATTTCTTGCTCTTCGCTATCGCACTGCACCAAATGCGGCGAAGTGAGACTCAGGCCATGCTCGCGACTGCTCTGATGACAGCAGGGACGATCGAGGCCGTGTATGTTTTGCTGCAATTCAGTCTGGGCGATCCGATCTTCCTAACCGGTAGATTGCCCGGCAAGTGGCGCACCTTCGGCACGCTG
>WNGD01004280.1_pt1 | contig 16024 bp, 15 predicted proteins | sample 5400671 | NCBI WGS metagenome assembly WNGD01 (sample SAMN13153369, study PRJNA577476) | soil metagenome | isolation source: 40 cm soil or saprolite under grassland replicate 2 | place: USA:California | collected 2016-06-15 | reverse complement strand
AGGCGAACGCGACCGAACCGGTCTGCGCGGCCGCGAAGGCTGTGTTGTCACTCGCGATGACCTGGATTTCAATCGTCGACCAGGGCGCGTTCGCTGCGAACGACTTATTTGCCCCGCTGTAGTGGTCGAAGCGCTTCAAGATGGTGTGCTGCTTCGGCACCCAGCTGACGAACTCATAGGGCCCGGAGCCCACCGGGTTGGTGGCGAAACGCTTGCCCAGAGCCTCGACGGCTTTCTGCGGCAGCACCTTCCCGCTGGCGGCGGGCAGTGTGCTGTGCATGATGGGAGCGAAGGGCCGCTTCAAGATGATTGTCCCCTCGTAGGGACCCGCCACCTGCACGGTCTCCAGCGCCGACCAGTCACCCGAGTATGGTGAGTGCAGGTTCGGCTTCGTCAAACCGGCGATCCGCTCGTAGGAAAACTTGACGTCGCTCGCCCGGACTTCGCCGTATCCCTTCTGCCACTCGATGCCCTTCTTCAACGTGAAGTGATACTTGAGGCCGTCCGCTGATGGCTCAAAGGATTCCGCCAGATGGTTCACCACTTGCCAGGTCCCGGGCCGGAAGCTGACCAGGCCCTCATAAATGTTGTCGAAGACGATCCAGTCGTCCTGGGATACCCAGAACGCCGGGTCCAGGTTCTGAATGTCGACAAGCGGCCGGTAGGTGAGCGTGGTTGTGGGCGGCTTCGTGGAGGTCGCGGCGGAAGGACTGGACGACGACGAGCTGCACGCCGCCAGGAGCGCGCCCGCCACCGTGCCGGAGAGGCCGAGAGCGACGGCGCGACTGAGAAACTGTCGCCGGTCGATCCGGTTCTCCACGTACTCACCGACCAGTGACCTGATCTCGCTCGGGTCCGCTGTCATCGCTGTCCCTCCCTCACGTGCAGGCGAGCGGCCGCACAACTCGGACCCGACAACTTCGCTGTCACGCTGGCCCGGTCACAAGCTCCGCAGCACGCTCCTCGTCCCCCCGTCTAGCAGCTGTTCGCATTGAGTTAGTAGACGCTTCGCTCCATATTTTTCTCACATCACGCAACGAATTGACAACAATTCGGGCACATTTCGCACTTGCGGCGCGTCTCATTCACATTGTGAATCAGGTGAGGTCAGCAAGCTCTCCTCGCTCACGGAGACCGCGGCCAGCTGCTCCGACAGCGTCGATGAGGCGCGGAGCAGGAGGTCCGCGCAGTGCGACAGACGGCGCTTCGGTAGCCTCACGGACGGGCCTGACACGGCCAGCGCGCCCACCACCTCACCCCATGTCTCCGTGACGGGTACGGCCACTGCACGAAGACCGAGCTCGAATTCGTCGATCATGAAGGCGAAGCCCTGGCTTCGCACGCGGGCGAGCTCCTTCGCGAGCAGCTCACGATCGGTGATCGTCGTCGGTGTGAACCGCTGGAGAGGCTCGTTGCCTACCGTGGCGGCGCGGAAGGCGAGCAGTACCTTCCCGCCCGCCGAGCAGTGCAGCGGGGCGACCTGCCCTATCCAGCTAGTGGCCGCGAGGACATAAGGAGAATTCGCCTGAGCAATGTGGCCCACTCCGCCTGGGACCGGCACTCCCAGCGTGATGGTCTCCCGGGTGACCTGCGCGAGATCGTCGAGCACCGGCCTGGCGATCTCGGCGAGCATGGACCGCGATCGGCGGCCACGAGCGGCCGCTGCGATGACCGGGCCGATGCGAACACGGCCGCGCCGGCCGACCCGCTCGATGAGCCCGTGTCGCCTGAGGGAGGCCAGCAGACGTGAGACGGTGCTCTGATGCAGGCCCGTCGCTCGAGCCAAGTCGCCCACCGACAGTGGCTCCGTGCTCCCCAGTACCTGGATGAGAAGGCGCGACGCCCGGTCGACCGCCTGGGTGCCAGCGGGCCGCGATTGACGGTGCTCATCCACATTGTGCACACTGTCAGCCACATCGCGGATGGTAAACCGGTCAGCTCAGTTCGGCAACGGATCAATAGCTTGGCGTCCACGAGCTTGTGAAGCCGCCGGCGATCGGCGGATCCTGGACTGAGAGCGGTCTTCCTGCCCAGGCTCGGAGGCTGACTGTGTGCTCCCGGAACCCCGAAGGGGAGGTGGGCAGATGGTGATCGCCGCAGTGCCGGTGAGCCCGCCTGACCGGAACAATCGAGCTACCGCGAGCCGCTGATGCTGATCCGCTACATTGCCCGGCGCCTGGTGACGGCGTTCCTGGTGATTCTTATCGTCATGGCGTTCCTGGCCATCCTCGACCGCCTGATCCCCGGCGACCCTGTCACCTACATCTTCGGGCCGCGGGCAAGTCCCGCCCTGGTCCGCCAGGTCCGCCGCGAAATGGGCCTCGACGTTTCGGTGCCGGACCAGATCTACCAGTACATCTACAACGCACTACACGGGAACCTCGGGACTGACTTCGTGACCAACCGGTCCGTCGCGAGCCTCATCGCCACGAACCTCCCCTACACCGTGGTGCTCGCAGTCTCCGGCCTCGGGCTCGCCGTCCTGTTCGGGATCCCCCTCGGGGTGATCGCCGCCGCCCGGCCCGGGGGCGTGGTCGACCGGGTTATCGGCGTCATTTCGGTCTCGGTCATCACCACTCCCTCCTTCGTGCTCGGCCTGCTCCTCATCCTCGTGTTCGCCGTGCACCTGCATCTGCTCCCGGTCATCGGGGCCGGCAACCCGGGCCAGCCCGTCGACGACGTCAAGCACCTGATCCTGCCGGCAGCGGCGCTTGCCATTTCCTGGATCGGCTACTTTGCCCGCCTCGTGCGCTCCAACATGCTCGAGGTGCTGACGACGAACTATGTGCGGACGGCGCGTGCCTTCGGGGTCCCGAGGTGGAAGATCTTCTACAAGCACGCGCTGAAGAACGCCGCCGCTCCGGTAGTGGCGGTGCTCGGCGTCGCGCTCGGCAGCACGCTCGGCGGTGCGATCTTCATCGAGGTCATCTTCAACCGGCCGGGGCTTGGCACGCTCGCCTACGACGCGATCGCCTCGCGTAACTACCCCGTCGTGCAGGGCACGGCGCTCACGATCGCTGTCATGGTCATCGTGGCCAACCTGCTCGCCGACTTCACCTACCGCCTGCTCGATAGCCGCATCCAGCTCGGGCAGACAGCAGCGGCCTAGGAGGCGGACGACATGGCGCTGGTCGGGACAGGCGGGTCGGGCGACCCTATTGCCGTGGCCGACGTCGTCCCGATCGGCTCCGAGGTTCTGCAAGCCCGCGGCGCGCGGGCGCGGGGGGCGGTCATCTCGATCCTCCGGACCCCCGGCGGCGCCATCGGCACGGTCGCCGTGGCCGGACTGGTGATCATCGCCATCTTCGCGCCCGTGATCGCGCCGTACTCTTTCGGCCAGATCGACGTGAACGCGCCCCTCCAGGGCCCGACGCTGCACCATCTCCTCGGCACCGACCAGCTCGGCCGCGACATCCTCTCCCGGCTCATCTACGGCACCCGCATCGCGCTCGAGGTGGCCGTGACGGCGGTTGCTGTGGCCCTCGTGGCCGGGCTCGCCCTGGGCCTGCTCGGGGGCTACCTCGGCGGGCTCGTCGACAATGTCGTTGTCCTGCTGATGGACACGTTCCAGGCCTTCCCGGCGATCGTCCTTGCGCTGGCGCTGCTGACAGTGCTCGGGCCCTCGCTGCGCAACCTCATCATCGTCATCGCCGTGACCTTCAGCCCGAACTACGCGCGGACGAGCCGGGCGCTGGTGCTCACCGTCAAACAGAATCAGTACGTCGTCGCTGAGCGTGCACTCGGCGCAGGACGGCTGCGGATCATGGCCCGGCATATCGTGCCGAACATCGTCGCCCCGCTGTTCATCCTGATGGCCATGGACATCCCGAGCGCGATTGCGGCCGAGGCCGGCCTGTCGTTCCTCGGCCTCGGGATACCGCCGCCGAACCCGTCCTGGGGGTCGATCCTCTCCGATGGCTTCAACTCCATCTACCAGGCCCCGTGGGCGGTTCTGTTCGCGTCGCTGGCGCTCGCGATCGCCACAGTTGGCTTCCTCATGTTCGGAGAGGCACTGCGCGACGTGCTCGACCCGCGGCTAAGGGGCGTGTCACGATGGCGGGCGTGACCGCGGGCGATGTCGCTCTGGAGATCGAGGATCTGGCTGTCGAATACCAGAGCCGCGGTTCGACCGCCCGCGTCCTGCCGGGCGTCGATCTTGCCCTCAACCGGGGCGAGATCCTTGGGCTCGTCGGGGAATCGGGGTCGGGCAAGAGCACGCTCGCCCTGGCGATCCTGCGCCTGCTCCCGGCCAACGGCAGAGTCGCCGGCGGCCGGATCCTGCTCGACGGAGCCACGAACCTGGCCGCGCTCTCCGAGGAGTCGCTGCGGCGCGTGCGCGGGCAGAGGATCGCCATGGTCTTCCAGGACCCGCTCACGTCGCTCAACCCGGTCTTCCGGATCGGCTCCCAGATGGTCGACGTCCAGGCCGCCCACTGCGATCACCGGGTCCGGCGGAGGGACCGCTCGGAGTACCTGGCCCGGGCCGTCTCTCTGCTGCGGCAGGTGGGGCTGCCTGATCCGGAGCAGATCGTCCGGGCCTACCCGCACCAGCTCTCCGGGGGTATGCGCCAGCGCGTCGTGATCGCAATGGCGCTGTCGCTCGAGCCCGGGCTGCTGATCGCCGACGAACCAACCTCAGCCCTCGATGTAACCCTTGAGGCGCAGATTCTCGCCTTGCTGAGGGAGATCCAGGCTGACCGCGACCTGAGCATCCTGTTCGTGACGCACGACCTGAGCGTCGTCGCCCAGATATGCCACCGGGTCGCTGTCATGTACGCCGGCCAGATCGTAGAGCAGGGCGAGGTGGCCGACGTCTTCAAGAGCCCGCAGCACCCCTACACCGAAGCGCTGCTTGCGACGGTCCCCTCGAGGGCGCAGCGGGGCAGGGCACTCGCCACCGTCCCGGGTCAGGTACCGTCGCTGCTCGGTGAGCTGACCGGCTGCCGCTTCGCGAGCAGGTGCCGGTACCAGCAGGAGATCTGCCACAGCGAGGCGCCGCGTGTCGTGAACTCCGGGGCCAGCGAGGCCGTCCGCTGTCATATGCGCGACCCGTCTTCATCCTTCGACCACGAGCCGGTGCCCTCCCCATGGGCGAGTCCCCGGGGACGCCGGCACCGCACCCGGCCACGTTGCTGCAGATCGAGGACCTCAGCGTCTTCTTCCCGGACGGCGGTCAGCTCGCGAGGCTCGTCGGCCCGCGCCGCGGCGTTCGGGCCGTTGACGGCGTCAGCCTCGAGGTGGCCGAGGGCGAGGTCGTCGGCATCGTCGGCGAGTCCGGCTCGGGCAAGACAACGCTCGCCCTCGCCGCCCTGCGGCTCACACGCGCCACCGGAGGGTACATTCGCTTCGGCGGTGCCGAAATCACACATCTCGGCGGCAGCGGTCTGCGGCGTGCCCGGCGGCATGCCGTCATGATCTTCCAGGACCCGCATTCGAGCCTCAGCCCGCGCATGAAAGTCTCGTCTCTCCTGATGGAGCCGTACCACATTCACGACGTGCCCCGGGGCGAGCGGTACTCGGTCGCCGAACTGCTCCGCATGGTCGAACTGCCGGAGCGGCTGGCCAACCGGTACCCCCATGAGCTCTCCGGCGGCCAGGCACGACGGGTCGGCATCGCCAGGGCACTCGCGCTTCGCCCCCGCCTCATCGTCGCGGACGAGCCGACCGCCGGGCTCGACGTATCCGCCGCCGGCGCCATCCTCAATCTCTTGCAGTCGCTCCGCGAGCAGTACGGGACCGCGTACGTCATCATCACCCACGCCCTGAACGTGGTCGGCTATCTCGCCGACCGGATCGCCGTGATGTACCTCGGCCGGGTCGTCGAGCAGGGCCCGGCGGAGAGCATCTACGACACCCCGCTGCATCCCTATACACGGGCGCTGATTGCGGCCATCCCCGACATGGACTCCCGCGCCGCCGATGCGCCGGCACCGGTCAGGGGCGCGATCCCGAGCCCGCGGAATCCGCCGCCCGGCTGCCATTTCCACCCGCGCTGCCCCTTCGCTGTGGAACAGTGCCGAACGGTGGAGCCGGTGCTCGAGGAGGCCCGCCCGGCCCAGTGGGTCGCCTGTCACCGATGGCGCGAGGTCGCCGCCACCCCGCAGCTGCCCGATGCTCTCCGGGGGGCCGAGACTGGCGCTGGGAGCGGATAATGTTCGTCAGCGGCGAGCCCTGATCGGGCCGGATCCGGGGCCAGCGAGGCTTCAGCCGCCGACAGACCAGGACACGATGTGCCCGGGGACGATCGTCACGATGGTGCGCAAATCTGGCCAGTCGGCGATGTAGCGCTCGACACTCCCGGGGACGACGTAGCGCCGGGTGATCGCCCGGATCTCCTCCACCGTGGCGGCGTCATCGGCGGTCGCGACGGATGCCCTGCCCCGCATCACAACTGCCGGATAGGGCGCATCGAATGTCTGGACGGAGAAAGCCACCCTCGGGTCGCGCAGCACGTTGCGCACCCAGGCACGCGCCTCGGTGGTCCAGATCGTGACGGCACCTGCGCTCCAGCGAAACCATACCGGGACGATGTGCGGTGATCCGTCTTGGCGCAAGGTTGCGACGACGCCGAGCGGGGTGGGGAAGACCTGGGCGAGGAACTCTTCCAGTTCCACCGCGCTCATGCTCATGGGTCTCGTGCCCTTCATGTCTGGCCGGTCATTCAAGTCAGAGAAGGTGACGCGGCACTGACTCCACCCACTGGCGCGTGTGGTGTGGCAGCCCATCGACGGTGACCACGAGGTCGATGGTGACGTGGAAGTGAGTCGCCGCGCCCTGGATGCTGACCGTGGACGTGGCTGTCGTGAGTCCGTTCGGTCTCGTGATCGTGCTGGTGTGGCGGCCGCGTGCGCTTGCTCCGGCTGGGTCGTCGGGGTCCACGTGCGAGGTCAGCTCGTACTCGCGGGTCACTAGCGTGGCGTCGTTGATCCGTTCGCTGAGGCGTTCGAGCAAGTGCACACGGACACGCCGGGAGAGGGCGTCGTGCACGACCTCCCATACCGGCGGATCGAGCCGCTGGGCGTGCCGCTGGAGGACCTCGGGCGACAGGCGGAACTCCGGCGGCGGCGCGCTCCCGGCCGCGGGCACGGTCGGCAGCACGAGCTGTGACGGATGGCTGCCACCGCGGAGGACCTGGTTCGTGGCTGGCTGCGGCGTCGGCCAGACATTCGGCCAGTCGGCGCTCGCCACGGTCAGCCGGATGCGGTGACCCCGCTCGAAGCGCCAGGCTGTGCAGTCGATCTCGATGGGCAGCTCGTAGGTCTCGCCGGGCACAAGCGGCTGCGGATCGGTCAGCGAGTTCCGCCGCGTGGCGTTGAGCATGCCCTTGGCCACCAGATGCGAGGACCCGTCGGGCGCCACGTCGTTGAGGCTGACGCAAAAGCCGATCACGGAGGCGGTGGAGGCAACGTGCAATTGCACGCGCGGGCGTCCCAGCACGTGGATATCTGCCTCGAGCGGAGGCGAGGTGTAGATGAGCGCGTACGCCTCGTCCGGTCGCTGGTCGCCCGGCTGCCCGAACTGGAGGCCGCCCGACCACAGGCCGGCCGTGACGCCGACGCTTGCGACGTAGGTAAACCTGTCCTCGCCGTCACGGCCGCAAGCTCCCTCGAGCCTGCCGTCGTCGCCGAGATAGAAGGTCATCTCGCCGGCGCCCGGGGCGGGCCATGCCGTCTCGGCGCGCCACTCCCCTGCCGCGTCCAGCCGGTCGGCGTCGGGGTGCTCGTAATGCTGCATGTAGACGACAACCGGCGGTTCGTCCATGATCCCGGTCTCCCGGCCCTTGCACCAGTGATCGAGCCACCGCACCACCTCGTGCAGGTGGTCGATGCGCGGCCCGGGCACGGCAACGTCCGGCACAGCATGATTCCAGGGCCCGACCAGTACCTTGCGCGGGACGCGTAGTGCCTGGTAGAGGCGCAGCGGCGGATTCGGGTACCCGTCGCGCCAGCCGCCGATCATGAAAACCGGGCACTCAATCCGCTCCGCGACGTCGCCGACCGAACCGTGCCGCCAGTACGGGCCGTCGGTCTGGTGGCTGAGCCAGTTCAGCAGGTAGGGCTCGTTATGCTCCAGGTGCTCGGCCCAGATCTCGGCCCAGTCCTCGGACCACTCGGGGTAAGGCGGCATCGCGTTGTAGGCGATCATGAAGTTCCCGTAATGCCCGGCGTCGTAGTACTGGCGCAGATGGCCGCCCCGGTAGTGGCAGTCGTCGGTATAGCGGTCGTCGGTGAAATACATCGGGATGATCGACCGCAGGTGCGGTGGCCGCACCGTGGCGACCTGGAGTGACGTGAAGCCGCCGTAGGAGATCCCCATCATGTTGACGTTGCCGTCGCAGAAGGGCTGAGCCGCGAGCCACTCGATCGCGTCGTAGCCGTCCTGCTGCTCGCCCGGGACGTACTCATCCGTTGCCACCCCGGAAGATGCTCCCGTGCCGCGGATGTCAACCCGGGCGACGATGTACCCGTGCTGCGGAAGATAGGAGTAGAACCGGTGGCCGGGCGCGACCTCGTCCTTGCGGTATGGGATGTACTCCATCACGACCGGCAGCGGCTCGGCACGGTCTGCGGGGACGTACAGGTCCGCGCTCAGCCGGACGCCGTCTCGCATGGGTATCCGCACGTTCTTGATCAGCCGGACGCCCGGGGCGTAGACCAGGTGCGTTCGGCTCAGCTCTTCCTGGCTCACCTTTCCTCCGGGCACCGTGTTCGCTCGCCATCGCCGTGGCCCACCGCGGCGAGCCTCCGCAGCGTATGGCCGGGCTGCCGCAGCGCATCTTGACTCTGCCCCAATGGCCCGTTGTCCGCAATCATCACGACGGGAACCCGCCCAGGCTCCCAGGATCGACAGGTACTGGCCCCATCCCCGCGCCGCAGCCGACTGCCGACGGGTTGCCAGCGCAAGCTGGGTTAAGGTGACGCTGCCCGAATGCGGAGGAGACCTCATATGCCAAATCTTGAGGGCAAAGTGGCGTTGATCACCGGTGGTGCCCGCGGCTTCGGGAGGGCGATCGCGCGGGCCCTGGCCGGCGACGGCGCCGACATCGCGATCGCTGACATCGCCGGGGAGCTACCTTCCGAGCGGGTATCTGACATGTCGACTCCTGACGACCTGGAGCGGACGAAGGCCGAAGTGGAGGCACTCGGCAGGCGCTGCATCGCGATACGCGCCAACGTGGCGGACGCCAGCGACTGCGAGCGCATGGCCGCAACGGTGATCGAGGAGTTCAGCCGGGTGGACATCCTCGCCGCGAACGCCGGGGTCTTCTCGTACGGCCTCAGCTGGGAGCTGACAGAAGACGACTGGGACACGGTCCTGGGGGTCAACTTGAAGGGCGTGTGGCTCACCACCAAGTACGTGGTGCCGCAAATGATCCGCCGGCGCTACGGCAAGATCGTCGTCACATCGTCCCGGGATGGGATGCGGGCCGAGCCGAACTACGCGCACTACTGCGCCTCCAAGTTCGGCGCCATCGGGTTCGTTAAGTCTCTCGCCATCGAGCTCGGCCCTTACGACATCAACGTCAACGCGATCTGCCCGACCCAGATGGCGGACAAGAGCCTCCCGCCGAGGCACACATCGTCGCCCTACTGGTCGATGGTGACCGGCACCACGTCTCCGACGTATGAGGAGTTCGACCAGGCGTCAGGACGCGAGAACCTGTTCGAACACGGCGGGCAACCGGACTACTCCGAGGTCGCCGAGGGCGTCCGATGGCTGGTCTCTGACCAGGCCCGCCTCATCACCGGGCACGCCCTCCCTATGGATGCGGGCTGGATCGCGAAGCGCGGTGGCTAAGGACCTCGCGCTTACGGGTGTACTCGTGGTGGACGGGACCGGGGGACGCCCGTGCGAGAACGTCACGGTTGTGCTCAGGGACGGACGTATCGCCTCCGTGGGGGAGCCGGTTCCGCCGGGTGTTACCGACGTCATCAACCTCCAAGGCAAGACGCTGCTGCCAGGTCTGATCGATGCCCACACGCACGTGAGCTCGCTTGACGGGGTACCGGAAGAGCTGCGCGCCTATGGCCTCGTGAACGCCATGCGCCGGCTGCTCGGGGCTGGCATCACGACTGTACGAAATCTCGGCGCCTACGGTGATTCGCTGCAACGTCTTCGTGACGCCGCCCAGCGTGGTCTCTGCAAGGCACCCAGGCTCGTGCTGTGCGGCCAGGTGATCTCCGCGACCTGCGCAGGAGCCAGGGCGTTCCCCCGCATGTACCGCGAGGCCAACGGCGTGACGGACATACGTGCGGCAGTCCGCGAGCAGGTAGCCGCCGGGGCGGACGTCATCAAGGTCATGTCAACGGGCGCCCTCACGGTCGCCGGCGAAGACGTCAACCCGTCCCAGCTCATGCGCGAGGAACTGATCGCCCTCGTCGAAGAAGCCCACCGTCTCGGCCTCCCGGTAGCGTCACATGCCGAAGGAGCGGACGGCATCCGGCTGTCCGTCGAAACGGGAGCCGACACAATCGAGCACGGAGAAGAGGCCCACCTCGTGCCCGAGGTGCTCGCCGCCATGGCCGAGCACGGCACCATTCTCGTTCCGACTCTGTCCGTCTTCGATCACGTCGCCCAGTCAGACGCCTATCCGGCCTGGATGCGCGAGCGCGGTCGCCGCCTCGGCGAGTCAGCCCGGCTGACCATCGTGGCAGCCCGCAAAGAGGGGGTGGCGATCGCGATGGGTGCCGACGCGCCCCCGCACGGAGGCAACGCTCAGGAGCTCGTGAGGCTGGCGGACGCCGGTCTCACCCCACTCGAGGCGCTCACGGCGGCGACCGGAGTCGCGGCTCGGGCATGCCGGGTGGACAGCCTCGTGGGCACAGTGGAGCCGGGCAAAGTGGCGGACCTCATTGTCGTCGACGGCAACCCACTGACCGACCTCGCGATCCTGACCGACCCGGGCCGCCTGTGGCTCGTCCTCCAAGGCGGGACGGCGACAGCAAGGTCCGGCACGCTCGGGTCATGATGTCGTCGCCGAGACCTCGCGATAAAGCTCAGGCCGCCGATCCTGGAGCAGGGTCAGCCCATAGAACGACTCGGTGCGGCTGCGAAGCACCTCCGCGTCGAGATCAGCCGTGTAAATAATCATCCCCTCTTCAGGGCCTAGCGTTGCCACCTCCTCGCCCATCGGATTAATGATGCAGGCGCCGCCGTAGTAGTCGACGCCCGTACTGTGCGCACCGGTTTCACAATGGTCGGAGATGACGAGCCACATCTGGTTGAAGAAGGCGTTCGCCTGGTAACCAGTCACGCCCTCTGTTGATCTGCGACGTGTCGGTGCTGGCGTCCGCTTTGTGATCATGGTTGGGTTCGGGGATGCCGAATCCGGAGCAGCGGTCGTATGAGGAACTGGCTGCCCGGAACGCGGAGCTGACGGCGCGGGTCGCGGAGCTGCTGGCGGTGGTGGCGGAGCAGGCCGCGCTGATCGGGGCGCTGCAGGCGGAGGTGGCAGCGCTGCGCCGTCAGGCGGGCCGGGACTCCTCGAATTCCTCCCAGCCCCCGAGCCAGGACGGCCCGGCGGCGAAGGCGAAGGCCGGCCAGCGGGAGGCGCGGCCGGGCCGGCCGCAGGGCGGGCAGAAAGGCCATCCGGGTGCGAGCCTGGCGTGGACCGCCCGGCCGGATGAGACCCTGGCAGTCGAGCCGGGCACGTGCGGCGGGTGCGGCGCGGACCTGGCCGCCGCTCCGGGCCGGATCGCGTCCAGCGTGCAGGTCTTCGATATCCCGCCGGCCGCGCTGACGGTGACCGAATACCAGATGATGCGCCGCACCTGCGGGTGCGGGCAGGTCACGACCGCCCCGCCGCCGCCGGGAGTGACCGGCGGCCCGGTGTGCTACGGGCCGGGCGTGACCGGCGCGGCGACGCTGCTGGCGAGCACGGACGTGATCGGGGTCGAGCGGGCCGCGGACCTGATGGGCGCCCTGCTCAAGGCACCGGTCTCTACGGGATTTGTCTCCCGCTGCCTGGTCCGCCTCGACGCGGCGTTAATCGCCGCCGGGTTCGAGGGCGCGCTCAAGGACGCCCTGAGGGCGGCGGACGTGCTCGGCACCGACGAGACCCCCGCCCCGCTCACCACTGCGGCCACCAGCGCGGAAGACTGCGGCAACCCGCACGTCTACACCGTGCGGACCATGCTGGCCTATACCAGCGGCGGGGCGGACCTGATCTGGTACGGCGCGGCGGGCAACCGCACGAAGCTGGCGATCACGGGCTTCGGGATCCTGGACGGCTACCGCGGGGTCCTGGTCCGCGACGACTACGGCGGCTACCTCAGCTACGACGCCGGGCTCGCCGGAGTCCAGCAGTGCCTGGCCCACCTATACAGGTACCTTGACGACACCTACGCCACCGGCCCGGGCTCCCAGGTCTGGACCCGGCAGGCCGGCGACGCCCTCCGCGCGGCCGCGGCCGCGGTCAGGGCTGCCCGGGACGCCCGCCAGGCCAGCCTGGACCCCGCCCTCCTGGCCGGGCTGCGCCACAGCTACGACCAGGCCGTCACCTTCGGGATCTCGGTGAACCTGTCCCGGCCCTGGCATAAGGGCAACCACCCCGGGCTGATCCTGGCCCGGCGGCTGAAACGCAAGGCCAGCCAGGTATGGCTATTCGCGACCCGCTTCGACGTCCCGGCCACGAACAACGGATCGGAGAACGCCGTCCGCGGCTACAAGCTCGCCGCGAAAATCAGCGGCTGCTGGCGCACCCTGGCAACCCTGCAGCGCCACTGCCGCATCCGCTCCTACCTCGCCACCGCCCGCAGCCACGGCCGCCACCCCCTCGCCGCCATCCGCGACGCCCTCAACGGGAACTGCTGGATGCCACCGCAACCAGCATGATCAACTAACCGGGCACCCGTGACTGTTTACTTCGCCTGGGCGGCCAGGCGGAGCCGCGACCCACAGTAGTCATGTTCCCGGTCATGGCCACCCATTGGCCAAGCGGTCGACATCAGGCTCAGCACAGCGCCGCGCAGCGCCTGGACACGCATTGTTTCCGGGAAGGCAAGGTCGTAGCAGATCAGGCTCCCGACAGTGAGGGAATTGATCGTTGTGCAGTAGATGCTGCTCCCGGGCGCGAAATACGGGTATTCGCTGCCACTATGGCACTTGCGGTACACGCTTCGGAGACCATCCGGCCCGACGATGGCCACCGAGTTGTAAAGCAAGGCGTTGGATACGTTCGATTCGATGAAACCGACCTGCGCGTAGAGGCCCGCTCGTTGGCAAGCCTGGCCAATAAGGCCGAGGCACGAGCCGTGAAGCCCTTCTGCTTCCTGCAGGAAGTAGCGGCGCTGGGCAATTTGCTCTCGAGACCCCAGCGGATAAGCACAGTCAATATATCCCTGCAGACAAGCTTCCGGGAGCACCAGGATATCGACATCGCGATCGCCCGCTTCTTCGATAAAACCAAGGATCCGCTCGAGATTCACGGCCTTGTCGTTCTTTACTGTCATATTGACAGCGGCTAGTCTCGTCTCCATCGGCCCTCACATTAAGATTTGATGACCTCATTAGCCATGCCAGGCGCGAGGTAGCGCAAATTCGCGCCTTCGGCTGGTCCGGCATATTACACATATAGCAGCCCGTCAGGTGCAGCAGAACGGGCCGTGGCTGGAGTGAACGCATTCTGCCCTTCCCAAGGAGGGTAAGCGGCGTTCAGGGGGCGCCCAACGCCAGGTCCTCTGGCCAGGCGGGCCAGTCTTCTGCCCCGGCGAGGCCGATTCCCCGTCCGAGGTAGTCGTAGAAGTCGAGAATGAGGTGCTCTTGCGGGACGAGGACGCCACCGTCCCGGAAGCTCCGGGAGCCCATCCCGACCTGGCAACGCTCGCACACGTCGAAATCCTGGCGGTTGGTGATATCGAGGAGGTCCACCGCGTCGGAGGGATCGAAGGCGGGATCCGCGAGGGCTTCCCGTTCGAAGAGCCAGTCGCAGGTCACCCGCGTCAGGTCCGGGGCAAGTGGCTCAAGCCGGAAGAAAGCAACATGGTCCGGCACGAGAATGAGAAATACGTTTGGCAGCAGGATGACGCCGTAGAAAAGGCGTTCACCGGGCGCTATTCCCGGCAGCGGGAACAGCAGCGGTCAGCTCCGGGTGGATGACGCAGCAGTGGTAGCACTCGGTGAAGTTCTCGACGAGCGCTTTCCAGTTGGCGTGGACGTCGTACACGATCCTTTTGGCGAGCCCAAGATCCTCGAGGCGGTAGCGTTCGAGTACCTCAAGGCTGCCGAGACGCTGGAGGAGCTGCGGCTCGACCTGTGCGGCGAGAGAATCAGCCTCGCCTTCCAAGCAGACCCACACGTAACCCGCCCACGTAGTAAGGCCAACAGGCCGGAGACCATGTCGCGCCTTCATGGAGGCGGGCATCTCCCGAAGATTCGGAGCGGCGAGTAGCCGTCCATCGAGCCCGTAGGTCCACCCATGATACGGGCACCGGATTGTTGAACGGAATTCCGCGGACCCTGCAGGGCACAATTGTGTTCCGCGGTGCCGGCAGACATTGAAGAATCCATGCAGCGTGCCCGATCGATCGCGGACGATCAGAACGCTTTCGCCGGCAACCTCGACGGACAGGGCCTGCCCGGCGTTCATCAGCGAGTCGGCTCTTCCGACACACAGCCACGACTTTGAGAAGATCCTTTCCTTCTCGATCGTCAGCATCTCCGGAGAGGTGTAGTAAGCACCAGGCAAGGTGGACCTCAGGCCCGGCTCGTTGAGGACCGTCATGGATAGACCTTCTTACGTGAAAATCGAACCTTGTTATCCGGTGAGCGAGATGGCCATCGTAAACGGATCTAGCAGCTCGTCAGCATGCTGTCAATTGCCCTTCCCTCCAGGTCAGTGGTGGCACTGGCGGCATCGGGGGCGGCCTATCCCGCGCGGCGGCGGACCGTGGCAACGGAAGCGGACGATCAACATGTTGGTAGAGGATGGGTCAGCGCCCCCTCAAGTCCGAAGAGCTTCTCTGAGGACAGCTGGCGTCGCAGCCGGCCGCAGCAATCATCGGCGATAGGTGATGCTCGATCTGACGATACCCATGGGAGGACAGCAGGATGTCTGGGCGAGTCGCGCTTGTAACGGGCGCGAGCAGCGGTATAGGCCGTGCCACAGCCGTGGAGCTTGCCCGCCGCGGCCTGCAGGTGATGGCGACGGCGCGGCGGGAGGAGTTGCTCGAGGAGCTGGCCCGCGAAACTGGTGCGACCTATGTTGCTTGCGCGCTCGACGCCCCGGATGCGCCCGAAAAAATTATGGAGGAGACCCATCGGCGTCTAGGACCGGTAGAGGTCCTTGTCAACAACGCCGCCATCGGTACAGCAGAGGACGGATCCGTCCTGGAGGCTCAATTTGGTGCGTGGCGCCGGACGATGGCCGTGAACCTCGACGCAACCTTCCGCCTCACCCAGCTTGCGGCCCGCGACATGGTCGAGCGTGGGTGGGGTCGCGTTGTGATGGTGAGTTCCACCGCAGGTCAGGTAGGTGGGGCAAACATGGTCTCGTACTGCGCCTCGAAGCATGGATTGCTTGGGCTGATGCGCGCTGCTGCCATAGATTTCGCACCCCACGGCGTCACCTGCAACGCCGTATTGCCCGGCTGGGTGCGGACAGCCACCGCCGAACGATCGGCTGGCACGGAGGCGCTCTCTCGCGGCATGCAGGCCGAAGAAGTATGGGCGGAGCGCGCGGCGTCCTATCCAGCCGAGCGGCTTGTCACCACGATGGAGGTAGCCCATGCCATCGCTTTCCTCGCCTCGGAAGAGGCGAGCGGTATAAGCGGGGAAGCGATCACCGTCGCGCTCGCGGGACTGTGGTGACGGCCCAGCGGCGGCATAGCCGCCAAGCTGCCGGAACGTTGCTAACGGTGGTTTGTTGAGATCGGAGGGCTGATACCGCACCTCCGCCTTTTGACCTGCGCAGATGCTCTTCCTCGGCCACCGACCGACGAGGCCGTGACCTGCAGCTTTCCCGATTCCAACAAACCACCGCTAAACATCTTCAATGGTGGGTGTTACAGAAGGGTGCAAGATCGAG
>WNGD01004764.1_pt1 | contig 16026 bp, 15 predicted proteins | sample 5400671 | NCBI WGS metagenome assembly WNGD01 (sample SAMN13153369, study PRJNA577476) | soil metagenome | isolation source: 40 cm soil or saprolite under grassland replicate 2 | place: USA:California | collected 2016-06-15 | reverse complement strand
TCCCAGCGCGACAACATTCCGAAATTCCCCACCATCTTCATGCGCGGGCGCAGCTCGCTCGTCCCGCATGGGCAACCCATCCTGCGGCCCAAGGCATCCGAGACGCTCGATTACGAGGCTGAGCTCATTTTCATCGTCGGCAAGCGGGCCAAGCACCTGACGTCTGCCAATGCATATGCTTGCATCGCCGGATATTCCTGCGGCAACGAAGGCTCGGTGCGCGAGTTTCAGCGCAAAACAACGCAATGGGACATGGGCAAGAATTTCGACCGCACCGGGGGCTTTGGGCCCTGGATGATTACGGCCGATGAGGTGCCCGCCGGCGCCAAGGGCTTGAAGATCCAGAGCCGGCTCAATGGGAAGGTCATGCAGTCGGACAACACCGACAACATGATGTTCCCGGTCGCGGAAACAATCGCCTACGTCACGCAAGGCATGACGCTCGAGCCCGGCGATATCGTGTTTACCGGCACTCCTTCCGGCGTCGGCCACGCGCGCAAGCCCGACCCGGTATGGATGAAAGCGGGCGATGTCTGCGAGATCGACATCGAGGGCGTCGGCGTGCTCGTCAACCCGATCGAGAACGAGAATTAGCGGACGGGCTGCGCGGTCGTGCTGAGCAGTGCACGCGTTGAGCTCGCGCAGTCATCTGCCGCTGCGGCTCGCTCTGTTTCACTGACAACCGGAGACTGTCATGGCCAATTTGAATATCGTTTCGATCTGCGGCTCGCTCCGCAAAGGCTCTTACAACGCGATGGTGCAGCGGCTGTTGCCGTCGCATGCGCCGGAGGGAATGACGATCAAGCCGGCGCCTTCTTTTGCCGAGTTTCCGCTCTACAACTTCGACATCCAGAACTCGACCGGCTTTCCGCAGCCGGTTACTGCACTTGCGGACGCGATCCGTGCTGCGGACGGCGTGATTTTCTGCACGCCCGAATACAATTTCAGCATCCCCGGTGGCCTTAAGAACGCGATCGACTGGGTATCCCGCTTGCAGAACCAGCCGTTCGCCGGCAAGCCGGTGGCGCTGCAATCCGCCTCGCCCGGTCCGGTCGGCGGGGCGCGCGTGCAGTACGATTTACGCAAGGCGATGATGTTTCTCGATGCCTTTACGCTCAACAAGCCGGAGATCTTCATCGGCAATTGCGCGTCCAAGTTCGAAGAGAAGACGGGCGAGTTCAAGGACGAGACGACGCGCGGCTTCATCAAGCAACAGCTGACGGCCTTTGCGGGCTTCATCGCGCGCGTGGCGCCCAAGAGCTGAAAAACTGTTCTCGTCCGCGCGGGGTGAATCGTGACCGACCAGCAACTCGACGTGCTCGTGATCTGCGGCTCGTTGCGCAAGGGCTCCTATAACGCGGCGCTCGCGCGCACGTTGCCGGGCCTGGCGCCTGCGGGAATGAAGCTCCGCCCAGCGTCCTCATTCGAGCGGTTTCCGATCTATAACTTCGATATCCAGAACGCGACCGGCTTTCCAGCCGAGATCGTCGCGTGGGCGGAGGCCATCCGCAGCGCCGATGGACTGATCATCGTCTCGCCCGAGTACAACTGGTCGATTCCCGGCGGCCTGAAGAATGCGATCGACTGGGCATCGCGCATGAAGGATCAGCCGTTCAAGGACAAGCCGGTTGCGCTGCAATCGGTGGCCGGCGGTATTCTCGGCGGCTCGCGCATGCAATATCACCTGCGGCAGTCGCTCACTTCAGTCGATGCCGTCCTTTTCGGCCGGCCGGAGGTAATCGTCACCTTCGCAGCGCAGAAATTCGACGAGAAGACGCTCGAGTTCAAGGATCAGGCCGCCATCGACATGATCAAGCTGCAGCTCGGTGGTTTCGAGAAATTCATCCGGCGCGTGAGCGCGAAGGATTAGGTCATGGCGAGATTGTCCGGCCGTGCGGCGATCGTCACCGGCGGAGCAAAAGGCATTGGCCGGCATTATTCGCGAGCGCTCGTGGCGGAAGGTGCGCGCGTGATGATCGCCGACATTGCCGATGGCCGGGGGCTCGCCGAAGAAATCGCCGCCGAGCACGGGGCAAACTCGGTGATAAGCGCCGTCGCTGACGTCAGCGACGAGGCGTCGGTCAAAAAACTGGTCGCCGCAACGATGGAGCGCTTCGGCAAGATCGACGTGTTGGTGAACAACGCCGCACTTTTTGCGCCGCTGCAGGAGGCAAAGTGCACCGAGATCGACACTGCGCTGTGGGATAAAGTGATGGCCGTCAACCTGCGCGGGCCATTCCTAATGGTCAAGCACATTGCCCCGCACATGATCGCCCAAGGCTACGGCAAGATCATCAATATCGGCTCAGGCACCGCGTTTCGCGGCATCCCATCGATGCTGCACTACGTCACCAGCAAGGGCGGGATTATGGCGTTCACCCGCGCGCTGGCGCGCGAGCTCGGCGAGCACGGCATTCGCGTCAACACGCTGGCTCCGGGCTTCACCTTGAGCGATACGGTGGTGAGCGACAATCCCGGCCACGTGAAGACCGCGCGCGAGCGCGCCGTGCAGTCGCGCTCAATCAAGCGCGACGAGCATCCGCAGGACCTCCTTGGTGCGCTCGTTTTTCTCGCATCGGCAGAGAGCGATTTCGTCACCGGGCAAACGCTCGCGGTCGATGGCGGCAACGTGAACACCTGATGTTCCGGCCCCTTCAACCGGGAGATAGTTTCATTATATACTAATTTCCGGGTTTGGATTAATCTCGATCCGACCGCGCCGCTGTGGAAGGTGATGAAGAACGTCGTCACCAAGGAGCCGGTCACGCGCTGCCGGCCGGTGATTTGGCACTACAGCGATATCAAGCGGCTGGTCATGGAATCGGGCCCGCTGATCAGCGCCGAGGAGGCGGAGCGCCGCGTGTTGATCCTGGAGAATCCAGGCATGCGTGGGGAATCCAAGGCCACCAACACGCTATTCGCTGGCGTGCAGATGATCCTGCCGGGCGAGGTCGCCCCCGCCCACCAGCACGTATCCTCCGCGATCCGATTCGTGCTCGACGGCGAAGGCGCCTATACGGCAGTGGAGGGCGAGAAGGCCTACATGTCGCCCGGCGATTTCGTCATCACCGCGAACTGGGCGCCGCACGACCACGGCAACGCGTCCGACAAACCGATGCTCTGGCTCGACGTGCTCGATTTTCCCCAGGTCAACTTCTTCGAGACCTCATTTGCCGAGCAGTTCTCGACGGCGACCCAGCCCACCAGCAGGGGAGACGGGGACTCGCTCAGCTTCTACGGGTCTGGGGTGTTGCCCGACGGCGCGCCGGCGGGGTTAAATCGCAGCCCTGTCATCAATTATACCTACGCGCGCACGCGGCCAATCATCGAGCGCATGCTCAAGGCCGGCGACATCGACAAGCGCCACGGTGCGCGCGTGCGCTATGCCAACCCGATCAACGGCCGTTCGGTGTTGCCGACGATGGGCGCCTACCTTGCGCTCTTCCCGAAGGGCTTCAAGGGCGAGCCGTACCGCGCAACCGACGGGGCCATCTTCGTCTGCGCCGAAGGGCAGGGCTCAACCACGGTCGACGGCAAGGTGCTGGAGTGGGGGCCGAATGACGTGTTCGTAGTGCCGCCGTGGAAGCATTACTCGCACCGAACGAGCAAAGAGTCCGTGCTGTTCTCGATCTCTGACCGCCCGGCGCAAGAAGCGCTTGGAATCTGGCGCGAGGATATCGCTGCGCATTAAACCGCAGCGCGCGTTAGCGCTCGTGCGTAACGGATTCGATGTTTGACTCGTCGCGCGTGGTCCTGTGCATGAGTGTACGATTCGGCGACGTGGACTCGGCGCGAGTGACGAACTCGGCCTAGCTCGCGCTCCGCATCATCATTTTGTCAGCGCCGGTCGTCTCCTTGGGCTCAGCGCTGCGGGAAGCGAGATATGACAATTAAAGTTACACGGTGCGCTACGCTGATTTGGCTCTCCGTCTGCGTTGCGTTGCCGGCGCGCGCGCAGACGCCCGCACAAAGCCAATCGGTGCCAGAGACCACCGAGGCCGTGTCACTCGCGCAGAGGGCCATCTTTGATGTCGCACCAATCACCGGAACTTTGAAGGAAACGGTACAGAAAAGCCAGCAACTGGTCTGGGTTGGAAAAGCGCCGAACGACCGCCGATTTCAAATCACGAATGTTTCAGTCGCCTTCCTGCGCAATGAGGGCGGCGGCGACGTAAAGATGACGTTTGCGGGTGAGGTATCGTCGCTCGGTTATCGGCCGGTCGACGAGGCAAAATTGACCGTGATCGTTCGCACCAAGAGTGGCGCGTCGATTCACTTCTGGAATTTTAGCATTTCCGTCAGGTGTGCCGATAAGGACCGGCCGCTCCCGCCGCTTACCCACCAGGTGCCAAGCGACATCGCCAACAACGTCTTCACAAGTGTCGGGAGCGTCGAAATCGCGGACTACAGAGAGCCAAATCAGCCTCGAACCATGGTGCGGCGCTGTCCCTCTTAGCTTTGCCCTCTACAGTCGCAATGTTCCGACGCGATCATCCGGTTTGACAACGCTGCGCGCCGCGCAATCTATTTACCGTCGTTCCAAATATCCGCCGCGAGCTTCCACGCATTGCCGATCTTCTCCCATACCACGAGATATTTGCCGGTCATTTCCTGCGGCTTCGGGCCCTTGCTCTTGAGGCTGAAGGTCCCGATCTCGCGCGCCGAGGAGGGCCCGAGTGGCTTGACGTCTAGAGTGGTGAGTTTGGGATCGCTGACCTGTTCCGCTATGCTCTTCCACATGGCCGCGATGGCGGTTCTGCCCTTCACCATGGCGGAACCTGGCGGGAAGGCGGTGGCATCCTCGGTGTAGAGAGACGCGACCCCGTCGAAATCGCCCTTATTGAACAACTCGATCCATTTGGCGTTCACCGCGTCGATTTCGGCTTTCTGCGCGAACGCCGGCGCAACGATCGCAGCCACGAATGCAATCACCAGTACAATCGTCGGCATCGCTCACGGCTCCCGATTTGATGTGACCACTTTCATCGCCACTTTGGCGGTGGCGCTGCTGCGGCGCAGATGATCGATCACGAGCAGAGCGATCCCAGCTGCGATCCCGGCGAAGTTGACGTAGTACCCCCCCGCAAACGATTCTGGCGGCAGCACGATCGGCAGCGACAGCGCACCGTAGAGTAATCGCGCCGGCGTGGTGAGCCGCGTGAGTGCAAATCCGACGATTGCCGCTGTACCCACGAATAGCCCGAACAGGATGCGGCAGAAATTCCAGGCGATGAGATAGCTGGGCCCGTCTATGAGCAGGCTCGGCGTGAGCACGAACAAAAATGGCAGGATGAACGTGCTCCAGCCCACGAGGCAGGCAATCCAGCCGGTGGTCCAGCCGTCGGTGCGCGCAATGTTGGCGGCGGCATAGGCCGCGAACGCGACCGGCGGCGTGATCATCGACAGCATGCCGTTGTACATGACGAACATATGCGCGGCCATCGGCGTGACGCCGAGCTTGACCAGCGCCGGCGCCAGCAGCGTGGCGGTCAGGATGTAGACGCTCACCGTCGGCAGGCCGATTCCCAGCACGAAGGCGAGCACGGCGATTAGCAACAGAAGCAAAAATACGTTGTCACCGGAAAGTGCGAGCAGCTGCAGCGTCATGCTGAAGGCGAGCCCGGAGATCGCCAGGATCCCCACCATGACGCCCGCCGCGGCGCCGATCAGCAGGATGTCGAGCGAGATCCGTCCGGTTTCGATGATCGCCATGCCGAGACGGAACAGGGTCGGGCGCCTGCCGCGGTAACCGAAGATCAAGGTGAGCATCATCAGAATGACGGTCGAGACGATGGCGGCCTTCTCGGGCGTCAGCAGCAAGATTTCGGGGTACATCAGCGCGAACACTAGGAAGGCGATCGGTACCAAGAAATGCCAGCCCGATTTCATCACCTCGCTGAGCGTCGGAGCATTCGCCTCCCGGACTGAGCCGATCCCCTGCTTGGCGGCCTCGAGATCGACGTGAATGAACAGGCACGCGTAATAGAGGATGGCCGGAATCGCAGCGGCGATGCAGACCGCGCCATACGATACCTGCAGGAACTCTGCCATGATGAAGGCGGCGGCGCCCATCACCGGCGGCATGAGTTGGCCGCCGGTCGATCCGACCGACTCGATCGCCGCCGCGCGGTAGGGGCTGAAGCCGGATCGGATCATGGTCGGAATGGTCACGATGCCGACGGCGAGCACGTTCGATACCGCGCTACCCGAAATCATGCCGAACAAGGCGGAACCCACCACCGCAATCTTCGCCGCGCCGCCGCGGAAGCGGCCCATGGCGGCCATCGAGATATCCGCGAAGAAATCGGCGCCGCCGGTGCGGGCCAGCACCTGGCCGAGGATGGTGAACGGGATCACCACGAGAACGGCGACTTGCAGGATCGCCCCGATCATGCTGTTGACGTCGAGGCCGAGGTAGGCGACGAGCCGCTCCGGCGAGACCCAGCGCGTCTGGAAATCTCCCGGCAGGCTCGGGCTGATGTAGATGTACACCGCCATCGCCAGGATGATGGCGACGAAGCCGAATCCCGAGGTCCGGCGGCTGGCTTCCAGCACCAGGAAAAGGAGGATGGCGCTGCCGACGATACCTTCCACGGGCAGCATCGCCAGCTCATACGTCAGCGGCTCGTAACGCACGAAGATGTAGCCGCACAGCAAGAGCGACACGATGGCGCTCGCAAAATCGAACCAGCGTGCGAATGCAGGCCTGCTTGCCAGAAAGGTCCAGAGCAGTGCGAGTGCCAAGCCGGCCCACAACAGCGGCGGGATGTCGAGCGGATTGGGGAAACGGTAGGCGACATAGGCCAGGATCGTGACGACGGCGATCGCACCGGCAGGATCGATCGCGCGGTATTCGCGCTGCGTTTCTACCACGAAGGCGAGCGCCAGCGTGAGACCCAGACAGACGGTCAGCAACTGCTCGGTATAGAATGAGACATTGAACACTTGTCTGGGTACGTCCAGCACCCAGAGCACGACGCAAGCGACGAGCAGGCCTTGCAGAAGATTCGTCAAGAAGACGGTTGTTTTCGATGCAGAGGCGGCGAACTCCTCGGCGCTCGAGAGCAACCGTTCCTCAGATGCGGCCGAAGCGGGCTTCCGCGCGTCCGCAGGCTGTGGCGTTTCGTTCACGGGAACGCCTTGGCTTCGATGTTCTTGTCCTTGAAGTATTTCAACGCGCCGGGATGGTATGGAAAGTCATATTTCTTGTTGAGCCCAGCCGCCGAGAACTCCCGCAGGTTGGGCGCGACCGCGATCATCTCGGCCTTGTTGGCCTCCATCGTCTCGATCACCTTATAGACCACGTCGTCGGGGACCTTGGCGTGGGCGAACAGCATATTGTCGATGGTATAGACCTTCATCGGTCTTTCGACGCCGACGAAGATCGGCCCGGGTTCGACGTCGCTCAGATAGCCGTAGGGGGAAACCTTGCGCGCTGCGGCCATCCCCGGGGACTCGGGAATTTCGAGGAAGCGGGTGCCACCGACCGTGACGTCGACCTCGCGGACCTTCGGCGCACCGAAGGCGAACATGAACATGTCGGCTGCCCCGGCCACGAAATCGTCCGCCGAGCGCACGACGTTGGGGACCAGCACTGGCTTGATGTCGGCCTCCGTGAGGCCGCCGGTTGCGAGGATGGCACGTGACATCGGATCGAGCGCGCGCATGGCGGAATAGCCCATGGTCACCCGCTTGCCACGCAAATCGGCCACGCTGCGCATGTTGCTGTCCTTGCGCACCCAGAAGCCGGTCTTGAGCGTATAGATCGGACCGATGATACGAATCTCGGGCTGGCCGTTATTGGCGAGCGCAATGCCGAGTTCCGGCGCGTTGGCCATGGCGAAATCGGCCTCGGCGCGCCCGACGATGGCGATCATTACGGATTCCCCAGCTGTGGCCTGGACTAGTATGTTGATTCCCCCCTTTTCCTTCAGCACCTTGGAGATGGCGGAGCTGGTCGTGTGATTGATTGTGCCCGGCTGCATCGCGGCGAAACCGAGTGTTTGCGCGTTGCCGGTGACGCTTGCGAATGCCAGCGCGGTCGCGCCGGCGCAGGCCGCGATCAGATAGCGAGTTGGCATGGGCTTCCCTCTGGGTCGTGCTTTCGGCGGCAGTTTAAGCGCGCTCGCTCAGTCCAGCGCCTTGGGGGCGACATTGTGCTCGTTGAAGTACTTCACGGCGCCTGGGTGATACCCCACTTCATACTGTTTATAGGCGAACGGCGCCGAGAACTCGCGCAGCACCGGCTGCACCGCGACAAGCTCGTCCTTGTTGTTGAGCAGTGTATCTAGCATCTTGTAGACGAAATCGTCGCTCGTTTTGGCGCTGGTGAAGAGCAGGTTATCGAAGCTGTAGATCTTCATCGGTTTCTCGACTCCGACAAAAACAGGCCCGGGATTCACCTCCGTCAAATAGCCCCAGCGTTCGATCTTGCGCGCGGAGGGCATGCCTTGCTCGTTGATTTCGGTCATGCGTATGCCGCCCACCGTGGCGTCGACCTCCCGCACCTTCGGCGCGCCGAAGGCGAAGTAGAAGGCGTCAGCGGCGCCGGAGACAAAATCGTCGGCGCTGCGGATCACGTTGGGCACGAGAACGGGCTTGATGTCCTTCTCGGTGAGGCCGGCGGTCGCCAGGATGGCGCGCACGGTCGGTTCGAGCGCGCGCATGGCGGAAAATCCATACGGCACGCGCTTGCCTTTGAGGTCCGCGACCGTGCGAATGTCGCCGTCTTTGCGCACGAAGAATCCAACCCTCAGCGCGTGGGCCGCGGCGATAATGCGCAAGTCCTTGAAACCTTTCGCCAGACCATCGTGCACCTCCATCGCGTTGGAGATGCCGATCTCGGCCTCGTCGCGCGCGATCATTGGGACGATCACTTGGTCGCCGGCGGTCGGCTGCACGAGCACATTGAGCCCGGCTTTCTCTTTGAGCACCTTCGCGATGGCCGACGCCGTGGTGTGATTGAGTGTGCCGGGTTGCAGCGTGGCGAAGCCGTAGGTCTGCGCCCCCGCCGTCGCGGCGCTCGCCGCCAAGGCTAGGGCGCAGATCAGTGTGCCGGCCACCAACGGTCTCAATCGTTGACTCGTCATGCCCAGCCTTGTGCCGAGCATCCACGTCTTCCTTTTCTTGATGCAGTAAAGACGTGGATGCCTGCGGCGTGTAGCGGTGGATGGCATGGGAATCCCTCCGATCGATTTTGGCGGACGAACTGCTGGCCGATCATGAGCCGGCATTCGCTCTCTCCCGCGCCAGTGATATTTGCACGACGCGCCGGGCAAGGCGAGTTAGAATGATTCCCGCCGGGCAATCGGTGTAGGCCCACCCGTCGGATGGTCGCGTCTTTCGTTCACGATATCCAAAGCCAGCGCGTTGTATTCGCGCCGGGCGCAGTCGCACGCGTCGCCGACGAAGCGGCGCGACTCGGGCTGAGTCATGCGCTGGTGATCGCAACCCCCGGCAGCGGGGCGCGGCTTGGCGGCCGGATCGTCGACATTTTGGGAGGGCGCGCGGCGGGGCTACATGCGCAGGCGGCTCTGCACGTCCCGAAGCCAGTGGCTGAGATGGGCATCGCGGCCGCGCGCGGTGCCGACGGCCTCGTCGCCGCCGGCGGCGGCGCCGCGATCGGGCTCGCGAAAATAATCGCGCGGGATCTCGGCCTGCCGATCATCGCGGTGCCGACCACCTATTCCGGATCGGAAGCGACCGCGATTTGGGGGCTCAGCGACGGCGAGCAGAAATTTACCGGTAAGGACGCCCGCGTGCTGCCACGCACGATCGTCTATGACCCCGAGCTCACACTGGCATTGCCGGCAGCGGTGAGCGCCGCGAGCGGAATGAACGCCATCGCGCATTGCGTCGAGGCCCTTTGGGTCGCAGACCGCACCCCACTGCTGATGGCTCTGGCGAGCGACGCGCTGCAACGATTTGCTGCGCACCTGCCGCGCGTGGTCACCGACGGCAGCGACCGTGCGGCACGCGCAGAATGTCTCGTCGCCGCCTGGCTTGCCGGCGTCGTGCTCGCCTCGGGCACCGCGCTCCAGCATAAGCTTGCGCATGTGCTCGGCGGGCTTGGGCTGCCGCACGCGGAGACCCACGCGATCATTCTGCCGCATGTAACGCGGTTCAATCTTGCGGCCGCGGCGCAAGCGCGCACGCAGCTCGCAGCCGTGCTCGGGGGCGAAGGCGCGGATCGTCTTGCCGAGATGCTGCGCGGCTTTCCGATCCCGCAGCGGCTGACGGAGGTCGGCTTCGATCGCGCCAAGACCGATTTCGTCGCGCAGGAGATCGCGGCGATGAAAATTCTCGCGCCGCGCAAAGTGTTGGCCGAGGACGTGCGCACGCTGCTCGCCGCGGCCGCTTGAGACGCCTAATCGCCGCGTCCTTATCCCGCGCGCGATGGCTCGACACGGAATCCGCGCCGCTTGACCGCCTCACTCGCGGCGGCGCGAGACCACGTAGGACTCATCGTAGAACCAGAGTCCCCCGCGCTCGCGCAGAACCTCGCGCGTGGTCTCGAGGTAGCGTCCGTCGGCCACGACCTCGGCGAGCCGGTCGTCCTCGACCTGCGCCACGTAGATCGCCGCATTCCAGGCGGCAAACAGGGTCGAAGTGCCAATCGACTGATCCGAAATCTCGCTCGGCAGCGTGTGCATGTCGTAACGAAAAAGGGAGCGGTTGTCGGCATAGGCGTTGAAATTGAGCTCGCGCCCGGTTGGGCCGAGCTCGTGCTTCGCCACTTTCATGATCTGATGGCGGTCATGGATGAATGGATTGTCGCCCGGCCACACGCGCCGGATGATCTCCATGCCGGGATCGTTGCCATGCGAATGGATGGCGATCAGCCTGCCGCCTGGTCCCAGCGCTTTGGCCAGCGGCGCGATCACGCGCTTGGCCTTGAACTCGAGCGAGGCGCGCGCGCGATAGGGCTGCGATGCGATCACGAGATCGTAGTTGGCGACCGTCCCACCAGGGCGCGGGATGATCGGGTCGAGTAGGAATTTGTGATCCGCGCGATAGAGCACCAGCACCACTGGGCGCTCGTAAACCGGGTTGCCGGTCTTCGGGCTTACCCCCGCCTTCCAGTTCTGCGACAGGAATGGCACGAGATCAGTGATCTGCTGCTCGAAGCGATAAGCGGAATCGCCTGACAGCGGCACCTCGTGCCACACCATGCTCGAGGCCGCGGACAGTGACTTGACCGCCAGCCACGGCGCGTCGGCATAGGCGAGATTGGTCAGCACCAAAACCGTTGCCGGGTGTTCGAAGAAACGATCTGACATTTTCTGCAAGGCAAGCCGCACGTCCTCGAGGCTGATCTCCTTGCCAACGACGTAGAACGGCGTGGTCGGAAAGCGGTCATGCATCGCCCGCATCACTCGCAGCAGCACGGTGCCGTCGCCGACGCCGGCATCGAACACACGCAGCGCCGGCGGGCGCGGATGGACATTGGCGAGTTCGAGCGCGACCCGGCTGGCGATCACCCATTTTTCGCTGCAGGTGCTCACGAAGAGCAGATATTTCTGCCGGTTGTCGAAGAAGCGGAAGTTACGCTGCGGATCGCGCTGGCCGGTTGGCAGCTGTGTGGCTGGGGGCAGCGTCTCGCGCAGGCGCTCGATGACTGCGGGACGGGTGGCAGATGCCCGGTTCATCTCCATGAAGCTGCGGATGCGATCGAGTGTTTCGGTGGTGATGCGGCCGCCGTTACGCAATCGCGCGGTGAGCTTGCCGTCGTTGACCGCGCGGCGGCCAAAGGTCGATTCCGCTAGTCCGGTGTGCCGGCAATAGTCGGCGATCTGCTGCAGCAGTTCCTGGGCCTTCATGGCGCCGACGTCTCGGGGCTTCGCTCCGATCCTGCGCCCCAACTTTATCGGCAGGGCGTGGGCCGCGCAGGAACGGTCCATAGCGAACCAAGCACCGCCGTTGGCGTCAACCACAAAACGGCCCACCTGATAGGTGGGCAGACTAATGGGATCAGCCCCAACGCTCAGAAAGGCCCGATTTTGTTAGACTCTCCGCCGCCAGTGGGCTGGCGGTGGGGTCGCGCTGTATGCAGGTGGGAGGTATCCCATAGGCCGTGCTATCGGGCATCACTAAGACGAATCGAGTGCGCGCAGCACAGCACCGCCGATCATGGCGGTGCCATCGCTGCCGCCGAATTCGCAAGGCTTGAGGCCTTCGGCGAAGGCGCGGTCCACGGCGCGCTCGATGGCGCTGGCGGCCTCGGCCGCCCCCGCATGAGCATGACGGTCGCCGAGCCAGTCGAGCATCAGCGCGGCGGAAAGAATCATGGCGGTCGGATTGGCGAGCCCCTTGCCCATGATGTCGGGCGCGGTGCCGTGGCAGGGCTGGAACACCGCATGCGCGTCGCCGATGTCCGCCGAGGGCGCCATCCCCATGCCGCCGATGAGTCCGGCGGTCAGATCGGAGATGATGTCGCCGAACATGTTCTCCATCACCATCACATCGAAGTCCCACGGGCGGCGCACCAGCATGGCGGAGCATGCATCGACGTAGAGGCGATCGGTCTCGACGTCGGCATAGCGCGCGGCGCACTCATCGAATATGCCGCGGAAGAAAGCGTAGGCCTTGAACGCGTTCGCCTTGTCGACGCAAGTGAGAAGGCCGCGGCCGCCGCGCGCTTTGCGGCGGCGCGCCAGGCGAAACGCGAAATCGAATAGGCGTTGCGAGGTCTTGCGCGTGATCAGGAGCGTCTCGCGCGCTTCCGTTTCGGTCACCACACCCTTGCCCATCGAAGCGAACAGCCCCTCCGTCGATTCGCGGATTACGATGAGGTCGATGCCACGCTCGGCTGCGCCGACGATTGGGCTCGGGACATTCGGGATCAGGCGGCACGGCCGCACGCCTGCATAGAGTTCGAACATGAAGCGCAGCTCGACCTGCGGCATGATCTCGGTGTTGTCGGGATAGCGGATGTGCGGCAGACCGCAGGCGCCGAGGAGGATTGCGTCGGCCTCCTTGCACAGCTTGATGGTTGCTTCCGGCATTGAGCTGCCGGTGTCGCGGTAATGACCGGCGCCCGCGGGCGCTTCGGTGAAGCGGAATTTCAACTCCGGCCTTGATGCCGCAACCTTCTCGAGAACCGCCAGCGCTGGCGCCATGACTTCCGGCCCGATGCCGTCGCCGGGTAAGACGGCGATATGGAAGCTGTCGTTGGCGCGCATGCGAGGAGGTCGAGAGCGTACCCAGCAGGTCGATGCAGGATATTGGCACAGCCCACGCGACAAGCTCCACCCGTCTCAGATTTCATTTATAAGATGGCCCCCGCACGGTTGATCCAGCATGCCCCATTTCGCCGCCAATCTCGCGTATCTCTTCACCGAGCGGCCGCTGATCGAGCGTTTTGCTGCGGCCGCGGCCGCCGGCTTTCGCGCCGTCGAGCTGCAACTCCCCTACGATCATGCCCCCTCCGCCGTGAGAGCCGAGCTCGACCGCCACGGATTGACGATGCTCGGCATCAACACCGCGCCTGGTCAGACGCCGGCCGGCGAGTTCGGCATGGCTGCGGTGCCCGGCTGCGAGCGGGAATTCGCCACGCTGTTCAAGCAGGCGCTCGACTACGTGACCGCCATCGGCGGCTGCCAAATTCACTGCCTCGCCGGGAAAGTGCCGCCGGAGCAACGGCCGGCGGCGGAGATGACCTTCATCAGGAATCTCATGCGCAGCGCCGATGCAGCCCAGAAAAAGAACATCACATTGTTGATCGAGCCAATCAATCCACGCGACCGGCCGGACTATTTCCTGACCCGTGCCGAGCAGGCGGCCGATATCATCGCCAAGGTGGAGCGGCCGAACGTGCGCATGCAGTTCGACTTCTATCACGCGCAAATCGTCGGCGGTGATCTCATCCGGCGCTTCGAGAAACATCTTGCCCTGGTAGGCCACGTGCAGATCGCGGCCGTGCCGTCGCGGCACGAGCCCGACGAGGGCGAAATCAATTACTCCGAAATCTTCGCGATGCTCGACCGGCTCGGTTACGGCAATTGGGTGGGTTGTGAGTACCGGCCGCGCGCAAGGACGGAAGATGGCTTGGGCTGGGCGCGCGCCTACGGCTTACGATCGGCCTGATCATCGTCTACCGTAGTCGTTGCGGAAGGGTGCACGGATCAGCACATTGGCAAAGGAAGCGGCCATGCGTCTCGACAACAAGGTTGCGCTCGTCACCGGCGCGGCATCGGGCTTCGGCAAAGGCATCGCCGAGACGTTCGCACGCGAGGGCGCGCGTGTGGCGGTCGTCGACATCAACGCCGAGGCGGCACGGCAGGCCGCGGCTTTGATCAGCAACAAGGCGATCGCCGTGCGCTGCGATGTCTCCCAGCACGCCGACGTAGACGCCTCGGTCAAGGCCACTGTTGATGCCTTCGGACGGATCGATATCCTCGTCAACAACGCCGGCATGAGCCACGTGCGGCGGCCCATGCTCGAGGTGGAGGAGGCTGAGTTCGATCGCCTCATGGCAGTCAACCTCAAATCGATCTTCCTGTTTGCGCACGCGGTCGTGCCGCTGATGCGCAAACAAAAGTGCGGCGTCATCATCAATATCGGCTCGACCGCCGGGATTAGGCCTCGGCCGGGGCTGACCTGGTACAACGCCTCGAAGGGCGCGGTGAATCTCGTTTCCAAATCGATGGCGGCGGAGCTCGCAGGCGACGGCATCCGCGTGTGCGCCATCGCGCCGGTCATGGCGGAGACGCCGCTTTTGCCGACCTTTATGGGCGGCGATTCGCCGGAGCTGCGCGCGCAGTTCAAGAGCACGGTGCCGCTCGGCCGCTTTGCGACCATCCAAGACGTCGCCAACGCAGCGCTGTTTCTCGCTTCCGAGGAGGCCTCCTTCCTCACCGGCAACGTGCTGGAGGTCGACGGCGGCCGCTGCGTGTAAGCGCAGACGCGGGATGATCACTACTGCCCCAGCGCCCGGCGCCCTTGCCTTGGCGGCGTCGATTGCTAGGGTGCCGCACATGTGGGGTCGTAAACGCAAGGAGGCGTCGAGCGCGCCGCCGCCGCTCAAGGAGGCGTTGCGCAAGGCGCGCGTCGATCAGGCCGAACGCAGCGGCGTCGTCATTGACCTGCACGACGCCGAGGTTGCTCGGCTCGAGTTGCTCAACGAGGCGCTCGATCCCTTGTTCGAGGAGATTCCCAAAGACATCGAGCTGTTTGATCGCGGCATCAGCCGGGGCGACACGCCGCGGCTATGGATCGACGCTGTCGCGCACATAAGCATGGGCCGCGACAAGCGCGTCTACCGGTTCCTGCAGGAAACCCGCTACGGCCGCACGGTCCTCGCCGAATCCGTGAACGCCCCAGAGATCGTGCACGCCGTCACCAAATATTTGGCACAGCGGCTCCTCGAGCGCGAGCGCGCGCTCGCCCAGGCGCCAGCCACTCGCGACCTCAAGTTCGAGATGCGCTATGCGCGCCGCCACCGGCGCCGCGGTGCGCTCAAGGCCTTCTTGTTCGGCTTCATCCTGGGCATCGCGAGCTTGATTGCCGCCGCGTTGATCTTTGGCTCGAAGCCTTAACAGCTCCGCAACATCCATTCACTCGATTTCTGTTGTTGTCCCGGCCGCGCGCAGGGAGAGCCGGGAGAAACGATCACCAGCGCTGATGATGGATCACCGTTTTTGCGGGGACGACCAGTTGATCGACTAACCGATAAGCATCATCCGCTTGATCTCGACGATGCCGTCGCTGGCGCGCGTAGGGCCGCGCCAGATCGCTTCGCAGCGCCAGCCGTCATGGCCCCGCTCGATCTGGTAGAGGTTGTAACCGGCGCAATCACGCTCGCGCGGCGGCGGTGCCGCTGCGGACGCAGACGGCGCGCCGACGACCGGGATCCGGCGGTACGGCCCATCGAGTTCGATGAGAGAGTGTGCGTGATCGTGCCCGTGGATGACGAGTTCCGCCCCGTGCCGCGCCAGCGCCGCCCGAAAATCGGCGCCGTCGACGAGCCGCTTCAAGTGCCGCGCTGGCTTGCTGATCGGCGGATGGTGGATCAGCACCACGCGAAAG
>WNGD01003443.1_pt1 | contig 16029 bp, 13 predicted proteins | sample 5400671 | NCBI WGS metagenome assembly WNGD01 (sample SAMN13153369, study PRJNA577476) | soil metagenome | isolation source: 40 cm soil or saprolite under grassland replicate 2 | place: USA:California | collected 2016-06-15 | reverse complement strand
GCTCAGCGTGCCGCTCTCGGTGGCAACGGTGAAAAAGGTCAAGAACGGATTGGCAGCAATCGCCGGGAACAGCTCGGCGCGGAAGATCTCCTCACCGTTATACTTGCACACGAGCTCGGTGATGATGTCGCGCGGTATCGGCCTGCCGGTACTGTCGGGACGAAAGCCGGTCTCCATCGTGTGCGAGATCATGGTCTTGATCTCGATCGCTTCGCCGCGCTTGGCCTTCGCCGGCGCATTGATGAGGGCGCGCGCCATGGTCAGGCTCCCTCGAGACAGGCGGCAAGCGTCACGATGACTTCGACCTCGTCGGACCAGAACGAGCCGTCGCTCATTTGCGCCACTGCGACGATCTTCTGCGTATCGGCAAGACGGATGCGGGTCGACACGCTTGCCCGTCCGGCGCGTGGACCGAGCTGGACGCCGATCACATTCGGTTGCGGATTTTTCTCGGTGAACACGTGGAGGGCCTTGATGTGGTCCTCTTGCGTCATCGGGCTTTCGCACGACACCGTGAGCGGAACCGCGTTGCCGTTCTCGATCAGCGCCGGTACGTCGATTTTGACCCTGCCTTTGTTGAGCTTGGCCTCGCCAGCGACATTTCTGATTGCGGCCTGCATGGATGCCGGCGTCGCGCGCGCAGGATCCGAATCGAGCCCCAGCCCGACAGCACCGGCGAGCGCTGCGGTTTCGACCAAGAAGCGCCGCCGGGTCCTTTGCGACATGCCGTCGGCTCGCGTCATGGTGTTCGCTCGTCGCGCAAGGTCGCGAGATAGGCGACCACATCTTCGATCTGCTCGGCGCTCAGCACTGGCTTGCCTTCAAATGTCGGGGCCACGCGCGCGAGACCCTCAACCCGATAATACGGCGGCATGATCGTGTTCGGGTTGAGATGGCTCGCATCCACGATCCGCAGCCGTAGCTGACCCTCCGACCAGCGCGCTCCGGTTCCTTTCAGATCCGGCGCAAGTGTGCCCTGGAACTTCTCCTCCGGGAAGGGCCCGGTGTGGCAGAGGAGACAGAGGCCCACCTGTCGATTAACGACGATGCTGCGCCCGCGTTCCGCGTCTCCTTTGGCGCCGGTCAGGGACTCGGGGATGGCATCTCCCACCACCGTATAGGGACGAAGTTGCTCCTCGCTGCGCGCGTCATCCACACAGCTCGCAATTGCCGCGGCAGCCGCGAGCACAATGATCAGCGCGCGGCAACGTTCAGCCGAAGACTTCGGTGGTGATCGTGTTGAACCAGGCATTCGCGAAAGTGGCTTCGAGTGCGCGCGTTGAGGTCGGCGCATCGAGCGGGCTCACGCCGGCCGAGCCTTCCACCTCCTTGATCTGCCCGTCTGCAGGCCGGTAGACGCCGACGATCGAGATCCCATAGTCGGGCGCCACCAGGCTGTAGCAGGTGTTGATGAGCTTGGGCTCGTCGGGCTTGCCGCCGGCGAGGAGCTTGGCGACCGCGGCCGCGCAGACCTTCGCTTGAGCGTTGGCCGAAAACGCCGATTTCGGCATCGCGCCCGCAATCGAAGCATCGCCGATGATGTGGATGTTGGGCTGCAGCTTGGATTCGAAGGTGGCGGGGTCGATCGGGCACCAACCGGTGCGGTCCGCGACCCCGGCGAGCTCGGCGATCTGTCCCGCCTTCTGCGGTGGAATGACATTGGCGACGTCCGCCTTGTGGCGGCCGAAATCGGTGACGAGCGTCATCGCACCCACATCGACCGAAGTGACCTTGCCGCCGCTCGACAGCGACACCCATTCGAGATTTGGATAGAGCGCCTTCCATGCGTTCTGGAACAGGCGCTGCTTGGAGAAGGCATCCTTGGCGTCAAGAATGATCAGCTTCGATTTCGGTTTTTTGGTCTTGAGATAGTAGGCGATCAAGCTTGCCCGTTCGTATGGCCCGGGCGGACAGCGGAAGGGATTGGCGGGCGCCGACATCACCACCGTGCCGCCGTCATCCATCGCTTCGAGTTGGCGGCGCAGCAGCAGGGTCTGCCCGCCGGCCTTCCAGGCGTGCGGCATGCGCTCGGCGGCGGCTTCCGTGTAGCCGGGCAAACCGTCCCAGCGGATGTCGATGCCTGGCGAGAGCACCAGGCGGTCGTAAGGAAGTCGTGCCCCGTTCCCGAGCGTCACGGTGCGTCCCTGTGGGTCGACCGCGGTGCCGGGTGAGAGCTGGAGAACCATCTGATCACCGGCGAGCTTGTCGTAACCGAATTCTTGCGCCCTGATCTCGCGAAGCCCGGCGATGACGCCATTGCTGAATGGGCAGGCGACAAATGTCCGGTTCGCTTCGACCAGCGTCACGGTGATGCGCGGATCGATGCGCTTGATGAGACGGGCGCAAGTGGCTCCGCCAAATCCACCCCCCACCACGACCACGCGCCCGGCTTGCGCGATGGCGGGGAGCGGCAGCAACATTGCTCCGGCGGCCGCCGCTTTGACGAATTCACGCCGGCTCGTGCGCAGTGCGGTCATGGTCGGCCTCCTTCAATCCTTCTGTGCGGCATACCAGGCGGCAATGGCTTTGACCTCGTCTTCCGAGAACCCCTTGGCGATGCGGTCCATCACGGTGGATGGACGTTGTCCCGACTTGAATGCCTGCATGGCGGCGACGATGTCGGCCGGATTGCGGCCGGTGAGCGGCGGTACCGTCGCGTCCGCCGTGCGCGCTGGCGCATGGCAGCCGGAGCAGGAGAGCGCGCCGGGTGGAGCATCCGCCAAGCCGGCCGCGGAAGCATGACCCATCAACGTGAAAACCAAGGCAGTAGCAGTCGCGATGCAGGCGCCATTCATCTGGGGCTCCCGAGTGCAAAGGGGGGTGCCGTTCGCTTTTGGGTTATGCGCTCCTCAAGTCGTGGTTTTTGAGCGGCAGGGAGCGGATGCGCTTGCCCGTCCCCGCGAAAATCGCGTTGCACAAGGCGGGCGCAAGCGGAGGCACGGCCGTTTCCCCGACTCCGCCCCAACCATCGCCCGCGACGATGACCGTCTCAACCTGCGGCATCTCGGCAAGGCGCAGCATCGGATAGTCGTGGAAGTTCGCCTGCTCCACCCGTCCGTCCTTGATGGTGATCTCGCCGTACAGCGCCGCGGTAAGCCCGAACACGACCGCGCTTTCGGTCTGCAATTCGATGGTCAGCGGGTTGACCGCATGGCCGGCATCGATCGCCGATACCACCCGGTGCACCCGCACCTTGCCGTCGGCGCCGACCGAGGCGTCGACGACCTGCGCACAAATGCTGCTTTGCGAATTGTGAAGCGCCATGCCGCGAAAGGTTCCCGACGGGAGCGATGCGTCCCATCCGGCCCGCTTGGCGGCGGCCTCGAGCACCGCAAGCTCCCGTGGCTTTTTCGTCAAGAGCCTGCGTCTGAACAGATAAGGATCGAGCCCCGCCGCAAAAGCCATCTCGTCGACGAAGCTCTCTTTGAAGAATGCGTTCTGCGAATGGTTGACGCTGCGCCACACCCCGACCGGCACATGGCTATTGCGCATCGCGAAATCGACCAGATAGTTCGGCACCTCGTAGGGCATGTCTTCCAGCAGCCCTTGCAGGAAATTCCGGTCGACCCCGAACTGCATCACTCGCGGCGATACCGCCGCGATGATGGATTGGCCTGAGGTGCGGATTTTCCAAGCGATCGGCATGCCGTTGGCATCCAGGCCGGCAATCATCCTCGCCATCGCCACGGGGCGATAGAAATCGTGACGGATGTCCTCTTCGCGGGTCCAAACGAGCTTGACCGGCTGGCCGACCGCTTTTGCGATCAGCACCGCTTGGCGCACGAAGTCCTGAAAGATCCCGCGCCGGCCGAAGCCGCCGCCGAGCATCATTTTGTGAATCAGCACCCTGTCCGGCGACATCCCCGCGGCATCCGCCGCGATGGCGAGCGCGGTCTCGCCGTCCTGGGTGGGTGCCCAGACCTCCACGAGGTCGGCCGTCACGTGCGCTGTGCAGTTCTGCGGCTCCATGGTCGCGTGACCGAGGAAGGGCACCGCGTAGTCCGCTTCGATTTGCTTGACCGCCTGTCCGAGGGCGCGCTCGACATCGCCGTCGGCGCGGCCGATGCGGGCGTCGTTGGCGCCGAGCCCCGCCTTGAGCTGCGCACGGATCGTGCCGCTTGAAACCTCGGAGTTGTCACCGAAATCCCAAGTCACCGGCAGCGCCTCCGCCGCCTTTTTCGCGCGCCACCAGCTGTCGGCCACGACCGCGACCGCATCCGGCAGCTTCACCACCTGGCGGATGCCTCTCATGCCGGCGAGCCTGGTTTCGTCGACCGCTTTCAATGTGCCCTTGAATACCGGACACTGGACGATCGCCGCACACAGCATGTTGGGCAGTTGCACGTCGATGGCGTAGATCGGCTTGCCTGTGATCTTGTCGGGAACGTCGAAGCGTCGCTGCCGGGTGCCGATCAGCTTCCAATCTTTCGGATCCTTCAACGCGACCTGCGTAGGTGCATTCATGTCGGCAGCCGCGGCGGCGATGGCGCCAAAGGTGACGCTGCGCCCGCTCGGGCCGTGGCTGATCACACCCTGCGCCGCCGTGCATTCGGTCATCGGCACATTCCAGCGCGCGGCGGCAGCCGCAATGAGCATTGCGCGCGCCGTGGCGCCGGCGCGGCGCAGATCGTTCTGCGAAGCGCTGATGGAGCGACTCGCGCCCGTCGACATGTTGCCCCAGACGCGGTTGCGCTTGCGATTCTCGTGCGGCGGCGCGAACTCGGCCCTTACCTTGCTCCAGTCGCACTCGAGCTCTTCCGCCACCAGCATCGGCAGCGCGGTAAAGCTGCCCTGGCCCATCTCCGACTTGGCGACCCGGATGATGACGGTCTCGTCGGGCTCGATCACGATCCAGGCGGTGATCTCCCGGGGGCCGACCGAGGCGTGCGTGGCCCGCGTACCGAACGGAATTTCAAAGCCGAGTACCAAAGAGCCGCCGATGGCCGCGATGCTGGCGAGGAACGAGCGGCGGTCGAGGTGACTCACGGCAGCCTCGTCCCGCTCACGCGTGTCCAATCCACATCGAGGTCGTGGGCTCGTCCGTTCACTGTAAGACGCGCCATTTCCCCCCCAACGGAGCTTCAAAACGGCGGTTCGATCCTGCCGACATTAATTCAAAAAAATAACGCGCGCAAAAGTCGCCCGCGAACGCCATAAGCCCCGGCTATGATGCCGGCCGGCTGCGCATCTTGCTGGGTGAAAGCGGCGGCCGCTGGGGCCGCCGCTTCGCTATCGTTACGCGAACGAGATGTTGTGGGTCTTCAGCGGGATCGAGCGGATGCGCTTGCCGGTCGCGGCAAAGTACGCGTTGAGCACGGCAGGCGCGGCTACGAAGATCGTCGGCTCGCCGACGCCGCCCCAGAAACCGCCGGATGGCATGAGGATCGTTTCGACCTTCGGCATCTGGGCGATGCGCATCACATCGTAGCTGTCGAAGTTCTGCTGCTCGATGCGCCCGTCCTTGACCGTACACTCGCCCGTGAAGAGCGCGCTGAGGCCATATACGAACGAGCCGGCAACCTGCCGCTCGATCTGGGCCGGATTGACCGCGTATCCGCAATCCGTGGCACCCACGATGCGGTGGATTTTGATCTTATTGCCACCCGTAACCGAGATCTCGACCGCCGCCGCCACGTAGCTGCCGTAGCCCATCTGCTGGGCCAGGCCGCGATACACGCCTTGTGGTGCCGGCTGTCCCCAGCCGATTTTTTCCGCCACGGCGTTCAGCACGGCGAGATGCTTGGGATATTTGGCCATCAGCTTGCGGCGGAACTCGAGGGGATCCTGCCCGGCTGCAAGGGCGAGTTCGTCCATGAAGCACTCGACATAGATGGCATTCTGGTTGTTGTTGACGCCGCGCCAGAAGCCCGGCGTGACGTGCGGGTTTCGCATCGCGTGATCGATCAGCAGGTGCGGGATGTCGTATCCGAACACGCCCTCCGTGCCGCCGGGATTGAGGCCCTGGAACGTCGCCGTGTCGCGTCCGTTCTGGAGCCGCGAAGGCGCGAGCGTCGCCAGGATCGACTGGCCGGAAATGCGCATGTGCAAGCCGGTCAGATTGCCGCTTGCATCAAACGCACCGGTGAGCCTGCACTGCGTGGTCGGATGGTAGGTGTCCTGCGTCATGTCTTCTTCGCGCGACCACAGCAGCTTGACCGGGGTTCCCGGCATCTGCTTGGCGATCAGCACGGCTTGGGTGACATAATCCGTCCGGCCGCGCCGGCCGAAGCCGCCGCCGAGCAAGAGCTTGTACACGTCGCATTTTGCGATCGGCAGGCCCGATGCCTCGGAGGCCGCGGCGAGCGCGGCTTCCGCATTCTGCGAACTCGTCCATACCTCGCATTTGTCCGGCGTGTAGAGCGCCGTCGCGTTCAACGGCTCCATGCACGCGTGAGCCTGATATGGATAGCTGTAAGTGGCTTCCACCTTCTTTGCGGCGCCGGCAATCGCCGCTTTGGCGTCGCCCTTTTGATTGCCGACGAAGGCGTCCTGCGCATCGAGGCCAGCCTTGAGCACTTCTGCGATCGACGCGGTGTTGACCTTGGCACTCTCGCCCTCGTCCCACGCGATCGGCAGGGCATCGAGCGCGGTCTTCGCCTGCCACCAGGTGTCGCCGACAACAGCGACGGCGGAATTGTCGACTTGGACGACCTTCTTCACTCCCTTGTCGCCGGTGATCTTGGCGGCGTCGAAGCTCTTCACTTTGCCGCCGTGAACCGGACAGGCCTTGATCGCCGCATAGAGCATGCCCGGCAGTTTCACGTCGATCGCGTAGAGCTGCTTGCCGGTCAGTTTGTCCTGCGTGTCGAGCCGCTTGAGCGGTTTGCCGGCAATCTTCCAATCCTTGGGATCTTTGAGCTTGACCTCGGCGGGCGGCTCGAGCTTCGCAGCCGCTTCGGCCACCCTGCCGTAGGTCGTGGTTCGGCCGGATGGCTTGTGCGTGATGACGCTGTTTGACGCGCTGCACTCGGCGGCTGGGACGCTCCACGCGTTAGCCGCGGCCTGGATCAACATTTCGCGCGCCGCGGCGCCACCCTTGCGCACGTACTCGTGCGACTCGCGGATGCTGCGGCTGCCGGTGCTGGTGTAGTCGCCCCACACCCGCTTGCGGGCGACGTTCTGGCCCGGCGTAGGATATTCGGTCGTGACCTTCGACCAGTCGCATTCGAGCTCTTCGGCGACGAGTTGGGCGAGCCCGGTGAGGGAGCCTTGGCCCATTTCGGAACGGGCGATGCGAACGACGACCGTGTCGTCCGGGCGGACCACCACCCAGGCGTTAATCTCGGGTGAACCGTCCTGCGCTCGGATGACCTGTGGGCCGCCGAACGGGATATCGAGGCCGAGCGCCAACCCGCCGCCCATGGCGGCGGCGCTCACGACGAAGCTGCGGCGATCGATTTTCGGTATGTAATTCATGGCTGCCTCCCCTGCTCACGCGCTCGCGGCAGCGGCGTGAATCGCCGCGCGCACCTGCTGATAGGTGCCGCAGCGGCAGATATTGGTGATGTTGGTGTCGATGTCGGCGTCCGTCGGTTTCGGCTTGTCCTTGAGGAGCGCCGCCACCGCCATGATCATGCCGCACTGGCAATAGCCGCATTGCGGCACGTCGTGGTCGAGCCAGGCCTTCTGCACCTTGTGCAGCACGCCGTTCTGCGCCAACCCCTCGATCGTGGTGATCTGCCGGCCGGCGACCGCGCTCAACGGCACCGAGCATGAGCGCATCGCAACGCCGTCGACATGGACCGTGCAGGCTCCGCACTGGGCGATGCCGCAGCCGTATTTGGTGCCGGTCAGTCCGATCGTGTCGCGCAGCACCCAAAGGAGCGGCGTGTCGGGATCCACGTCGACCTGGTGGGTCCTTCCATTGACGGTAAGATCAGCCATTGGCGAGCCTCCCTGCATCGCCCCTTGGGGGCGATGGTTGATACCGCGGTCGACCCTCGGTCATGCCGCGCCTCGTGTTCCTGAAAGATAGCTTGGTTCAATTCTAATATGGAAATCGCAATTGCGCGAGGTGGGGTCGCGCCCTGGGCGCATGGCCGGGATGCGGCGCCCGGACCTGTTCATCCGCTTGTTGAGCCGGTTGCCGAGGTCCCCTAACGTTTGCGGCGCGCGCCGGGACGGGCAGGTGGGTCATGGAATTTGTCCGGCAGACGATCGACATCAACGGCTACAATCTCGGCCTTGCCCGCGGCGGCAAGGGCGCGCCGCTCCTGTACCTGCACGGCGCGGACGGACTCGGGGAATGGCCGGTCATCCTCGACACCTTGGCAGAGCGCTTCGATGTGATCGTGCCCGATCATCCCGGCTTCGGCGGGTCCGAGGCACCAGCCTGGATCGACGACGTTTCCGATGTGGCGTATTGCTATCTGGATGCGATCGAGGCGCTCGGCCTCTCCGGCGTGCACATCATCGGCCAATCGCTGGGCGGTTGGATCGCGCTCGAGATGGCGGTGCGTTCCGCAGAGCGCCTGCGCAGCCTGACGCTGATCTCGGCCGCCGGCATCCACGTCAAAGGCGTGCCCAAAACGGATATTTTCATCCTCGATCCGGAGGAGGTGGCGCGCCTCGCCTATGCGGATCCGAAGATCGGCGAGAAAGCCGCCGCTCGTGCGGGCACTGAGAAGTATCAGGACCTCGCCATTCTCAACCGCATCGCCAGCGCGCGTTTCGGATGGCAGCCGCGCTTCTTCAATCCGCGGCTGGAGCGCTGGCTGCACCGGGTGAAGATCCCCACTCACATCATCTGGGGCGACGGCGACCGGATCATTCCGCCGGCCTATGCCGAGGCCTTCCACCGCCTGATCCCGGGCTCCACGCTCACGATCATTCCCAAAGCCGGCCACCTGCCGCACGTCGAACAAGCCGGAGCTGTCGCCGAGGCGATCCAGAGCTTCCTACGGAACTGATCTAGCACTGTGCTGAGCTTCGCTTGAACTCGCGTCCAGGAGACGACCATGACAACGAAGAAGTACGAGACCGTCCTTATCGAGAAGCAGGACGGCATCACGTGGCTGATCATGAATCGGCCGGACAAACGCAACGCCATGAGCCCGCAACTCCATCTTGAGATGGACGACGCGCTGGCCGAACTCGCTGTCGATCCGCAGACCCAGGTCCTCGTGCTTACGGGCGCCGGGGAGGCCTTCTGCGCCGGCCAAGACATCAAGCTTTATTTCCGCGCTAATGACGACGCGCCGGCGGAGCGGGCGAAAGCGCGCCACGCCTCCAGTCAGTGGCGCTGGCACAGGCTCTCGAACTTCCCGCAGCCGACCATCGCCATGGTCAACGGCTACTGCTTCGGCGGCGGCTTCACCCAGGTCTGCGCTTGCGATTTCGCGCTCGCGGCGGATGAGGCGCTGTTCGGACTTTCCGAAGTCAACTGGGGCATTCTGCCGGGCGGCATTGTGTCATGGAACGTCGCTCAGATGTTGAACTTCCGCGACGGCATGTATTACGCGCTCACCGGTGATACCTTCGACGGCAAGAAGGCGCAGGAGATCGGCTTCGTGAACTTTTCCTATCCCTGGGCCAAGCTGAAGGACGAGACGATCAAGCTCGCCAAGAAGCTGATGGAGAAGAGCCCGGCCGTCCTGCGTTACACCAAGGAGGCGTTGCGCGCGGTGCGCTTCATGAACGAGCCGCAGGCGGCCGACTACCTCAATGCCAAGAGCGAGGCCTTGCGCTTCATCGACAAGGAAGACAGCCGCAGCCAAGGCATGAAGCAGTTTCTCGACGAGAAGACCTATCGTCCGGGCTTCGGCGCTTTCCAACGCCAGAAGGCGACGCAGTCGTAGCGCCTCGCGAGGCGAGGCGACGCGCCGCGTAGCACATGGCTATCGCGTCGCAACCTTGCCTTTGTCTTTCCTCAGCTGCGCCCGGCGCGCCTGCGTGGCCGCCACATCCAGCGCCCATGATCGCTCGGCCGGCTGGAGGATCACGCCATAGTCGCGCTCCGCCGCCTCCCTCGACACGAGGCCTTCGCGCACGTCGGCCAGCACGCGCTCGGGATCACGCGCGAGCGGATCGCCATATCCGCCGCCTCCCGGGGTATGGAGCCGGAAGATGTCCCCGGCCCGCAACGGATAGTCCGCGTAGCGGGACGGCAAGCGCTTGGCCGTCGGGGTGCCCAGGTTGATCCAGATCTCACCGACACGCCCATTGCTGCCGCCGGCACAGCCGTTCGGCGGAACCACATGCTTCATGGAGCGGATGGAGAAGCGCGCGTCCGCGAGATTGAGATATTCGCGGCGAACGCCCAGTCCGCCGCGGAACTCGGCCGCGCCGCCGGAGTCGGCGATGAGCTCGAAGCGGATGAGTCGGGTGGGAAATTCGCTCTCTATGATTTCGACCGGCGCGATCTTGGCGTTGCTTTGGTTGACGGTGATGCCGGACGCGCCGTCCTTGCTCGCGCGCGCGCCGGCGCCGCCGGCAAGGATCTCGTATTGCACATAGCCCTTGCCGGTATAGGTGTTGCGGCCGCCGAGGATGATGGAGCGGCTGCCGCTGCCGTCGGCGCGGACCTTGCCCGGAACCATACGGCTCACGGCGGCGAAGATCGCGTCCACCAGCGCATGGATCGTGGGATTGTAGGTGTTGACCGGCGCGGGAAAGCGCGGATTGAGCACGCTGCCCTCGCGCGCGGTCATGGTGAAGCCGCGGGCGAGGCCGCTTGAGACATACATGTTCGGATCGATGAGCGAGATCAGTGCGTAGGCGCACGCCGCTTGCACCAAGGGCGGCCGGATATTGGCGGGGCCCTTGGTCTGGTCCGCCGAGCCGCTGAAATCGAAATGCAGCCTGTCTCCTTTCTTTTCTATGACGACGTGGATGCGCACCGGGCGTTCCAGATCGATGCCGTCATCATCGACGAAACGCTCCGCCTCGAAACGGCCGTCCTCCCACTCGGCGATTGCAGCCTTGACCTTTGCTTCCGAGACTTCCAGCAAGCGATCGAAGCAGGCAAGGATCTCGCCCTTGCCGAACTTGCCGGCCAACTCCTCGAGCCGCTTCTCGCCCAACCGGTCAGCCCCAAGCTGGCCGCGGATGTCGCCGAGCACGAGTTCCGGGGTGCGGCTGTTGGCGCCGATGAGGCGCTCGATATCGCTGTTGGGCCGATAGCCGCGCTGGTACCGCACGGCGGGCAGGTGCAGCCCCTCGTTGAAAATCTCCCGCGCTTGGCCGGAGCAGCTTCCCGGCACCGGGCCGCCGATGTCGCTCTTGTGCGCGATCGAGCCGCAGAAGCCGAATAGCTCGGAGCCGATAAAGACCGGCGTAATGATCGCGATGTCGGGCGCGTGCGGGCTTCCGCCCTGGTAGGGGTGATTGATGATGAAGGAATCCCCTTGCGCGATGCCGCCGCCGAACACGTCGATGACGGCGGCGGTGCAGGCCGGAAACGCGCCGATATGCAGCGGCAACACCACATGCTGCGCCACGACCTCGCCGCGCGCGTTCATCAAGGCGCAGGACGCATCCTGCGACTCCCGCACGATGGTGGAGAAGCCGGTGCGGAACAGCGAATTTTGCATCTCCTGCACGATGCCGGAGAGGCTGGCCTTAACCACTTCGAGGTCGACCGCGTCGGTCGCGCGCATCGCGATCAGTTCTCCTGCGTCACGATCAGGTTCTTCCATTCGTCCACCCGCGCGACTTGGCCGGGCCGGATTACGGTGGTGCAATCGAGCTGCTCGAGGACGGCCGGTCCGCTCATGCTCGAGCCCACGTCGAGGCGCTCCCGCTCATAGATCGGGCAGTCGAACGGCGCGCCGTCAAAACACGCGCGCCGGGAGCCGCGCCATGCGTGCTTAACGGCGGTGCCGGTGCGCTCGAATTTCGGCAGCTCGACCGGCGGCATGAGACCGACGCCACGCACGCGATACGACACCACCTCGACGGGCTCCTCCGGCGCCATATGGCCGAACATGCTCCGGTGCTGCTGATCGAAGCTGATGCGCAGCTCCTTTAGGTCGGTCACCCGCAAGGGTTCGGCAGGGCAGGGCACGGCGATCTCGTAGCCCTGGCCGGCATAACGCATGTCGAGCGACCGTTCGATGCGTATGCGATCGCGCGCGAACCCGTCACCGTGCAATTCCGCAATCGCCTGCGCCGCCAGCGGCTCGAAGATGCCATTCATCTCTTCGGGGGTGAGTTCGCTCAACGGCGCCATCTTTGAGCGGACGTAATCGTGCTTGACGTCGGACATCAGCAGACCGATCGCTGAAAACACCCCGGGATAGAGCGGCACGATGACGCCGGCCATACCGAGGTCGCGCGCGATGCGGCCCGCATGCAGCGGCCCGGCGCCGCCGAAGGCGAGCAGCATGAAATCGCGCAGGTCGTGCCCGCGCATGGTCGAGATCGCCTTGATCGCCTCTTCCATCTTCACGTCGATGATCCGGACGATGCCTTCCGCCGCGCCAATGAGCCCGAGTCCAAGCGGGCGTGCGATCTTCCTCTCAATGGCCGCGCGCGCCTTGCCCGCGTGGAGCCGCATGCGCCCGCCGAGAAAGCTATCCTCGCCGAGATAGCCCAGCACCAGGTTGCAATCGGTAACGGTCGGCGCCTCGCCGCCTCGGCCGTAACAAGCCGGCCCCGGCACCGCGCCGGCGCTCTGCGGCCCCACTTGCAGCATGCCGAAGCGATCGACCGTCGCAATCGTGCCGCCCCCGGCGCTCACCGTATTGATGTCCAACATGGGTACCGCGAGATCGCGTTCGGCAATCTTTCCGCGGCTCGACAACAGCGGTTCGCCGTCCTTGATCAGCGCCACGTCGCACGACGTTCCGCCCATGTCGAAAGTGATGATGTTGCGCAAGCCCTTCATGCGTCCGGCGAGCACGCCTGCCGTCACTCCGCCGGCGGGACCCGACAGCACGGTGGTGACCGCGCGGCGGGCGGCGGCGGCAAACGTCTCCATGCCGCCATTCGATTGCATCACGTATTTCTGTCGGGTTGCGATGCCGGCCTGGCAAAGGCGGCGGTCGAGTTGCGCGATGTAGCGCTCGAGGATCGGCTGGAGATAGGCGTTTATGACGGTGGTGCTCAGCCGGTAGTACTCGCGAATCTGCGGCAGCACCTCGGACGAGAGCGAGATGCTGCAATTGGGTATTTCCTCGAGCACGATCTCACGCACGCGCGCTTCGTGCTCAGGATGCAGAAACGAAAACAGCAGACATACCGCAATCGATTCGACGTTTTGCGCGGCGAGCTCGCGCACCGTTTGACGCAGCGCCGCTTCATCGAGTTCCTGGAGCACATTGCCGCGGAAGTCGACGCGCTCCTTCACTTCGCCGGTCAAGCGCTGCGGCACCAGCGGGTGTGGCTTGTCGTACATGATGTCGAAGATCGCCGGCCCGTACGGACGCGCCTGCTCGCCAACGGGGTAGATGCCGCGGAATCCTTCCGTCACCAACAAGCCGGTCTTGGCACCCTTTCCCTCAAGCAGCGCGTTGGTGCCGACCGTGGTGCCGTGACAGAAATAGCCGATGTCGGCCGGCGCGCCAGCCGTTGCGAACAGTGCCTCGATTCCCGCAAAGATGGCGCGCGACGGATCGTCCGGCGTCGAAGGCAGCTTGGCGATCGACAGCTTGCCGGTGTCCTCGTTGAGATAGACAAAATCCGAAAATGTCCCCCCGGTATCGACCGTGACGCGGTAGCGAGTCATGCGATTGAGCGGTTCCCGCGGGAGCGAGCAGCGGCAGTATTATAAGGACATGGCCGGCGTCAAAGGACAATATCTGTCACTAATCGCATCACCGCGGTACGCAAGCGGCGCGAGGCAATTCGGTTGGCGCAGAACGCCCGAGCGAAGAATGCGGTTGTAATCCGACTTCGATCCAGATGACATATTGCCAGCCGCAGGAGTGCATATGTCAGGGCAGGTCGCGACCGACGCCGCCATCGCAAGCTCGAGCGAAGTGCCGCGTGTTGCGGCGGCGGAGCTCGCAACCTTCATCACGCGTGCCTTCGAGGCCGCCGGGCTTCCCTCGGAAGATGCCAACATCGTCGCCGGGTTGATGGTCGAGGCCGACTTGCGCGGCAGCGATACCCACGGCGTGATCCGCCTGCCGCTTTACCTGCGGCGCTTGAAGGCGGGCGGGATCGCGCTGCGCCCGAATATCCGCATCGTGCAGGAGCGGCCGGGCAGCGCCCTCGTCGACGGCGGCAACGGCATCGGTCACCTCGTCATGCGCTTTGCCGCCATGACGGCGATCGAAAAGGCGAAGCGTACAGGCGTCGCCTGGGTGGGCGCGCGCATGAGCAACCACGCGGGCCCGGCGGCACTCTACGCCATGATGCCGCTCGCCCACGACATGGTCGGGCTCTACTTGGCGGTCGGCAGCAACAACCATCTGCCGCCGTGGGGCTCGAGCGAGAACCTGCTCGGCACCAACCCGATCGCGATCGCCATCCCTGCCGAAGAAGAGGCACCTATCGTGCTCGACATGGCGCCGACGGTTGCCGCCTTCGGCAAGGTGCGCCTGAAGATGCAGCGCGGCGAGGAGTTGCCGGTCGGCTGGATGATCGGCCGCGACGGCAAGCCGCTCACCGACCCCAAGCGCGCGGAGGAGGGCCTGCTACTGCCGATCGGCGATTACAAAGGCTACGGACTGAGCCTGATCGTGGGCCTATTGGCGGGTACGCTTAATCAGGCCGCTTTCGGGCGTGAGGTCGTCGATTTCGTCAAGGAGCCGGGCAGAGCCACAAATACCGGTCATGCCATCGTGGCGCTGTCGGTCGAAGCCTTTGCGCCGGCTGCGGTATTCAAGCGCCAGGTCGACGCCGCGGTGCGCGCCATGCGAGCCGCCCAGCGCTTGCCCGGGGTCGACCGCATCTGGTTGCCCGGAGAACAGAGCCATCTCAAGCGGCAGGATCGCACGAAGAACGGCATTCCCATGCCCAAGTCATTGCGCGAAAACCTCGATGCGGCCGCGCGCGAGCTTGGCATTGCACTGCTCGGTTGAATTCGTGTCCGATCGGAACCCCGTCGGCGTCATCGGCATCGGCCTCTTGGGTCAGGCATTTGTGCATCGCCTGCGCGGCGCCGGTTTCGAGATCATGGGCTTCGATGTCGATGCCGCCAAGAATGCCAAGCTCGCGGAGCTTGGCGGCTGCGCTACCGCCTCGGTTGGCGATCTCGCGCGGCGCTGCGATCCCATCGTGCTTGCGGTGTTCAGCACCGATCAGGTCGAGGACGTCATCGAAAGGGAATTATTGCCGGTCTTGGGCAACGGCTCCGGCAAGGTCGTCCTGTGTGCAAGCACCTGCGACCCGGACCGCATCGCAGCATTAGGCGAACGCGTTGCGAGGCGGGGGCTGCGCCTCTTGGAAACCCCGGTATCGGGGGCGAGCGGGCAGGTCAGCCGCGGCGAGGGCGTTGGGCTGATCGGCGGCGACGGCGATGTCGTGCGTGCAGTGGAGCCGATCTTGCGCGCGCTGTTTGCGAGCTATTTCCACATCGGCAAGGTCGGAGATGGCGGGCGCGCCAAACTTGCCGTGAATCTGATTCTCGGGCTCAACCGACTGGCGCTGGCCGAAGGCCTGGTGTTCGCCGAGAGACTTGGACTAGACCCTGAGGCGTTTCTCAAGGTCGCCCGCGGCTCGGCCGCCTATTCACAGGTCATGGACACCAAGGGTTCCAAGATGACCCGCGGCGAGTTCGCGGCCGAGGGCCGCATCACGCAGCATCTCAAGGATGTGCATCTCATGCTCGAACAGGCCGAGCGAGTGAAGCAACGGCTTCCCCTGCTCGAAATCCATGCCGACGTCTTGGACGCGTGCGTGCGCCAAGGCGAGGGAGATTTGGACAACAGCGCCGTCATCAAAGAGATTAGGCGGCGAACGCGTTCGTGAGCGCGGCGATCTGCAGTCACAACGGAGTAGCGCGATGAGCGAGGGAGAGGTGCGCTTGAGCCGCCAGGGTGAGATCGCCACGGTGATCTTCGACCGGCCCGCGGCGCGCAACGCCATGACGTGGCGCATGTACGAGCAGCTCGGCGAGGCCTACGCGCGGATCCGCAGCGAAGA
>WNGD01003442.1_pt1 | contig 16033 bp, 12 predicted proteins | sample 5400671 | NCBI WGS metagenome assembly WNGD01 (sample SAMN13153369, study PRJNA577476) | soil metagenome | isolation source: 40 cm soil or saprolite under grassland replicate 2 | place: USA:California | collected 2016-06-15 | reverse complement strand
GCTGCACGATGCGCCGCGTGTTGAGCAGCCACTCCAGGTCGCGCCGTAGCGCGCGCTTCAACTCCCGCACCGACTGCGCCCATGTCATGGGAGCCTCGGTGCTGGTGTCCAGCTCGGTGTCGATCAGCCGATCGACCACCGACCGCTGGACCGTCCGCTCAATTTCCTGGGGTGCCATCGTTACTCGGGCTCGGGCTGGCCGTCGGGAAGGCCATCGCCTGGACGGGGTCCAAGCGACAGATCTGGCGGTACAGGTTGTCCTTCATTTCGGCGTCGCCACCCAGCTTTTCGAGACAGCGGTACAGCAGTCCCATCGGGCGGGCTACGGCATCCCCCGCTTCCCAATCGTCCAGCTTATGCGCCTCGATCTGTTCGAGCAGTTCCTTGAGAATCGGAAGGGCGACAGCCTCGAGGCCCCCATCGACCATGATCTGCGCCGCCTCGGAACGCCGCAGAAACCGGGCGCGCGAGCTCTTCTCCTGCTCGGCCTCCCGCATCAGCAGCTCGATACCCTTCTGGGGCTGGCCGGCGCGGACCTCGTCCATCGCCCGGTCGAACGCTGCCCGACCGAACCGGGGTCGTGACTCTGGGGCCGCGGACCCCGCCCGCGCCGGCTCCGCGCCTTCGGCCGCTGCCGCGATCAATCCACCATTCTGCAGCCACGTCCGCGTCTCCACATTGGCCGTCGCAGTGTCGTCCATGAGCGTGAGGTCCGGGAGAGTCGGGAAGTCGCGCAGCAGGCCGACCAGGCTGCCACGAATCGCGCCCCGCACGTACTGGTATTCGGGTCCGAGCATCTCGGCTGCAGTGAGCTCATAGCGTTGCAGGTCGAGCCATCCCCGACCGTTCGGAGTAGACATGATGGTTTCGCCGGCATCGAGCAGCTCGGCCCATTTCTGGTCGAGCAGGAGCGTCTTGAGATGCGTGCGCACGTGAGTCGGCGGAGCGGCCAGGAGCCGCGGGTCGAGGTCGGGCCCGCCCGCTCGGAGCTCACCCCAGCGAAAGCCGCGGACCATTAGGTACGGGGCGGGATTCCGTGGATCGTGGCGTCGCAGGAAGCGGGCGGCGCTTGCAATGCGCCCGGCGGCGTCTTCCACACTCGTCGGCTCTGGAGCGAGCGGCCCCGCGGCCCCGCCGCCGGCGGGCCCTGACCCTCCGCCCCCTGCCACGGCATCGATCGGGTCGGGATCCGTCTGGAGCCTCTTTTCCAATAGTTGTCGAGCGGCGTCCTGGACCTCCTCCAAGGCCTGACTTAGCGAGCCATAGCCCGGCGCGGCGTCGCCGAACTTTTGCTGACCGAACGCATCGAGCTCGTGAATCGCCTTGGCGCAACCGTCGAGATCAGTGACGATCTGCTTGTAGAACGCCTTGGGGGTTGCCTCGAACGCCTTGTCGAACTCCTCGGCAGTTAGCTTCTTCTCACTGATCGCTGCTTCGCGCGCCGCCTGCTTTTTTTCGTCGGCCTTGGCTTCGGCTTCGTAGCCGACAGTGCGGGATTCCTTGTATTTGAGCATATGGTGTCCGGCTTTGGTCAACGGGACGGTCCGGACGCCGGCGTCGAGGTAGCGCCCCACCCAAGTGAGGGGGCCGGCGCGCAACTCCGCGTCGCCGCCTTCGAGCTCGGGATAGAGCTGCTCCCAGAATTTCTCCAGCATGCGGCGCAGGAGTTCGAGGCCGACGCGCAGTCCGCCCAGCGACTCCTGCTTGAGCAGCGCCTCGGTGAGCCAGGCGGCGATCTGCAGATCTTTGGACTTCGTCGCCAGCGCTTCGCCGGACAGTTTGATGACGAGCGGCCAGTCGGCGACCTTGCGCGTGCGCTTCCAGTCGCCCTGGTCGACGTCCTCCTCCTCGCGGCGCGCCTCCTTGATCTTGTCGTAGATCGGATCGTAGCGGAGGTTCGCCCCCGCCGGATTCGAGCCCGCGATCGGCTGCAACAAGTCTTCCCGCAACGGCATGGAGGATCAGCCGGCCGAGGCGGCAGGCAGCGTGATGTCGAGCTCGCGCAGTTCGAGAATCGGGAATGGCTCGTCGTCCACGAGGAGCAGCTTCTGGCCCACCGGGATCGGCGTGCCGTCCTCTAGTTCCGTCCACTCGGTGGCGCGCCCGAGCCGTACGGCGACGTCGCTGTGCTTCCACGTCAGCGGCGCCAGCACGGGGAGCAGGACCTCGCCCAACTCGAATCCGCGGAAGCCGGGACCCGTGCGCACCACGGCCGGCGTCCAGAGGAGGTCCCGCAACCGCTTCGGCGGCGTCATGCGGATCGTCGCGATATGCTCGAACGGAATCCACAGATACTGACCTGCCGCGAACAGCTCGAGGCGGGCGCCGACGCGGGGATCGGCGTCGACGAGCTCTTGGAACGGGCGACCGTTGAGCGTTCCCGTAACCGGTTGTGGCGCAGGGCCGCCCTGTGGGAAGTGCCCGGTCACGAACATCTCTTGCCTGGTCCGCTCGGCGTGCAGGGCGGCCCGGTACAGCAGCGCGCCCATGCCGGCCTGCGGACTGTTTCCGGCGAGCACTTCGAGCTGCTTGTCGGCCCGGTCGTGCGCCCCAGCAAAGCAGAGCAACTCGAAGAGGAACGTGCGCTGCTGGGCGTCGGCCGGATTGCTCCGGAGTCCCGCTCCCAGCAGCTCGATCGCGTCCTCCAGTTTGCCCGCGCGAAACAGCTCGTCGGCGCTTACGGACGGCACCGACGCTTCCTCATTTGCTCACACCCTTCGCGAAGTCGTAGCTCGCCACGGTGGCGGCGCCCGTCGTGCCGTCGGCCTTCTGCTCGTTATAGGTCACGGTCACTTTTCCGAACTGGAAATTGAGGCTCTCGCGGGGGACGTCGCCGTCACCGTTGGAACCGGATTCGTTGAGATCAACGAGGAACAGTTGATCGAACTCGAACTTCATGAACGCGACATTCTTGGCGCCGCCGGCCTTGAGCGCCGTCAAGATGGCGTCCTTGAAGTGCTCCCCGGTGGTGATGGCCTTGAACAACTTGGGACTCGCCTTGTCCACCTTCTTGGTGCAGACGATGCCGTGCGCCTCGACCTTGCCAGCTCCTCTGCCCGCGCCGTGCGGCGTGGACGAGTTGTGGAAGGCCCAGCTGAACGAGTCCAGCTCGATCTGCTTCTCGAACCCGTCCGTTTGGGCCTCGCCTTCGACGTTCGCGAGTTTCAGCAACAAATGGACTGCCATTGGAGCCTCCCTCTACAAGTCTTCGAACCAGTGTAACAAACGTGGACGTTCACTTTGCGGGCGGCGGCAGGTCCGCGACTAGGCGCATCGAAACGCTCAACTCATCGAGCTGGAAATGGGGCCGCAGGAATGCTACCGCGCGGTAGACGCCGGGCTTGCCGGCGACATCGGTGACCTCGATCCGGGCCTCGCGCAGCGGCCGCTTCGCCTTGATGCTCTGCTGCGCGTCGTCGTCTGCGACCACGTAATCCGCGATCCAGTTGTTGAGGAACGCCTGGATCTGGCTCCGTGACTGGTAGCCGCCGATCTTGTCGCGCATCATCGCCTTGAGGTAATGCGCGAAACGCGACACCGCAAAGATGTAGGGCAACTGGGCCGAGATACGCGCGTTCGCCGTCGCCGAATCGGTCTGGTATTTCTTGGGCTTCTGAGTGGACTGGACGCTGAAGAACGCAGCGTTCGCCGTGCCCTTGCAATGCACGAAGGGCACGAATCCCTGGTCGGCCATCTCCTTCTCGCGCCGATCGGTGATGGGGGTCTCGCTCGGGCACTTCATCGCGACGTCGCCTTCGTCGGTTTTGAAGGAGTGCACCGGCAGCCCTTCCACGAGCCCGCCACTCTCCACCCCACGGATCGTCGCGCACCAGCCGTACGTCGCGAATGCGTTGGTGATGCGCACGCCGAGCGCCCATGCCGCGTTGCCCCACAAGTATTTGTTGTGGTCGCCGGTGACCTGTTCCTCGTATTGGAATGCTTCGATCGGAACGGTCTGGCTCCCGTACGGCTCGCGCAGCAGCATCCGCGGCGCCGCCAGGGCGACGTAGCGCGAATCCTCGCTCTCGCGGAACGTCTTCCACTTCGCGTAGTCGGTCGTGTTGAAGATCTTCGCGAGGTCCCGCGGAGCATCGAGCTGCGTGAAGCTGTCGAGGCTGAACATCTTGGACGACGTGCCGGAGAGGAACGGCGCGTGCGCGGCGGCAGCCACCTGCGCCACCTTCTCCAACAGCTCGATGTCCTCGCCCGTCTTGTCGAACTCGTAGTCCCCGAGCAGTGCGCCGAAGGGCGCGCCGCCGAAGATCCCGAACTCTTCCTCATATACCTTCTTGAACATCGCACTCTGATCGAACTCAGGAGCGCGCTGCAGATCCTTTAACAAGTCCTTCTTCGAGACGTTGAGCACCTTCACCTTCAGCGTCTCGCTCGTCTCGCTGTTGGAAAGCAGGTACCGCAGCCCGCGCCACGTGGCCTCGAGCTTCTGGAACTCGGGATGGTGGACCACCTCGTTCACCTGGCCCGAGATCAGCCGGTCGAGCTGAGCGATGCGAGCATTAAGCATGGCCTCGGTGTCGCGGCCCATCGTGATCGTGCCCGCGAGCACCTCCGATACGAACTGCTTGATCATGTCCTTGCCGCGTTGACGAGCGGGTGCCTCCCCGCCGAACCGGCCCCGCTCGACGATCTGATCGAGCAAACTCAGCTCGGTGGTTTCCGCCGCGGCTTGCTGCTGCTGCTCCGCCTTAGGCTCCGCCATCCTTGCCTCCCTCGGGCTTGGCGCCGGAATCCAGCTCTGCCTTTAGTTTGTTGCGCTTTTCCTCGTCGCTCAGCGTCGCCTGCAGCAGCTCTTCGAGCTTGTCGTTGCTCTGGATCTTGCCGCGCAGGTCGGCGAGCTGGTTGCGGAGGTCGAGGAGCTTCTGCACCGGCTCCACTTGGCGCGCCACTCGGTCGGGGTTGAAGTCTTCCATGCTCTCGAACTTGAGCTCGACGCCGATCTTGCCGGCGTTCGGATCGTCTGAAAGCTTGTTCGCCACGGCGACTTTCAGATGGGGCTTCATGCTCGCGAGTACGTCATCGAAGTTGTCGAGCGTGACCTCGGTGAACTTTCGATCCTTGAGTTTCGGCAGCTCTTCGCTGGGATGACCCGTGAAGTCCGCGAGCACCCCCATCACGAAAGGCAGCTCGCGGACCTCCATCGCGCCACCAGTCTCCACCTCGTACGTGATGTTCACGCGCGGAGGCCGAATACGCTCTAGCTTCTTGTGGACGCTCTCTTTAGCCATCGCCTGTCCCTCCGGTCCGATGGGGCGGGGGTCATGCGGACACCGCAGCCATGCGACTCCGCGGGACCGACCCCTGGCGTAATAGGTGACCGCCATCACCGGGACGGCGCGCGCGCGCCATCCCAAGTTGGTAATACGGCCCGGTATGGCGGGTGTCAAGCAGAGGCGCGCCCTAGGTCCCCGATCCCGTGGATCTCCTGAGACGCGCCGACTTGATCGAGACTGTGTGCCCTACTCCCAGCGGATGTTCAGGGGGGTCGGAGGATCTGCAATAGACTGCAGCCGGACCAGTCGGATTCTGTCGGTGTCACGGATCGAGACTAGCGGCATGAGCCCCGCGTCCAGGATTCGCTCGGCTGCGCGCTCGCTGAGCGACGTCTCGGCGCAAGGTTGCGACCCGTGCACGGGAAGTCCACCGATCTCAAGGCTCATACCGGGGTGAACCGGCCGGCCCGCCTCGGCTACCGCATGCAGGAGCACGACCAGACAGGCAAACGTCGGATTGCCCCATAAGTATTCGTCGCGCGTCGAGTTATCAGACAGCTCTTCGAAGCGCAGCATCTCACAGCGGCTGGTCTGTTCACCGTACGGGGCGCGCAGCAGGAAACGGGGCAGCGCGAGACCGATCCAGCGCGCCTCTGGCGTCCGTCGCAGCGTCTGCCACGTGGGAAGGAGGTCGTTGCCCCAATTGTCGGAGTCCGGACCGGGGTGTCCGGAAGTGCTGCCCGCGAGTCGCGGGTCCGCGGCGGACAGCCACGGGGCTCCGATGATGCTCGCGATGGTGCCGAGACGCCCGAGGAGCTCGAGGTCGCCCGCGACCGGCAGGAATGAGTACAAACCCGCGAGGACGCTCCATCTCGAGCCGGCAAGCAGTTTCTGGACGCGGCTCATCTCGGCGAGCTCGCGCTTGGTCACATCGAATAGGTAGAGCTGCACGCCGGTGTCCGACTCGACGGCCCGAGTGAGCAGGTGCACTCCGAGCCAAAGCGCCTCCAGAGCCTGGAACTCCGCATCGTGCAGCAACGCTCGCAAACCATTCGCGGCGGCTTCTTCAAGTTTGGCGAGGACTGCCTGCCGACGAGGATCAGTTGGTGAAACCACGTGGGGGGCGACGATCCGATTGAGGTACGCCTGAAGGTCGCCACCCTCGAATGGCGCATCAGCGGCACGGTCCACAGAAGGCGACTGCCGCACTATATCGTCGAGCAAGGAACCGTGGCTCGCCGGCTCGCGCGGCGGCTGAGGTGGGGGTGCGGGCTCCCCGAGTTGGCTGCGCAGCGCGCGGACGCCCTCGAACAGCGGCAGACGCTCGTACACGTGATCGGGGTGGAAGTCGTCGAGACTGCTAAATTGAACGCGCAGCACGGGAGCGTCGTCTCGGTGCAGCGGCACGTGCAGCTCAGGTTTGAGCCCCGCGAGTACCTCATCCAGGTTATCGCGGTCGACAGGAATGGCTTCGCTGGTTGCGAGTGCCCCTACGACGTCGCTGTCGCGGTGGGCCCGGCCACTGAAATCTCCGAATAGCGCGATGGAGAATACCGCTTCGCGCTGTGGTATCGCGTCGATCGCGCGCGGCTCGACGCTCAGACCGACTTCGATGCGATGCCCACTGGATCTGTCGCGCATGGCCTCCCAACCTGTCATCTGGGTCAAAGGGTGGCAAGGCGACGCGATGAGTCTAGACGTGTGTCTTCCCAGGGCTAGGTTAGGGCCATGCGCCAACTGCAACCCGTGCTCTGGACGAAGGGCGTCCTCCTCACGCCCCAACACCTCCAGACACAGGATCGCTTTCTCGAGGACCTTCTCGAGATGCAACTTTCGGCGCTCACGTTTTGCCCGTGGGGATTTCAGCGCCTGACGATCGATCGAGAAGCGCTCGCTGGAGGCGCGCTGGCGATTTCGCAGGCTGCGGGCATCCTCCCTGATGGTCTGCTCTTCGAGATCCCCGACGCCGATCCTGCGCCACCCCCACGCCCGCTCGAGACCTGCTGGCAGCCCGACCAGCAGACGCTCGATGTGTATCTCGCGATCCCCGAGCAGCGCAACAATGGGTTGAACGTCTCCTCCGGCCAGAACGACCGGAATACGCGGTTCCTGGCCGAGGTCCTGCTGCGGCGCGATGAGAATACCGGCCTCGCGGAAAAGCCGTTGGTCGTGGCGCGCAAGAATTTCCGGCTACTCGTGGAAGGCGAAGCGACCGAGGGACACACGGCGCTCCCTCTAGCGCGGGTCGTCCGGTCGGCAGCCGGGAGCTACCAGCTGGATCCGGACTTCGTCCCTCCGGTCGTCGACATCTCGGCCAGCGAGTATCTCATGGCTGTCGCGCGGCGCCTCGTGGAGCTGCTGTCCGCCAAAAGCAGCGCCTTGGCCGACCGGCGGCGGCACAAGAACCAGAGCCTCGCCGAATTCGGCATCGCGGACGTCGCGAATTTTTGGCTGTTGTATACGGTCAACACGCATCTCCCGGATGTCCGGCACCTGTTCGAAGTCCGCCGGGGACACCCCGCCGACTTGTTTGCCACGATGCTCGCGCTCGCCGGTGCCCTGACGACGTTCTCCACGACGGTGCACCCTCGGGACCTGCCCGCCTACGAGCACGCGAACTTGTCGCGTTGCTTCCGCGATCTGGACGAAAAGCTGCGATTGTTGCTCGAAACGGTCGTGCCCGCCAACTATGTGTCACTGCCGATGCGCGCCGTGCGGCCGGCCGTACACGCCAGCGCGCTGGAGCGCGACGACTATCTGACGGCTGATGGCTGGTATCTCGCAGTCAGTGCCGAGCTCGAGCAGGCCAAACTGGTGCGCGCCGTCCCCGAGCTGGTCAAGATCAGCTCCGCCGACCACATCGATAACCTCATCAAGCAGGCAATGCCGGGCCTTCAGCTCTCGCACATGCCGAGTCCGCCGGGTGCGATCCCCGTGAAATCGGGCTTTCAGTATTTCCGCGTCGGCAAGACGGGACCTGAATGGCAATCGATCACGCGCGCCCGCAACGTGGCCGCATACGTACCGGCCGACTTCCCGAACGCACAGCTCGAGCTCCTCGTCGTGCTGCCGACCAAGTAGCTATTTCTTGATCGCGAAGAAAACGATGAGCACTACCGCGAGGAGGAGGACAACGCCGAGCGCGATGAACAGCTTCGTGAGCGATGGCTTTCCTTCTTCTTCTCCTTCTTCGCCCGCTGGAGCGGGCGTCGGAGCCGCTTGCCCCCGACCACCGGGGGCGGGGGCGGGGGCCGGGACAGCAGACATCATGCGCGTGAACTCGCTTTGGCCAAGCCCCCCGGCCCGCGCGGTAGATTCGGGACCGCCGCCGGATGGAGGCGACGGCAGACCCTCCATCAGGCTAGTGAACGCTCCCGGAGCGCCTTTGGGTGGCGGTGCCGGCGAGGGAGGCGCGTCGCTCACCTCGGGCGGCGTGGTGGGGTCCCCAGGCGAGTCCACCGCTGCTCGTAGCAGCTGTGTGAATCCACCCTTTGGCACGGCGGGTCGCGCCTGGGCTGGCGGTTCCGAACGCTTGGGTGCGAGCGGCTCATCGTTCTGCGTAGGCGAGGACGTCGCTGGCATATCCTCGTGGGGTCCGAACAGTCGGGTGAAATCGCCTGGTCCCTTGGGCGACGGCGCGCTTGGCGCGGGCGGCTGGGGCTGCGCGACCTCGTCGGGCCCGCTTGCTTTCCAGCGAATCTGCGGCTTGGCCGCCGCGGGAGGTGGCGGCTCCGCTGGAGTGGATTCGCGCCACCGCACAACGATCTTGGGTCGTTCGGCAGCCGGAGGTGTGGGCGTCGCCGGCGGGGCGGGCTCGGTGGGCGCAGCGCTGGCAGGTTCGTCTTTGATTGCCCCAAATAGGCGAGTGAACTCACCCGCTGTCGGAGAAGCAGTGGGAGCAATGGGAGCAGGGGGAGCGGGTGGAGCCGGAGAAAGAGGTGTCGACGGCCCCTGGGGCGTTTTGTGCGAATCGGCGGCAGCGGGACCTATTGCGCCAAATAGCTGTGTGAACTCTCCGCCCGCTGGAGTCGGAGTGGCGGATTTCGGTGACTCGACGATGGGCGTCTTTGGTATTTCAGCAGGTCCGAACAGCTGCGTGAATTCCCCCCGGGGCGGACCCTGCGACGAAGCGGTCGGCACCGTTGGCGCGGCCGGCGTACTTCGGGTTCTCACTTCGAGCCATTGCGCGAGTGTCTGGAATACCTGGAGATAGTCGGTGACGATAACGGGCACGCCATCCACGTCGAGAATCTCGAGGATACGCTTGCGGTCGGCGGCGTTGAGCTGATGGATCATGCCGCGCACACGATCCACTTCCTCGCGGGAAGCGGAATCGAGCGAGTGAACCATGACGACGCGTCCGGACGAATCGACCGCGTGGTAGCTTGCGACCCCCCGTTGCGTCAGTCGCTGCTGCAGTCGGTACTTCGAGCGGAATTCTTCAAGGGTCATGGACACTCCCCGTCCCGGCTGATAAATCTACGAAGAACCTACCCCTTGCCCGAAGCCTGGCAAGCTGGCGACGTAAGATGAGAAACCTTTCGAAGGTCGTGTGGCAGGAAGGCATGCACCTGGCGCAGCACCACTTCCAGGTGCAGAACCGCTACTTCGAAGACTCGATCGCTTTCGCTTTGTCGCAGCTGTTTTTCAAGCCGTACGGGCTGGCAGGCTACGATTTCGACGCGGAGGCGCTCCGCAACGGCACGGTGGCAGTCGTGCACGCGCGCGGTGTCATGCCCGACGGCCTTGGATTCCACTTTCCCGACGCCGACCCGTTGCCGCCGCCCCGCGAGGTGCGAGAGCTCTTCTCGCCCACGCAGGAGAGTCACGTCGTCCTACTCGCCATTCCTCCGTACCGGGCAGGCCAGGCGAACTGCGCTCTCGGACCGACGCCGGCCGACGCGGGCGTGCGCTACCTCGCCGAGCAGACCCCGATCGCCGATGATCTGACTGGGCGCGACGAGAAGCCCGTCAGTCTGGGCCGGAAGAACTTCCGGCTGCTCCTGGATGCAGAGGTGAGCGGCGATGTGGTCGCTCTGGCCCTCGCGCGGGTCCGGCGCGATGGCGCCGGCGCCTTCATCTACGACCCTGACTACATTCCGCCGCTGCTCCAGGTCGGCGCCAGCGAATCGCTGATGGAGCTGCTCAGGCGTGTGATCGAAGTCCTCGATGCGAAGAGCGAGACCCTCGCCGGTCAGCGCCTCAAGATTCCGAAGCAGGGGGCGGAGTCAGGGACCCGGGACGTCTCGAGCTTCTGGCTCAGCCACGCGATCCACTCGAGCCTCGCGCCGTTGCGTCACGTCCTCGAGCAAAAACGCTCACGGCCGGAGCAGGCGTACGCGGAGCTCGCGCGGTTGGCGGGGGCCCTGTGCACGTTCGCGCTCGACTCGCACCCGCGGGCGCTGCCGGCCTACGACCACGATCGCCTCGGGGAGTGCTTCGCAGCGCTCGAGCGTCACGTTCGCTCGCACCTCGAGCTCGTCGTTCCCACGAACTGCATCTCCGTCCCTCTGTCGCGGTCGCGCAAGCTGTTGCATACGGGGAAGGTCCTCGACCAGCGTTGCTTCGGCCCGTCGAAGTGGGTGCTCGGCGTCCGATCCCGCACGAAGGCGGCGGACCTGATCCGGGGCGTGCCCCCGCTCGTGAAGGTGTGCGCCGGCCAGCACATTGTCCGCCTGGTGAGCTCCGGGCTCGCCGGCCTCGCGCTCGAACATCTCGCGGCGCCGCCGTCGGCAATTCCCCGCGACCCGGCCGCGCAGTACTTCGCCATCGAGCGCACCGGGCCGTGCTGGGAAGGGATGACGAAGACGGGCGACGTTGGCGTCTATGCTCCGGAGACGCTGGCCGACGCGGAGTTCGAGCTTCACATCGTCCTAGAATCGGCGCACAGCTGAGCGCATGTCACCCAACGCGGTCGACGCGGACGCGGGGCAGCGAGACGCGCAGCGCGGACTCCTCGCGATCGTCTTGCAAGAGGTGCTGACCGCCGTCGGACGGGTGCGCGCCAACCGCCAGAGCGTCACCGACGCGGCAACCTTCCGCAACCACATCAAGCAGCTGCTGTCTGGCGCGCACGAGGAGGCGCGGCGGGCGGGGTACGCCAGCGAGGACGTCAAGCTCGCGATTTACGCGATCGTGATGTTCCTCGACGAGTCCATCCTGAACTCGCCGCTCCCCGCCTTGGCGGGCTGGTCGCGCAAGCCGCTCCAGGAAGAACTCTTCGGCGAGCACATGGGAGGAGAGGTGTTCTTCGAGAATCTGCGCACCCTGATCGGGCGCCAGGACTCAGAGGAGCTGGCTGACGTACTCGAGGTTTATCAGTTGTGCCTGCTGCTCGGATTCCGGGGCCGCTACGGCGCCGCTGGTCAGAGCGAAGCACAGCGGTGGGCGGGCGCAGCGGCCGAGAAAATCGCTCGAGTCCGCGGAGCGCTGGGAGAGCTCGCGCCGGGCTGGGCGCCTCCCGAGCGAGAAACCTTCCCGCTCAACCTGGATCCCTGGCTGCGCCGCCTGGCGATCACAGCGCTCGGGCTCGCCACTTCGGCTATCGCTATCTGGCTCGTCCTCAGGATCACGCTCGGGTCCTGGATTTCGCAGCTCCAATCGTTGCGGCCCGGACCGTGAGCCTCCTCGGGATGCGGTCCCGCCGAGCCAAGGTCAGCGTCGCGGTCGCGTCGACGTTCGTGATCTACCTCATCATCACGTGGGCGCTGGGGAAGTGGCTCGAACTGACCGGCTGGGACCTATGGATTCTGCGTGGGGCGCTATGGGTCTTGGGGGCGATCGCGGCGGGTATCGTCTTCTGGTTCACCACCCGGCCCGGGGGAGACGACCAGGGCGAAGCCGGCGACGACGACATCGATGCGGCGATGACGGCGGCGCGGGCCCGGCTCGCCGCGTCGCGGGCGGCGAAGACCGCCGCTCGCGGCAAGCTGCCCCTCGTGGTGGTCCTCGGTCCCGTGGGCAGCGCTAAGACGGCCAGCGTGATGCATTGCGGACTGGATCCCGACCTGCTCGCTGGGGAGGTCTCCCAGGGGGACCGGATCCCGCCCACACGCGCGGCGAATCTCTGGTACACGCACAATACGGTGGTAGTGGAAGCGGGCGGGGGCTTGCTGCAGGAGCCAAGCCGCTGGGCGCGCTTCGTTCACCACGTCATTCCGGATCGGATGCGGGCGACGTTGACGGGGCGGGCGCAGGCGCGTCGCGTCGCGGTTGTCTGCTTCAGCTGCGAGGACCTGCTCAAGGCCGGGAGCGCCACCGCGGTGCCGGCGGCGGCCTCCGACCTGCGCGCGCGGCTCGCCGAGCTGGGGCGGGCGTTCGGAATCCCGCTACCGGTGTACGTGCTCTTCACGAAGGCGGACCGCATTCCCCACTTCCCGGAGTTCGCGCACCACGTGTCCCGGGAGGAGGCTCAGCTCGGGGTCGGCGCGACGCTCCGCTGGCCGTCGCGCGCGCCGGCCGGGCTGCACGCGGAGCGAGAGTTTCAACGGGTCACCGAGGCCTTTGAGCGGCTCTTCACCAGACTCGCCGCGAGCCGGCTGTTGCTGCTGCCCCGCGAGAGCGAAGCGGCGCGGCGCGCCGCGGTGTACGAGTTCCCGCGCGAGCTGCGCAAGATCGCCCCGCTGGCGACGCAGTTCCTGGTGGATCTCTGCCGGCCGAGCCAGCTCGCGGTCAGCCCGGTCCTACGCGGGTTCTATTTCACCGGCGTGCGTGCGGTTGTGACGAGCGACGCCGCTCCGGCGGCGGCCGCCGCGGCGGCCGGTGGCGCGCGCGGCGCGACCCAGGTGTTCGACGCCCGGCTCCATCAAGCCAGCCCTCGCGACGCCGCGGTTCCGGCCACGGCGCGTAAAGTCCCGCAGTGGCTCTTTCTCGGCGGCGTATTCCGGGACGTGATCCTGCGCGATAAGGCGGGCGACGCCGTCGCACGGGGCGGCGTGCACGTTAACCTGTGGCGCCGCGGTCTCCTCGCCGCCGCCTCCGGCATGGCGCTGCTGTGGCTCCTCGCCATGCCGGTGTCCTGTCTCAACAATCGCCGGCTCGCCGCCCGATCGCTCGATGCGGCGCAGGGCCTGGCAGGCCTCTTCGCGAGCGAGGCCGACGTACCCGCCCCCGAGACGCTGACGAAGCTCGACCGGCTGCGCCAGAGCCTCGAGATCCTCGCCGACTTCCAGCGCGATGGGCCGCCCCTGCGGTTCCGCTGGGGACTGTACGAGGGGTCGGCACTCTACCGGCAACTCGGGCCGGTCTATTTGGACCGGCTGGAGGCCGTGCTGCTCAGGCCGGCGCGCACCTCCATCGTGCGCACGCTGCGGAATGTGCCGGCTGCGCCGCGGGAGGCCGGTGAGTACGGGCGAATCTACAATCTGCTCAAAGCCTATCTGATGACGACCACGCACGCGAACAAGATCGAGCCGGCGTTCCTGGATTCGCTGCTGATGGAACGATGGCTCGAGGGTCGCCAGGTCGATTCCACCCGCCTCGACCTGGTGCGCAAGCAATTCAGCTTCTACGCCCGCAAGCTCTGCGTCGTGTACGCCTGCGGGGCGGACGCCGACGAAGCTGTGGTCAACCCCGCCCGCAACTTCCTGCTGGCCTTTGCCGGCCCCGAGCAGATTTACAACGCGATCATCGGGGAGGCGTCCGCCCGCAATCCGCCGGTGCGATTCGCGCAGAATTTCCCAGGTGCGTCGGCGGTGTTGGGAAACGTGTATGACGTGCCGGGGGCGTTCACCCCGGGCGGATGGGGGTTCATGCGCCAGGCACTGGCGAACCCCAGCCAATTCTTTCAGTCCGAGGACTGGGTGTTAGGCGGGCAGGCGAACGTGAAGCTCGATCCCGCGAAGATTGTCGAGCAGCTGCGCAGAATGTACGACTCAGACTACGTCCGGCGGTGGGTGACCTTTCTCGGCTCCGCCAAGCTCGCGTCATTCGTCGGCACGCGCGACGCGGCCCAAAAACTGTTGCGGCTCAGCGACAATCAGTCGCCGCTGCTGCAACTGCTCACCGTGGTCGCCCAGAACACGGCCGTGGACACGCAGACACTCGGCGCCGCTTTCCAGCCCGTCAGGATCGTGACGCCCGTGACCGTCACCGACAGACTCGTGAGCGAGTCCAACAAGCCGTACATCGACGCGCTGGTCGGTCTGCAGACGATCGTCGCTCAAGCGGCGACCGCGCCGCCGGGGGCGGCGGAAGCGCTCCTCGCGCAAACGATGGATCGGACGGGAGCGGCGCGGGTGGCCGTGGCGCAGCTCGCGCAGAAGTTTCGAATCGACGGTGCAGCCGCGGAGGTTGGTCAGGCTGTCCGAAGGTTGATGGAGGAGCCGCTCGGCGGCGTCGAGCGGGTCCTCGGGAGCCTACCGGCGCAGGCGGCGAATCAGCGAGCGGCCGCTTTCTGCGCGGTATTCCAGCCGCTGCGCTCGAAGTATCCGTTCAACGCGACTTCGGGCGTCGACGCCACGCTGCAGGACGTTGCCGCGGTTTTCCACCAGGAGTCCGGCGCCCTCGCCGGTCTCAAGAACGCGCTCGGCGGCGTGCTCATCCAGCAGGGCACGCGCTTCCTGCCGGTGCCGGGCGGCGCGATTCACCCGAGCTCGGCGTTCCTGGACTTCTTCAACCGCGCGGCGGGTACGTCGAGCGCACTATGGCAGGTCGGCCCGAATGAGCCACGATTCTCGTTCTCCCTCAAGCCCAGAGTTGACGAGGCGATGCCCGTGGTCACGGTGTCCGTGGACGGTCAAGTCTTTCAGTTCACGCGGACCCAGCTCGCGGCGCGGCTTTTCGACTGGATCGGGCCCCGGGCGCGCGAGGTGCGTGTGACAGCCCAGATTCGGGGCCGTGACGAGGTCCTCCTGCAGTACGGCGGGACCTGGGCGGTGTTCAAGCTGTTCAACGACGCGACGTGGCGCACCACGGCTCAGACGCAGCTCCCGGGCATGCCGTACATCCTGCAGTGGCCGATCGCACGGCAGGGGATCACGCTCGAGATGGAATTGAATCTAGGGCAGGCACCGACATTTTTGAGGAAGGATTACTTCGCGGGCATGAACTGCGTCAGCCGCGTGCAGTGACCAACCCACACTCGATGACCAAGGGGACCAATGCGCAGCCGACTCTCACTAGTGATGTGCGGCGGGATGGTTCTCGCCCTGGCCTGTCACCGCGGGCCCGAGCCACTGGCCCCGGTGCTGCCGACCGAGCGCGTCTATTACGACGACGGGCCGGCGTTCCGCGACTCCGTCCGCATGGTGGTCGAGGACTCCGCGACGTGGAAGCGGGTGTGGGCGCGAGCCACGTCCACACAGCCATCACCGCCCCCGCGGCCTGAGGTCGACTTTCCGTCCGAGATCCTGCTCGTCGTGGCCGCAGGCCGGATGGCGCCCGGCGACCAGATCCACGTGGACTCCGTAGGCGTCAAGGGCGACTTTTTCTTCGTCGTCGTGCGCACGACGGTCGAGTGCCGGCCGCTCGTTGCCGACGTCTACCCGCTCGAGATCGTGCGCGTGAGGCGGACCGGGAAGGCTGTCGCGTTCGCCGAGCGTCGGGACAAGGGGGCGAACTGCCAGTAGCCTGCGGGAGTTGAACTTAGTAAGGGGCGAGCCGAGCTGCTCGCCCCTTCTTCTCGGCCATCGTAGCTTTTCCCCTGTGACCGCTCACCGCTACCCCGGCAGCCACGTCTTTTACCGCAAGCTGGGATACGAGTATCCCAAGATCGTGCGCGGGGAAGGCTGCTGGCTCATCGATTCGCGCGGCAAGCGCTACCTCGACGCGGTCGGCGGTGCCTACGTCGCCAACCTCGGGCACTC
>WNGD01006398.1_pt1 | contig 16034 bp, 18 predicted proteins | sample 5400671 | NCBI WGS metagenome assembly WNGD01 (sample SAMN13153369, study PRJNA577476) | soil metagenome | isolation source: 40 cm soil or saprolite under grassland replicate 2 | place: USA:California | collected 2016-06-15 | reverse complement strand
GAGCGAGGATGTTCCGGGTCTGGTTACAGAAGCTGAGAGCATCCAGGCTCTCGAAGCCAAGCTGCCGAACCTGATTCAAGATCTTCTCGAGAGCGAGGAAGACGGCGGGCCTACGATTGAGCTTCCCGTTCAAATCATCGCCGAGAGTTTCACGCGCGTGCAGGTGCGCTCGCGCGCCGGGGAATGAGCGGCGGCTACACGCCCGCCCTCAAGCAAATTCCGCTAAAGGCGGAGGGTCGTGTTGTCCGACGCGGCCGCGCAGACCATGAAATCTGGGAGAGCCCGATTTCCGGTCGCCGCTTCGCGGTGGACGCCATATCAAATCCCGACATACGGCAAATGCGGTCTTGAAACAGGCGGGACTGCCAAAGGCATTTTGAGTGAGCTGTAATTTGGTACATCTATTTGATTCTATTTGTTTATTTTCAACGTTGGCTGTGTATGTGTAAGAAACTGTGTAAGTTGACCGAATTTCGGCGTTCAAGCGCTTCTCCACGACTGCAATCCGGCAATTCATTTTTCAATCGCCAATGGCGCCGAGATGTCCCTGACAAACGGAATTGATGCCGCCCAGCCAACTTCCGCATTGGCACCGAAAGCGGAAGTCATCGATCCCAGCCGTTTCTTCCGAGAAGTGCCAACAACAGACCTCGGTGCCGCCACGATAACACTTAGAAAGCAGCTGCGTAGCCACTTTGAGGGCAGCAAATCGCGTCGGGGGACAGTTCGGTGCCGCATTTCCCGGAATCGTTCAATACACCGCGGATGTTCTGTTTCGTGACTTGTGGCTTCGCCCGGATCTTGCGCCGCACGACCGAAGCCCCGTAACTGTCAGCGCGCTCATTGCGAACGGACAAGGCGCGCAACTGGCCGCGCACTTGACTATCGGAATGAATAACGGCCTGACCGCGGCCGAGATTTCCGGGGCGATTACCCATTTGACCTTCTACGTCGGCTGGCCGAACGCCTTTTCGGCGCTTCCGGTGGCAAAGGACGTCTTCGAAAAACGTCCGAATTGACGGATTCTGAATCTACTCGCGGTTCAATAACCGCTTTTACTCAGGCTCGATAGCGCAGCGCATCAACCAGCAGAGCGAATGCCGCCGATGCTTGTCTGCGGCTAGGGTAGAACAGGTGGTACCCTGAATATGGAAGGCACCAGTCCTTGAGCACGCGTTTGAGACGAGCCTTGGCGAGATAGGGCTGCACCCAGTCTTCGGGCACATAGGCCAAGCCTATTCCGGCCAACGCGGCATTCAGCATTTGGGCGGTTGTATTGCAGGTCAGCTGGCCCTCGACGCGCACTCTCAGTTCTCGGCCGCCTTTTTCAAACTCCCAGGCATACAATCCGCCACTGGGTAGACGCAGAGTAATGCAGTTGTGGTTGATGAGGTCATGCGGTTTCTTCGGTCCTAGCCGACCCTTGAAATACGACGGTGCCCCCACGACCGCCATGCGCATGTCTGGCCCGATCCGTACGGCGATCATGTCTTTCGCCACTTGCTCACCGCTTCGCACGCCAGCGTCAAACCGTTGGGCCACGATATCAGTCAGGCCGTAGTCGATCACGATCTCGACCTTGATGTCCGGATATTCCCGCATCAGCTTCGCGAGTTTCGGCAGTAGGATCGCGTCGGCGGCGTATTCGGTTGCTGAGATCCGGATCGTACCAGCCGGCTTCTCGCGCAGTTCGGTAACAGCCTGAATCTCGGCTTCGATCTCTTTCAGGTGCGGGGCAATGTTGTGCAGCAGACGCTCGCCCGCTTCCGTCGGAGAGACGCTTCGGGTCGTTCGCGTCAACAACCGGACTCCCAAACGACTTTCGAGTTGTCTAATGGTGTGGCTGAGCGCCGATTGTGAGACGCCCAGTTTTGCCGCCGCCTTGGTGAAGCTGCGTTCCTGTCCCACAGCCATGAACGCCAGCATATCGTCTAGGTGTCCACGCTGCATTAATCGACTCCACTCATAAGTGCATGCGCATTTTACCACCTAATACTACGGGCCTGCACGCGTTAAATGAATGACGCGATGGGCGAATTCCTTCATCGAGAGCGAATTGGAATCGCATTTTCGCCCTCATTTCAGGAGGCGACGCAATGGAACGTGCGGAAGGACCAACGATCGCTGGTTCCGATTTCACGCGACGTGACCTCTTGGCCGCCGCCGCCGTGACGGGCGGCGCTCTCGTAGGAGCTGATTTCATGCCTGGAGCTGCACCGCCCGCCAATGCTCAGACGACTGCCGCGGAGTCGAGCTCGGCTAATGTAACCCTGCGGGTCAACGGCGCTGAGCACAGTCTCCCGCTCGATCCGCGGACCACGCTGCTCGATGCGTTGCGCGAGCACCTGCATCTGAATGGCTCAAAGAAGGGCTGCGGCCTTGGCCAATGCGGCGCCTGCACCGTGCTGATGGACGGCAAGCGCGTGAAATCGTGCCTTTCGCTTGCGGCCCTTGTGGAGGGGCGGGAGATCACGACGATCGAAGGCTTGGCGCAAGGCGACCAGCTTCACCCCTTGCAAGCCGCCTTCATCGAGCGCGATGCGTTCCAGTGCGGTTATTGCACCTCTGGGCAGATCATGGCGGGCGTCGCCTGTATCGCCGAGGGCCATGCAAGTTCGCCGCAGGAAATCCGCGAATGGATGAGCGGGAATATTTGTCGCTGCGGCGCCTATGACAACATCGTCGCGGCCATCCAGGACGCGGCGGGCGTGACCGGTCCGGCGCGGCGAGGTTGAGCCATGCACCCGTTCACACTCGAACGCCCGCGCGAACTTTCCACCGCCATCGCTTTCCGCGCCCAGGCCGGCCGCAACGACGCAGCCGAGTACATCGCCGGCGGCACCGACATGGTGCAGCTCCTCCAAGAGCACGTCCGCCGACCCGAGCGGCTGGTGAGTCTCGCGGGGCTTTTGGACAATCGTATCGAGGTCGGGCCAGGCGGCCTGAGGCTCGGTGCTGCCGCGACGATGGCGGATGTGGCTGCGCACCCTGCCATCGTCGAGCAGTTTCCCGTCATCTCCGAGGCGCTCTTGAACTCGGCGAGCCCGCAGGTGCGCAACCAGGCAACCATGGGCGGCAACCTCCTGCAACGCACCCGCTGTCCCTATTTCCGCGATGTGGGTTACGCCGCCTGCAACAAGCGTGCGCCGGGTTCCGGCTGCGCCGCGATCGGCGGTGAGAACCGCTGGCATGCCGTGCTCGGCACGACTGACAGCTGCATTGCGGCCCACGCGTCCGACCTCGCTGTTGCGCTCGTTGCCCTCGACGCAGCCGTCGAGGCGAGCGGGCCTCGGGGGCAGCGCACGATCCCGTTGGCCGAGTTTCACAGGCTGCCCGGCGACACTCCGCATATTGAGACAGTTCTGGAGCCGGGCGAAGTGATCGCCGCGATCACCGTGCCGGCCAGTCCGGCGGCGCGACGCTCGCATTACCTCAAGGTGCGCGACCGCGCCTCGTTCGAGTTCGCCGTCGTGTCAGCCGCAGTCGCGGTCGATCTGGACGGCGCCCGCATTCGGCGGGCGCATTTTGATAGAATGATTTACCGATCCGGAACCCAGATTGCAGAAGCGAGTTCCGCCCGGAGAGCAAAGGAGGGGCCGTCATGAGCACGCACGGCGTCGACGTATTCGACAAGACTCTGCAAACGACCCACCAATGGCTGCATGAGCTGGAAAGTGCAGTGGGGCCGCAGCGGCAAACGGCATGGCACGTACTGGGTGCCGTGCTCCGCGCCTTGCGAGACCGGGTTCCGGTCGAGCTTGCGGTCCATCTCGGCTCGCGGCTGCCGATCCGGGTGCGCGGCGCGTACTATGACCAATGGCGGCCTACGGGCAAACCCAGGCGGTGTTCGGGGTTTTGGCTCGGCACGTCAGCCCGGGCCAGATCCTAAAAGTGGTCGAAGCGCTGCCCGCGGACGTGCGCGCTCTCTGGCCCGCCGAGGTCAGATCGGATGCCGGTCGACATGAGAACCGAGAGCCGGTTGGCCGATGACCGGCCCGGCACGTCGTATCAGGTCGTGGAGGCCAAGATAAATAAACGGATGTTCATCAAAAATCGGTCGGCCTCGTTGCTGCGCCGAGGAACAATTGTTTCCATTACTTGTTCTTTATTCAATCTTTCTATTCCTGGTTCTGTTCAGAGCAACGTCGATTCGAAAGAAAGGTATCTCAAGCGCGAGACACGTTCACGGCGATGACCATTGGAGCGTAACTCGGGGAATCCGAGACCCGTTCAGACCGGTTGGCGGCCGCCGAAACGGCCCCGATGCCGCGCCGAAAGCGGGGGCAGGCGAGACCGGAGATGAACGTGTTGGTCACGAGGCGTTCAGAGTTTTCATGGCAGCCTCGGATGCAGAGTCAAACGGAGGAAAGCCGAATGCGAACGATCTTGATTGCGATGCTTGTGGCCGCAGGCATCGGCTTCGTCGGAACATCGGGCAGTTCGGCCGCGCCTGTCACCGGCACAGGGATCCCGGATGCCGCCGCCGCGGTCGATCCCGTGGATCAGGTACAACACTGGCGCTGGGGTAGCCGCGGGCACCACTGGCGCTGGGGCAGCCGCGGGCACCACTGGCGCTGGGGCAGCCACGGGCACTGGCGCTGGGGCAGCCATGGACACTGGCGCTGGGGCAGCCATGGACACTGGCGCTGGGGCAGCCGCTTTTAATGTAGGCGGCAAATTGCTTGGCTGAGAGACGGCCCGCGGAGAGCGGCGGGTCCGTCTCTTTGCCGGCGGAATCGCAGCGCCCGCGTGGCGGCACTTTGGCGGACTCGAGCCTTTCTTCGACGCCGCAGGCGGCGCATCGGGAACACGCTTGGCGACGTACTCGGCGACGAAGCAATTGTAATACGCTGCCGCCGGGTTCTTCTTGCTGGTCGCGCACTTATCGAAGGCGTCGAGTTCGTCCTCCGTACGATACGGCAGGTACGGAGCGATCATGTAGCGCACCGCGCCGTCCGGCGAGCCTCCGAAGCGGTCCATCCGGCCTTTCAGGCGCGGCTCGATCTCAAGAAGGATCTCGCGCAAGGTCTCGCCTTCGATGGAATTGTCGGGCAATTGGTCGAACGGCCCATCAAAGTAATTGTTCGCCCGCGCATTGCCTTCGAATACGCCGATCAGGATTTTGCGGTCGAGCCGGTGGTCCCGGTAGAAGGCGAAATCGGTGCGCTTGCCGATAATAATGCGATCGGTGCGACGACTCGGGACGAATTCGTCGGCGACTTTCACGGTCTCGTCGAGGATGTAGTGAAAGATCTTCAGCCTCGCGTTGTAGACGAGGAAGAAGCGAATGGCCGATTCGTCGAAGATCGGCCCGAGGAACTTCTCGTCGGGTCCGATGGCGTTCGCCGGCGGTTTCACCTGCGACAGATCGTTGAGCACGAAAACGACGCTCTTGGGGCCGTGGGAAACCCGATAGACCAGACGTTCGACCTTTTCCACCGTGACGCCCTGCGAGGCGTCGAAAATGATATGGGTGACCGGACTTTCGTCTCGCCATTCCGACAGCTCCTCGTAATACGCAAATATCACCTTGCCTTCGTCGCGGTTGCTCGCGTCCAGCCGGATATTGCCGGCGTAGCGCTTGGCGTTGTGAAGGAAGCTGAAATAGTAATAGTTCTCGGTCGGATAGACCTTCACTCGATCGGGAAGGCTGTTCAGCACGAAAGCGAATACGGCAATCGGATCATTGATCGCAAGTGTGGTCGTGCGCGTGACTTCCTCGACATAGGCCTGGTTGGTCTCCAGTCGCGGAAGCTCCTGGCTCTGCGCCGTTGCCGTCCCGACCATGGCGATGACCACCGCGACGACGACGAAGATACCGCCCGCGCGGGCGCTCGTGCGGCGAAGGCTCACAATCGGCATGATTACCGCTCCGCTGTTCATCTTGGTCACCACTCGGCGCACAAATTCGTTCCGCCGCAGGCGAACTTGCGGGTGATTTCGTAAGATACTTGGTTGGACAAACCGGCGATATTGCTTTCCGGCTGGACTAGGCCGCCGACGATGCCCAAGCACAGGATCGATGACGTTCAACTTGGCTCGCTGAATGGAACCTGAACGGCGTGACCTGCCGATCTGCCTCGGTGGGAGCTCCTAAAATGCGGTACCTTTGAGTCCTATGGGCGGGTTGCCCGGGCCGCCCACGTCTTGCGGACCGGGATTCGGATCGTGGATGCGCGGCACAGGCCTGGGCATTACCGGGTCAAGGGCCGGGGAGAGCCGGTTCGATTTCAATCCGGCACGAGAGGTGATGCTCCGCCGCCACAGCCACCTGGAATCTGTCGCCGATCCGATGAATTTTCCTCCCAGTCGGGCCCGGAAAGGCTAGTGTCGGCTCGACCTTTCGAGGAGCGGAATCATGTCGGTGTATGTTTGGCAGGATGGTCGACTGCTCGGCTTCGATGCCGTCGAATGGATGACGTGGTTGGCGGCGGTCACCGGAATTGCCTTGCTCACGCTGGCAATCTAGCACGGTAAAATTCACCGATAGACTGCGCTGGCCGTGATAGCCGGCACGGGCGCAAGCCCGCCCGCCGATCATGCCGCGGCCGCGAGCGACAACAAAATGGGCTGGATATGTTCTCCTGGCTGCGAAGCGCTGCCAACGCCGCGCAGGCTCTAAAGACAACGGCACGTTCCGAGCCCGAGCGCAGCGAAGCCGAGTTCGAAGCCAAGCGTCGAGCGCTCGGTGTCGAGGATGCGCTCAAGGAAATTCCGGGCGTCACCGCGTCGATGCTGGTCGCCTTGGGCGAGAACGGCATCAAGACGCTGGAAGAGCTCGCCGGATGCGCGGTTGACGATCTTTACGGCTGGACGGAGCCCATGGACGATGGGTCCACGACGCACGCTGGCGCGCTCGATGGCTTCGGGCTGTCCCGCGAAGAATGCGGGGCCATGATCATCAAGGCCCGGGTGAAGGCCGGGTGGATCGAGGAAACCGCGGCGCGACCGGTGAAATAGTCCGGCCAAGATGGATCCGGATCCGCTTCATTCAAATATTTGAAGGCCGGCGGGTTTCCTTGGCTACAGCAACAGCCGCTAGGCAGCCAGGATTTCCTTGCTTACCCCAATGCGAGCCTTGGCGGCTTGCTTTCATCTCGGAGACGATTCTCGGGGAGCGAAGTTCTGTCCGGCACCGGTCCGCCGCCGGGCCGAACGGCGCGATGCGGAATCGAATGATTCGGTCGCCGCTGATATCGCGCGCCAGCCCGATATCGACCGCGGGAAAGCGCGCGCCCGGATGGAAAATGCGGGAGCGCAGCACCTGACCCAATGCGCGCGGGTAACCGCGTGCGAGGCAGCCTCACGACGGATTCACCGTGATGGTGCGGAACTAAACCGACCTCCGGCATGTTGGCAGGATGAAACGGCAAGCGTGACCGCGCTGCTGTCCGCGAATTCTAAATTCCGCCAACTCCAACCTGTGTGAGACTGTCATGTCAGACGTTTCCGGAAGACTGAAGGATGCCTCGGGCACCGCCAAGGACAAGGCCGACGAGACCGTGGAAAGCATGCGTTCCGGCACGGTCAAAGCCGTCGATCAGGCTGCCGATACCATGCGCTCGAAGACCGCCGAGGCTATGGAGGCAGGCATGGAAGCCGTCGATCAGGTTCGCGACGCGTCTTCCTCCCTGGGCGACGCGCTCAAAACCTCGATCGAGCGGCAGCCCTTTACCGCGATCTCGCTTGCCGCGGCCGCCGGTTTCCTGTTCGGGATGATGTTCTTGCGCCGCCGCGATTGAGCCGTGGTGCCGGTACGTCCGTAGTCCGGGCGAAAACTGCAGCGAAGTCCGGGACCCGCGTCTGCTTCGGTTTGTGAAGGCCTGTGCGCCGGTGGGAGCGATGCCGGTGTTGCGTGGCACCAGGGCGTTCATCGCGCCATTTCGATTTCCTCCCGGCGCAAATATTCCAGCGTCAGATCTCTCAGGTGATCGAGGATCCACGCCGCCATTTTCTCCTCCTCGTCCAGCGATTGCCGCAGCGAAGCCTGCGCCTCCGGCGAGCCGAGCTGCTCCGCGAGCACCAGCAGCGATTTGTAGGCGGCGATCTCGTAATGCTCGAAGGCGTAATCGGCAAAACTGCTCTTGATGATCTCGTCGCCGGCGAGTGCATGGGATCCCGCCAGCACATTGCCGAGCAAGGCCATGCCCGCGTCCTTGAGTCGGGAGCGGTCCTGATTCATCGAGCCGAGACATTCCTCGAGCCGTCGCAGCTGCCGTCCGGTCTCCTCCAGGTGCTGCCCGATGCGTGCGCACACCTGGGGATAGCGGGTCAGACGCTCGCATTGACGCTCCAGCAGTTGCTGGGCCTGCCGCTCCATCGCGTGGGCATTCTGCAGGCCGATGATGAAGATCGAGCGCGCGTGGGGGGAGGCCATGGCGATTGTGCTCCGATGCAATGCGTGCCGACGTGAAACACGTCGGCCCTGAAAAGCGAAAATGCCGGCGAATGGAACTGGTTCCCGACGACCCGGTTGGGGTCACACCAACCCATCCAGGAGGGCAGTGCGATGCGAAATCTTCTTACGCGCGGCAAGCTCCCGTTGCTGTCGAGCGTGGCCGCCATTGCCATCGTGGGCGGCGCAGCTTGCCTCGATGCCTCGACCGCGCCGGCCTCGGCCCAGACCGAAACCCGCGTTTCGACCTCGATCGATTTCCATGCCGTGCTGCAACCGTACGGCAGGTGGCAGCACCATCAGCGCTGGGGCGAGGTGTGGCTGCCTGCGAGCCGGCCGCGCGACTGGCGTCCCTAGTACGCACGGACACTGGGGCTACACCGAAGAATGGGGTTGGTACTGGATCTCGGCGCAGGATGAGCAGGACTGGGGCTGGGTGGCGTTCCATTACGGCCGTTGGGTGTTCGACCCGGAAATGGGCTGGATTTGGATACCGCGCCATGAATGGGGGCCGGCCTGGGTCGATTGGTGCCGAGGTGGGCGTCATATCGGGTGGGCGCCGCTCCCGCCCGAGGAGATCCTGGTCGAGATCGAGCCGAGACCGGATGTTTGGATCTTCGTCCGCGATCGCGATTTCATCGCGCCGCGGATCAGCGAAGTGGTCCTGGAACGCCGCGAGTATGATGTGTTCATCCGCGAGATCGTCGTGGTGAACCGGACGATCATCGAGGAGCGTCAGCGCATTGCAATCAATCCCGGAATCGAGCCGACCTTCATCGCGGCGGCAGTCGGCCGTCCGCTGCGCCCCGTCGAGGTCCGCCCGCCGGTACTGGCCGGGACGGTCGGCGTCCAGAATGCGATCGAGGTTCGCACGACCGAACGCCAGAGCGTCCGCGAAACGATAATCGAGAAAACAACAAGCGGCGATTCAGCCCGCCCGGAATGTACCGCTGCCGACGCCGCTCAGACCCGGCGAGAAGGGCCGGCTCGGCGAGAATCCGCCGGCTGCCGCCCGCCAGGCGCAACAGCCGGGTCAGCCGAGTGCCGGGCCCGGCACGGTTGGGCAGGAACGCCAACCCGGAGCACCGGCCGAAACGCGGCGTGAACCGCCGGGCCGACCGGGTGCGCCCGGCAGGACGCAGCAACCGCCGCGCCCCGGAACTCCGGGCACTGCCCAGCAACCGCCGCGACTGGGTGCGCCGAGCACCGCGCAACAGCCGCAACAGCCCGGCAAGCCGAGCGCGGCCGAGGAGCGCAAACAACCTGGGATGCCCGAAGAGCGGCAGCGCCGCGGCGCGGAACGTCAACCCGGCCCGGCGCCCGAACGGCGCGGCGAAACACCAAAACCGCAAGGCCGCGAGATCGGTCGCGAACAGCCCGGCGCCGCGCAAGGCGCGACCCCGCCGCCGCGTCCCGAGCAGCGCGGAGAGGCCGCAAAACCCCAGGGCCGGGAAGGCAGCCGAACCGAGCAGCGTCGAGGTCCCCCGGGCGCGGAGCCGCAGCGCGGTCGGGCGGAGGAGCGCCGTGGTCCAAGGGCGACCGAACAACGCGTCCGGCCTGAGCAGCGGCTGGGTCCCAGTTCGGCCGAGCAGCGCGGCGGCCGGGGTCCGGGCGCGGAAGAGAGGCGCGGTGCCGAGCGCGGCGACGCGCGAGCAGCGGCCGAGCCCGCAGCAGGGTCGCGCGCAGGAGCGCGGCGGTACCGGAATGGCACAGGAGCCGAGAGGCGGCGGCCGGGGACCGGGAGCGGCTCCAGAGCAGAAGGGGCCGCGCGGGCCCAATCCGGCCGAGCGGCGCGAATAGCGCCACCGTTTGTCGTGCGTACCGAGGATGGCGGCGCGGTCGATCCACGCCGCCATCCTCTTGCATGATCGGCGCACGGCGCTGGAGAATTGAGAACGGGAGAACTAGAATAGCGGGGCAATCGCGAACACGGGAACGCCGCCATGACTCTCTATCGAGGTGGCCGCCGGACTCTTGTCGAGCCGAAAGAAGAAACGGTGCCGATCAATTGGCGTCGCGGCCTGCTTCGGGTCTGGATGCTCATGTCCGCCGCATGGATCATGGGCTGGGCGATTTATTCGATTCTGTACGCGATGAGCGATGGGTTTAAAACCGCCGGCGATTTCCTGAGCATCCCGGTGGTGTTTTTCGGGCCGCCGATCGCCCTGCTGCTATTCGGCCTGGCTACCGCCTGGGCATTCCGCGGCTTCAAGATGGACGCGGAACCATCGGGGGAGTGAGGAGCCGTTCCCCGCACACCGTGATGCGCTACGCCCGGGCCATGGAGAATGAGAGCCTCACTCCAGGACCTCGGGATTGATCACGTTCTCTCGGATCGGTTTGCCGTCGAACACGCTGAGCACGTTGCGCACCGCCTGCCCGGCCATGCGATCGACCGATTCGCGAGTAACACCGGCCATGTGCGGGGCAGTGACGACGTTGTCGAGCGTGAGCAGCGGATTGTCCGTTGCCGGCGGTTCGCGATCGAACACGTCGATGCCGGCGCCGGCGATGACGCCGGTGGTGAGCGCCGCATGCAGCGCCGTCTCGTCGATGATGCCGCCGCGCGCGGTATTGACCAGATAGGCGGTCGGCTTCATTCGCTTAAGCCGCGCGGCCCCGAACATGCCTTCGGTTTCCGGCGTCCGCGGGCAATGGATGCTGACGAAGTCGGCGCGAGGCAAGGCGGCGTCGAGATCGCCGACCGATTCGCAGCCGGCCGCGCGCACCTGATCGGCCGGGACATAAGGATCATAGACCAGTACGTTCATTTCCATGGCGAGACAGCGCTTCGCTGTCCGCGTGCCGATCCGGCCGAAGCCGATGATGAGCAAGGTCTTGTTCATGAGATCGACCGGCAGCGCGCTCAACCGCTCGCGCCAGCGGCCGGCGCGGACCAGGCCGTCGAGCTGGGCCCCGCGTTTCGCCAGCGCCATCATCATGAACAGCGCCTGCTCGGCGACCGTGGGCGAATTGGCGGTGCCGACGACCATCAACGGGATGCGGTGACGAGTGAGCGCCGGCACGTCGACGGTGTCGTAGCCGACCCCGATCCGGGCCACGACCTGCAGCCCGCGCGCACCTGCACATTCGGCCTCGCCGAAGCGCGTCAGGCCGAGAATGACGCCGTTGACATCGCCATCCGATCGCAGCAGCGCATTGAAATCGCCCGCCGAAATCGTGGTCGCAAACGCGATCGGCTCGACGTCCTCGCGCTGCTCGAGCACGTCCCAGCCGACGGCGCCCATGATGTTGGGAACCAGGATTCGCTTCTTGTTGCGTGCCATGTCGGAATCGGAAAACGGCGATCGGCCGTCAAAAATCTAGAAACCCGCGAGTCGGAATTCCGGAATCGGGTCTCTGCGGGGCTCAGGCCCAGAAACAGGACGACAAATACGAAAGTCAGCTCTGCGCCGTCCGTCGTCTGCCGTCCCAATTTCTGATGCCTGTCGTCCGGTACCTGAAATCACTTCCGCCGGCGTCGCTTTCTGGTTCCCAGCGAAGTTCCCAGCACGAATGCCTTTTGCCGCACCGCGCCTTCCGAGCGCCGCAGCTTGCTGGCGATCTTTCTCGCCGGAACTTTCTTGGCCAGCGATTTCAGCTGGCGGACGTCGCTCTTCGTCCACTCGCGACGAGTGATCTTTCTTCGTGCAGCCATCATCGATCTCCTGTCTGATACATTACGGTACCTCCAAATAAAGCATTTGGGCGCCGCTAGCAAGAGCCGATGATGATAATGTTAACGTGGTCAAGATGGTTGTTTTCTGATGACCAGACCTGTTGTCAGTTGAAAAATCGCCGTGAAGTCGAGATTCAAGCTTCCAAATCGTGTCTGCGGTGATTTCGGACGGGATCCATTCCGTGTCATTAGCGACCCGCGGCTTCCTAAAGCTGATGGAGCGGGGCAATCTTCCCGATCTCGTCACGCGCGGGCTTGCCCGGCATGATGAATCGGCGCCTGCGGCCTTTTACTGCTCCAGCGCTTCGAGCTTCTCGAGCTCGGCTTGCAGCTCGTAGCAAAAACCGCTTGCGGGAAAATCCATCGCCACCTTGCTGGCGAACCGCTGGGCCACGTCGTTCAGAATGACGTGGCCGAAGCCCTTGCGGGTCGGCGCGGTCACCGCCGGTCCGTTTCGCTCCTGCCACGCGAAAGTGAGCACGGAGTGTCCGTCGCTCCGCGCCACGTCCCACCGCACGGAAACCTCGCCGTCGGCAGCCGACAACGCGCCGTGCTTGGACGCGTTGGTCACGAGTTCGTGGACGATGAGCGAGAAATTCTGGGCGGCGCTCGGCGGCAGCAGCGTGTCGCTGCCTTGCACCTCGAATCGATCCTCGAAGCCCGCAAGCTCCCTTCCGACGATCTTCGCAAGCGCCACGCCTTCGCCCGCCGCGTCGGTGACCGCCAGGTAGGTCCGCGACAGTGCTTTGAGCCGGCCGAGCAGCTGCTGTCTCGCCTCGTCCATCGCCGCATCGCCGACCAGACTGCGGTTCGTGACCGCCTGGATCACCGCGAACAGATTCTGCGTCCTGTGGTGCAGCTCGCGCGTGAGCAGATTCTGCCGCTCCTCGGCGCGCTTGCGTTCGGTCACGTCGACGATGGTGGCGAGCACGCCGCGCTTGCCGTCGCGCTCGATGGGATTGAGCCCGATCTCGATCGGGATTTTGCCGCCGTCCTTGCGCCGGCCGAACAACTCGCGGCCCGCGCCCATGGCCCGCGTCTGCGGCTGCTCGGCGAAATTGGCACGCAAGCCCACGTGCGCCGCCCGCGCCGCCTCGGGCACCAGAAGTTCCACGTGTTTCCCGAGCAGCTCTTCGCGGCTGTAGCCGAACACGACCTCGGTCGCCGCATTGACCAGCGTGATTGTGCCGTCGCTATTGACCGCGAGCACGCCGATCGGAGCCGCCTCGACCGCGCGCCGGACGTTCTCGCGCTGGGTCCAGAGCAGGTCCACGGCCCGGTTCAACAGCGCAATCAGCAGGACGTTGAACGCCGCAATCGGCAAGAACACCAGCACCAGAACCGCGGGAAAAACGCCGGTCGGGATGAACAGATACCAGGCCGCCAAGGCGGACAGGATGGTAGCAGCCACCCCGGGGCCGGCCCCGCCGATCAAGGCGCTGATGATGACGCTGGGATAGAAGGTGATGAAGGGGACCGCAATCAACAGGTCGCCGATCGCCCATCGCGCCGCGATGCTCAGGGCCACGCTCGCCAATACTACCGCGTATCCGACGCGAGGATCTTGCCTCAGGCGCCGGAGCCGCTCGTAATATGGAACACTGCGTCTTGCCATTCCCTCCTCATCCGGAGCAGCCGGGATCGCGCCGGCGCGACGGGTCGCGCGCCGGCAAGCATGCGTGCACGGCGAAGTCCGGCTGCATCGCTCGGTCGAGCGAGCCCGTCCCGAGCCCGGGGCGCCTGACATCGCGGCGCCCTCGTTGTTGCCTCCCCGATTGGCGCTTTTGTTTTCCTTTCCTGGATGGCGCCAAATACGTGGCGGCTTCATGGCAAGTCAAGCAATCTCCTGCCCTCATCGTCCCAGGCCCGCGAAAGCCCGGAAACCGGGACTCGCGCCGACCCGGCCGAGCAAATTTTCCTCGGCGTCATGGGTTTCGCGAGCTGCCGCCCCCGGAACGACAGCGTGTTCCCGTCACAGGCCCGGCAGATTGAGCGCCTTCGCCAGGAACCTGGCGGCGTCTTTGGGCGAAGCCTTGTCGGCATCGCGATCGACCATGAAGTTCGCCTCCCGCATCCGCTCGACCGGGATCAGGCCGATCAGCGGCTCGAGCGCCCCCTTGAGCGCCGCATCGCCGGCGCGCTGCGGCGAGAGCAGGATCACGGCGTCATAGGCGGGGATCGCGTGCTTGGGGTCGGTGAGCACCACGAGCTTTTGCGCGGCGATCCTGCCGTCGCTGGAAAACGCGGAGATGACGTCGACCTCGCCGCCCTCGAGCGCGCGATACATGAAGGTGGGACTGAACGAGCGCTCGACCGGGAATCTGAGCCCGTAGGCGTCGCGCAGAGCCGCCCATTCCGGCCGGCTCAGGAATTCGAGGTCGCTGCCGAGCTTGAGTTGCGAGGACTCGCGCGCAAGGTCGGCGATCGTGCGCAGCTTGAGCGCCGCCGCGCGATCGGCCTGCATGGCAAGCGCGTAGGCGTTCTCGAACCCGAGCGCGCCGAGCAGGATCACGCCGTAACGTTGCTTGAGATCGCGGCTGAGCTCGGCGAGCATCGTCTCGCGCGGCGGCGAATCCCGGCGCTCGAGCACGTTGGTCCACAGCGTCCCGGAGTAATCGACGTAGCAATCAATGTCGCCGCTGGCGAGCGCCCGGAACGCCACCGCGGAGCCGAGCCCGTCCTTGTGCCGCACCGAAAGCCCCTCGCGCTCGAGGCGCTCGCTGATGAGCTCGGAGAGGATGAATTGCTCGCTGAAATTCTTGGCGCCGATCACGTAGGTTTTCCCCGCGCCCGCGAACAGCGGCAGCAGCGCGGCCGCGGTTCCGAGCGCGAGACCGGTCAGTCCGAGTCCGAAGCGGCGCACATCGCGCCGCGCTGCGCCCGCCTCGACGAGGCCGAGCAGCTGATCGGCCGCGAGCGCCAGCGTTGCGGCGGCGGCGCAGCCGAATAGCACGAAGATCCAGTTCTCGGTCTGCAGCCCGGAAAAGATGAAATTGCCGAGACTGGTCTGGCCGACCGCGGTCGAGAGCGTCGCCGCGCCGATGGTCCACACCGCGGCGGTGCGCACGCCCGCCATCACCATCGGGGCGGCGAGCGGCGCCTCGACCCGGAACAGCCGCTGGCGCGGCGTCATGCCGACCCCGTCCGCCGCTTCGAGGATGGCCGGCGGCAATCCGGTCAGGCCGGCGACGCCGTTGCGGAGAATCGGCAGCATGGAGTAGAGCGTGAGCGCCGCGACCGAGGGCAGAAATCCGAGCGCCGGCACGCCCACGCCGACGAGCGTTTTGGTCAGAGCCGAGAGCCCCAGCAGCAGCGGATAGAACAGCGCGAGCAAGGCGAGGCCCGGAATGGTCTGGACCAGGCTCGCCGCGGCCAGGATCGGCCAGCGAATCCGGGCGTAGCGCGAGGCCAGCACGGCGAGCGGCAGGCTCAGCGCGATGCCGAGCGCGAGCGCCGCCGCGCTGAGCAACACGTGCTGGGCGAGATAATTCGGCAGCAGGGAGAACGCCTGAGCGATGCGCTCGTTCATGGCCGCTCGCCTTCGCCGATGACCGCGCGGATGCGCTCGGCCTGGCGCTTGGGCATCGCCATCAGCGCTCGGACATCGGGGTGCGCCGCGTCCGCGAGCAGCGCGCGGGGAATATCCTGCGCCAGCACGCGGCCGCGCTTCATCACCACGATCTCGTCGGCGAGCAGCACGGCTTCCTGCACGTCGTGGGTTACCATGATGGTGGTCAAGCCGAGCTTTTCGTGGAGCGCCCGATAGGCGGAGCCGAGCGCGTCGCGGGTGATCGGATCGAGCGCGCCAAACGGCTCGTCCATCAGCACGATCTTCGGCCGCGCGGCGATGGCGCGGGCAACGCCGACGCGCTGGCGCTCGCCGCCGGAGAGCGCGGCGGGGAATCGCGACGCATAGCTTTGCGGCAGGCCGACGAGGTCGAGCAGCTCGGCGATGCGCGC
>WNGD01006021.1_pt1 | contig 16043 bp, 9 predicted proteins | sample 5400671 | NCBI WGS metagenome assembly WNGD01 (sample SAMN13153369, study PRJNA577476) | soil metagenome | isolation source: 40 cm soil or saprolite under grassland replicate 2 | place: USA:California | collected 2016-06-15 | reverse complement strand
CCTACATCCCAGCACGACGGGCTATGCGCGTCGATCCAATGGTTGCGCTGCGTTATGAGTAAGAAGGAACGCGATCGCAGATAAACCGCAGTGTACGATCACGGTCTCGTCAAGCCAGGGTCGTCACCTTGTCGCCCGACGGCCGGTTCGTGGCTTTCGTCACCGACGACAAGCTGAAGAAGGTTGCGCTCGCCGGAGGAAGCCCGGTGACGCTCGCCGATTCCTACATGCCCTCCGCGCCTGCCTGGGCGCCCGGCGACACGATCATCTACTCGCTGGCCTACAACTCCGGTCTCGCCCGCATCTCCGCCGAAGGCGGGAGTCCGGTCACGCTGACCACGCCGGACCCCTCGCAGGGAGAGCTCGGCCACTGGCACCCGTTCCTGCTGCCGGACGGACAGTCGCTCCTTTTCACCGTATGGACGAGGGGCGGGCTGCCCGCAACGAAGATCGCGCTCCTCGATCTCCGAACGGGGAAGTATCGCTTCCTCGTCACGGGCGGCTTCGGCGGCCGCTATGCCGGCAGTGGTCACCTCGTCTATGCGCGGCCGGGTGCGTTGATGGCCGCGCCCTTCGACGTGAGCCGGGGGGCCCTGACCGGGGAGCCCGTGCCGGTGATCGAAGGGCTGGATGTGGACCCGAGCAACGCGGCCCCCTATTTCAGCATCGGCGGCGACGGAACGCTCCTCTATCTCGCGGCCGGCGCTGCCGCGAACCGGATCATGTGGGCAGAAGCGGCCGCTCGGCCCCTTCCCATCACCGAGGAGAAGCGCGGCTTTCAATACCCGGCCGTATCCCCCGACGGCCGGAGAATCGCGGTCTCGGTTTACGAGGAGGGGAGCGCGGATCTCTGGCTGCTCGAGCCGGCGCGCGGCGTCCTGACTCGCCTGACCAGCTCGCCCCGGCTCGAGTTCATGCCCCGCTGTGGTCCTCAACTGGTTCGAGGAGCTGAAGCGCCGGGTCCCTACCGCGCGCGCCGGATCTGGAAGCAGTCAGTGAACCGTTCCATGCCTATGGCTATTGAGGTCTGTACACACTTTCCCTTTCTGAGGGAGGCTGATGGAACCAATCCCCAATCCGGGAGTATCACTCAGGTCCAGTCCGCCGTCATCCGCCCGTGTCGCGTCTGGCGGAGTCCTTGACATTTCCGGCTGACAAGCTACTTTGGAGCGTTCAGATTTTCTGGCCTGTCTCGGAGGAACTTGTAATGTTGCGCAGGATTATGGCGGTAGCTGTGTTGTGTGGTTTGGCATTGGTGCCGGCGATCGGGCAACAGAAAAAGGCGGCGAAGTCTTACGTTCTAAAAGCCGCGCGGATGTTTGACGGCAGGAGCAGTTCGCTGGTCGCGCCCGGAGTCGTGATCGTTACAGACGGCAAAATCGCGGGCGTTGGTGCGGGCGCCAGTGTGCCTGAGGACGCGGAAGTGATCGATCTGGGAGACGCAACACTGCTGCCCGGCTTTATTGACGCCCACACGCACCTGACCATGATGTATAGCGAGGATTACTCGAAGGCAGCGCTGGACGCCTTGCGGAAGCCGATTCCAGAAATGGCGCTGGACGCGAGCGTGAATGCTCGGATTACGTTGATGGCGGGTTTCACGACGGTGCGCGATGTCGGGTCCGCGGAGTATCTGGACGCTGGATTGCGCAATGCGATCAATCGCGGCGTCGTTCCAGGTCCGCGCATGCTCGTGGCCGTGCATGCCATCGGCGCAACCGGCGGACACTGTGACGACACCGGATGGCGCGAAGGCGCTGTTGGAAAAGAAACAGGCCCCGAAGTCGGCGTCGTCAACGGACCCGACGAAGCGCGGCGCGCGGTTCGCCTCGCTCACAAATACGGCGCGACGGTCATCAAGACGTGCGCCACGGGCGGAGTGCTTTCGCTCGCAGACGCGGTGGACACTCCGCAATTGACGCAAGCCGAACTCGACGCCCTGGTTGACGAAGCGCATGCTCTACGGCTGAAAACCGCTGCGCACGCTCACGGTGCCGAAGGCGCGAAGCGCGCCATTCGCGCGGGAATCGACTCGATCGAACATGGCTCCTTTCTTGACGATGAAGCACTCGACTTGATGAAGCATAAAGGCACCTACTATGTGCCAACGCTGATGGCGGTGCAGGGATTGTCCGAGCAGATTCAGAAAGGCGTGCCGATTCCACCGGCAATCAAGGTGAAAGCAGAAGACGCAATCGCGCACGTCCAGCAAAGGTTTCAGAAAGCGATTGCGAAAGGCATCAAGATTGGTCTGGGTACCGACGCGGCTGTTTATCCGCACGGGCGCAATGCCGAGGAGTTTCACCAGATGGTGGACCTGGGCATGAGACCGATCGATGCGTTGAAGGCGGGAACTTCGAGCGACGCAGACCTTCTCGGACTCGCTAACAAGATTGGAACGCTTGAAGCGGGCAAACTCGCGGATGTCGTGGCCGTGCCAGGCGACCCAGTTCAAAACATCCGGCAAACGGAGCACGTTTTTTTTGTGATGAAGGAAGGGGTAGTCTACAAAAACGAAAAGCCGCAGTGAGCGGCCGTTCGAATGCTCCAGAGAGTGTGGAAAAATGAATGACCTGTCAGAAGTCATTGCCAAAGATCTTGCGCGGCTCGTTTTCGAGCGGCCCGCGTCTTCAGCGAGGCCGAGCTCGAGGCGGCGGACCGCTTCATCGATGATCTGGAAAGGAGCGCATCGTCATGAAACCCGCGGCGCGTTTGGTTACGATTCTTACGATCGTCGTCGGTCTTCCACCGCTGGCGCTGCCGCAGCAGACGGCACCCGCGCCCCCGCGACAGGACGCGGCCGGGAATCCGGTCCGCCGAGCGCCCACGGGGCACGTCTCGAACTACGACGAAGCGAAGGCCGCCGGGTACACCCTTCCCGATCCGCTCGTGCTCGCCAACGGCCAGCGCGTGCGCGATGCGAAGACCTGGACCGACCGGCGCCGCCCCGAGATCCTCGAACTCTACAAGACCCACATCTACGGCCGAGTGCCGGAACGTGCGCCCAAGGCCTCGTTCGAAGTCGCCGAGACCGACGCGGCGGCGATGGAGGGCGCCGCGATCCGGAAGCGCATCGTCGTGCGCTTCGGCGACAAACCTGACGGTCCGGCGGCGAACGTCACGCTGTACGTCCCGGCGAAGGCCACGCGGCCCGTGCCGTTGGTCCTTCATCTGATGTTCGGACCGCGCCCGTCGAGCGAGCCGGCGCGGCCGATGGAGACCGGGCCGCTCGCCGACATCCTTTCGCGCGGCTACGGCTACGCGCACTTCCGCTACACGGAGGTTCAACCGGACGCCCGCGACAGCGGCGGATCCGGCGTGATCGCGCTCGCGCTGGCGCCGGGGCAAACGAAACCGGAGCCCGACGAGTGGGGGAGCATCACGGCATGGGCATGGGCGGCCAGCCGCGTCCTCGACTACCTCGAGACCGACCGCGCCGTCGACGCCCGGCGCGTCGCCCTGCTCGGCCACTCGCGACTGGGCAAGACGGCGCTCTGGGCGGGAGCGCTCGATCCTCGCTTCGCTCTGGTCTTCGCCAGCTGCTCGGGCGAGATGGGCGCCTCGCTCGCCCGGCGCGATTACGGAGAGACGGTCGACGATGTCGCGGCGAACTTCCCGTGGTGGATGGCTGAAAACTTCCAGAAGTTCTCGGGGCGCTGGAGCGACATGCCGGTCGACTCGCACATGCTGATCGCCCTGTGTGCTCCGCGCCCGGTCTTCGTCACCGGCGGCACCCAGGACCAGTGGGCCGACCCACACGGGATGTTTTTGGCGCAGGTCGGCGCGGGACCCGTGTACAGGCTCCTCGGCAAGAAGGACCTCGGCACGACCACGCTCCCGCCGCTCGATACGCCACTCACCAGCGGCTCATTAGGCTTCCACTACCACACGGGCGGCCACACGATCTCGCCCGCGGACTGGAACGCATTTCTCGAGTTCGCCGACCGGCATCTAAAGCCCCGCTGAGGAAACCACGCCGTACTCGATCAGGGTCGCACAACAGCTCATTTCCAGGTGGGCGCGCCGACGTCACCCCTGTCTCAGCGCCAGGATCGGGTTGACTCGGACGGCGCGACGGGCCGGCTGGATTCGCCCCTGGCACGTTGAACTAAGGGCTCTTCTCGATGGCGATCGCCGCCGCCCCGAGCACGCCTCCGTAATAGCCGAGTTGCGAAATTTCTACCTGAAGCCGCCGCTGCCCCGGGGCGATGAGCAACTCTGGCAGTTGTTCATTCAACTCGGACACCAACAACGGGTTGTCTTGGGCGATGCCGCCCGATAGCACAACCACGCTCGGGTCAAGGAGGTGAACAATCGAGACAATTCCCGTACCCAAGTGAGCGGCATAAGTGCGTAAGGCGCGCCGGGCAATGTTCTCTCCGGAGTTGGCGGCGCGGATCACGTCTTCGGCCGTGGCGAATTCCTGGCCCGCGTAGCGCAGGAGCGCGGCGGCGTTCGCATAAACCTCCAGGCAGCCCTTGCGGCCGCAGGTGCAGGGCAGCCCGCCATGCTGGATTGGAATATGTCCGAGGGCATTCGCGAAGAAGTGCGCGCCGCGATTCAATCTTCCGGCGATGTAGCAGCCGCCACCGACTCCGGTGCCGAGCGTTATGCACACAAAATCGTCCACGTCCCTGCCACGACCAAAGTGCCGCTCGGCAATCGCGAGTGCATTCGCGTCGTTTTCGACAGCCACCGGCAATCCGATGGCAGCCTGGAGTTCGTCGGCAATGGGAGTGCCGGTCCAGCCCGGCAGATTGTCGGTAGCGTAAACGACCCGGCCTGTAAGCGGATCCACCCAACCAGCCGTGGCGACTCCAAGAGCCGTCGGCTTGCAGCCGGAGCCGCGAGCGACTTCGACCGCGTGGAACGCTACCCGCTTCAGGTGCTCGATCAGCGCATCCCGGCCTCCCCCGGGAGGTGTCGCCGAAATGAACTCGAAAGCGAGTTTTCCATCGCGGGAGACGATGGCCGACTTCGTGTTCGTGCCGCCCAGATCGATCCCGATGACATAGTGCCGCCCGTTGGACCGGCTGCGCTCCCGATGGATGGCCCCGACGAACCGCGAGGTGATCACCCCCGGGCGCGTGATCGCAGTTCCCACAATGACCGCAAAGGCGCCGGCACGGATCGCCTCTGCCGCCTGCTCGGGCCGGTCGATGCGTCCTTCCGCAACCACGGGCACGCCGAGCCGCGTAACGAGCTCACGAATGAACGCGGGCTCGAAGTTCCGGACGGACTCGGTCTCCGCTGTATAGCCGCGCATCGTGCTGGCGACGAGATCGGCGCCTGCCGCCGCGGCAGTAACCGCTTCTTCCACCGTGGCGATGTCGGCCATCACGGGCACACCGAGTTGCCCATGGATCTGCCGAACGCGCTCGACAGCGCCGAACCGCTGCCCGCGCGCGGTGCAATCGAGCGCAATGATGTCCGCCCCTGCCGCCACAAGCTTTCGCGCGTCTTCCAGATCTGGCGTGATGAGGATGCGTCCGTCCGCCTGAAGGCGTTTCTGGATCCCTATGATCGGCAGGCTCACCGCCTGGCGGATGGCCGCTATATCGTCGGGGCCGTTGGTGCGTATGCCGGCAGCCCCGCCCAGAGCTGCGGCTCGGGCGAAACGCGCCATGGAATCGGGTTCGCCAAAAGGATCGCCATCGGGAGCCTGGCAGGAAACAATCAGGCTTTGAAAGAAAGATTCGCAACGTGCCGGAACATGCTTCATCAAGCGCCTACTCGGGTGGAAGCGGCGATAATCACCATCGCCGACACCAGCGTGAGAATTCCCAACCGCATGAAGCGAACAGCCTTGGCATTCGCGCTACGCCACTCGCCCAACAGGACTCCCATCAGATTAGCCACCAGCAAGGCGGCCGCCAGGCTGAGCGGCCAGCCGATGGACGGCGCGATAGTGCCGAGCCGTGGCGTTGCTGCTCCGTACAGGAAGATGCTGCCGCCCCAAAGGAGCCCCATCAGGATACTGAGAGCCAGCCCCCTGCTCCACTGACTGCCTGAGTAGAGCGGACCTGTGCGATTTCTGCGCATCAGATAGAGACAGAACGCGATGTTCGGGATGGCTCCTGTGGCAAGCATCAACAACCAGATGAAATTCGTGGCGGAGAATCGCGTGTACCCAAGCCGCTCTCCGGTGTCGGCAATCGGCAGCGCCAGGGTGTAGCCGACGTTGAAAATGGCGGACATGATGCCTGATCCAACGCTGAACAGGATGCCGGTAGTGACATTGCGGCTCACGCTGCCGGCAGCGCCGACCGTTTCGCGAAGGCGTCCCGCCGACCCGCACAGCCACACCCCAACCAGAAACGTCACGATTCCAAGGAACAGCACGATTTGACGGGGTTCCAACCGGAGCGCACCCTGCATGATCAGCGGCAGGAGCGATCCCAGAGCCGAACTCAGGCCGATGACGAGGCTGTTGGCAAGAGACACGCCAAGCCGGTCCACGCTCAAGCCAAACAGGATGGCGCCAAAGCCCCACGCGAATCCGAAGCCCGCGGCGGCAACCACGGCACTCCTCGGCGCCTCGGCATGCAAAACAGACCAGTCACCAATGGTGATAGAGACCATCACAGCCGGCATTAGAAGGCAGGATGTGAGGATGAAGATCAACCAGATATTCTCCCACCGCCACCGCGGGATCATCTTCATCGGCGCACTGAACAGCCCATTGCACAAACCGGACAGGAGAGCAAAAAGGATACCGAGCGTCACGGGGTCTTCACTTTCCGGTTATCCACGCGGGCATTTCTCCCGCCGGCACGAGCCTGGTGCGGAGCACTTTGCGTTCCCGTTCCTCCACCTTCAGCGACTTCGTGAGCTGGAACTCTGCCGCGGCCTCCTCCGGCTTGCCAAGGTCTTGCAAGACCCGAGCCAAGCGGTAGTGCACCGACGCATCGTTCAAACCGAGGGCCAGGGCTCGCCGCAGCGCCTTCTCCGCCTCCGCTTCATTCCCCGTCCGCTGCCGCAGCTTCCCGAGCTCATAGTACAACTCGCCGCTTTTCGGGTACTTCCCCAGGCCCTCCGCGGCGACTTTCTCGGCCTCACCGGCGTGATCCAGCTGAATGAGGTAGTCGATGTAATTCGAGTACAACTCCGCGGAAGCCCCCACTCGCAGGGCGCGCGCATATGCGGCCAGCGCTTTCTCGGGCTGTCCCGTCTGCGAATACAGATCCCCTAGCCGTCCCCACGGTTCCGCCTGCTGCGGGTCGATCTGTACCGACCTTTCATAGGCGTCAATCGCCCCCTGCCGCTTGCCGGCGACTTCCAGGATCGTAGCCAGACCGTTGTGAAGCCGGGCAGAGTTGGGGACGGCTCGCAACCCTTCCCGCACGACGTCAAGGGCTTCCGTTTCGCGATAGCCGGCGACAAACACGAGGCCGAGCCGGTAGTAGCCATCCGGATCGGATGGGGCGAGCCGCACGGCTTCCTGAAGAGTGGCCACCGCATCCGAAAGATCGCCATTCAATGCCTCGGCGGACCCCAGCAGCCGGTAAGCCTGTGGGGGAGTTCCGGCCGGGAGCCGGCCCGGAAACAGCGCGACAACTTCGGCATATCGCTTCAACCCAAGCAGAGCTTCGGCCTGCTGGACCCGCAACTCGATTGCATCGCCCGTGATGCTGCTTTCGCGGATCAGGCGCAAGGCTTCCTCATACCGGCCAGCGCCGTTCAGCACTCTAAGAGCGTCGAGCAGCCGCGGCGTCCGGTCTCCCGGGAGTTGCAACAGACTCGCAATGGCCGCTTTTGCTGCGGCCACACGGCCCACGGCGAAGTTGGCATATGCGAGGCGGGTCAGAGGATCCGGCGATTCGGGGGACAACTGATGAGCTCTCTCCAGCGCTTTGGCGGCCTCGGGATACTGGCGAAGCTGCAGCAGTACAAGGCCCAGGTTGTAGAACGCGCGCAGATTTCCCGGGTCCAGCGCGCAAGCCTTTCGCAGAGGGACGGCGGCCTGTTCGAGCATTCCGAGGGAGGCGTAGTTGAGTCCGAGATTGTTGTGCGCCGGAGCAAATCCTGGATTCAGTTTGAGCGCGCGTTGATACCAGAGGACAGCCTCTTCGTGCTTGCCGATGGAATTCAACGCCGCTCCGACGGCGTTTGCAAGGGTGAAGTCTCGCGGGTTGGCCCGCCAAAGCGACGCAAAGACGCGCTGTGCCGCTTCAACCTCCCCGTTGCGCAACTGCGCCACTGCGTCCTGGTATGCGGGTGCCCAGCCTGCGGAATCGGTAAAGGCCCAGGCTAGAGGACCGGACAGGAGCAGGGCCAAGCCAAGGAACACCGCCCGACGACTGGAGCGGATAGCCTGAGCTGGACTGAGAACACCCATCCTGACTGAAGCCATTCTCTCTCAAGTGAAGGAGGAAGGCCCCTGCGTCAACTGGCGCAGGGGCCCTTACTATAGTCGCATTGCTGGGAACAAAATTCACAAAATGGTCAAATTTGCTCCGGGCACAAGAGCAATGCGAGTTTGAAACCACTGATGAACACAGATGGACACGGATGTTGCTCGGAACCATCTGTGTGAATCTGTGTTCATCTGTGGTTCCCCTCGGCGGTATGAGGTCGCTCGCTATCAGAATTGCAGTTCCAACGCGAGTTGTATCACTCTCGGACTTCGCGCGCTGACGACGCGGCCGAAGCTTCCTGAACCGAGACCGGTGTCAACTCCAGCGTACTGCGTGTGGTTGAAGATGTTGAAGAACTGCGCGCGGAACTGCATGGACAACCGTTCTGTCGGCAGCGGGAACATCTTATAAAGAGCCATGTCCCAGTTGTTGATTCCGGGTCCGCGAATGATGCCGACACTCGCGTTGCCGAAGGTGCCCCGCGTGGCCGGAGCGAATGCACTCGTATTGAACCATGACGCCAGCGTCTTGGAGCCGTCCGGGCTGGCAATCGCGTTTGGCCGCTGTCCGCCGGCGCCGATGCCGGCAACGTCGCCGGGGGCATAAACAGTCAGCGGGGAGCCGCTCTGGAATCGCGTTATGCCGCTCAACTGCCAGCCTCCGAGGATTGCCTTGCCTCCGCCCTTCATGTTTTTGCCGATCGGGACGTCCCAGAGATAGTTCGCCACGAACACGTGAGCAGCATCGAAGTCGGCGAGTCCCTTCTCCGCGCGAATGTTGCGGCTGTCCTGTGGTCCGCTCCATACACCCGAAGCGTCGGTCAGCGTTTTGGAGAGCGTGTAGGAAGCCTCGAATGCCAGCCCGGCGCCGACGCGGCGCTTCAAGGTTGTTTGCAGGCTGTGGTACGTCGAGTTCCGGTTTGTGCCCCAGGAGGTAATGCTGCCGAAACCGGGGAACGGACGCACCGAATCGGGCGAGATTTCGCTGTCCGCGACCCGCAGATTAGGGTAGGGCTGATTGAGGTCGATCAGCCCCAGCAGATGCGTTCCTTTGGTGCCTACGTAGGCGACTTCCACCCCGACGTTGCGGCCCACATCATACTGCACGCCGGCCGACCACTTCTGCACCTGCGGATACTTCCAGGGAGTGAGGTCGGTGCGCAAACTGACGGGGAACACCGGCTTCTCGGAGGAGCCGCCGCCGGGGCGCTGACCGGGGTGACTCACGAGTGTGTTGAACACCTGAACGCGCTGGGTGAAGGGCGGGTTGGTGCTGGAGAACTGAGAGAAGGACCCCCAGCGATCGTAGAAGATGCCATATCCCGCGCGAAGGGCCATCTTGCCGCGGTTCGTCGGATCCCACACTACCCCGATGCGAGGAGCGAAGTCGGTCTTCCGGCTGTCGATGACGGCCCGCCCGAACGGCGCATTATCTCCGGCCTGAACCAGTCCATTGAGGAAATTCTCCGTGCCGGGAACGATCAATCCATCCGGCTGGACCACGGCCGCCTTGGAGGGATCGAAGCGGCGCGGGTCAAGGAAGTTCTGCAGGTTGACCTTCTCTATTTCCGGCTGGAAGTAGGTGTACCTTACGCCGGCGGTGAGAGTGAGATTGCTCTTTATCTTGATCTGGTCCTCGGCATAGGGTTCCACATTCACCCAGCGGTAGACTCCGAAGGGATCTTCGGCGGTCTCCGTGTAGCTAAATGCCCGCCCCACGAGGAAATCCGCCATCGAGTCGCCCGTTGCCGAACCGTTGAAGACGAACGAGCCATTGGTCAGGTTGCCGGTGGCCGAAGCGACTTCGCCCTTCCCCTCGCGCGTCACCCCAATGCCGAAACGGAACGTGTGTGGGCCCTTGATCCACGTGGTGTGTCCCTCAAACGGCATGCTGTAGGCATAGTTGTGGAACGGCCAGGGGAGGGAGATCCCCGCCCAGCCTTGTCCGAACGAGAGCGACGGGATCCGGTTCTGCGCATTGAATGGAAACAGTTCGGGAATGTTCAGTCCCGGCGCACGATCCCGATTCGAGTCGGCGGTATGTTCCAGGCGCTTGTCGTTCCCCTTATAGAATCCCCACCGAAACTCAGCGATAAAGTTGGGCTTCGGCGTGTAGGTCACATTGAACGCGCCATTATAAATGGGAAATTCCTGAATGGATCCGCCGACATTCGGCAGCACGTTGCGGCCGAACAGCTCGAAGGGGTTCTTTAAGTCCGCGCTGTCACCGGTATATCGGACGAACAGGCTTAGCGTGTCTGCCAGCCTGTAGTCGATGCGCGCGGATTCTTCACGCCAGAAGGTCGTATCGGGATTTGACGCCGTGAAATTCTGCGAACCTGACTGGAAGCCGGGTGTCGGCAACGGGAAGTACGTCTTCAGCAAAAGCTGTGCGTTGGGGTCAATCTTGCTGGCCGGGATCACGTTTCCCGCGAACGGTATCCCTGTATCGGGGTCGTGAATGACTCGTGACGGCAGTTGCGCGCTGAAGTCGCCATCGCGTTCCGTCGGGGTCGCCACCTGCGCGGTGCGGGTTCCGCCGCTCTCAATAATCCGCCTCCACTCCTGCGACCAGAAGAAGAACACCCGGTCCTTCTTCACGGGGCCGCCGAAGGTATACCCGAAGTTGTTGTAGCGGTTCTTAGGCTTGCCGCCGGCAAAGAAGTTTCGGGCGTTTAGCGTGTCATTCCGGAAGTACTCGAACGCGCTGCCGTGCAACTGGTTCGTGCCGGACTTGGTGATGAGGTTCACCTGGCCGCCCGCCACCCGTCCGGTTGCCGCCGAGTACGAGTTGTTTTCGATGCGGAACTCCTGCAACGAGTTGATGTTCGGCGAGACAAAGGCGTTGCCGCCAAACGTGTCCAGGTTGCGGATTCCGTCGATTTGCAGGTTGTTGGACTCGGATCGAACCCCGTTGAGGCTGAAGTTCGCAATCGAGTTCGATCCAAACCCGCCGCCGCCCTCCGGGTTGTTCGACACGACGCCGGCTTCCAGGAAGATCAACTGGGTGAACAGACGGCTCGAAATCGGCAAGGTCTTGATTTGCGAGCTGTTCACGGTGTCGCCCACATCGGCCCGCGCTGACGCTGATGGCGCGCAGCACCATTGTCTTGAACCCGGATGCTTCGACGGCCAATTCGTACCTGCTCACCGGCACGACCGGGAACGAGTAGTCTCCGCTTGTGTTGGCCTGGGTTCTAAGAACCGCACCGGTGCCCACATTGGTCAGCGTGACGGCGGCGCCGGGGACAACCGCTCCGCTGGGGTCCGTCACACGACCAAGTACAGCACCTGTGCTCTTCATCTGACCGTTCACGGGCGCCACAAGAGCCGGCAGCAAAACGGCCAGTAGGATCGGTTTCAGTAATTTGGTTTGCATGGAAGCTCCTCCGCTCCTGTCCCTGATCTGACAGTCAGGAAGCTGGGTCCGATGGCATCTCCCTTTCACACCGAGGCGCGCACCCGCGTTGCGATCAGAACGTGTTCTGGAGCGCAAGACTACTACATACGCAGGAGGCGCTCAACAATTTGGCAAGAGCAGGAGGGCTTGCGCCCGCCGTGGAGCGAATACTACCCACAGGACGCTGACGCTTTTTTACAATACAAATCCGCGGCCCCTCGCTATCGTGAACGGCTGAAATCTGAGCTCGGATGGGGCTTTTCCGAATCCTACCACGAGGCAAGTCCAGTGATATCGAATCGTTCCGTGCCTACCGACACTTTGCTGCCGCACGTTGTTTACCAGGACGTTGCCGAAGCCATTGTTTGGCTGACCAAGACCTTCGGGTTCAGCGAACACTATCGCTACGGCGAACCTGGTGGGCCGGTCAGCGGAGCGCAGATGCATCTCGCCAACGCGTGGATATGGAACCCAGAGTCTGACTGTGTTCCTCGAGGATGTGGATGCCCATTTCCAAAAAGCGAAGTCCGCAGGCGCCAAGATCGTGGAGGATCTCCACGAAACCGAGTACGGTGAGCGGCAATACGGAGCCGAGGGTCTCGCTGGCCATCATTGGCTGTTTTCGCGGCATGCTCGCGACATAAGCCCTGACGAGTGGGGAGCCACGGTTTCGCAGCCCGCGGTGATGACGCCTCAACTCTCCCCCATGTTGGCCGTCGGCGACGGGAACGCGGCCATCGAGTTCTACAAAGCCGCATTCGGCGCATCTGTCCTGTGGCACCTGGGAGGCGGTGGACACGCCGTCGCTGGACTATCGGTTCACGGCGCCAAATTCTTCGTCGCGAACGAGTCTCCCCATCACGGGACACGAGCGCCGGCCGCCGCCGGTTTCACGACCGTCAGGATCGAGCTCTTCGTTGGCGACCCCGTCGCGGTGCACAGGCGCGCTTTGCCGCGGGAGCTGTCGAGCATAGTCCGGTGATCGAACACAGGCACTCTACGACTGGACCACGCCCGATCAAGAAGATGCTGCAAGGGACTCTGGTGGACCCCTTCGGGCACATGTGGCTCATCGGAAAAATACTCGAGTAAGTTGTCGTTTGTAACCCGGTGTAGTGCTGTGGAAGGCGCCTGCCTCGCATTGGGATTGCCTTCATCGCCATGTGCTCTCCTAATACAGTCCGTGAACAGCCTTGCGACTGAGCCAGCGTCGTGAGTGCTCTTTACGCGCGAAACTTGTTCTGGCCTGTCGAACGTTCGCGCTACGGAGCGGCCGACCTGTTTCCTAAACGGTGGGCGACCACTCAGGATTGATCAGACGAAAGCCTGCCTTTAGCCGACTATTCGTTAGTCCGTCTCTTTGACCTAACCGCCGTGCGTTGCCGGCGTCTAATCGACAACCCGGCCAACGATTCTGTCGAGGGAGATGAGAGATATGGGACTCCAAACTTCGTGTAATCATCATCGGGCGGGGCTCTCGTACAACCGAGAGCCGCAGGGAACGCCCGAGCTCCTACGATCGGGCCGGGCTCGCGTGGAGTGACCCAGGACCTGCGGACGAGACCGTCGAGCAGACGATCCGCGATCTCCACGCGCGCGAGGCGGAATCTGAGCGTAACCTTTTCCGCAGGGTGAGGTATTCATGCTCAGGTCCGCCATTGCTCTTCCCGTTCTGCTGCCCGGCGCCGCAAGGTTTGCAATTGGGCAACGGCGCATCGATCGGCGGAAGGGATTTCCCGCGCGTGCGGAAAGTTGAAGCGGCCTAACAGCGGCACGTATAGGGAGTCTAATTCAAATGATGCACTCAGTTGCGTCCGATTTGCGCTACGCGGGGCGCGAACTTTTGCGGCGGCCGGGGTTCGCCTTGACCGCGGTCCTCTCGCTGGCGCTCGGCGTGGGCGCCACCAGCGCGGTTTTCAGCGTTGTTTATGCAGTGCTGATCAATCCCTTTCCCTATGTCGGCGCGGAACGTATGATGCAAGTCTCGCTCAAGGACAAGGCCGGCAACTACCGGTATCCCGGACTGACCGGACCGCAGATCGAGGGGCTTCGCCAGGTTGCGGTGATCGAAAGCGTGGTCGGAGAGGATGGGTGGAACCTCACCACCACCGACGGCGATCTCCCCGAGGATGTCGTTGCAACGTACGTTACTCCAAACGCTCCGAATCATTGGGGCACGCCAGCGTTAAAGGGCCGGTGGCTGATCCCCTCGGATGCCCCTACCGGTAAGGAGCCGGAACGAGTGGTGGTGCTCGGTTACCGGTTCTGGCAGCGATACTACGGCGGCGATCCGGACGTTGTCGGGCGAACGATCCACCTGGTGCGGAAGCCTTATCAGGTCGTGGGTGTGATGCCGCCGCGTTTCCGATGGCGCGAAGCGGATATCTACCTGCCGCTCAAGTTCACGCTGGACCCTAACACCGGTTTTGGAGTGACGCTCAAACTCCGCCCCGGCATCTCGACGGAACGGGCGAACGCCGAGCTGCAGCCGATCCTGGAGCAGTTCGCCAAGGAAACCCCGACGCGGTTTCCGGACGCATTCCGCGTCAACCTGCGAAGCATCATCGAACTCTTCGCCAGGCCGCTGGGGCCAACGCTTTACCTGCTGTTCGGCGCGGTTGCATCGCTGCTTCTGATCGGGTGTGGGAACGTCTCCATCCTGCTATTGGCGCGCGGCGCGCAACGGCAACATGAGTTGGCGATCCGCGCCGCGCTGGGAGCCGGGCGCGGCCGGATTGTGCGGCAGCTATTTACCGAGTCCCTGGCGATCGCCTTGACCGGGACTACGCTCGGAATACTCATCGCCTGGAAGAGCCTTGCGATCATCATCGCCTGGCTGCCGTCCAGCGCTTTCCCGGCAGAATCGGTCATCGAGATGAACCTGCCGGTGCTGTTGTTCAGCGCCAGCCTGGCCTTCGCCACCGCAATCATATTCGGCATCGCGCCGGCTTTACAGCTTTCGCGGCCGGACGTGGCACGGGTCGTCCAAAGCAGCACACGCCGGGTGATGGGAAGTGTTCATGGTAAGCGCACTCATAGCGCGATGGTGGCGACGCAGGTCGCACTGACGCTCCTGATGCTGACCGCAGCCGCGGCGGCGGGCAAGGGATTCCTGCGCCTGGTGAATATGGACCTCGGATACGACCCGCACCGAACCATGTCGGTGCCTATCCCCGTACACGATGGGACGTACGGCTCGTGGAAGGAACGGTCCGAATATTTCGAGCAGATCCGCGCCCGGATCGCGGCCCTGCCACAGGTGGTTGCGGCCGGCATTTCGACCAACGCAACGCCGCCCGCGAACGGAGGCGACAGCAGGATTGAAATCATGGGGGCCAGCGAATCGGAGAAGCCGGTGGTGCGGGTGAACTTTATCAGCCCCGAGTATTTTCCAGTGCTGCGCATTCCACTGTCGCAGGGGCGCCTGTGGGATCATGCCGAGACCATGCGCGGGGCTGTGGTCGCGGTGATCAACCAGACGATGGCGCGACAATACTGGCCGAAGGGTGATGCAATCGGGCGCCAGTTGCGCATCCCGGGCCTGAAGGATCAGCCGCCGTACCAACCCGCCGCGGCCGGAAGCGAAGGCTGGCTCCGGATCGTGGGCGTAGTGGCCGATGCTCGCAACGACGGCCTGCGCAACCCCGTTAAACCCGCAGTGTACGTGCCCTATTCCCTGCGAATGCGGATGTTCACGCAGATTCTGGTGCGCACTCGCGTGCCTCCGCTTTCCCTGCTGCACGCGGTGCGGGCGGAGTTGGTGCAGATCGACAAGGAACAGCAGGTGATGCGAGTCCGTGACCTGGAGACGTGGATCATCGAGATGCGCGAGTACGCCCAGCAACGCCTGGTGGCCCGCCTGTTTGCCATATTCTCCGGCCTCGCAGTACTGCTCGCCGCCGCCGGGCTTTACAGCGTGGTCTCCTACGGGGTCGCGACCAGGACCAATGAATTCGGGATTCGCATGGCGCTGGGGGCGCGGGCCTGGGATGTGGTGCGGCTCGTGCTTTCCGCCACCTCGGCGAGTGTGGGCGGAGGGCTGGCGGCTGGCCTGGCGCTGAGCCTGATTTTCGACAACCTAGCGCAGAAGTGGCTGACGGAGAGTTCGCGAGATCCGATCATTCTGTGCGGCTCGGCGGTGCTGTTGGTCGCCGTCGCTGGGTTGGCCTGTTTCGCGCCGGCGCGGCGGGCGGCTTCGGTGGACCCGAGCGAAGCGCTGAGATATGAGTAAACTTCGAGCTCAGGGGTCGCTTTGGCCGAGTGTGTACCATTTCTCGGGAAAGGTCG
>WNGD01003868.1_pt1 | contig 16045 bp, 8 predicted proteins | sample 5400671 | NCBI WGS metagenome assembly WNGD01 (sample SAMN13153369, study PRJNA577476) | soil metagenome | isolation source: 40 cm soil or saprolite under grassland replicate 2 | place: USA:California | collected 2016-06-15 | reverse complement strand
TGGAGGTCGTGCAGCACCGGCTGCGCGTGGTCGCCGACGACGCGCCGGCGGTGCCGGCCGCCGCGCCGGCAGCGCCGACTCCGCTGACCGCACCCGCGCCGGTCGCTGCCGCGGCCGCGCCCGCCGCGCCCGCGGCGTCGGTGGGGACCGCACCGATTCTGATCCCGGCCCCGGCGCCGGCAGTCGCATCGGCGCCCGAGCCGGTGGCGGCGCCTGAGCCGGTGGCGGCTGAGCCGGTGGCGGTGGCCGACACGGTGACCGAGGCCGTGGTGTCGGTGGTGTCGCACACCACCGGCTACCCGCCCGAGCTACTCGACCTGGACCTGGACCTGGAGGCCGACCTGGGCGTGGACACCGTCAAGCAGGCCGAGGTGTTCGCGGCGGTGCGGGATCGGTTCGGCGTCGAGCGGGACGACGCCCTGCGGCTGCGGGACTTCCCGACGCTGGCGCACGTGATCGGCTGGGTCCGGGATAAGACCGGTCAGACCACAGCCGCTTCGGCGGCGACTCCGGCTGCCGAGGCACCGGCCGAGGCAGTGGCCGTGGCCGACCCGGTGACGGAGACCGTGGTGTCCGTGGTGTCGCAGACCACGGGGTACCCGCCGGAGTTGCTGGACGTGGACCTCGACATGGAGGCCGACCTGGGGGTGGACACGGTCAAGCAGGCGGAGATCTTCGCGGCGGTGCGGGATCGGTTCGGGGTGGCCAGAGACGACGCGCTGCAGTTGCGGGACTTCCCGACGCTGGCGCACGTGATCGGCTGGATCCGGGAGAAGACCGGCCAGACCACGGCCGAGGCGTCGGCGTCGGCAGCGCCGTCGGCCGAGACCGCTGCGCCGGGCAGCCTGCACGTGACTCCCGCGGTCGCCGGTGATCTCGCCGCAACCGACCGGGTGCCACGCCGGGTGCCGGTGCCGGTGCTCCGCCCCGACCTCGCGCTGTGCAAGCCGACCGGCGTGACGCTCGGCCCGGACAGCCGGGTCGTGGTGATGCTGGACGAGGGCGGCGTGGGTGCGGCGCTGGTCAAGCGGTTGGAGGCGCTCGGCGCCACCGCTTTGCCGGTCGAGCCGGGCATCGGCACCGACGACCTGACCACCCGGCTCGACGGGTGGCTGGCCGACGGCCCGGTGCGGGGCATTTACTGGTTGGCGGCGCTGGACGACGAGGGCCCACTGTCCGACCTGGACCTGGGAGGATGGCGGGAGGCGTTGCGGCGCCGGGTGAAGAACCTCTACGCGCTGATGCACCAGCTCGCCGACGACGCGCCGTTCCTGGTCTCCGGCACCCGGCTGGGTGGCTACCACGGCTATGACCGGGAAGGCGCGCTGGCTCCGCTCGGCGGCGCGGTGACCGGGTTCACCAAGGCGTACAAGCGGGAACGGCCGGAGGCACTGGTCAAGGCGGTCGACTTCCCGGCGAGCAGGAAGACCGTCGCCCTGGCCGACCTGCTGGTCGCGGAGACCCAGCGCGACCCCGGCTGCGTCGAGGTCGGGCACGCCGACGACCTGCGCTGGACGGTCGGGCTGGCCGAGCGGCCGTTCGGTGACGGGACGGACGGGCTCGCGCTCAGCAAGGACACCGTCTTCCTCGTCACCGGCGCGGCCGGGAGCATCGTCTCAGCGATCACGGCCGACCTGGCCAAGGCGTCCGGCGGGACGTTCCACCTGCTCGACCTCACGCCGACACCCGATCCGGCCGACCCGGACCTGCAGCGCTTCAGCATTGACAGGGACGGGCTGATGACCGACATCGCAGCCCGGCTGAAGGAGCGCGGCAAGCGTCCGACGCCGGTGCTGGTGCAGCAGGAGATGGTCAAGTACGAGCGGCTGCAGGCCGCGCTGACCGCCATCCAGGCGGTGCAGGACGGCGGCGGCACGGCCCACTACCACGCGGTCGACCTCACCGACGCTGGCGCGGTCGACCGGGTCATGGCCGAGGTGCGGTCGGTCAGCGGCCGGATCGACGTGTTGCTGCACGCCGCCGGTCTGGAGATCAGCCGCACGCTGCCGGACAAGCAGCCCCGGGAGTACAACCTGGTCTTCGACGTCAAGAGCGACGGCTGGTTCTCGGTGCTCAAGGCGGCCGGCGACATGCCGATCGGGGCGACGGTCGGGTTCAGCTCGATCGCCGGCCGGTTCGGGAACGCTGGGCAGACCGACTACAGCGCGGCCAACGACCTGCTGTGCAAGACGACCAGCAGCTTCCGCCGGACCCGGCCGCAGACCCGTGGCATCGTCCTGGACTGGACCGCGTGGGGCGGCATCGGCATGGCGACCCGCGGCTCCATCCCGAAGATCATGGAGATGGCCGGGATCGAGATGCTGCCGCCGGAGGCCGGCGTCGCCTGGATCCGGCGCGAGCTGACCAGCTCCGCCGCGTGCGGCGAGGTCGTGGTTGCCGGGTCGTTGGGGATCATGGCCGAGGAGTTCGACCCGACCGGGGGCCTGGATCCGGCCGCCTGCGACCGGGTCGAGACCGGACCGATGATCGGGACGGTGCAGACCGCCGGTGTCCACTCCGGACTGGTCGTGCGGACCGAGCTGGACCCGGCCCGGCAGCCGTTCCTGGACCACCACCGCATCGACGGCACACCGGTGCTGCCCGGGGTGATGGGTGTGGAGGCGTTCGCCGAGGTGGCCCGGCTGCTGGCGCCGGGACGCCGGGTGGCCGCGGTGGAGGACGTCCACTTCCTGGCGCCGGTGAAGTTCTACCGGGACGAGCCGCGGACGCTGACGATCAGCGCGGTGGTGCACCGGGCCGGGCCCGACCTGCTCGCCCACTGCCGGCTGCAGGCCGAGCGGGTGCTGCCGGGCAGTGACCGGCCGCAGTACACGACCCACTTCACCGGGACGGTGCGGCTGTCCACAGCCGCGCCGGTACCGGAGCGGGACGAGACGCCGCTGAAGGAGGCGGCCACGTCGGTGGGAACGGCAGAGGTCTATGCCATGTATTTCCACGGCCCGGCGTACCAGGTCGTCGGCCGGGCCTGGCGGTACGACGGCGGGTGCATCGGCCGATACGCCGACGGCCTGCCGGCCAACCACGTGCCGGAGAACCTGCCGACCGTCATCGGGCCGCGGCTGGTCGAGCTGTGCTTCCAGACCGCCGGGCTCTGGCAGGCCGGCCGGGAGGGGCGGCTCGGTCTCCCGCAGCACGTCGAGGCGGTCCGGGTGCTCGGCGACCCGGCAGCGGCCACCGGAAGGCTGCATGCGGTCGCCCAGCCGAGCGGTGACGGGTACGACTGCGTCGTCGTGGACGAGCACGGCGAGGTGCTGATCCGGCTGGAGGGCTATCACACCGTGGTGCTGCCCGGTGTGCTGGCAGACAACGTCCGCGGACCGCTGGCCGCGGCGATGGCCAACTGACCACCTCCAACCGCCGACGACCCGAACGGATGCCGCCGTGACCGAGATCATTCGCCGCCTGGCCATCGTCAACCGGGGCGAGCCAGCGATGCGCGCCCTCAACGCGGTCGCCGAGCTCAACGATCAGCATCCGGACCGTCCGATCAGGACGATCGCGGTGCACACCGACCCGGACGCGCAGGCGTGGTTCGTCCGGGCGGCCGACGAGGCGATCTCCCTCGGCCCGGCCACGGTGGCCGACCCGGTCGCCGGGCACCGCACCTCCGCCTACCTGGACGAGGAGCGGGTCGTCGCGGCGTTGACCGCGGCCCGCGTCGACGCCGTCTGGGTGGGTTGGGGGTTCGTCGCCGAGCACGCGTCGTTCGCCCGGCGCTGCGAGGAGGCGGGCATCGTCTTCGTCGGCCCGGACAACGCCACGATCAGGCTGCTCGGCGACAAGATCGCGGCGAAGCGGCTGGCCGAGCAGGCGGACGTGCCGGTCGTGCCGTGGAGCGGCGGCCCGGTACCCGACCCGGCCGAGGCCGCCGAGCCGGTGGCCCGGCTGGGGTATCCGGTCGTGGTGAAGGCGGCCGCCGGCGGCGGCGGGCGAGGGATCCGGATCGTGCGCCGGCCCGAGGACCTGGCCGATGCGCTCCGCTCCGCTCGCGCCGAGGCCGAGCTGGTCTTCGGCGATCCGTCGGTGTTCCTGGAGCGGTTCATCCCGGCGGCGCGGCACGTGGAGGTTCAGGTCATCGCCGACCGCCACGGCACCACCTGGGCGGTCGGGGTGCGGGACTGCAGCGTCCAGCGCCGCAACCAGAAGGTGATCGAGGAGTCCGCGTCGACTGCGCTGGACGACAAGGCCGAGCAGGCGATCCGGGAGGCGGCGGTCCGGCTGGTGTCCGCCGCCGGGTACCGGAACGCCGGCACGGTGGAGTTCCTGGTCGACCCGCAGACCAGCGAGTTCATGTTCATGGAGGTCAACACCCGGCTGCAGGTCGAGCACCCGGTGACCGAGCAGACTACCGGTCTGGACCTGGTGAAGCTGCAGTTGTACGTTGCCTGCGGCGGGCGGCTGGAGGGTGAGCCGCCGCCGGTGCGCGGGCACGCGGTCGAGGCCCGGCTCTGCGCGGAGGACCCGGAGTCCGGCTTCAGCCCGGCGCCCGGGCGGATCGCGCTGCTGCGGCTGCCGGCCGGACCGGGCATCCGGGTGGACTGCGGGATCACCGAGGGCGACACGGTAGCCGCCGAGTTCGACTCGATGATCGCCAAGGTGGTGGCGTGGGGCCGGGACCGCGACGAGGCGATCGCCCGGCTGCGCCGGGCGCTGGCGCAGAGCGTGGTCGTGGTGGAGGGCGGCACCACCAACCGCTCGTTCCTGCTGTCCCTACTGGGTCGGGAGGAGGTGCGCGCCGGCCGGTTCGACAACCGATGGCTGGATCGGCTCACCGCGGACGGCGGCTACCTGCCCGAGCCCGAGCCGGTCGCGTTGCTGCAGGCCGCCATCGAGGCGTACGACGCCGACCAGGCGGCCGCCGAGACCGCCTTCCACGCGGGCGCCGCGCGCGGACGGCCGGAGGTGCCCGAGCAGGTCGGGCACCGGGCTCGGCTGCGCTACCGGGGGAACCTGTACCGGCTCGGCGTCTACCGCTCCGCTCAGAGCGACTACCACGTCGAGCTTGACGGCCATCTGGTCGACGTCCAGGTCGACTGGCGGAACGGCTACGAGCGAGGTCTCACCGTGGCCGGTCGCAGCTACCGCACCATCGCCGTGAACCAGGGCACGGGGTTTCTCGTCGATGTCGACGGCATCACCCACCGGATCGCGCGCGACGACGGCGGCGTGGTCCGCGCCGGCTGGCCGGCGTTCGTGCTGCGTGTGCTGGTCGCGCCCGGCGACGAGGTGGCCGAGGGCGACCCGGTGGTTGTGCTGGAGAGCATGAAGATGGAGTCCACGCTCGGCGCGCCGTTTGGCGGGCAGGTGACCGAGGTCTCGGTCGCGGCGAACAGCCAGGTCGACGCGGGCGCGCCGCTGCTGCGGATCCGGGAGGCCGGCGAAGCCGTCGGATCCGAGACCGGCCAGGCCGTGGTCGACTTCACCGAACTCGTGTCCACTTCGGGCGCCGAGGCGTCCGGATGCGAGCCGGTGTACGCGGCGCTACGCAGCTACCTGCTCGGTTACGACCTGCCCCCGGTAGTCGCCCGCCAGGTCCTGGCCGACCAGCGCCGGCTTGCCGAGGACAAGCCGGCCGACCCGTCCGCGCTGGCGCGTTGCGAGGACGAGCTGTTGGACCTGTTCGCCGACGTGGCCGGGCTCTACCGGCCGCATCCTGATCCCGATCTCGAGGAGCTGGAGGCCGCCAGCCCGCAGGAGTACCTGCTGTCCTACCTGCAGTGGCTGGACGCCGACCGGGCCGGGCTGCCGGCGGCATTCCGTGGCCGGCTCGAACGCGCCCTGGCCAGGTACGGCGTCACCGGCCTGCAGCGCACCGCGGAGCTGGAAAGGGCGGTGCTGTGGATGTTCCGCTCGTTCCGACGGGTCGGCGAGCTCGTGCCGGCGGTCAACGCGATCCTGCAGCGCCGGCTGCGAGACCGCCACCAGCAGGACCCGGGCGATTCGGTCGGCGCCGCCGGACAGGCAGACCTGCGGGCCCGGCTCGACCGGCTCGCCGCGGCCACTCAAGACCGGTACCAGCTCGTCGCCGACCTCACCCGGGATGTGGTGTTCCACCACATCGACGAGCCGGTGCTCGAGCGCAGGGTCGCCGAGATCTACGCCGACATGGACGGTCATCTCGCCGCGCTCGCCGCTGGCCCGGACCCGGCCGACCGCGAGGCGCTGATCGAGAGACTCGTCCGGTGCCCGCAGCCGATGCGAGCCGGTCTGCTGCGCTGGTGGCGTCAGACCGACAATCCGCACCTGCGGGCAGCGTTGCTGGAGACGCATGTCCGGCGGTTCTACCGGTACGGCGCGCTGGGCCCGATCCGGTTCGACCAGCGCGCCGGGCATCTGCTCTGCGCGACCCAGTACGAGCTCGGCGACGAGCGGGTCCACCTTGTCGTGGGCTACGCGCCGCTGACGGACATCGAGGCGCTGGCCCGTGACGCGGCCGGGCACCTGGCCGATGCCCATCCGGACCGCCCGGTCGTGGTCGATCTCGTGGCCTGGCGTGAAGGCGACATGCCGGACAACGACGCGATGGCGGCCGACCTGGCCGACCGCGTGGCCGGCTGCGACTTCGGCCATCGGCTGCATCGCCTGGACGTGACGGCGACCAGCCTGGCGGGGCTTTCGGCCGAGTACGCCCGCACCCAGCACGTCACATTCCGGGAAAGCCACGGCGAGTTTGCCGAAGATCCGGTCTACCGCAACCTGCACCCCATGCTGGCCGAGCGGATCGAGCTGTGGCGGCTGAGCAACTTCTCGTTGCAGCGGCTGCTGTCGCCGGAGGACGTCTTCCTGTTCCGCGGTGTGGCGCACGCCAACCCTAAGGACGTCCGGCTGTTCGCGATGGCCGAGGTCCGGGACATGACCCCGGCCCGCGACGAGGCCGGCCGGATCATCGGGTACCCCGGGCTGGAGCGGATCGGGCTGCAGGCCCTGGCCGCGATGCGCAGCGCGCTTGCGGCGGTGCCGCACCGGGACCGTCCACAAGCCAACCGGATCGTGCTGAACGTGCGCCCGCCCTGGGAAATGCCGCGGCACATGTGGGCGACGCTCGCCGACCGGTTCGGCCCGCTGGCCGCCGGCGTCGGCCTGCAGAAAGTTGTGCTGCGAGTGCGGATCCCCGAGAACGGAGAGCTGCGCGAGGCGGTCGTGCACATGGAGGGTCTCGGCGAGCGCGGCGGGACCACCCGGGTACGCCCGCCGGGCGACGCGCCGATCCGGCCGCTGACCGAGTATCGCCAGAAGGTGCTGCGGGCGCAGCGGGTCGCCGCGCCGTACCCATACGAGCTGATCAGGATGCTCACCCCACCGCCGGGCAGCGAGGGCACTGACTTCCCGGCCGGACGCTTCGTCGAGCACGACCTCGACTCCGACGGCAGGTTGGTGCCGGTCGACCGCCCGTACGGGCAGAACAGCGCGAACCTGGTCGTCGGGCTCACGACGAACTACACCGCCAAGGTGCCCGAGGGGATGACCCGAGTCGCCATCCTGGGCGACCCGACCCGCAGCCTCGGCGCGCTCGCCGAGCCGGAGTGCCGGCGGATCATCGCCGCGCTCGACCTCGCCGAGCGGGAACGCCTGCCCCTCGAGTGGTTCGCATTGTCCTCCGGCGCCCGGATCGCCATGGATTCCGGTACCGAGAACATGGACTGGATCGGCGCGGTGCTGCGCCGCATCATCGAGTTCACCCAGGCCGGTGGCGAGGTCAACGTCGTGGTGACCGGCATCAACGTCGGCGCTCAGCCGTACTGGAACGCCGAGGCCACCATGCTGCAGCACACCCGCGGCATCCTCGTCATGACGCCGGCCAGCACCATGGTGCTCACCGGCAAGCAGGCGCTGGACTTCTCCGGCGGTGTGTCCGCGGAGGACAACGCCGGCATCGGCGGCTACGAACGGATCATGGGCCCGAACGGGCAGGGTCAGTACTGGGCGCCGGACCCGCACGGCGCCTGCGACATCCTGCTGCGGCACTACGAGCACGCGTACGTGGTGCCGGGGGAGCGTTTCCCGCGGCGGGCCAGCACGACCGACCCGGTCGACCGGGACGTGCGGGGGGCGCCGCACGCGCCGATCGGCGGCAGCGACTTCACCGTGGTCGGCGACGTGTTCTCGCCGACCCGCAACGCCGAGCGGAAGAAGCCGTTCGACATCCGCTCGGTGATGCGCTCCGTGGTCGACGCCGACGCCACTCCGCTGGAGCGGTGGGGCCGGTGGCGGGCCGCGGAGACCGCCGTGGTCTGGGACGCCCACATCGGCGGAATCCCGGTCTGCCTGTTGGGCCTGGAGTCCCGCTCGCTGGCCCGGCGCGGCTACCTTCCCGCCGACGGGCCGCCGGCGTGGACGTCGGGCACCCTGTTCCCGCAGTCCTCCCGCAAGGTGGCGCGGGCGCTGAACGCGGCCAGCGGGAACCGTCCGGTGGTGGTGCTGGCGAACCTGTCCGGGTTCGACGGATCGCCGGAGTCGATGCGCCGGTGGCAGCTGGAGTACGGCGCCGAGATCGGCCGGGCCGTGACGAACTTCCGCGGGCCGGTCGTCTTCGTCGTGGTCTCCCGCTACCACGGCGGGGCGTTCGTGGTGTTCTCCAAGCGGCTGAACGAGCAGCTGGAGATCGCTGCGGTCGAGGGCTCCTACGCGTCGGTGATCGGCGGTGCCCCGGCGGCCGCCGTCGTGTTCGTCCGGGAAGTCAAGGCTCGCGCCGAGCGGGACCCGCGCATCGTCGGCCTCCGCGAGCGGCTCGCCGCGGCCGGCGACGGGCTCGCCGCCAGCCTCCGTTCCACCCTGCAGGAGACGTACGAGCTGGTGCGCGCGGAGAAGCTGGGCGAGGTCGCCGCCGAGTTCGACCGGATCCACAGCATCCAGCGGGCTCAGGCGGTCGGCTCGGTCGACCGGATCATCCCCGCCGCCCGGCTCCGCCCCTACATTGTGGACGCTCTGGAACGCGGGATGGCCCGGACGGGACGGTGAGGCGGGTCTAGACGGGGTGGTGCAGCCAGCTGTGCACCGGCTCGGCGGCGGCGATGCCGGCCGGGTCCCCGATGGACATCGGCGGTCCGGCTGGGGCGTCGTAAGCGACGGTGATCAGGAACGCGCCCTGACGGCACCACCAGCCGGGGAACTCATCGCCGTCGGTGCCGCGCACGGTGAGCCCCGACCACCCGTCGGCAGACCCGCCCGGGCCGGGTTCGCCGTGCAGCCGCACCTCCACCGAGCGGGTGTCCCGGCCCAGGCCGGTCCGCAGCACCTTCAGCGCGCTCTCCTTCGCCGACCAGACAAGGTTGGCGAGGACCTGGCGGTCGGCCTCCGACCTGGCCCCTAGCACCAGCCGCTGCTCCGCCTCGGTGAGGAAGTCGTGCACGAACCCCAGGCTCCGCGGCTCGACCAGCTCGAGGTCGCAGCCGACCGCGCAGGATCCCCCGCCGACCAGGCACACACCCCAGCCAGCACGGTCGGTCAGCGAGACACCGACCCCGGCGGGCAGACCATCGACCCACACCTCGGGCGCGCCGGTACCGGCGTTGCGCACCTCGATCCGGCCGAACCAGGCGGGATCGACCGGCAGCCCGAGCTGGGCTGCGACCGCATGCTTGGCCGTCCAGCGACGCACCAGATACTCGGTGCGCCGCTTGGTGAAGCGTATGCCGGAAGCCCGCACCGCCTCCGCCGCGGACAACCATGAGCCGTTCCCGGGCAGGTCCGCCTCACCCCGCGCCAGCCACCGCAACCCGCTCAACACCGGTCTCCTCACCAGCGGCCGGGCTCCGCCCCGACACTCACGGTCCGTCTCCGCAGGACTGACCCGACCCTAGGCGCCGCAACCGTGGTGGCGGCAGGGTCGGTCCGCCCTGCGACCGAGGGACCTTCGGCACGTATCACAGTCCAACCGGGACCTTCGACCCTGCGGCCGCGCCGCGGGCTCCGGGATCGACCCGGGGCTGGGCCGAGTGCGCCGACCGCGTGCTGCACGTCGACAACCTGCGTGATCCAGGGAGCGTTGCTCCGCCGAGGACCGTGCCGACGCTCCTGGATCACCGGTGTCCGTAGCGGTTCATCCCGCCGTTGATCGCGACGAACCGACGATCGCGCTCGCCGGCTTCGACAAGCCCCAGCCTCGTCGGCTGCTCGGGGCGATCGATTCCGTCGCGTGGTGGATGCCGGACTCGATGCTGGACATCCTGCCGCGCAGCGTCGGGCGCGATCAGCGTCCCGGCTGCACGCAGGGGCCTTGTGCTCTGGCGCGGCCGGCTCGGCCACCGGACGGTGGGGGTGTGGGCCACGCGCCGAGGGAGGAGGCATCGTGGGTGAGCGGGTGACGGCGGCAACGCTGGCGGCCGGTCCGGACGGTCGGGTTCGCTCCCGGCTGGAGCGGTGCGTGGCGGTGCTGGACCGGATGGTCGCGGAGGGTTCGTTCGCCGAGCACGCGGACAGCGTCGGGATGGAGGTCGAGCTGAACCTGGTCGACCCGCTGGGCCGGCCGCGGCTGGTGAACGAAGCGGTACTGGCTCGGCTGGGCCGGGCGGACTTCCAGTACGAGTTGGGCCAGTTCAACCTGGAGGTCAACCTGCCGCCTCGGCTGCTGCGCGGACCGGTGCTGGCCGGCTACGAAAATGAGCTGGCCGGGATCCTGCACCGGCCGTCCCGGGTGGTGGAGGAGCTGGGCGCGCGGTTGGTCGCCGTGGGCATCCTGGCGACGCTGAGCCCGGAGCAGCTGACCTACCAGCGGCTGTCGGCCAACCCGCGGTATGCGCTGCTGTCGCGGCGGATGCGCGCGGCGCGGCAGCGGCCGTTCGCGGTCCGCATCGACGGCACCGAGCCGGTGTCCTGGTCCGCCGACTCCGTCGCGCCGGAGGCCGCCGCCACCAGCATGCAGCTGCACCTGCGGGTGCCGCCCGAGCGGTTCGCTGCCTTCTACAACGCCGCCCAGCTGGTCGCCGCCGCCCAGGTGGCGGTCGGCGCGAACGCGCCGTACCTGCTCGGCCGGCAGGTATGGGCGGAGACCCGGATCGCGCTGTGCGAGCAGATGCTGGACACCCGCGGACCGGAGGAGGTAGCGGCCGGCCAGCCCCGCCGGGTGCGGCTGGGCGACCACTGGGTGGGCGGCCCGGTCGAGCTGTTCGACCAGATCGTCCAGTCCTTCCCGCCGCTGCTGCCGGCGTTCGACGAGGAGGATCCCGACCAGGCGCTCGCAGCCGGGCGGGTGCCCGGCCTGCACGAGCTGCGGCTGCACAACGGCACGGTGTGGCGGTGGAACCGGCCGGTGTACGACGTGCGGGCCGGCCGTCCGCAGCTGCGCATCGAGAACCGGGTGCTGCCCAGCGGGCCGACCGCCGTCGACATGGCCGCCAACGCCGCGTTCTACTTCGGACTTGTCCGCGCCCTTGCCGACACCGTCCCGCCGCCCTGGACGGCCGTGCCGTTCCGGGTGGCCGAGCAGGACCTGCACCGGGCCGCCCGGCACGGGGTGGCCGCGCGGCTGCGCTGGCGCGGCCACACCGTGCGCGCCGACCGGCTCGTGCTGGACGAGCTACTCCCGGCCGCGGCGTCCGGTCTGGACGCCTGGGGCGTCGCGTCCGCCGACCGGGACCGCTACCTCGGCGTCATCGCCTCCCGCACCCGCTCGGGCCAGACCGGCGCCGCCTGGCAGACCGGCGCCGTCGAGCGGCTCGAGCAGCGGCACCGGCTGGAGCGCACGGCGGCGCTGCGGGAGATGACCCGCCGGTACGTCGAACACGCCCGGACCGGCGCGCCGGTGCATTCCTGGCCGATGCCGTAGCGACGCCGGCCCGGGAGTGAGACGGGCCGGCGAGAGAGGTCGGGAGAGTCGATCAACCTCGGCCGCCGGACGGTTGTGCGGTCCGGCGGGGGCGGCCGATCCGCCGCCCGCTTCAGCTGGCCCTTCGACGGCGCGCCCTTCGTCGGCGCGCCACCGCCCGCCTCCAACGTCCCGACGTGGTCCGGCGTGCTCGACGCTCACCCGGCCGGCGCCGACGCGGCCAAGGCCGCCGCCGGGGTCTCGTCGACGCGTCTGCCCACCCCCGCCCGCTGACCCGGACGCCGGGGCTCCCCGAGTCGGTCCTCCTGGCCGGGCTCAGAACCGGAACACGAGCCGGGCCGGGACGCGGCCGTTGAGGACTTCGGTGAAGGCGTCGTTGACCTGGTCGAGCCGGCGGGTTTCGGCGGCGACGTGGGTGCGGCCGGCGGCGTGCAGCGCGAAGACGTCGGCGAGGTCCTGGCGGGTGCCCACGATCGACCCGATGACGCTGATCCCTTTCAGCACGGTGTCGAAGATCGGCACGGTGAGGATGCCGTCCTTGGGTAGCGAGACCAGAACGAGCCGGCCGCCGCGGCGCAGCGAGTCGAACGCGGCCCGGATGGCCTCGGGTTGAACGGTCAGGGCGATGGCGACGTCGGCGCCGCCGAGCCGCTGCACCGCCTCGGCCGGGTCTTCCTGCGCGGCGTTCACGGTGTGGCTGGCACCCAGCTGCTTGGCCAGGTCGAGCTTGTCGGGCTGGACGTCGATGCCGACCACGGTCGCCCCGGCGATGGCGGCGTACTGGACCGCGAGGTGTCCCAGCCCACCCACGCCGACGACGCTGACCAGGTCGGCCGGGCGGGCGCCGGAGACCTTCACCGCCTTGTACGTGGTGACGCCGGCGCAGGTCAGCGGGGCGGCGTCGGCTGGGTCGATGCCGTCCGGGACGGGGACCGCGTACCGGGCGTCTGCGACGGCGTACTCGGCGTACCCCCCGTCGATCGAGTAGCCGGTGTTCTGCTGCTGCGGGCAGAGGGTCTCCCAGCCGGACACGCAGTACCGGCAGCGTCCGCAGGCGGTGCCCAGCCAGGGCAGCGCGACCCGGTCCCCTTCGGACGGTCCGGTGGCGCCGGGGCCGAGCCGCTCGACCCGGCCAACCCCTTCGTGTCCGGGCACGAACGGGGGCGTCGGGGTAACCGGCCAGTCGCCGCGGGCGGCGTGAATGTCGGTGTGGCACAGACCGCTGGCCTCGATCCGGACCAGCACCTGCCCCGGCCCCGGCTCGGGCACCGGCAGCTCCCGGATCTCCAGCGGCGCGCCTAGGGCGGGGACCACGGCAGCACGCATGTTGCACTCCTCTCTGGTGAGCGACCGGACGCTCCGGCCTCCTGGCTACCGTCACCGATCGGGACGACGGCACAGCAGGGCGGAAGGTCCCTGGTCGGCGGGACCGATGGCCCGCCAGACCCAGTGACGCGGCCGGCGGGCTACCGCCCGGGCGGCGTCCTGGCGTCTCCCCGCACCGATGCCTCGGTAGCTGATCCCGGCGCAGGTGCCGACCGGCGGCGACGGTCACCTCGCGCCGCGTCCCCGGTCCCAGAGGACCGATGGCCTTTCTTGGCGCTACTTTCGGACCTGGTCCAGGCGCCCGGTCTGCATCAGGCTCGACAGCGGAGCGAACGCGTCGGCGAGGGGAACCGGCCGTGTCCGGAGAGGGCGGAGTCCGCCACGGAGCACGCAGCGGCGCCGTGTCGCTGCGGGCTTCCCTGCGGCACAAGCGGCGACTGTCCTGGCTGCAGGCGCTGATGCTGCTGGGGCTCATGTCGACCGGCTTCGTCGTGCTCGGAGCGCTGCTGGTGACGCGGACCGACCCGGAGCGGTACCCAAGCGTCGGCACCGGGTTGTGGTGGGCCGTCACGACCGTGACCACGGTCGGCTACGGAGACGTGGTGCCGGCCACCGTCGCCGGGCGGCTGGTCGCGGCGGGACTGATGTTCGTCGGGATCGCGTCCTTCGCATTGCTGACAGCCGTTGCGGCCTCGGCGATCGTGGTCAGCGATGTGGGCGAGGAGGAGCGGGAGATCAGGCGGGAAGAGGGCCTGATCCTCGAGCAGCTGCGCCAGCTGAACGAGCGCCTGACGAGCCTGGAGAGCCGTACTCGCCTCCGCGAGAAACGTCGCGAACGGACACCCGGCGGACGCTGGTGACGCGGTCGGAGCTCGGGCCAGACGGTTGGTTGGTCCGCGGGGCGAAAGACCCGCCTATGTAGGGTCTGCCGCCTCTGACCGAGACGTGCAGCGACGCGTGTGCTGGAGGGGTCGGAGCACGGCTCGAAGTTGTGGCAGGAGCGGGAATGAACGACGAGGAGTCCCCGCAGGTGATCGTCGGGGTGACTGGGTCGCTGCCAGCCGGCATGCATTGCGGCACGCGGGCCAGCACGAGAGGGCCAGGCAGGGGCGTGAAGGGCGGAGCGTGAGGACGATGGCCGGCAGCGCTGTGACGATGGGGGAGGTGTACGACTGCGTGCGGGCGGCGACGGTGGCTCCGTCCATTCACAACACCCAGCCGTGGCGGTTCGCCGCCGGTCCGGGGCACATCGAAGTGCGGGCTGATCTGTCTCGGCGGCTTCGCGTCATCGACCCGAGCGGGCGGTCGCTGCACATCAGTTGCGGTGCCGCGCTGTTCAACCTCCGCACCGCGGTGAGGTACCACGGCTGGCATTGCCGGGTGCAGTTGCTGCCGGATCGGTCCGCTCCGGAACGGCTGGCCAGTGTCGAGCTGCATGGGAGGCGACGAGTCGATGACGTCGACCGCGCGCTGTACGCCGCCATCCCGCGCCGGCACACGAACCGTGCACCGTTCACCGACCGACCCGTCCCCGACGACGCGATCCGGCAGCTGGAGGAAGCGGCGCGGGTCGAAGGAGGCCGGTTGCGGGTGCTCGACCCGGACGCGGCCGCCGCCTTTCTGGCGCTTGTGCGAACCGCCGACGTGCGGCAGCGAAACGATCCGGCCTACCGCGCCGAGCTGCTTCGAGTCGGAGCCCACGGTGGCTGTCCTGTCCACCGACGGCGACGGACCGGTCGACTGGTTGCGGGCCGGGGTGGCTCTGCAGCGCGTCCTGCTGCAGGTGACCATGCGCGGGCTCAGCGCGTCCCTGATGACCCAACCACTGGAGCTGCCGCCGCTGCGCGCGCTGGTGGCCCAGTCCAGGTTGGACGCGCCGCAGGTCATTCTGCGGGTCGGCTATGGCGGCCCGGCCATGCCAAGCCCGCGCCGCCTTGTCGCCGATGTCCTTGACTAGGACGCGTCGACATCGCCACCACCGACCGCGGTGCCGCCGCGCGCACTCTGCTCACCGTGCTCGGTTGACCGTGGTCAGCGCGCTGATGGCGGTGTCCTCGGACTGGGTGCGGGCAGACGCGTTCTCGTAGGACCTTTTGGTCACCCCTGTCGCTCGGCCGGCGACGTCGCCGCGGTCCGGCGGGCCGGCCGGCCACCGCGCGTCGTGGACGACGCCATGAAGTCCCGCAGCACGGCGGCGAACCGCCGGGGGTCCGCGAGCTGCGGGAAGTGGCCCGCCTGCGGGAACACCTCGAGCCGGCTGCCCGGGATCTCCCGCTGCGCGGCGCGCGCGTGCGAGACCGGGATGATCCGGTCGCGCGCACCCCAGACCAGCAACGTCGGAAGGTCTCGCATCAGGTAGAGCCGGTCCTGCGCGGTCACCGTCTGTCCTCCCGCATCGACGACCGAGCGGACCGTCGCCAGGAACGCCCTTCTGGTCTCGGCGTCGCCCAGGGTGAGGTAGCCGCGCCACGCCTCGGCCAGCTCGGGGTCGGGCTGCAACCCGAGCCGGTCCAGCTGCCGGCCGAACGCCGTCGCGTGCCGTTGTATCCAGCTCGACGCGATCAGCGGTAGCACCAGGCCGGCCCCAGGCAGCGCGGCAGAGCGGATCATCACGCTCAACTCGCGGCCGAGTCCGCCGCTGCTGACCAGCACCAGGGCGTGGACCCGATCTGGGAACAGGTAGCCGAACTGCATGGCGACGCCCCCGCCGAACGAGTGCCCGACCAGCGTCGCGCGGCCGACTCCGAGCTCGTCCAGGAGGTCACGAAGCGTGCCGGCGTATGCCCCGAGCGAGTAGTCGCCGGTCGGCTTGGCCGACTCGCCGTGCCCGAACAGGTCCGGTGCGATCACCCTGTGGTCCCGCGCCAGGTCCGCCACCAGCCCGTTCCAGGTCCGGCGGCTGCCGAGGACACCGTGCACCAGCACCAGGACCGG
>WNGD01006176.1_pt1 | contig 16055 bp, 15 predicted proteins | sample 5400671 | NCBI WGS metagenome assembly WNGD01 (sample SAMN13153369, study PRJNA577476) | soil metagenome | isolation source: 40 cm soil or saprolite under grassland replicate 2 | place: USA:California | collected 2016-06-15 | reverse complement strand
CGCTCGGGCTGACGCCCGTCGTCTTCGTCATCGCCGGCCTCTTCTTCGCGGCGACCGCCGCGACGTACGCGGAAGGGACGGTGCTCTCCCCGGAGGCCGGCGGCTCCTCGAGCTTCGCGCGGCACGCCTTCAACGAGGTCGTCTCGTTCGGAGCGGCCTGGGCGCAGATGCTCAACTACATCATCACGATCGCCATCTCGGCGTTCTTCGTGCCGCACTACCTCTCGATCTTCTGGGAGCCGTTGCGGCAGAACCCATGGGACATCATCGGCGGCGCGGTCGTCATCGTCTTTCTCGTCGGGCTGAACATCGTCGGGATCCAGGAGTCGGCACGGATCAACGTCGGGCTCGCCGGGATCGACTTCGCCACGCAGGTCCTGCTCGTGCTGCTCGGCTTCGCGCTCGTCTTCAGCCCGCACATCCTCGTGACGAACGTCCACTTCGGCACGGCGCCGACCTGGAGCAACTTCCTGCTCGCGATCCCGATCGCGATGATCGCCTACACGGGGATCGAGACCGTCTCGAACCTCTCGGAGGAGGCACGCGACCCGGTGCGGAGCATCCCGCGCTCGATCGTCATGGTCGCGATCGCGGTCTTCGCCATCTACTTCACGTTGCCGTTGATCGCGCTCTCCGCCATGCCGGTGCATCTGGTCAACGGCCACTACCAGACGGTGCTCGGCCTGCCGCCACCCCACGGCTTCGCGAACGACCCTGTGCTCGGGCTCGTCGAGAACCTCGGCATCGGCGGGATGTTTCTCTCGGTGGCCAAGGTCTACGTCGGCCTGCTCGCAGCGACGATCCTCTTCATCGCCACGAACGCCGGCGTGATCGGTGCCTCGCGGATCACGTACGCGATGGCCGGCTACCGGCAGTTGCCGTCCGTGTTCCGACGGCTGCACCCCAAGTTCAAGACCCCGTGGGTCTCGCTCGTCGTCTTCGCCGGCTTCGTGTCGATTCTCGTCCTGCTGCCCGGCAAGACCACCTTCCTGGGCACGATGTACTCGTTCGGCGCGATGCTCTCCTTCACGATCGCGCACGCCTCGGTGATCCAGCTGCGGCGGTTGAGAGCGGGGGAGGACATCCCGTGGCGGGCGCGGCCGAACTTCCGCTGGCGGGGCGTCGACTGGCCGCTGTTCGCTGTGGTCGGCCTCCTCGGGACGGGCCTCTCGTGGCTCGACGTCGTGATCCAGTACCCGAGCACGCGCTACGCGGGACTCGGCTGGCTCGCAGGCGGCTTCGTCGTCTACGTGGTGTACCGGCGCCGCCTGAGGATCCCGCTCGCGGAGACCGTGCGCGCGCCGGTCGAGTACGGCCTCGCCGCGGCCCTGGAGTTCCGCAGCATCCTCGTTCCGATCGCGTCCGGCTACGCCTCCGACGAGGCCATGGACGTCGCCTGCCGGCTCGCAGCCGAGCGGCGCGCCTCGATCGTCGCGCTCACCGCGATCGAGGTTCCGCTCGACCTGCCGCTCGACGCGGAGCTGCCGGACGACGTGCGGGAGGCGAACGAGCAGCTCGACGAGGCGCGCGCGATCGGCGACTCGTACGGCGTGACGGTGATCGGCCGCATCGCCCGCACCCGGAACATCGGCCGTGCCATCGTCGACGAGGCGATCCGCCGCAACTCCGAGATCATCGTCATGGCCGGCCCGCGGCGGGTACGGCTGCAGCGCGGGCGGCGCCAGATCTTCGGCGATGCCGTCGACTTCGTCCTCCGTCATGCGCCGTGCCGCGTCATGGTCGCCACCCCGCGCGAGCGAGCGGCGTGAGCTTCCACCAGCGCTCGGTGCTCGTGTTCGGGCTCCTCGCGGTCGTGCTCGGGGTCGCGCTCCTGGTCGAGACAGCCGCGGCGGGGGGCGGTTCGACGGGCTATCTCCTCGGCGTCCTCTTCCTCGCGCTCGGCTGCGGACGGCTGTACCTCCTGCGGCGGCGATAGGCTCACCGGCCGATGGCCCGCAAGCTGCCGCGGCTGCAACGCGTGCTGGACGCGCCGGCGCTCGCCTCCGTCGCGTACGGCGAGGTGGCGTCCTCTCTCTACTTCGCGCTCGGCATCGTCGCGCTGCATGCGCTCGGGCTCACGCCTCTCGTCCTCGCGATCGTCGGCGTGCTCTTCCTCGTCGTGACGATGTCGTACGCCGAAGGGACGACGTCGATCGGAGAGTCGGGCGGCGCCGCGACCTTCGTCCGCGTCGCGTTCAACGACCTGGCCGGGTTCATGACCGGTTGGGCGCTCTTCCTCGACTACCTGATCGTGATCGCGCTCTCGGCGCTCTTCTTCCCCCACTACCTCGGCCTCGCGATCGGCGTGCACTCGATCGCGCAGCGTCCGGGCGACGTGATCGTCGGTTGTGTCGTGATCGTGGCGATCGCGCTCGTGCGCCTGTTCCGCCGGACCCGTCTCTACTCGTTCAGCCTCGTGGTTCCCGTCCTCGATCTCGTCACGCAACTGCTCCTTGTGCTGCTCGGCTTCGCCTTCCTCTTCTCGCCGAGCGCGCTCACGCGCGGGCTCCACGTCGGGACGCAGCCCTCGTGGCACCAGATCGCGTTCGCGTTGCCGCTCGCCTTCCTCGCGTACACCGGCCTCGAGACGGTCGCGAACCTCGCCGAGGAGATTCGCCGGCCGGGACGCGACCTGCCGAGGAGCCTCTTCCTCGGCATCGGAGCCGTCGTCCTCGTGACGGTGCTGATCGCGCTGGTCGGGCTGTCGGCCTTTCCGGCGCCGCACGGGACGACGGAGCTCGGCACGACGTGGCTGCGCGCGCCGCTGATGGGGATCGTGTACGCGCTCGGGCCGCACGTCGCGTTCTGGGTCGAACGGGCGCTGCGGGTCTACGTCGGGCTGACCGGAGCCCTCATCCTCCTCGTCGCCGCAGCGACGTCGAACTCCGGCTTCGGCCGTCTTGCGTACTCGCTCGCCGAGCACGGGCAGCTGCCGCGCCGCTTCGGCCGGCTCAGCCGCCGCAGCCTCCACTCGCCGGAGACGGTGATCGGCGCCGCCCTGATCTCGATGGTGCTGCTCGTCACGACGGAGTTCACGACCAACCCCGTGGGCTTCCTCGCGAGCCTCTTCAGCTTCGGTGTTCTCGTCGCGTTCACCGCCGCGCAACTCGCGGTCCTGAAGCTCCGCTTCAGCAAGCCGGACCTCGACCGTCCCTTCCGGGTCCCGCTCTCGATCCGGATCCGGGGCGCGGCCGTTCCCGTGCCGACGGTCGTCGGTGCGCTGGCGACCATGGCGATCTTCGTCGCGGCGATGGCGACCCACATCGGCGCGCGCTACGGCGGCCCGATCTGGCTCGCCTGCGGACTGGTCGTCTACCTCCTCGTGCGCCGCGGCCGCGGCACGGGTCTGCTCGAGCACGTCGAGCCCGTCGAGGAAGCCGAGCTGCCACAGGCCGAGTTCTCCAAGATCCTCGTGCCGATGAAGCTCGGCGAGATCGGGGAGGAGATGGTCGCGACGGCGGTCAAGCTCGCCCAGGAACGGGGCGCCGCGGTCGTGGCGCTGCACGTAATCCGCGTGCCGCTCGACCGGCCGCTCGACGCGGAGCTGTACGACCAGGAGGAGCGGGCGGCCGCGTCGCTCGCCGAGGCTGCGGCGCTCGGTGCAGATCTCGGCGTCGAGGTCGAGGGGCACTCAATCCGCGCGCGGTCGATCGGCGAGGCCATCGTCGAGGCGGCCGAGGAGACGGGCGCCGACCTGATCGTGCTCGGCTCCGCGCCGAAATGGCGCCGGCAGTCGCGCTTCTTCTCACCGACCGTCGACTACGTCCTCCGCAAGGCACCGGCCGAGGTGCTCGTCGTCGCCTTCCCGCAAGGCGTGCTCGAAGAGGTGTAGGAGGGGTTGGCGGCACGGTGCTCGTCGCAGGGGTGCGATGGGCGTCGCGAGGCAAGGACGCAGGGAGCGTCGATAGTGCTTGCTATCGGCGCGACCGAGGACGCCGCATCGCGGCGTTCAGCGCGGCCCTGCGGCACAGCCACTGTTTCGCCAACCCCTCCTATCGAGCTACGGTTCGTCCGTCATGGGAGAGGCAATGTTGAATGCGCTTGTGATCGGCTGCGGCCGTGTCGGCTCGGCGATTGCGCTCCAGCTCCACCAGGAGGGCTGGGACGTGACCGTGGTGGACGAGAACGAAGACGCGCTCTCGCGGCTCGGGGAGAGCTGGCCCGGCACGTTCATCGTCGGCCACGGCATGGACGCACACCTCCTGCGCAAGGCAGGCATCGAGGAGGCCGACGCCGTCGTCGTCGCCACCGACGGCGACAACACGAACATCATCATCGGCCAGGTCGCGCAGAAGCGGTTCGACGTTCGCTGCGTCGTCGTGCGCGTGCTCGACCCGGCCCGCGCGAAGTTCTACAAGGAGCGGGGCCTCGACACGGTCTGTCCGACGAGCGTCGCGATCGACGCGCTGATGGACGCGGCCCGGACGTGCGCGATCCCGACGGCGCAGCCGAGCGGAGAAGCGGCGACGCCGGAGCCGGTCTGATGTACGTCATCGTCGCCGGCGGCGGCAAGATCGGAGCGAACGTCATGCGCTCGCTCCTCAGACTCGGGAGGACAACATGATCGGCGGCCAGATCGCACGCGAGAAATACGGCGTGCCGAAGGTGATCGCGCGCGTGAACGACCCGCGCAACCAGCCGCATTTCGACCTGCTGGGCATCTCGCCCACCATCTGCGCGACCTCGAGCGTGATGGCGCTCGTCGAGCACGAGGTTCCGGAGCACGACCTGATCCACCTGCTCGAGCTGCGCGGCGAGAACCTCGAGATCGTCGAGGTGCAGATCGACGGCGACTCGCCGTCGGCGGGGCGGAGCGTCGAGGCGCTCTCGCTGCCCGAAGGCTCGCGCCTCATCTCCGTCATGCGCGGGGGGAGGGCCGAGATCGCCGTCGGCGCCACGGTGCTCGAGGCGGGAGACCAGGTGCTCGCCATCCTCGAGTCGGGGAAGGAGGACGAGCTACGGCGCGTCTTGCTTCGTCGCTAGCTCTGGTCATCGTCGCGGGCATCGTCGCCGGGTGCGGGAGCAGCGGCGGGTCGGTCGGCGGCGTGGCCGGCGCGCACAAGACGGTTGCGGCCGGTCACGACTGGACGCGCTTCGGCTTTGACGCGCGCCGCAGCAACGACGACTCGCAGGCGACCGGAATCACGGCTGCGAACGTCGGGTCGCTGGTCCGCCAGCAGGTGCAGCTGCCGGGCACGGTCGACTCCTCCGCGATCTATCTGCACGGCGTGAAGATCGGCGGCGCGACCCACGACGCGTTCTTCGTCACGACCACCTACGGGATCACGCTGGCGATCGACGCGGCGAGCGGAAAAATCCTCTGGCGCTGGACGCCGCCCAGGTACTCCCATTGGGCCGGCTCGGCGCAGATCACGACGGCGACACCGGTCGCCGACCCCAGCCGCAAGTGGATCTACGCCGCGTCGCCGGACGGGCTGATCCAGAAGCTCACGGTCAAGGCCGGTCACGCAGTCTGGCGGCGCAGGATCACGAAGCTGCCGGGCTACGAGAAGGTCGCCGCCTCGCTCAACTTCGACAGCGGGCACGTGATCGCCACGACCGGCGGCTACATCGGCGACGCGCCGCCGTACCAGGGCCACGTCGTCGTCATCGCCGCGAGGAACGGCCGGCTGCTGCACGTCTGGAACTCGCTCTGCTCGAATCTTCACCGGCTCATCTACCCGCCGTTCTGCAAGTCGACCGACTCGGCGATCTGGGGCCGCGCAGGGGCGGTCGTCGTCCCGCGCAGTGGCAAGCTCCTCGTGGCGACCGGCAACGGGACCTGGAACGGTCACACCGACTGGGGTGACGCAGTGCTCGTCCTCTCGTCGAAGGCGAGGCTGGTCGGCAACTACACGCCCACGAACACCGCGGAGCTGGACGTCCAGGACGTGGATCTCGGCTCGACGTCTCCCGTCTATCTCACCCCGGGCCTCATCGCGCAGGGCGGCAAGGACGGGAAGATCCGACTCCTTTCACTCCGGCGGTTGCGGGGCACCCGGCCGCACAAGGGGCATGAACTGCAGGTCGTCTCGACGCCGTCCGGCACCGATCTCTTCACGGCGCCGGCGGTCTGGCGGAGCGGCAAGCGGGTCTGGCTCATCGCCGCCGACGGCGGCGGGACCCAGGCGTGGTCGCTGCAGGGCGGACGACTCCACTCGGTCTGGCGGAACGGCACCGGCGGCACGAGCCCGGTCATCGCCGGCGGGCTGCTCTGGGTCTACGGCCCAGGCGGCGGGTTGCGCGTCTACCAGCCGGCGACCGGGACGCTCGTCACGACGCTGAGCGCGGGCGGTGGCCACTGGAACAGCCCGATTGTCACCGACGGGCGCGTCGCGCTGCCGGAGGGCAACGCGAACGACCACGCCACTAGCGGCATGCTCGACATCTGGCGCGTGAAGACCGGCTAGGCCGAGCGCCGGCGACGCACCTGCGGCGCCTGCTGGCCGAGGGGCGGCGTAGTCGGGCCAAGTCCTGGTGCCAGGCACCGAGCCATGTCCGTTACCTGCATCTGTCCGCTGCGGACATCTTGCGCCGCCGGTCGTCCGGGACGAAGCTGGATGCGTGCCACGAGCTCCGCGTGATCGAGGCCCCGGCATCCAGCACGTCGGCATTAGCGCGGCCGGAGCCGGCGTCTACTTCCAAGACGATCTAGATCGAGAGACCTGGCTCCGGCTGTTCGTCTCGACGCTCGACCGCTTTGCCTGGCGATGTGTCGCGGTGTGCATGCTCTCGACGCACTGGCACGCGATCATCGATCTGCCAGATGACTCGCTCCCGGCGGGGATGCACCGGCTCGTAGGCGGCTACTCGAGACGCTTCAACGAGCGGCATGAGCGCGCCGGCTACCTCGTGCGTGACCGGTATTGGTCGAGGCGCAAGGAGACGGCAGACACAGTGCTCCAGGCGTTTCGCTACGTAGCGCGGAATCCGCTCGGGGCGGGTCTAGTTCAGTGTCCCGAGGACTGGCCCTGGAGTAGCTACGGCAAGACGATCGGCGTCTCCAGCTCCTTCGACTTCGTGGACGCGACCGACGTGCTTGCGGAGTTCGGCAGCACGCGGATCGCGCAGATCGGCGGCCTCCGCCGCTTCGTCGAGTCCTGACCGGGCGAGTCCGCTTCCTCATATGTCCTCAAGCGACGGGTCTCGGTGCCTGGCACCGGGACATGGCGCGTCAAGACACGTCATGACGACTGGTGGGTGGTGGCTAGGCGGAGCGCCGGCGACGCACCTGCGGCGCCTGCTGGCCGAGGGCGGCGTAGGCGAGCGCCTGCAGCGACTCGTTCAATGTCGCGAGCTCGCGGGCCAGGCGAAGGAAGTTCTCGTCGTTGTCGAGACGCTTGTTCGTCTTCGCGAGCTCGTCGCCGATGCGGTCGAGCTTCTCGAGGATCAGGTCGAAGCGCCGGTCGGAGAGGTCGTGCTCCATGTGCTCATCGTAATCCGGCGAGCTCCTCGCGCAAGCGTATGACGACAACCTCGCCGCCGAGCGCAGCCTGCACTTCGGTCAGCGTCCCGACGATCTCCACCTGCCGCGCGGCGCCCGCGTGCGCGAGCGCGATCTCGGCGAGCTCCCGCGGCGCGTCGCTGAAGACGCCGATCCGTGCCCCGGCCGCGGCGAGCCGCCGTAGCGCGGCGTTCGTGTCGGGACGTGGACGGATCGAGAGCGGCGCGCGGTCGGCGGCGAACCGCGCCAGCAACGGGCGCCAGTCCCCCAGCGCCCCGTCGAGCACCGCCGCCGCCTGCTCGCGATCCGCGGGCACGTCGAGCTCCACGCGCGTACGCCGGGCGGCGTCCTCGAGCCACGCGTCCCACAGCGGCCGCGTGTCGGCGAGGACGCCGTCGAGGTCGAGCGCGAGCGCGAGGCCGGTCACGGGAGGCGATGCTAGATTCCCGTCACATACCGGCGAGCGGTGAGGGAACTCCGGTGCAAGTCCGGGACGGTCCCGCCGCTGTAAGGGGAGACGCTCTTCCGCCACGACGCCACTGGGTCGCAGACCCGGGAAGGCGGCGGGGGAGGGAGCCCCGAGTCAGAAGACCTGCTGCCCGCCGCCAACCCGAACCCCTCGCGGAAGGAGGATTCGTGCACCGTCTTGCCATCGCTGTCGTCGCGGCCCTTGTCGCGGCGCTCGTCGTCGTCTCGCCGCTCTCGGCGGCCGGCCAGCAGCAGAAGCACGCCAAGCACCGTCACCCGCACCGGATCGTCTCGCTCTCACCCACGGTGACCGAGGACCTGTTCGCAATCGGCGCCGGCAAGCGGGTCGTCGCGGTCGACAACCAGTCGAACTATCCGAAGCGCGCGCCGCGGACGAGCCTCTCCGGCTACGACCCGAACGTCGAGGCGGTCGCGAACTACCACCCCGACCTCGTCCTCATCTCGTACGACCCCGGCAACTTCGCCTCGCAGCTCCGCCAGCTCGGGATCAAGGTCGTGTTCGAGGCGGCTGCGACCAACCTGAAGCAGGCGTACCGGGAGATCCTCGGCCTCGGCCGCCTCACGGGCCACAACCGCGGCGCGAATGCCGTCGTCGGTTCGATGGGGAGGCACCTGGCGGCGATCGTGGCGAGCGTGCCGACGACGCGCCGCCACCTGCGCGTCTACCACGAGCTCGACCCGACGTACTACTCGGCCACGTCGCAGACCTTCATCGGCAGCGTCTACAAGCTCTTCGGCTTCCGGGACATCGCGGACGCGGCAGGCGGGACGGGCGGCGGCTACCCGCAGCTCTCCGGCGAGTACATCGTCGCCAAGGATCCGCAGATCATCGTCCTCGCCGACACGAAGTGCTGCCAGCAGTCGTACGGGAGCGTCTCCACGCGGCCCGGCTGGGGCACGATCGCCGCGGTCGAGCACCATCGCGTGGTCACCGCCGACGACGACGTCGCCTCGCGCTGGGGGCCGCGGATCGTGCAATTCGCGCGGACGGTGGCACGGATCGCGAAGCAAGGCTAGGTGCGCCACTAGTGGCCACGGCCGGCAGAGTGGAGGCGGCACCGGTATCGACACCCCGCGTCGCGGCGCGGGGCGTCGGCCTCCGCGCCGGCCTCGTCACCGTCGCGTTCCTCATCGCGGCGGTCGCCGTCGGCCTCGCCGTCGGACCGGTGCACGTCGGCGTCGGCTCGATCCTCCGCTCGGCCCTCTCGTACGTCCCGTTCCTCCACGTCCAGCAGCCGCTCGGCGCGGTCGACCACGCCGTGATCTGGCAGCTGCGCGCGCCGCGGGTCGCGCTCGCTGCGCTGGTGGGCGGGATGCTCGCGGTCGCGGGCGCCTCGTATCAGGGCGTGTTCCGGAACCCGCTGTGCGATCCGTACCTCCTCGGCGTTGCCGGCGGTGCAGGTCTCGGCGCGACGCTCGCGATCGTCTACGCGTCTGCCGCGACGACGGGAAGCACCTGGACGGTGCCGCTCGCCGCGTTCGCCGGCGCGATCGCAGCGGTCGTCGTCACGTACGCCCTCGGACGCTCGGTCGGCGCCACCCACATGACGGGCGCGCTCGTGCTCGCCGGCGTGACCATGGCGACCTTCACGGCCGCGGTGCAGACATTCGTCCAGCAACAGCACACGCAGCAGCTGCAGAACATCTACTCGTGGCTGCTCGGCGGCTTCTCGACCGCGACCTGGCACGACGTCGCGATCTGTGCGCCGTACATCGCGGTGAGCTCGCTCGTGCTCGTCCTGCACCGTCGCGTGCTCGACGTCCTCAGCCTCGGCGACGACGAGGCGGCGAGCCTCGGGATCGACGTCGGGCGCGCGCGGCTGGCGATCGTCGTCGCGGCTACGCTGGGGACGGCCGCCGCCGTCTCGGTGAGCGGTCTGATCGCCTTCGTCGGGATCATCGTCCCGCACACGATCCGGCTGCTCGTCTCGACGAGCTACCGCGCGGTCGTCCCGCTCTCGCTGCTCGCAGGCGCCGGCTTCCTCGTCCTAACCGACATCGTCGCGCGCACGGTCCTCTCGCCGGCCGAGCTGCCGATCGGCGTCGTCACCGCCTTCCTCGGCGCGCCGTTCTTCGCCATCGTCCTGCGCACCTCGAGGGCCGTACGCTGATCGAGACGCGCGAGCTCTGGGTGCGGTTCGGGCCGGTCGCGGCCGTGCGTGGGCTCTCTTTGCGCGCGGAGGCGGGAGGCTGGACGGCGTTGATCGGGCCGAACGGCGCCGGGAAGACGTCGGCCCTGCGCGCGCTCGCCGGGCTGGCGGCGTACCAGGGCGAGGTCTACATCGACGGACGGGACGCGCGCCGGCTCGGCCGTCGTGCCGTCGCGCGACTGGTCGCGTTCGTCCCGCAGAAGCCCGAGACGCCGCCGGCGCTGACGGTCGCGGAGTACGTCCTCCTCGGCCGTACGCCGCACATCGCGTATCTCGGCGGCGAGGGGCGTCGCGACCGCGAGGCGGCGGCACAGGCGTTGCGCCGCCTCGAGCTCGAGGCCTTCGCCGAACGGCCGCTCGGCTCGCTCAGCGGCGGCGAGCTGCAGCGCGCTGCCCTCGCGCGCGCGCTCGCGCAGGAGGCGCCGGTGCTGCTGCTCGACGAGCCGACGACGGCGCTCGACCTCGGCCGCCAGCAGCTCGTGCTCGAGCTCGTCGACGCGCTGCGCCGCGACGGGCTGACCGTGGTGACGACGATGCACGACCTCACACTCGCCGGCCAGTACGCCGAGCGGCTCGTCCTGCTGAACGAGGGCTCGGTCGTCGCCGAGGGAACAGCCGCGGAGGTGCTTTCGGCGCCGAACGTCGCCGCGCACTACGGCGCGAACGTCCGCGTCATCGAGGACGAGGGCCGCGTGTTCGTCCTCCCGGTCCGGCGCTAGGCTGCGCTGCGGCGCCCGACCCGGCCGCGTGGCCCGGTTCTGCAGGCCCGAAGGCCTGCAGGACTCGAGAGATAGCCGAGCTACGACGCAGGCAGGTCGCGCACGAAGACGTCCGCGACGCTGTTCGTGTCGCCGGCGACGAGATTCGCCGCCCACGACGCGAACAGGAGGTGGCGCGCATCGCGCGTGAAGGCGGCACCGAGGCCGATCCAGCTGGCGTCGTCGCCCTGACCATGCATGCCAAGGCTGACGAGCTGCGTCCGGTGCGTGCGGAGGTCGCGGATGAAGACGTCCGTGATGTCGTTGTTGTCGTTTGCGACGAGATTCGTCGCGAGCGAGCTGAAGGCGACGTAGCGCCCGTCGACGCTGAAGCTCGCGCTGCCGAGGCTCTCGGCGTTCGCCTGACGACCGGCGCTGCTGACGCTCACCCGCTGCGTCTTCCCGGTCACGAGGTCGTGCACGAAGATATCGAACGCGTTGTTCGTGTCGCCAGGGACGAGGTTGCGCATGTCCGAGTGGAAGGCGACGAAGCGGCCGTCGCTGCTGATCGTCGGCGCGTTGCTTCCGTTCGAGTAGCGCTTGCCGACGCCCTGCTTGCCGGCGCTGGTGACACTGATCCGGGTCGTCTGTCCGGTGCGGACGTCGCGCACGAACACGTCCGGCAGCTTGTTCGTATCGCCGCGGACCAGGTTCGAGGCGTTCGACGTGAACGCGACGTACCGGCCGTCTGCGCTGACCGATCCGCCGTCGCTCCAGCTGTTCGCACTCGCGGTCAGGCGTAGGAGGCGGCCGCGCCGCAGGTCGTAGCGGAAGACGTTGCCGCCGGCGTCGAGGACGGCGTAGCGGCCGTTCGCGCTGAGCGCTCCGGCGGTGATGCCGACGCCCGCCGGCCGAATGCGCCGCGTCTTTCCCGTCACCCGGTCGTGGATGAAGGCGTCGCTCTTGCGGTTGGCGTCGCCGGGAGCGAGGTTGGAGGCGTCGGATCGGAACAGGACGAACCGGCCGTCCGCGCTCATGTCCATGGCGGCCGAGCCGCCGTTCGGATCGGGGCCGGGTTTGGCCTGAGCGCCGCTGCTGCTCACGCTGACGCGTTCGGTGTGGCCCGTCTTGCGGTCGTAGACGAAAGCGTCCTGGCGCTCGTTGGTGTCGCCGCCGACGAGGTTCGTCGCGTGCGACGTGAAGGCGACGGAGCGTCCGTCTGCGCTGATCCCCGCGGTGTAGCTCGGTCCGTCGCCCTGCCCATGGTTGCCGGAGACGCTGACCCGCGTCGTCCCCGCGGTTGCCGACAGCGCCGTGGAAACGAGCACGAGAGCTGCCAGCGCACTTATTGTCGATGCCGCGACCTTCATGGCCGCTCCTTTCGTCGGATGGCCCAATAGATCGCGCATCCTGGTAAGGGCGCGCCCAAGTGCCGGTAAACCGGCGTGAGATCATTGGATCCGCCGTGGAATTCAGGATTCTTGGGCCGGTCGACGCGCTCGATGAGGGGCGGGCCGTCCCGTTGCCGGCGGGCAAGCCGCTCGCCCTCCTGCGGATCCTGCTGCTCAACCGCAATCGCGTCGTCAGCGCCGAGAGCCTGATCGACGAGCTCTGGGGTGACGACCCTTCCGACAGTGCGGCGAAGGCGCTTCAGGGCTACGTCTCACTGCTGCGGAAGGCGATCGGCGCGGACCGCCTGGTCACGAAACCGCCGGGCTATTCGCTCCGGGTGGAGGACGGCAAGCTCGACCTCGACCGCTTCGAGCAGCACGTCCGCGAGGGCCGCGAGCGACTCGCCGCGGGCGACCCGAAGGCGGCGTCGTGCGAGCTCGAGAGCGCGCTCGCCCTCTGGCGTGGACCGGCGCCCGGCCTCGACGAGCGGCGCCTCGCGGCTCTCGAGGATCGGATCGATGCAGACCTCGCACTCTCGCGGCATACCCAGCTGGTCGCAGAACTCGAAACGCTGGTCGCACAGCACCCGCTGCGGGAGCGGCTGCGAGGACAGCTGATGCTCGCGCTCTACCGGTCAGGGCGGCAGGCGGGCGCACTCGAGGAGTACCGACGGACACGGGAGACACTTGTCGACGAGCTAGGCATCGAACCGAGCGAGGAGTTGCAAGAGCTCCAGCGCGCGATCCTGCGCCACGATCCGGAGCTCGACACACGTCGCGCCCGCCCGACGGCAGTTGCCGATGCTCCGCCGTCTCGACCGCGCGTGGCGCGGGTGCTCGCGGTGGTCGCCGCCTTTGCGTTGCTGATCGGAGCCGTAGTTGCGTTGGTGGTCACCCGTGGCGGTGGTTCAGCGGCGGAGCCCAACGCCGCAACAGATCTGCGCACGTTCGTCTTCCGGGTCGAGAACCTCCTCGTGCAGTCGCACGACGGTCGGCGCGATGTGTCTGCCGCGCTCAGTGACGTCATCCACTGCCGGCTCGGCCCGCACGCGGCGATAGAACGACTCAACCGCGTGCAGCGCAACCGGCAAAGCCTGCTACAGCAGGTCGCCGCCCTGTCCGTTCCCGCCCACGCCGGTGCAGAACGCTCGGCGAACCTCCTCCAACAGGCGGAGCAGCGTGCCATTGCTGCGGACTGGCACTACCGGGACTGGCTTGCGCAGCGAACGACCTGCGGGCGTCCGAAGCCAAATGCGGATCTCCATGACGCGTGGGTAGCCGACAAGGCTGCGACGCGCACCAAACGTCGCTTCGTTGAGATGTTCAACCCGCTCGCGCGGCGGTTTCACCGGCGTGAGTGGCAGGCCACGGAGTTCTGACCGAGCGTGGTCTAGGTCGACCGCAGCGTGTCGGCGTGGGTCCGTCGCTAGACTGCTCGGCGGCGCCCAGCGCCTCTTATGCGCAGCTGACCCGTCTCATCCGACCCTGTCTCACCAAGTCGTTGGAGGTCGTTGCGCGTGTCTCGCCTTGCCGGCTCGCTCGTCGCAGCCGGAGTCTCGAAGTCGTACGGAGCCGAGGTCGTCCTCGCGGACGTCAGCCTCGTCGTGCCGCGGCGCGCACGGATCGGGCTCGTCGGGCCGAACGGCGCCGGCAAGTCCACGCTCCTCCGCCTGCTCGCGGGGCTCGAGGAGCCGGACGCAGGGCGCATCCGGCGCACGCCGCCGGCGCTCGCAGTCGGCTACCTCGCGCAGGAGCGGGCCGCGGGCGAACGCTCGGGCGGGGAGGAGACGCGGGCGGCGCTCGCCGCCATCCTGCGCGCCGGCCCCGACGTGCTCCTGCTCGACGAGCCCACGAACGACCTCGACTTCGCCGGCCTCGCCTGGCTCGAGCGCTCGTTGGCCTCGCATCCCGGCGCACTCGTCGTCGTCTCGCACGACCGCGCCTTCCTCGACCGTGTGGTCACGCGCATCGTCGAGCTCGACGAGTGGACGCGCCGGACGACGGAGTACAGCGGCGGCTGGAGCGACTACGAGGCCGAGCGCGAGCGGCGGCGCGAGCGTCACTACCGGCGCTGGGAGTCGTCGGTCGCCGAGCGCCGGCGCATCGAGGAGCAGCAGCGCCGGATGGCCGAGTGGGAGCGGCGCGGCTACGGCCAGGGCCGCAAGAAGAAGAAGTCGAAGGACGTGAAGAGGACGTACGGCGCGAAGCTCGCGCGGGTCGAGACCGTCGAGAAGCCGTACGAGCCGTGGGAGCTCCAGCTCTCGCTCGCGCCGTTGGCGCGCAGTGGCGAGGTCGCCGTTCGCCTCGAGGACGCGGTCGTCGAGCGCGGCTCCTTCCGGCTCGGGCCGCTCGACCTCGCGGTCGGCTGGGGCGACCGGCTCGCCGTCGCCGGGCCGAACGGCAGCGGCAAGACGACGCTGCTGGACGCCCTGCTCGGCCGGCTTCCGCTCGCTGCCGGCAGCCGCTGGCTCGGCCCGGGCGTCGTCCTCGGCGAGCTCGGGCAGGACCGCGCCGCGCTGACGGGACCGCAGACGCTGCTCGAGGTCTTCCGCGACTTCGAGGAGGGAGCCGCGCGCACCCTGCTCGCGAAGTTCGGCCTCGGCGCCGACAACGTCCTCCGCTCGGCCACGTCGCTCTCGCCGGGCGAGCGCACCCGCGCCGGCCTCGCGCTCCTGACCGCCCGCGGAGTCAACTGCCTCATTCTCGACGAGCCCACCAACCACCTCGACGTCGAGGCGATCGAGGAGCTCGAGCGCGGCCTCGCCGGCTACGACGGCACCGTGATCCTCGTGACGCACGACCGCCGCTTCCTGGAGGCCTTCGCGCCCAGCCGTACCATCGAGCTGTGAGTGCCTCGATCCTCACGATCGGGAACGAGCTCGTCTCGGGCGACGTGCCCAACACAAACGCTTCCTGGCTCGCCCGCCGGCTCGCGCCGCTCGGGGTCGAGGTCCGCCTGACGGCGGCGCTCCCGGACGAGATCGACGCGGTCGCGGCCTTCGTCCGCACCGAGGCGCCGCGCGTCGACTTCCTGCTCGTCACGGGCGGCCTCGGCGGCACACCGGACGACCTGACGCGCGAGGCAATCGCGGCCGCGTTCGGCGTGCCGCAGGAGGAAGTGCCGGAGGTCGCCGCCGACCTGCGCACGCGGTTCACGCGCAACCCCGAGTACGCCGCGCGCTGGGCGCTCTTGCCTCGCGGCAGCCGGCCGCTCGCGAACCCGCTGGGCGGCGCGCCCGGCTTCGCGATCGAGAACGTCTACGTCCTGCCCGGCCTCCCCTCGGAGATGGAGGCGATGTTCGCGTCGATCGAGGAGGAGTTCCGTCGCGGTGGCCCGATCGAGTCCTGGCGGTGCGTCTACCGGACGTACGAGAGCGTCATCTCCGCTTCGCTCGCGGAGGCGGGCGAGCGCTGGCCGAGCGTGCTCATCGGCTGCTACCCGAGCTTCGGCGCCGGCGGCTCCACGGTCGAGGTCGTGCTCAAGTCGAGCGACGTCGCGGCGCTCGCGGCTGCGTCCGCCTGGCTCGAGTCAGCGATCGAAGAGAGCGGCGGACGGTAAATAGAAGGCCGCGATCGCGAACGTCAGCAGCACCGCGCCGAGCGGGCTGAAGAACGCGAGCACGAAGACCGCTCCGTACATGGGGAGGCCGGGAAGGTAGGCGCGGTCGACGGCGCGCAGCGCCGAGTCGGGCGTCCCGTCAGCGATCAGGCGCCGATTGACCCGCGCGTACCGCCACCAGACCTGATGCAGCCCGGCCATCACGACCAGCGTGCCGGCATACGCGAGTGCGGCAGCCTGTTCGCCGTGGCCCTCCTGGATGGCTTGACCAACGAGCCCTGTCGGGAACGGCAGGAAGGCGACGGTGAGGAGGAGCAGGTTGTT
>WNGD01003435.1_pt1 | contig 16056 bp, 11 predicted proteins | sample 5400671 | NCBI WGS metagenome assembly WNGD01 (sample SAMN13153369, study PRJNA577476) | soil metagenome | isolation source: 40 cm soil or saprolite under grassland replicate 2 | place: USA:California | collected 2016-06-15 | reverse complement strand
CTCACCAGGCTGAAGTTATCACCAGTGAACAATGGTGTGAGGCGATAAGATAGGTACTATCATGGATGGATGTACATCATCTGCCCGGAGCGTTCGGGGTATTTACAACTTTCTCTGCTGATACCCCAGATGTGGAGCGGTTTGCCCAGGAACGCTTGTACCAGTGCTCATATTTGAGGGCAAGGGCTTACGTTTGAGGGCCAAACCTGCTCACTTCGTAGGGCATTTACAACTTACTAGATCCGCCTCAATTGAGATATTTTTCAGTAAGCAATTCTGTAAGCTTACACGTAAGCTTGTCTTTTATGGTCACGTCTGCTATGATGGCAGAAGAGTAGATAGATGGCTTTTCCTAGCAGAGAGAGAGGAAACAATGACACCGGTTCATCAGAAGATTATTGATGAGACGTTGATTGCAGCTTATACTCGCATGGCTGAGCAAATCAGTGCCTTGGCTTATCCTACTGCAAAGGAGGAGCAGTACAACCAGGAACATCTCTCTCATAGCCAACTTGCACAAGATCTGACGCTTATTGCACAGTATGTCGAAGGCTACCAGGTCGAAGAGGATCCACAACAGGCCATTGAGCGGGTCTGCCGCGTGCTCTTTGGGCGCGTTGGGGCTGTGGGTTATGTCTTACCGAAAAAATTTCACAAGACGACGTTGGGAGAACTCATATACGCTGCTTATGAACAGCTCATCCCGAGGGATCAACTCGTCACAACGGACGCAGCCAGGAAGGCGTTTGGTGTCGAGCGGCAGAGCATCTACGATTGGGTCGAGGAGGGTAAGCTCAGTCCATACTACATCAAAGGGAAGCAGATGTTCTCCAGTGCCGACATCCAGCACCAAACTCAACAGCGCTCAGAGAGGCTCAAAGACAAGCAGGTCGAAAACAATGTCCTGCAAGCGACAAAAAAATCTTCTTAACGGCCTAATAGGCCTGCCGCCGAAATTTACAACGTTAGTGCAGTCCTTTAACAAGCAAGCTTCTCTAGCAGCAGTGGTGGGATGATGGATCACTGTCAATCCATGACCGAAGGATATCACGGGCCGCCCACTTGAAGCATCAGGAGACCGAGAATTCCTCGACCTCTGGGTCGTTCATGAACGCGTGAATCAGTCTTTCGTGGCGCTCTGGCTTCCCAACGGCCTGCCAAACGCACTCCATGTTGGTGCCCTTTTTTGCCACAGAGCCCTTCATGATCTTGAGTTCGTTTTCTTCAAACCGCTGCGTGAAGTGTAGGTAACGACTCTCATCGAACGGCGCGCTTGCCTCGTAGGTAAAGCTGTCGTTTGCCAGCAGCTTGAAGTCGAACCTTGGAAAGGTCCACAGGATGAGTAATACCACAGCGGTCGTCACCCCTACCAGGAGATAGTCCTCAAGACCGATGCCCATCCCCAATGCAGCAGAGATCCAGATCGTGGCGGCGGTCGTCACCCCCGTTACCTGCCCGCGCTCGCGAAGAATGACGCCAGCACCTAAAAAGCCGATGCCTGTCACCACCCCAGCAGCAACTTGCGGATTGACGAACTTGTTGCCGGAGACACCCCCGTACAGCGTAAAAACCATCGCTCCCATGCAGACGAGGGGCATAACGCGCAGACCGGCTGCTTTTTCATGATACTCACGCTTTCAACCGATGAGAATACCGACCACAAGCGCGACGAGTAGTTTGACAAGTGTAGAGACCATTATCACTCCTTGGCGCACGCTCAGTTCTGACGCTCCCTGAGAAAGTGCCCCTGGTCGCACCAACCGGAAGACCCGCGTCAGGATGGGTCACGCTACGGTGCGACGACGAGCCGGATCGGATTGCCCTCCTTCTTGGCGAGCCGCTCGACCCCGCGGGCGACCTGCTCGAGGGGCATCACTTCGCTGACCGATCTCGACACGTCCAGCCGTCCGGTGGCGACGAGTTTGACGAGCTGGTCCAGATGCTCCGGCTCATAGCCGAGGTGCCCGAACATGGCATGGGATTGCTCGCCGAATACGGCGCCGGGACCAAGGGCGATAGGCTCCATCGAGAGACCGATCATCACGAGTCGGCCATACCGGCCCAGGCAGGCGTCGCCCTGCGCGAGAACCCGGTTGGCGCCCACTAGGTCGACGGCGACGTCGAGCCCGCGCCCGCTAGTCAGGCGCCACACCTCCTGCTCGACCCCTTTGGCGGTCGGGTCGAGTGCGTGGTCGGCGCCAAACTCGAGGGCGCGGCGACGAGCCGCCTCATTGGGGTCGAGCGCGATGATCGGCACTGCACCGACCATACGAGCGATCTGCACCGCATGGACGCCGAGTCCGCCGATGCCCCAGAGGCCGATCGATTCTGCCGGGCGGAGCGCGGCGCGGTCGGTCAAACCGGCATACGGTGTAGCCACCGCATCAGCGAGGATTGCGGCTTGCTCGAAGGGAACATGGTCAGGCACCTCGGTCAGACCCGCCCCCGGCACGACGACGTACTCCGCCCAGGCGCCGTTGTAGTTGACGCCCATGACCATGGGCGCCAGGCAGCGGGAGATGTACCCGCGCATGCAGTTGCGGCAGGTGCCGCATGGCTTGCCGCCGGGCATCAGGACGCGCTGCCCCGGCTTCCACGCAGGCGGGACATGCTCGCCGACCCGCTCGATGACGCCGGCGGACTCGTGGCCGGGAGTGACCCGAGGGAGAGGTGGCGGCGGCAGCGAGCCGTCGATCAGATGGACGTCGGACAGACAGATGCCGCACGCCTTCACGCGCACCAGCACCTCCCCTGGACCAGGCTCGGGAATCGGGACGTTCTCGAGCGTCAACTTCTTGGTCGAGAAATCGAAAATTGCTGTGTGCATTGTTTTCATGGTTGCTCTCCTCTTGAATTCGTTTAAATCTCATGCATGGGTATATGGCACGTCGTATCTTTTGGTCAAAATCGCACGTACAGGCCTATCTCACTCATGATTTACTCGTCTAGCCGTTACTGTTGGTATTTCTTTCCTGGCTGGAAGCACTTCTGTTGCGCCGATCAGCGCTTATTGATGGTGATCGAGCCGCTGCCTGTCTGGATGAGCACTTTTGCCCGCGGAAGGCTGCCAATTTCATTGCTCCCAAAGCTATTGTCGATCGAACCACTGAACGTATGTAGATCAAAGCTGAGCGAGGAGTTGGCTGGCAACGTCAAAATGACCGAACCACTCCCAGTCTCCATGCGAAAGGTTCCCTTTGGATCAAGCGAGCCATCGAAGGTAATATCTCCGCTTCCTGTACTTAGGAGAGAGTTGCTGTTGAAGCTTACTTGCGAGGCTGTTATCGATCCGCTCCCGGTCTTCGAATTCATCTGCCCATTGATCCCCTCGATCCGAATGTCGCCGTAACCAGTCTGTAATTGCAGCTGAGAATCGCTCGGCATGGTGACGTCAAGATCGACAGAGGAACCGGGCTGACCATGCGTCTCGATCTTTACTGTAGTGCTGTCCGACTGGTTCATCGTGATCTGTGGATCAGCACCTCCCACCCCACTATGCTTTGTCGCATGTATCACCACGGTCGTTCCGCTGCCCGTTTGGACATGGATCGGGCCACTGTAATTGTCCACCGTCAATCTGGCAGGTACGCCAACAGTGAATGAGTTCGTGCCAGCCGTGGATGTGCTAGTAGTCGTCGGGACAGTCGTACCAGCCGTGGGTGTGCTGGCAGTCGTCGAAACAGAGGCAGCAGGGGCAGTACTACTACTACTGCCTCCACAAGCACTCAATGCAACACCTAGCGCCACCATCATTAGGCTAATCCAGCCTATGCTTCGTAATGAATACAAGCCCATAACCATATCTGATGCTCCTTCTTTCATATGCTAAAGGCAACCCTATCGTGTCTTTTCGTCAGGAATACACTGGCAGGTCGAGCTTTGCCACATCACCTCGCCGAATCGTTCCGCCCTGAAGCACAGTGGCATAGACGCCAACGTTAACCTGGTTGTGCCTGGCTGCAGTCCGCAGAATACCGGGATCACTGGGCAAGTCTCCTTGAGGCAGAGTCGTCATCACACAGCGGGGACAAGGGCCAGCGATACCGAGGCGAACCTCATCGCCGATGGTGAGCGTGTGGCCAATCCAGGCGTTCTCCACGAAGTCCTTCACGCCGCTGGGAGTCTGCACCACGATGTTGGGGCGAAAGCGGCGCACCTCGAACCGCCCTGCTGGATAGAGTTCCCGCAGCCGGTCCAGGGTGGCCGTGGTCAATAGATGGATGGTCGCACAATCGAAGAAGGTGCCCTCCGGCAACGCAAAGTCGGTGACTATGTCGCGGAAGTCGAGTCCTTCCATATCCGGCCAGTACTCTTCAGCGTTAGCCGTCCAGGGATTGAGGGACGAAGACTCAATGACCTCTTCCTGGCCGCGTTCGGCTGCATCCAAGGTCACCTCGCGGTGAAGCGCCTGGGAGAGAAACTGGTTGATATCGCTCTGTTCATTGGTGAGGACTGTACCATCCGGCAGCGTGATCCGCACTCCAGATAGCGGCATCCCGGGGTGGGGTGGGACGATAAAAGCAGCGTGGAAGTCGAACAGGTACGGCCACTTACTCGGGTTCTTGGCACTTGCGACTTTGGTGGTCGCCTGGTCGATGAGGGCGTAGGCCCGATCCCCAAGCAGACCTCGTGTGGTGACAGCCGTGGCGTTGAGCGCCTCTCCCATCATCGACTTGATGGGATACCGCCACAGCGTCACGACCTTCCCAGCAATCTGTGTGCTGTCTGACATCGTGTATAACTCCTTCCAGGCCTGTAAGGCCCAAACATGCGTTGTACAACGCGAGTATGAGAGACGATTTCAAGCGCCATCGTCGCCAACCTCCGTCATCGCAAACTTCTTGATAGTCGCTTCATAACCATCGAAGTAATACACAGTGGCCATGTCCTCTAGCTCTTCGGTGAAGTAGGCCTGGGCGGCCGGTTCAAGCTCGGCGACTAGGGAGTGGAGCAACTGTTGCTCAGAGATTCTTCCCCAGCCATACTCTGCCACAAGCAGCTTCTTCGCTGGCAGGAGTGCATCCACGGCTGAAGAGCGCAGAAGTTGACGCAGCACCGGAGGAAGCGCAAGCAGATGCTGCACCAGTGCCTGATGATAGCGTTCACCTTCTAGACCGTTGTCCAGCGTTCCACGAGGCGAAGCCATGATGATGGTCTCGACGTCAACAGTGATGCGAAACGTTCGTCGCACGAGAGAAGGTGTCTGTGTCGCCATAGTGCATTCCTTTCTTGCTCCGTCCCTGACATGAATGCAGTGAACCCCATGTCACGGTTCAAATGCACACCCAGCCGCCTTCGCACTCGCTTATAACCCATGTGCCACTGCGAAGAGCTCTGTGATCTCGCCTTCTTGCCACTGCGGGGCGTGCTCTAACAGTTCCTGCAAGTGCTGATCCCAGCGGTCTTGTTGCGGGTCGTCTCGATGGTGGGTATAGGCGGCTTGCGAGTCAAAGACCACGATGACCAGGATGCCGCTAGACTCGGAGAGCGCCTGGACTGCTGGCTCTAGGAGATAGCCCCCAACATAGCCTGTCACCTGGGGCAGGTGCTCTTGCTCCCAGCGAAAGAGATGGTCCAGCACGGCCTGTTGCTGGCCCTGCCGGGGTTGCAGATGGTAGAACGTTCCATACATCGGGTTCTCCACAGTGTTCCTGTGCTACTGGTCTCATGGCTACGTGGTTCAGAGAAAGCCTCGTGTGTGGCTTCGGAGGAAGTATAGCCTCTTTTTCTGGCTGTGCTATCGTAAAATTTACTGATCTTTATGCGAGGGGATACGTAGATTTTTGGCGAAAGAGGGACACCTACGTAGAAAAGCTTGCACGTGGTTTAAAAAGGGGATGAGGAAGCCTTAGCTTGATGCGTATGGGGTAGGCGGCAGCGCCAGCCCCTTTTCAACAGCCCAGGCGGCAATCTGCGTACGCGAGTTGAACCCCAACTTGGCGTAAATATTGCCGACATGGGTTTCGACCGTGCGCTGGCTGATCACGAACGCTTCGGCAATCTCGCGGCTCGATTTGCCCTGCACAATGAGGATGGCGATCGCGCGTTCCCGCTCGCTCAGCCCGCCAAAGGCATGCTTAACCGACTGCCGGGGGGTAAGTGGCTTCTCCTTGGGCAGGGAGGCCAGCGCTGCATCTAAGAATCGTTCACGCTGCTCTGTCTCATCGATTGAGGCCGCCAGGGTCTCGATCACCTCCCGCGCGGCGGCGAATTCTTGGTGAGCTGACTGCTTCTGCTTCGCTGCGATGTAGACATGACCAAGCGAGCGATGAATCTGCCACAGGAACGGGAGCACCCCCTGTTCCTGCGCGCCTCGTTTGGCCGCCTCCAGAGCGTCGATGGCTTCCTCCGCCTGACCCAGCACGAAGAGGGACTCGCCTCGAAGTTTCAAGAGCATTGGAATAGGTTGCCCCTCTGCTCTCTGGGCCTCGCCGGGGGCCGACGCGAGCAATTCATCCGCCAGGCGCAGCGCCATCTCAGGCCGCTGCTGCGCCTGGGCCAGTTCGCCCCACATCCACAGCAGGCGCCGTTCATGCAAATTGCGCGGAGCCTGTTCTGGCGACATGAACTGCGCGAGCGTCGCTTCTGCGCGCGCAAGATCCCCTGCGAGCAGGTAGGCCTGAGCCAGCGAGGCTGTCATGTTCCCCAGATAAAATGCTGCACCTAACGCGCGCCCGATCTCTAGTCCGGCTTCCAGCATTACTATCGCCTGGGCATGATCAAGCAGCGCGATAGCGACATCGCCCACGCTATTGTGGGAACCGACGATCCACTGCCGGTTCTCGATCTCTGTGGCAATCTCAAGTGCCGCACGCGCGTGGGCCAGCGCCTCGCCCAATACTCCGAAGGAGGCGAATGCCCAGCCGATCATATAGTGTGCGAAGGCGTGCCCTGCTCGCCACTCGATGGAGTCGGCCACGCGCAGGGCTTCTTCCAGGTCCTGCTGGCAGGCGGAAAGCTCGCCTGGCATGCAAAAGATGGCTTCCGTTCCTGCGGGACTGGCGATAGACGTCCTGAGGGCCAGGCACACGACTAAGACCCATTTCTCACTCGACGTTCGTAAGAGCGTAATCGCCCGATCGAGGGAGGACAATGACAGCCGCCTCTCCCCATAAATTGACGCTGCTACCCCGAGAACTTGAAGGGTCTGGGCCACCATCTGCATATTTCCCTGTTGCTCAAACGCTTCCAGGCTTTCCTGAAGCATCGCAATGGCTGGCGCGGGTTCCCCTACATTGGTCAGCCAGTTCGCCAGGTGTTTCTGGCTGAAGGCGTATTTCCGTGGGTCGTCGAGCTCCCGGGCCAGATCGAGCGCCTGCCTGAAAAAGCCACCTGCCTGGGTGTAGTCGTGTTCGGTCCAGATAAAGCCGAGATCAATCAAGCCCTGCCACTCCATCTGGCGGTCCTGGGCCACGCGTGCGCCCTCCAACACCTGCTCGAAATCACTGCATGCCGCCTCGAAATCACTCAAATATTGATAGACCTCCCCGCGGGCGTGATAGAGCGGAATCGGGTTGACCCCGGGGAGATGGCGAGCCGACTCAAGCGCGTGGGTGAGATGCTCGATCGCCGCTCGCGGCGAGTTAAGCGCGATCGCCTTTTCGCCGACCTGCTGTGCATACGAGAGCGCCTCTGCCCAGGCTTCCGCCCGGTAAAAGTGATAAGCCAGCTCCGAGAGATGCGCCTCCAATTCCAGACTGGAAGCAGAAAGGCGTTCTATTTTGTGACCAATCCTGAGGTGGAGCGCCTTGCGTTTGCGGGCCAACAGTCCCTGGTAGACGGCCTGCTGCGTGAGGGCGTGGCGGAAAGCCACTTCCTCGGTTGAGGTTTCCACCAGCAGTTGCGCCGCGATTAAGCTTTCGATGCACTGCGTCAGCTCGGGTTCTGGGCGCCCGCTCAAGGCCTGTACGAGAGAGAAATCTACATGCCTACCCAAGACCACCGCCAGTTCCAGCGTCTCACGGGCCTCCTCGCTCAACAGGCTGATGCGTTGCTGGACGGCATCGGAGACGCTGCGGGGAATATGCAACTCGGCGAGCGGCTTGCGATCCCAGAGGCTGCCCGTGAAGAAGATGTCACCGACAGCCAGCAGCGACTTCACCACCTCTTCGACAAAGAAAGGATTGCCTTCGGTCAGGTGATACAGCGCCTCCAGGAAGTCGCGGCGCACCGGCCGCTTCAACTGAAAAATCGCCCGCAGCATAGCATGGACCTCATCCATGGTGAGGGTGGTGAGGGAGCACTCCGCCGCAGCCCGCTCCCGGTCCAGCGCCGCCAGGAAGTGAGCGAGCGCTGGCTGGACCTGCTCACCGCGATAGGTGAGCAGCAGCAGGAGTGGGCGCGACCGGAGATGGCGGATCAGGAAGAGCAGGAACTCGAGGCTGGTGTCGTCGCTCCAATGCAGGTCCTCGATGATGAGCACTAGGAGGTGTTGCTCGGCCTGGCCAAGCAAGAAGGAGGACAGGGCCACAAAGAGGCGGCGTTGCTCCTGTGCTGGTTCCAGGACCGGAGTCGGCTTCACCCCCGGCAGCCAGAGCGTGAGGTCGGGCAGGATTTTGATCAGTTCAGGCGCAACAGGCGTAAGCGAGCGGAGGGACGCTTCGCGGGACCCGCTGAGCAGTAGGGTGCGCAGCAGATCCAGCAGCGGAGCGAAGGGGAGCGTCTGATCCTGCTCGAAGCAATGGCCTTGCAGGAAGTGCGCCTGCTCCTGCTCAACTCGTGCAATGGCTTCGCCCACAAATCGCGATTTGCCGATGCCGGCTTCACCTGAGACAAGCATGGTTTGCCCCTGTCCGCTCTTGACCTGCGCAAACACGCGCTCAAAGGAGGCAAGAAAGGCCTCGCGACCGATGAGAATGGGACACACGACGGATGTGTCAAACGGCATGGCCATGCTCGTCACCTTTCGTGGCTCTTACTCTTCTGGAAACACTCAACAATCGTGATTCTTCTGTCAGGACCACGCTACACTTACTGTATGAACAACGTAAAGTTGCCCTCTTTCCCTTGTCTTTTCATCGAAGTACAACATCTAAAAGTACGGAAGCGCCCTCAATATCTCAGCGGTATGGCATATTCTATCACAAACCTTGCCCAAGATAACGGCGTTTATCATTGACACTTGAGCCGAAATACATGAAGCAGAGCGGTTTCAGTACGCTTCAAAAGAGGGCAAGTGGTGCGATTATCTTGGACATGGCAGCTTTCCTCGACTGAAAGGTGTTTCTTGACCGGTTTTTTGATTGGCAATGACCTTACCGTTGTAAATTTAGTCGGCGGGCCTAATAGGCCGTTTGCAATGATGCTTTCTATCCACCAGCTTGAATACTGGGCAGGCTTAATTGCTGTTTCAAAGTCCTCAGGTACTGCATTTGCGCCATCTCGATTGCCGGATCGCTCCCAAACCGGCCTTGTTCCACGTCTTCTGCAATCATCTCCGCCAGGGCAGCTAAACATGCCTTGAACTCTTTCCGCCTTCCAGAGTGAAGGCGAAAGCGCGCCCCTAGAGGATGTGTTGCTCCACGGCAAAGCGGGTGGCGGCGCTGCGCGAATTGACGTCGAGCTTACGGTAGATCGCCTGGATGTGCGCATTGACCGTGTTCGGGCTGAGGACGAGTTTCTCGGCAATCTGGTTGTTTCTCATGCCTTGCGCCACCAGGCGCAGCACCTCAACTTCCCGCGCGGTCAGTCCGTGAGGGATGAGGGGAACCAGGACCGGTTGTGTCTTCGCTGGGGATAGGATGGAATCCTGCGTTGGGAGCGGCGTTTGTGTTACTTGTGTTTCTGCTGCGAGTGCCTGCTGTGGCGTCATTTCCCGTCCTGCTGCCCATATCGCTACAAAGGCCTGCTCGCCGAGCTTGCTGCGAGCCTCTGCCAGGATACGGTCGTAGACTGGCTGCTCGATGCCGAGAGGACTGTAGTACCCATTGGCTGCACGTACCATCTGCGCGGCCGCGAAGAGCTGAACAGCCCACACGGTCTGCCCCTGTGCCAGCGCGATTGCTCCAAGCCCCTCCAGGCAGGAAGCGATGACCCACTTAATGCGTGGGATGAGCCACCTCCCCTGCATCTTTGTGATGCCCTCTTCAAACCAGGATCGGGCCTCTGCTAGCTTACCCTGCCGCAGGGCGAGATGCCCTAACCCACAAAGCACGCGCACCAGGTCCTCGGTGTTCTCTCTCCCTTTCACGAGCGCCAGCGCCTTTTCCAGCCAGGTGCTGGCATCCATCAGCTCCCCAAGGGCCACTAACTCGTAGGCGAGGATGGTCATGACTTCCGAAGCTCCGTAGGGGGCATCCAACTTATTGATGAGCGCGACACTTTCCTCAGACAGCCGTCGCGCCCTGGTGTACTGTCCCTGGGCATAGCATGTGAGCCCGAGATAATGGAGAGCGGCTGACCTTCCCCAGACCTCATCTTCCACTTCGAACAGCGCCAAGCTTTCCTCAAGCAGCTTGTGTGCCAGGTCATACTCACCACGGTAAGAGGCCAGCGATCCCAACATGAAGAGCACATCAGCGCTATTCCTGCTGTCCCCTATTTCCCGGTAGAGCGCGAGGCTCTCCTTCATGCGTGCCACTCCTTGTTCGACCTTACCAAGTACATAAATGACGCTCCCCAACCAGTTGAGAGAGGCAGCCATGCCACGTTTGTCTTCCAGGCGTTGGAACAGTGCCAGACTCTCTTCAAGACACGCAATTGCTGATTTGGGATCGTGCTGGCGAAATGCCAGGTAACCGATAACGGAGAGAGCCTTGGCCCGTACTAGCGTCATGTTTTCCGTGTTATCCTCGGAGGGTGCTCCCAGGGCTTGCTCCAGGAACTTGCGTCCCTCGCTCAGATGTCCGCGAAGAAACCAGAACTGCTCTAATGCCGACAAGATGCGCAAGGCGGTTCCCGTCTCATTTCGTTCGAGCAGCCACTGCAGGGCCGCCCGGATGTTCTCATACTCCTGCTCCAATCGTCTTAGCCACACCCCTTGCTGCGCTCTAGGCAAGGCAACTTCAGCCTCTTCGCTGAGTGCCAGGTAGTAGGCCGCGTGGGCATCACGTACGCGCTCCAACTCGCCACACTCGGCCAGGCGCTCCACCCCGTACTCGCGCATGATCTCTAAGAGGGAGAGTCTTGGCTCCTGCCCTTCCTCTTCACGCTGTTGCAGCAGACTCTTATCGACCAGTGAGGCTACGCCATGCAGGACAGAGATGGAGAGGTCACCGGACGTAGTCGAGACCGCTTCTGCTGCTTCAAGGGTGAAGTCCCCCACGAAGACGCTTAGTCGCCGGAAGAGCGTTTGCTCCTCGGCCGTGAGCAGGCTATAGCTCCAGTCGATGGTACTGCGTAACGTCTGCTGGTGGCTGGGTGCATCCCGTCTTCCCCCACCAAGCACCTCCAGGCTATGCTCGAGGCGCGCGAGCAGCGCCCGGGGGGACAAGAGTTTGCTGCGCGCTGCTGCCAGCTCGATGGCAAGTGGAACTCCTCCCAGTCGCACGCAGATCTCGGCAACGTGGGCTGCATTGTGCTCCGTCAGCCGGAAGCCGGGTTTGACCGCCTCTACGCGCTGCACAAAGAGTTCCACGGCTGCTACCTGTGACAGGCCGTCCAGGTTGTCAGAGACGGGCAGCGCTTGCAAATTGGGGATTGCCAGTGGCGGCACCAGAAACGCATATTCGCCCTGCACGCGCAACGCGGCGCGACTGGTCACCAGCACCTTGAGCTGCGGGCAGGCTGAGAGCAACTCCACGAGCAGCGGTGCTGCCGGCAGTACCTGCTCGAGGTTATCCAGCAGCAGCAAGAGCTGCTTCTCGCGCAAGAACGACATTACACGCTCAATCATGGGACGCATGTCGCTCTCTGGGAGTCCGAGAGTGTGTGCGATGGTGGGCACCACCAGTTCGGGATCGCTGATTGGGGTCAGCGAGATAAAACACACCCCCTGGGCAAATTCCTCCAACATCGACTCACCAAGAGCCAACGCCAGTCGCGTCTTGCCAACGCCCGCGGTGCCTGTCAGAGTCAGCAGCCGCACCTCCGGGCGCAACAGCCTGGCTTGCGCCGCCTGAAGATCCTGCTCACGCCCGATCAGGGGCGTGAGTGGCATTGGGAGATTCTGCAAGGAGAGAGGAGAGCTACTCGTCACTGTTGTGACGACCTCTGCTTCGTGTGTTACTCCTACTGGCGCAACTGAGGAACTGAACGAAAGGGAAGCGGTCTGACTGGCCTCCTCAAAGACCGTAGCAAAGCTGAGGACATCCACGTAGCGCAATTGAGGGTCCTTGGATAAGGCCTTCAAGACCACCTGTTCGACTGCAGGTGGGATCTCTGGCTGTTGCTCACGCAGCGAGGCAGGCTCAGCAAACAGGTGCTGACTGGTGAGTTCGGCCACCGTTCCCACAAAGGGAGGATGCCCACACAGCCACTCGTATGCCAGCACCGCCAGGGCGTACTGGTCGCTGGCAGGAGAGGGCCGACCGCCAATCTGTTCGGGCGCCATGTAGACCAGGGTGCCGAAGCGCTCCTGCACCTGGAGGACATCCATACTGGAGGTGAGCAAGGCCAGGCCAAAATCACTGAGCAGCACCTCGCCTTTAGGTCCTAGCAGCAGGTTTTCCGGCTTGAGATCGCGATGGATGAGGTGCTGGTCGTGCGCGGACTGGAGGGCAGAAGCGAGAGCCGTGACATAAGAGAGAACGGTAGAAAGCGGAACCACGGTGCCTGCTGGGTGAAGCTGGCGCAGATTGCCTCCCTGAGCGTAGTCCATGACCAGGTACGGAGTCTGGTCCTCGATACCAAAGTCCAGCACGCGAACGATGTGCGGATGGATCAGGTGACTGAGATGACGCGCTTCGGTGAGAAAGCTCTCTCGAGCATGCAGGTCCAGAGGGGCACGCAGGACTTTAAGGGCAACGCGGGTGTTGAGATAGATGTGCTCGCCCAGGTAAACATCGGCGAAGATCCCTTTCCCAATCAGACTGCTTACTTTATAATTCCCTAGAGGTTTACCTATTAGTTGCGGCATGGTCATTCCTAAGGCGTTCCCGTGGGGCAGTGATACACTATCTACACAACGTACAACGAACGACTGCAGAGCCAGCCATGCTTATCACGCAAAACAGGTCGGCACTGTTTCACAGGAAGCTACCCATATGCTACTCAGATGTATCAACTCGATGAGCCAATACGTCGAAAACTAAATTGCTGAGTAGATTATGTCGACATATTACGACATCTTCTGGTAAAATGCAAGCATTTGAAGAGGCGCTTTACAAATATTTTACAACGATTGATTTTTGAGAGAGGACTTAAGTGTAAAAAAGAATAGAGAGTGAGTACTCAAGCGAGGAAACGAGCGGCTATCTCGATTTTTCAAAGCAGTACTTACTATTTTTTATGATCTGTTGCATACTTGGAACACGGCTTGCTCGCTGTGCATAATGTATTTACGCTAAGTACGGCTCATTGTAAAAGTGTGCAAAAATAGCGTGTTCTGAAGATGTGTTTTCTTCTCCAGGCAAGTACACTTGTAATCATCGCTTAAAAGTTTTCTATGAAGTGCATGAAGCGATTTCAGGTGGGTCAGATGACACGCTAGCCTGATAAGTTCGAATAAAGGACGGTGGGAACGATGGTGATATCCAGTCTCTTGAGCAGCGGAACGAACTCATCCAGTCTTGTTGATCAGGTACAATTCCTCATTCTTTTACTCATCGTGACCTTGATCGTAGCGCTGCTCTCACGGCGCTTGCGAGTGCCCTATACCCTCTTGCTGGTCATCGTCGGCTTTGTCGTCGGGCTCTTGCCGTTTCTTCCGAATGAACACCTCGATCCCAACCTGGTCTTATATGTTTTTATTCCCGCACTGCTCTTCGAAGGGGCCTGGAATGCCGAGATTGACAGGCTTGAGGCCGATTGGCTTCCCATTATCTTGCTTGCTATCCCTGGAATGGTGCTCTCCCTGCTGGTCGTCGCAGTTGCCTTGCATTTCGGTATTGGCCTGGCGTGGTTGCTGGCCCTGCTGGTGGGCGCAATCGTCGCACCCACCGATCCGGTAGCGGTCATTGCCTTATTTCAGCAGCTCGGCGTACCTGATCGCTTACGAACCCTGGTGGAGGGGGAAAGCATTTTCAATGATGGCACCGGGGGAGCAGCTTACGAAATGGTGCTGGCGGTGCTGTTGCCCACCCTGGAGTTGGCTGAGGTGTCTGGCACTCCCTCGTTCCTGAACACCTCGGTTCTGGGGATTGCCGGAGAGGTGCTCTGGCTCATCTTCGGAGGCTTGCTGCTCGGCTTTGGCGTAGGATGGGCCGTGTCACATCTCTTGCGCCGCATCGCTGATCGCCTGATCGTGATTACGGTCACCGTCGCCGTCGCCTATGGTATGTACCTGTTGGGCACGGCCTTGCACACCTCAGGCTTACTGGCGGTGGTGGGGGCCGGACTGGTCATGGGCAGTTACGGACGCAAGAACGCCATGTCCCCTCGCACGATCGAGGCCGCTGATGACGTTTGGGAATTCATCAACTATCTCGCCAATTCCTTGCTCTTTCTCCTGTTAGGTTTTGAACTGGCCTTGACCAATCTGGTGCAATCGTTCCCGGGTATCTTCTTTGGCTTGCTCGGGGCTATCATCGGCCGGGCGCTGATGATCTACGTATTCATGCCATTGCAGGATGTCCTGGCTCGCTGGTGGGCGCACCGGCCTTCCGAACGCCACTCCAGGCTCCTGCGTCCTCGCCCAGTTCCCTCGGCTTGGCGACCGGTGATGGTGCTTTCGGGCCTGCGTGGCGCGCTCTCGCTCGCACTGGTGCTGAGCTTGCCCACTGCACTTGAGCAACGCAATCTGTTAACGGACATTGTCTACGGCGTGATTCTGGTGACGCTGCTTGGACAAGGACTGACCCTGCGCGTGCTGTTACCTCGCTGGAAAGATAAACTGGCACGCGCAGAGCAGTCTCCGGCAACCAGGCCGCAGGCAGCGCGCGAGGAAGGATAAGTCTTCAAAGGGGGTATCATGAAACGCTTCTGGTGGCTCAACTTGGTCCGTGGCGTCACCGCCCTGATTATTGGCATACTGATCTTCACGTGGCCTCATGAGACCCAATCGACGCTGGTGAATTTCATGGGCATGTATTGGTTTGTAAGTGGGCTGATGAGCCTGCGCTGGGGATTCGCTACGCACCGGGCAAAAGGGCTTTGGCTCACCGCCGGCTTGATTGGCACGATCGGTGGGGTGGGCATTCTGCTGCGTTCTTTCTATGGAAGCTATCTACCCCCTGAACTGACTATCACCCTCTTAGGCATTGTAGCTCTGGCAACTGGGCTGGTCCATACCTTTGGGGGCTTTCGCACCGAAACCCTCTCGCGGGTGCATACCTGGGGCAGCGTGCTGCTGGGCTTGATGGAAGTGGCCCTGGGAGTGTTGTTGCTCACAGTAGCATCGTTAGGACCGATTACGAAGTTTGTCGCCGCAAGCTGGGCGTTTGTTGGAGGAATATTGCTCATCCTCCAGTCGTTCCAGATACGGCGTGCGAGAATGGCGAATTTGGAGCCTACACAGCCATCTGCTCATTAGCTACTCTCATCAATCTGTAGATGCGGCGGCAGGAGTCGCCTCTTGAGCAGAGGACATTCCCCATGTGTTATTTTTATTTCCCTTAAACGATTCCAGGAAAGGGTGATTTGCGGCTCAAGTGCCGCAAATCACCCTTTGTACCTCTCCCTGGTACCTTACTGCCGCGCCATCGCCACGCGCAGGCGCTCCTCCGGGCTGATGAGGTGGTCGTGGTCGTCAACGCCCGCGTCCAACTGGACCCAGTTGATCGTGCCGTTGAACGCGCTGGTATGCATCGTATAGTCCTCCGCCACCGGCGACGCGCTTTCATACCCTACCTCAGCCGTCTCATCGGCGGAAAAAATCATCGGGTGTGTCGCGGCGACGCGACCCTCGCCCACTGGTATTCCATCCACGAACAGCGAGACGTTGCCGCCCTTGGCCAGTCCCCCTCCATCGTAGGCGAACTCCATGCGCACCTGGTGCTTGCCCGATGGCAGCGGGCTGGC
>WNGD01003433.1_pt1 | contig 16062 bp, 15 predicted proteins | sample 5400671 | NCBI WGS metagenome assembly WNGD01 (sample SAMN13153369, study PRJNA577476) | soil metagenome | isolation source: 40 cm soil or saprolite under grassland replicate 2 | place: USA:California | collected 2016-06-15 | reverse complement strand
CATTGGCGCGGCAATCGCCAGTGGCGAGATCGAAAGGGCACCCGCACTCAAAGACCTGATCGAGAGCTTGCGGCGGACCGGTGGCACCTGCCACGTGATGGGCCTGGTATCACCGGGCGGGGTGCATTCGCATCAGGAGCATGCCGCTGCGCTCGCCGGCATCCTCGCCAAAGCCGCCGTGCCGGCGGTCGTACATGCTTTCACCGACGGCCGCGACACGCCGCCCCGCTCTGCAGGGGAGGACATTGCACGGCTGCTCGCCGCGCTGCCGCGATACGTCCCGATCGCAACAGTCAGTGGTCGGTACTACGCTATGGATCGCGACAGACGCTGGGAGCGCGTAGCAAAGGCCTATCACGCGATAGTGGAAGCCGAGGGGCCGCGCTTCGCAAGCGCCCGCGCAGTCATTGTCGACGCCTATGCGCGCGACACCAGCGATGAGTTCGTCGTGCCGGCAGTGGTGGGCGATTACGGCGGCATGCGAGACGGTGACGGCGTTCTCTGCTTTAATTTTCGCGCCGACCGTGTGCGCGAGATTCTCGCCGCGCTGCTCGATCCGGCCTTCGACGGCTTTGCCCGCAGGCGCAGCGTTCGCATCGCCGGTGCGGCCGGGATGACGCAATACAGCGAACAGCTGGACGCCTTCATGGGGGCGATCTTTCCGTCGCAGAGTCTTGCGAATGTCCTCGGCCGAGTCGTCGCCGACGCGGGCCGCACACAACTGCGAATGGCTGAGACGGAGAAATATCCGCACGTCACCTATTTTCTCAACGGCGGCGAGGAAGAGCCTTATGGGGGTGAGGACCGCATCATGGTTCCTTCGCCCAAGGTCGCGACCTACGACCTCAAACCCGAAATGTCGGCGCCGGAATTGACGGACAGAGCGGTGGAAGCGATCGGCTCCGGTCGATACGATCTGGTTGTATTGAATTACGCCAATCCCGACATGGTCGGACACACCGGCAGCTTGCCCGCGGCAATCAAAGCGGTCGAGACCGTCGACGCCGGCCTCGGTCGCATCGCTGAGGCGATTACAAGAGCGGGCGGCGCGTTACTGGTCACGGCGGACCACGGCAATTGCGAAATGATGCGCGATCCTGAGACCGGCGGCCCGCATACGGCTCACACCACCAATCCCGTACCGGTCCTGTTGCTGGGTGGCGGTAGCGCTTCGTTATCAGCCGGGCGGCTTGCGGATATCGCACCCACCCTGCTCGAATTGATGGGTTTGCCCCAGCCGGCCGAGATGACCGGCCAATCTCTCTTGCACCGGGTGCACGAGCGATCAGACGTCGCTTAGGCCCAGCACGTCGGCCATTGAATAAAGCCCAGGTCTGCGCCCGCGCGCCCAAAGGGCCGCGCGCAGTGCACCACGTGCGAAAATCATCCGGTCCTCGGCCTTGTGCGAGAGTTCAATCCGCTCCGCCGGCCCGGCGAAGATCACGCTGTGATCACCCACCACCGAGCCGCCGCGCAAGGACGCGAAGCCAATGTCGCCGGCGCAGCGTGCGCCAGTGGTGCCGTTACGGCCGCGCACCGAATGCTGGGCGAGATCGATGCCGCGACCCGCAGCCGCCGCGCGACCAAGCATCAGCGCGGTGCCTGAAGGCGCATCAACCTTTTTATTGTGGTGCATCTCCAGGATTTCGATGTCGAAATCCTCCTCCAGCGTCTTCGCCACTCGCTGAACCAGAGCCGCCAGTAGGTTAACGCCCATGCTCATGTTGCCGGACTTCACGATCACGGCCCGCTTTGCCGCCTCGGTGAGCAGCGCTTCGTTTTCGCCCGTCAGGCCGGTGGTACCGATAACATGCACGCAGCCGTGGCGCGCCGCATGCTCGGCGAAGGCAATCGTCGCGGCTGGGACCGTGAAATCGACAAGCCCATCGGCCTGGGCCAGCAGCGGCTCGACTTCCCTCGCAACCGCAACGCCGTTCTTGCCCAGTCCCGCGAGCTCGCCCGCGTCGCGGCCGATCACCGCCGAGGACGCGGCCTCCACCGCGCCTGCAAGGATCACGCCGTCTGTTGCGGCAATGGCATGAATCAGCGTGCGCCCCATGCGCCCGCCGGCGCCGGCTACGACTAGCCGCATATCGGACATGAAGGTATCTCCGGCCAAGAGTTGCCGCCGGTATAGCGAGGCACGAATGCGAAAGAAAGTAAGGCGCCTGCCGCGCGTCGTGGGGGCGGGCTTACGAGATCAAGGTACTACGGCTCGCCCTCGCATCCTTCAATGATGATGAGATCGAATTCGGCTTTGTCTTTGCGCAGCGCGGCTGCGGCTTGATAATCGGCGGAACGATAGCAATCGAGCGCCGCACGGTAGCTCGGAAATTCGAGCACGACCGTGCGCGCGCGAACTTTGCCTTCCACCACCTCATGGGCGCCGCCGCGCACGAGGAAGCGCGCGCCAAAGCTTCCGAACGGCACCATGTCGGCAGCCATGTATGCCTTGTAGCCCTCGGGCTCGGTGACATCGACATGCACGAGCCAGTAGCCTTTGCGCGCTGCCGTCGCCGGCGGCTTGGTGGACCGGTGCGGCTGCACGCCGTCATAACCCTCGACGATCACGAAATCGCAAGCCGAATGAGGAAGCCGCAACGGTCTCGCGCGCTGGTATTCCGGAGAGCGATAGCAGGCGAGTGCGGTCGCATAGTCGGGAAATTCGCGCAGCACGTTGCGCGAGCGGCCCCTGCCCTCGACCACCTCCTGCGCTCCGCCGCGCACCAGCGCACGGCCGCCGTACTTCTCGTGGGCCGCAGGCGTTGCAGCCATATAGGCCTTGTAGCCTTCCGGATTGCTCACATCGATGTGCGGAATCCAATAGCCCTTTGGCATCGCTAACTCCGATCAAGACGTCGCGGTGCCGATTTCGGCAATGATTGCATCGGCGGCCGCCTTCGGATCGGGCGCCGCAATTATTGGGCGGCCGACGACAAGATAGTCCGCGCCGGCGGCGATTGCGGCAGCCGGCGTCATGACGCGCTTCTGATCGCCGGCCGCGGCGCCCGCAGGCCGGATGCCTGGAGTGACCAGAATCATACCTGCGCCGACGTTAGAGCGCAGCATCGTCGCCTCTTCGCCAGAGCACACCAGCCCATCTACTCCCACGTCGCGCGCCTGCGCGGCGCGCTCGGCAACGAGCTCTGATACCGTGAAATCATAGCCGGCCGCGGCGAGATCGGCGTCGCCATAGGAGGTGAGGACGGTGACGGCAAGCAGGCGCAGAGCCGACCCTTTACGTGCATCGACTGCCGCATGCATGGTTTGAGGATAGGCGTGCACCGAGAGAAACGAAGCCCCAAGCCGCGCAACACCTTCAACACCCCGGGCGACCGTGTTACCGATGTCGTGCAGCTTGAGATCGAGGAAGACGCGCTTGCCGGCGCCGGCCAGCACGCGCGCAAAGTCGATCCCGCCAGCAAAGGCAAGTTGATAACCGATCTTATAGAACGACACAGTTTCGCCGAGCCGTGCGACCAATGCCTCCGCCTCGGCGATCGAAGCGACGTCGAGGGCCACGATCAACCGCTCGCGTGGGTCAAGCTTCACGGCCGATCTCCCTTCTAGCCTGCTCCGGCGTAGCAGCGTTCGGTGTCATGCCAGTAGCTTCGCCGTGTCGACCAGCTTACGTATGACGAGCTTGAGCTGACCGGCGGCGCGTGCATCCTTGAGGCCGTCCCTCTCATCGAAAGCCTGCTCGGCATTCGGCACCGTCACTTGTTCGGCGATGACCAGCGCCCGGCACCCCACCGCCAAAACCTGACGCAGCGCCAGCAACGAATGCGTCGCGCCGGAACGCCCGGGCGAGGCGCCGCCCAACGCGAACACGCGGTTCTGATATGCAGCGAGTGGGGGCTCGCCGGCCTCGCGCACGGCCGAAATCCAATCGATCGTATTCTTGATCAAGGGCGTGATCGAGGCGTTATATTCCGGACTGGCGATGAATACGCCTTGATGCGCCGACATCAGCTGCTTGAGCTTGAGGGCGTTAGGCGGCGGCCCAGCCCTCTCGGCGCTGTCGGCGTCGTAGATCGGCAGCGGATAATCCAGCAGCGAAATGCGGGTGACGTTGGCGTCGGCCAGCATCAGTTCCTTGGTTGCGAGCGCGGCGAGCCGCACGTTGTACGACTTTGCTCGCAGCGAGCCGGGAATGACCAGGATTTTCGGGGCCGCCATGACAGACGCACGAGAGTTGAGAGGGCATGATACGCACAACTTTCATCGTGTGTCTGTCTTCAGTCCCTCCGATAGACCCACACCCGCGCCGGTGGAATGTTCATCCACACCCGTTCTGATGCTTCGACGCTCACGCGGTCGAGCCGCTTGGGAATCGGAGCGACCGCGTTGTAGGTGAATTGGACGAAGGGAGCGCCCGGCGACATCAGGGCGAAGGCCTCGAACAGGAGCCGCAGCCGCATTCGCAAGGGTTTCGTGAAGAGCGGCAAACCGGAGACCACGCCGGCGGCCGGTTCCTGCAAGACCTCGCGCAGCAGGGGCTTGAGCGCGTAGGCATCGCCCTGCACAACCGTGGCGGCCGGATAGCGGGCCCGCAGCAATCGACAGAAGGTCGGCTCGAATTCGACCAGCACGAGCCGCGACGGATCGACTCCTTGGCCGAGCAGTGCCTCGGTCACCGGCCCCGTGCCCGGACCAAGCTCGATGATCTGCCCCGGCCGGCTTCCATCGATATAGGCCGCCATGGTACGCGCGAGCGCCCTGCCCGAAGGCGTGACCGCGCCGGTAGTCAGCGGTTTCCCAAACCAGGATCGGATGAAGCGCACTTCGTCGTCGAGGCGAATTCCGTTCTTTTGTTCGAAGCGACGAATGCGTGTTTCGATCTTCTTCTTTTGCGTGTCGAGCTTCTGCTCGAATGTCTTCTTGTGAGTCTCGAACTGCTGCTCGATTTTTCGTTCGAATGCACCCTTCCTCTGCTCGAACAACTGAATATGCCGCTCGATCCTCCTTTCGAAGGCGTCCTTCCTCAATTCGAAACGGCGCTTCTGTTTTTCAAGCTCCTGCTCAAGCAGTTGGAGGGAAGGGAGCGACATGTGGCGTTAACGCTAAGAATAACTGCCGATTTGCAATTAAACCGGTAAAGCGCAGGCGTGCGAGCGTCAAGCGGCAACTTCCTCAAGCCGCGCCGGAACGACTCAAGAACTCCTTGACCCTGCCGAAGAACCCTGCCGTCTCCGGCTGCGTCTCCTGAGATGACAAACGCTCGAATTCTGCCAGTAGTTCGCGCTGTCGCTTGCTAAGTTTTTGCGGGGTCTCGACCAGCACCTGAATGTACATATCGCCAAACTGTTTCGAGCGCAGCGCCGGCATTCCCTTGCCTTGGAGACGGAAGCGTCGCCCCGATTGGCTGCTTTCCGGCACCTTTACGCGGCTGTGATTGCCGTCGATGGTCGGCACCTCGATCTCGCCGCCGAGCGCGGCAAGCACCATGGAGATCGGCACCCGACAATGCAAATCCGCGCCCTCACGCTGGAAGAACGGATGTGCGCTAATGGCAAGAAAAATGTAGAGGTCGCCGGCCGGCCCGCCGCGCACGCCCGCCTCGCCTTCGCCCGCAAGCCGGATACGGGTGCCGTCCTCGACCCCGGCGGGAATATTCACCGAAAGCGTGCGCTCGCGCGTCACTCGCCCAGAGCCCGAACAGGAGGGACATGGATTGTCGATCACTTGACCGCGACCCTGGCAGGCTGGACAGGTCCGCTCCAAGGTAAAAAATCCCTGGGCGTGACGGATGCGCCCCTGACCGCCGCAAGTGGGACAAGGTTTGGGTCGCGTGCCGGCCTTGGCGCCCGAGCCCGAGCATGCCTCGCAAGTCACGGAGGTGGGGATGCGCACCTGTGCGTTCTTTCCGCAATAGGCTTCCTCGAGAGTGATCTCCATGTTGTAGCGCAGATCAGCGCCGCGCTCGCGCCCGCCGCCGCGCCCACGCCGGCCGCCGCCCATGCCGAAGAGGTCGTCGAAGATATCGGCGAAGGCGGACGCAACATCGCCAAAGCCGCCAGCGGCACCGGGACCGGCATGCTCGAACGCGGCATGACCAAAGCGGTCATAAGCAGCGCGCTTGTCCGGATCCTTGAGAATTTCGTACGCTTCGTTGATCTCCTTGAAGCGAACTTCAGAAGTCTTATCGGCGGGATTGCGATCGGGGTGCCACTTCATCGCGAGCTTGCGAAAGGCGGCTTTCAGTTCACTTTCGTTCGCCGTGCGCTCGACTCCCAGAACTTCGTAATAGCAGCGCTTGGCCATGCCTGCGTCCACCCCAGTCATCTCTGCCGTGGAATCATCGCCGAATCTTACCCCGTCAGTCATGGTGCTTCAAAAAATATCACCCCGAGGGTTCGGCCCCCGGGGTGCTAGTTGCAATCGCAATGGCATGGCCGTCGCCTTGCCGATGTCAGGCTGACTTCTTGTTCTTCTTGTCGTCGTCGACCTCGGTGAACTCCGCATCGACGACGTCCTCAGCCTTGCCGGAGGCCTCCCCCTCGCGAGCGGCGCCGCCGGGCTCGCCCGCCGCTGCAGCGCCCTCCTGGGCCTGCTTGTACATGGCCTCGCCAAGCTTCATCGAGGCTTGCGCGAGCGCATTGGTCTTGGCGGTGATCGCCGCGGCATCGCTGCCCTTGAGCGCTTCCTTGAGATCAGCGATCGCGTTCTCGATCGCGCGCCGATCCCCCTCGCCGACCTTGGAGCCGTGGTCGGTGAGTGCCTTCTCCGTCGAATGGACCAGCGCCTCGGCGTGGTTCTTGGCCTCGACCTCGGCTTTGCGCTTCTTGTCTTCCTCCGCATGCGATTCGGCGTCTTTCACCATCCGCTGGATGTCCGCCTCGGACAGACCACCTGATGCTTGGATGCGGATTTGCTGCTCCTTGCCAGTTCCCTTGTCCTTGGCCTGCACATTCACGATGCCGTTGGCATCGATATCGAACGTTACCTCGATCTGCGGCACGCCGCGCGGCGCGGGTGGTAGTCCAACGAGGTCGAATTGACCCAGCAGCTTGTTGTCGGACGCCATCTCGCGCTCGCCTTGGAACACGCGGATCGTCACCGCGTTCTGATTGTCCTCGGCGGTGGAGAAGACCTGGCTCTTCTTGGTCGGGATGGTGGTGTTGCGGTCGATGAGCCGCGTGAACACGCCACCGAGCGTCTCGATGCCAAGCGAGAGTGGCGTGACATCGAGCAGCAGCACGTCCTTGACGTCGCCTTGCAGCACACCGGCCTGGATCGCAGCGCCGACCGCGACAACCTCATCGGGGTTGACGCCTTTGTGCGGTTCCTTGCCGAACAGCTGCTTGACGGTCTCCTGCACCTTCGGCATGCGCGTCATGCCGCCGACCAGAACGACCTCGTTGATCTCGGCCGCGGACAGGCCCGCATCCTTGAGAGCCAGCCGACATGGCTCGACGGTCTTCTGCACGAGATCATCCACCAGCGCCTCGAATTTTGCGCGGGTGAGCTTCATCGTCATGTGCTTCGGACCCGCCGCGTCGGCGGTGATGAACGGCAGGTTGATCTCGGTCTGGGTCGTCGAGGAGAGTTCGATCTTGGCTTTTTCCGCGGCCTCCTTGAGCCGCTGCAGCGCGAGCTTGTCGCGGCGCAGATCAATGCCTTGCTCCTTCTGGAATTCATCGGCGAGATAATTGACGAGCCGCATGTCGAAGTCCTCGCCACCGAGGAAGGTGTCGCCGTTGGTCGACTTCACCTCGAACACGCCGTCGCCGATTTCCAGAATCGAAATGTCGAAGGTTCCCCCGCCCAGGTCGTAAACTGCGATGGTGCCGGTTTTCTGTTTGTCGAGCCCATATGCAAGCGCAGCCGCGGTCGGCTCGTTGATGATCCGCATCACCTCGAGGCCAGCGATCTTGCCGGCGTCCTTGGTGGCCTGACGCTGGGCGTCATTGAAATAGGCGGGTACGGTGATAACAGCCTGCTCGACCTTCTGGCCGAGATAAGCCTCGGCTGTCTCCTTCATCTTCTGCAGGATGAACGCGGAGATCTGCGAGGGCGAATAGGTCTTGCCTTCGATCTCGACCCAGGCATCGCCGTTCGAAGCACGCACGATTTTGTAGGGAACGAGCTTCTTATCCTTTTCCACCATCGGATCGTCGTAGCGCCGGCCGATCAGGCGCTTGACCGCGAAAATCGTACGCTCCGGATTGGTGACGGCCTGCCGCTTGGCGGGCTGCCCGACCAGCCGTTCACCATCATCGGTGAATGCCACGATCGAGGGCGTCGTGCGCATGCCCTCCGCATTTTCGATGACTTTCGGCGTCTTGCCTTCCATTACGGCGACGCACGAATTGGTGGTGCCGAGGTCGATGCCGATGACCTTGCCCATATCTGGCTTCCTCTTGTCTGCAGCAGGTCGGCCGGGTCCTTTCGGCACCCGAACGGGAGATTCCGCGATAGCCGCGGCGCCCCCTTATCCGACCCCCTAAATACCCATCGATGCCGCCCCGAGCGGCGCCTTGGCTCATATAGGAGGGCGGGTTTAGGTCGCAAGTCATATGATCGCCGATTCCCGCTCTGCAAGGCGGCTGGTGCGCAGCCTACAAACTCGAGCGGGCGCGTACGGCCATTTGACAAGATGCGAGGGCGAGGGACCATGGCCCCATGACCGCTCCGCACCCGCTTCCCGGCTTCCGGATCGTGCCAGCCTATCTCGACCGGCCGGCCCAGGAGACATTATTGGCCGCGCTGAGCACCGTGTTCGCATGCGCGCCGCTTTATACTGCGCGCATGCCCAAGACTGGAAAGCCACTCTCGGTGCGAATGACCAATTGCGGGCCGCTGGGCTGGGTCACCGATGAAGCCGGCTACCGGTATCAGCCGCTACACCCCGAGACGGGCAAACCATGGCCCGCGATGCCGGACCTTCTGATCGATGCCTGGAAAGCGCTCGCGCGCTATCCTCATCCCCCCGAAAGTTGTCTCATCAACTATTATCATCCCGCGGCGAAGATGGGGCTGCATCAGGATCGTGACGAGCGCGATTTTGCGGCGCCCGTGGTCTCGCTTTCGCTCGGCGATACCTGTCTCTTTCGAATCGGCGGGGCGAAGCGCGGCGATGCGACCAATGTCGTAAAGCTCGCCTCCGGCGATGCCGTCGTGCTCGGCGGTGAGGCGCGTCTGGCCTTTCACGGCGTCGACCGCATCATGCCGGGCACGTCGACGCTGCTGCCGCAAGGCGGGCGGATCAATCTTACGCTTCGGCGCGTGACGTCCCCCGCGCCAGGGAACAATCGATAGTTCCCTATTGACGGAATTGCCAGTTGCGATGAGTACCCCGGTGCCCATATTTTCGGCCACTCGATCGCGGTACTATGAATGGCATGATTGCGAGCTTCCTTATCCTGGTCGCACTCGCGTTCGGCGTGGCACCCGCGGCCGCCGGCGAGGCCGCTTATCCACCCGGCTCGCGCATCGGACTCGCGCCACCATCTGGTATGGTGACGAGCAAAAGTTTCTTTGGCTACGAGGATCCTAACAACAACGCTGCCATCATCTTGCTCGCGCTGCCTGCCCAGGCTTACGCGGAGCTCGACAAGTCGGTCACCGCCGATGCGCTGCAACGACAAGGCGTGACGTTTGAAACGCGCGAGGCGTTGCCGCTTCCCACTGGCAAGGCGTTTTTGGTTTTGGGACACCACGAGGTCGACAAAATAAAAATCCGCAAATGGATCCTGGTCGCCGCCTCGTCCACCCTAACGGCGCTGGTCACCGTCCAGATTCCGGAACCCGCCAAATCCGTCTATCCCGACGCTGCGATCCGCGCAGCGCTGGAGACACTGGTCGTTCGCCCGACCGTCCCGGTCGACGAACAGCTGAGTCTACTGCCGTTCCAGCTTGGCGAGCTCGCCGGCTTTCACGTCGCGGGGATCGTTCCAGGGCGGGCAGTGATGTTGGGTGCCGCGGGTGACGTGCCGGGTTCACCTGCCGCCACTTCACCTGGCGCCACTATGGAGCCTCACATGTTCATTGCCATTTCGCCGGGCGGCCCGGCCCAGCCCAGCGATCGGGACACGTTCGCACGCGACGTCTTCGCGACGGTCCCTAACCTCCGCGATACCCGCATCACCGCCTCCGAGCCATTGCGGATGGGCGGGCAGCAGGGACACCAGATCCTGGCTAATGCGCGGGATCCAAGCGGCGCCGACGCATTGACCATCGTGCAATGGTTACGCTTCGGCGGCGGAGCCTATTTGCAGATGATCGGGGTTGCGCGAACGGAGTCTTGGAAAGACGCCTATCCTCGCTTCCGCTCTGTGCGTGACGGCATCGAAGCGCGTTGAGCGATCCCTCAGCTGCTCGACGACACATTCAATCAGCGAGAACCTCACGGCTCCTGCGGAGGTATGCCCGCGTTGTCGTTAGCCGGCGTTTCCATCGAAGCTCTCGGTCCGCCTTTGGCGACCGCGACGAGCGCGGGTCGCAAGACGCGCTCACCGATCATGTAGCCAGGCTGTATCACCTGCGCTACGGTGCCTGCCGGCCGCGAAGCATCGGATATCTCCAACATCGCCTGATGGAGATTTGGATCGAATTTTTCGTCCAGCGGTTCGAATTTCTTTACTCCGTGCTTCTCCAGTACTTTCAGGAGTTCGCGCTCAGTGAGCTCGACGCCGTCGAGTAGCGCCTTGGTGCCGGGGTCGGCTTTCTCCCGCAGCTCCGCGTCGAGCGCGCCGAGCGCGCGCTGCATATTGTCGGCGACCGCCAGAATGTCGCGTGCGAACGAGGCGATGCCGTAATCACGAGCGTCGGCGACTTGGCGCTCGGTTCGCTTGCGCAGATTTTCCATCTCCGCCAGCGAACGCAAGAGCTTGTCTCTGTAGTCGGCGGCTTCCCGCGCAAGCGCGACCATCGGGTCCTCTTTCGCATCGGCCGACCTCTGGTCGGCTAGGGAGTTGGTCGAGCTTTCGGACGCCGCCTGATCGGCATCTTGATCGTTCTGATCGGTCGCGTCGCCCGGTGCGCGAACGGTCGTATCCGGCATTGTTGTGTTCCCACCTAACAATACAGTTCGCCCCCGATATCAGGGTTGAGGGGCCAAAAATCAAGCCGGAACCGTCGTTTGTTGGCGTCAGCCGCCGATGAGCTTGCTCACCACCTTGGCGGTGTAATCCACCATCGGAATAACCCGCGCGTAATTGAGCCGCGTCGGGCCAATGACGCCCAGTACGCCGACGATGCGGCCGGCGCCGTCGCGATAGGGCGCAACGATGGTCGAGGAGCCCGAGAGCGAGAAGAGCTTGTTCTCCGAGCCGATGAAGATACGGGCGCCCTCGGCGCGCTCCGCCTGGCCGAGGAGATCGATCACGCCGCGCTTCGTTTCGAGATCATCAAACAGAAGGCGCACCCGCTCGAGGTCCTCAACTGCTTTGAGATCGTCGAGCAGGTGAGCCGCACCACGCACGATCAGCTTACGTTCGTCAGATTCGCCGCCCGACCAGCTGGCGAGACCGGCAGCGACGAGCTTCTGGGTGAGCTGGTCGAGTTCCGCCTGGGCAGCCGCGAGCGCTTTCTCCAATTCGATCTTGGCTTCGGCCAATGTACAGCCGCGCACATGTGCATTGAGAAAGTTCGCCGCTTCGGTGAGAGAGGCTGCGGGCAGTCCCATCGGCACGTTAATGACGCGATTCTCGACCTGCCCGTCCTCCCCCACCAAGACGACCAGTGCGCGCTCGGGCTCGAGTCGCACAAATTCTATGTGCTTCAATCGCACGTTCGATTTGGCCGTCAGCACCACCCCCGCTGCGCGCGTGAGGTCCGACAGCATCCCCGACGCTTCATTGAGCACGGCCTCCATGGATTTGCCGACGGCGGCGACCTTGGCCTCCATCTCGCGCCGATCGGATTCGGCAAGATCCCCGATCTCCATCAGTGCATCGACGAAGAAGCGCAAGCCGAGCTCGGTCGGCAACCGTCCAGCCGACGTATGCGGCGCGTAAATGAGGCCGAGCTGTTCCAGGTCCGACATCACGTTGCGGACCGAAGCAGGCGAGAGCGGCGTCGTGATCAGGCGCGAGATGTTGCGCGAGCCCACGGGCTCGCCGGTGGCGAGATAACTCTCGACGATTTGTCGAAAAATATCGCGCGAGCGCTCGTTGAGCTGGACCAGGCTTACCTGTGTCGCGCCGATGGGGATGTCGTGGGACAACGCTCTCTCCGTTCAAACGCGACAGAATTGTCCATTCCTGCTGCGCAGTTCAAGCCTTACAGCCTTTGCCCAGTGGACCATCGCTGCTAGCTTGCAGCAATACGACTGCGTAGCCGTGGGAGATCAAGGATGAAAAGCGCACGCAAGGTTACCGTGGGCATGGCCACCATCGCGGGTCTCCTTGCAACTATATGTACCGGCTCGCACGGGCAGACGGTCATCGACGAGTGGGCCGCGGCCAAATTTCCCGCACCGCCTGCGCTCAAACCGGCAACGATCGTTCCGAATGAGACCGCGCTGCTGGTCATGGATTTCACCAAGCAAACCTGCACTAACGAGCGCCGGCCGCGCTGCGCGCGCTCCGTAGCAAAAGTCCTCAACTTGGTGACGCAAGCGCGCAGCAAGGGCGCTTTCATCGTCTACAGCGTCGCAGTACCGGGGTCGGTCCCCGCCGACATTCTCTCGGAGCTTACGCCGGCGGCGGGAGAGCCGGTGCTGCCCCCATTGGGCCCGGACAAGTTCATTGCCAGCGATCTCGAGAAGATTCTCAAGGACAAAGGCATCAAGACGATAGTGGCCATGGGCACGCAGGCGCAAACTTCGGTGCTGCATACCGCCGTCGCGGCTGCGCTGCGAGGATTCAAGGTGATCGTGCCGGTGGACGGCATGTCTGCCGATGAGGTGTTCCCTGAACTCTATACCGCGTGGCATCTCGCGACCGCGGCGCGCATCAGCCCACAGGTGACGTTGACCAAGTTCGACCTCATTGGGTTCTGAACGCACACAGGCGTCTGGTCGATCTTATCTACGGACGAAGGCATGCGACGATGGAGCGCCGAAGCTGAGTTCCGCAGCGCTGCGCTCGCCTCTTGTCGCTCAGAGCGCTCGCCCCTAAAAGCTTGGTCCGTACGCAGGAGATCCGGATGCGACCGAGCCGCCGACAGCCCGATGAGCTGCGCGCGATCTCGCTCGAGCGCGGCGTGGTGAAATACGCCGAGGGTTCTTGCTTCGTGAAGTTCGGCGACACGCACGTGCTGGTCACCGCCACACTCGAGGACCGACTGCCGCCGTGGCTCAAAGGGCAGGCACGCGGCTGGGTCACCGCCGAATACGGCATGTTGCCGCGCGCCACCTCGGAGCGCACGCGCCGCGAAGCAGCGGCCGGCAAACAGAGTGGCCGCAGCATCGAAATCCAGCGGCTGATCGGGCGCAGTCTACGCGCGGTACTGGACCTACCTGCGTTGGGAGAGCGTCAGATCACGATTGACTGCGACGTCATCCAAGCCGACGGCGGAACCCGCACTGCGGCCATTACCGGCGCCTGGGTCGCGCTGCACGATTGCCTGAGCTGGATGAAGACGCGCCAGATGGTGACGGCGGAGCCGCTACGCGACCACGTCGCCGCCATCTCCTGCGGAATCTGTCAGGGCACACCGGTGCTTGATCTGGATTACGCGGAGGATTCGGAGGCCGACACAGACGCCAATTTCATCATCACGGGCGGCGGGCGAATCGTCGAGGTGCAGGCAACGGCGGAGAAAATTCCGTTCAGTGAGGAACAGTTCCTCAATCTACTTGCGCTCGCGAAAAAAGGGGTGATGAAACTCGTCGACCTGCAGAAACTGGCGGTAATGTGATCGCGCGTCACGCGAGGTCAAGCATGAGTTCAAACGGCGCCGCTCATCGACAGATTGCCGGGCGCCTCGTGATCGCGACGCGCAATCCGGGCAAGCTCAAGGAGATGCGCGAGCTTCTCGTACCCTTCGGAATCGATGCCGTATCTGCGGCCGAGCTCGGGTTGGACGAGCCGGCGGAGAGCGGCGCGACCTTCAAGGCGAACGCCCGCATCAAGGCATGCGCTGCGGCAGCATCCTCGGGTCTACCTGCGTTCGCGGACGATTCCGGACTGGCCGTCGATGCGCTCGGCGGAGAGCCAGGCATCTACTCAGCGCGCTGGGCGGGGCCGGAAAAGGACTTCCGGCGCGCCATGCAGGCTGTGGAAGAGAGATTGCGCGAGCGCGGCGCGCAGGCGCCTGACCAACGCAAGGCGCAGTTCGTCTGCGCGCTTTGTCTCGCTTGGCCCGACGCACACGTTGAAGGGTTCGACGCTGCGGTGCACGGCACTCTTGTGTGGCCGCCGCGCGGCGATAAGGGTTTCGGCTACGACCCCTTGTTTTTGCCTGACGGCCATACTCGCACTTTCGGTGAAATGACGAACGCGGAGAAGCATGGCCTGCCGCCAGCGGGCAAAGGGCTCTCGCACCGGGCACGCGCCTTTCTAAAGCTCGCGGAGGCTTGTCTTGCAAAGCGGTGATCGGCAGGGGTCTGCGTTCGGCGTCTATGTCCACTGGCCGTTCTGCCTCTCGAAATGCCCCTATTGCGACTTCAACAGCCATGTGTCGCATGTGCCGGTTGACGAGGCGCGTTTTGCGCCCGCCTTTGCCGCCGAAATCGCGACGACCGCTGCGCGCATACCCGGACGAACCGTCTCGACCATCTTCTTCGGCGGCGGCACACCATCGCTGATGCAGCCCGCGACCGTCGGTGCGATCCTCGACGCGATTGCTCGGCACTGGTCGATAGCATCCGATGTCGAAGTGACGCTCGAAGCCAATCCAACGAGCGTCGAAGCGACGCGCTTTCGCGGCTTTCGTTCAGCCGGCATCAATCGTGTCTCGCTCGGCGTGCAGGCGCTGGATGATACGGCGCTGAAAGCGCTCGGGCGGCTGCACTCGGCGCAGGAGGCGCTCGGAGCGGTCGCGTTGGCGCGCTCCATTTTCGAGCGCTATTCCTTCGATCTGATCTACGCGCGGCCCGGCCAGACCCCGCAGGCGTGGGCGGCCGAGCTCAAACGCGCGCTCGCCGAGGCCGCAGAGCATCTGTCCCTTTATCAACTCACCATCGAGCAGAACACCCCGTTTGCGGCGCTCCATGCGGCTGGCAAGCTCGCCTTGCCCGACGACGAGCGGGCCCGCGCACTCTACGATACGACACAGACGGTCTGCGCAGGCGCAGGGCTTCCTGGCTACGAGATTTCCAACCACGCACGGCCAGGGGCCGAGTGCCGGCACAATCTCATTTACTGGCGCGCGCAGGAATATGCCGGCATCGGACCGGGCGCGCACGGCCGGCTCGAGACCGCGACCGAGCGCCGCGCCACGGCGACCGAAAAGCAGCCGAGAAGCTGGCTTACCCGGGTGGAGTCGCTCGGACACGGCATGGTCAGCGATGAGCCGCTCACGCGAGAGCAGGTCGCCGACGAGTTTCTGTTGATGGGGCTGCGCCTGGCGGAGGGCATCGACCCTGCGACCTACGCGCGTCTTGCCGGCCGGCCGCTCGATGCGCGCCGCGTGGCGTTCCTCCATGAGCAGGGCGCCGTCGAGATAACACCAAGCGGGAGGCTGCGCCTGACGCTCGCCGGTTTTCCCGTGCTCGACGCGGTCGTCGCTGATCTCGCCGCGTAACAGACTTAAGTCGCCGAACCGCCGAAACCTTTAGGCGGTGGGCTGATGACCTGGCCACCGGTTGGCGACACTCGCAGCACCGCAAGACCCCGTTGGTTGGTGCCGTCCGGCCGGAAGCGAAACAGCCCGTCGATACCGGTGAAACCTGAGGAATTCGTCAGAACGTTATCCGCGAAGCGCTGGCTGCCCTGAGTCTTGACCAGCGCCGCGACAAGGGCGACGGCGTCGTAGGCAAGCGAAGCCGTGCGCACAGGGTCTCTGCCGTATCTGCTGCGGTAACGGACCGAGAAATTACGAAAACCGGTTGAATCGGGCCCCGCGTACCAGGCGCCATCGAGCAGGGGATTGGAGAAGATTTGCGCGTCTTCCCATACGCCCGTGCCGAGGAGCTGCACGCGTTTAGTGTCGATGCCGTTCGCAGTCAGCGTC
>WNGD01003755.1_pt1 | contig 16070 bp, 23 predicted proteins | sample 5400671 | NCBI WGS metagenome assembly WNGD01 (sample SAMN13153369, study PRJNA577476) | soil metagenome | isolation source: 40 cm soil or saprolite under grassland replicate 2 | place: USA:California | collected 2016-06-15 | reverse complement strand
GTTTGAGATCGTGCTCTGGAAACGCACTTGCTCGGAGGAAGAGCATCATCTTTTTCGTGGAGAAGAATACAACAGGAGCAAGCTCAGCCTTAGTTATCTGGTACGTCATACTTTTTCGTTAAAAATACACCGATAGGCCTACTGTCTATCCAGGCGCGTTCATCGGACACTTGGATCTATGCAAAGATGCCAAGCAATAGATGTGGATCCATGGTGAATGCTCAACTGCTCATATCGTGACAGAGTTGGCCAGCAAACCGTGTCACGATAATAAGCTGTGATTAGCACGTACAGGTTATAATCACAAGTTCTCGATTTATTTTCATAAAGTTAAAGCTTCATGCTGAGAGCCAGGGGTAGGTTGCAGATTTGGCCAGTATTTTCTTGTATTGTACAATTTCAGGGATGCCTGACCGTTCCACCTCGATAATGAAGTTTCGATTTTGAGTATGAGATTCGACTTCTGTAAAACCCATATGTTTCATAAGACGAATACCATCTTTAGTTTCACTTCTTGCTGCAATTAACTTAATCGTTATATCTCGCCTAGCCAAGTCGTAGAGCAATCTGAGAAGCCCACGTATGAGTACCTGTCCTCTTATACGTTTAGCAAGTTCAGAACCAGGCTTTACTCCTACACTCACAACATAGAGGTATGCAGGCTCATTAGGTGTAAGACTCTGTATGTCCTCTGGTTCAATCGAAGCGATCGAGGCTGGATTCAGATCATTGAAGATTGCATCTATCTTTTCTGGTGTTAGAGGAAGCACGAATGCACAACCTACCACTTTCCCTCGACTTCTAACAATATATCCCACCTCGGGGTTCTTCTCTATCCACTGCTGACGCCTTTCAACTGTGTTTCCTCCGCCAAACACAGATATAAGCAGGTCAACACATGCTGGCATGTCATCTTTTGTAGCTCGCTCAAACTGCGTGCCTGTTTTTTCTGACTTTTCTCCCAGGTCGTCTAAGGCCCTGGCAAGTCGATCAACGTCATCACGCTTATAAAAGCCCTGTTTTCTTCCTGATGGAACCATATGCTCAATCTTTCCACTTTGTACATAACTTCTTAGCATTCCATCGGTGATATCACCAAGTTTTTTCCTAGTCACTGTTGCCGTGTAGTACCCAACTGGTGGATGTCCTCTTTTAGTCATTTCCCTACCCTTTCCGAAGAAGATATTTCTATTTTACATCTTTCCTCTTAGTATAACAAGATATTGAAAATTTAATGCTTTAAACCATTGACAACCCTATTAATATTGGGTATATTTTTCTTAGAGAATTTTAATCCTTCGAAACATTGGAAAAAGTTTTAAATTTTCGAAAGTGAAGAAAGGAAACAATCACACATGGCACTCCCGGCGAAGACCAGCATCCGCGTAGACGCTCTTCTAGATTCTGCACAGCGCAACCTGGAGGCGGCAAAACTGAATGCGTACCCCTCTAGCGTCGTTGACAGCGTTCTCTCATGCCTCGTAGAAGGACTGGCCTGCACAATGCTTAATCAGCAACAACAGGCTCAGATTCAAGCGGTATTGACGTTGTGGAAGGAATGTAGCGCGAACCCTGTAGAAAACGAACAACCCGACGTGTCATCACCACGCCGGGTCGGTTGAGCTAAGTTTTGATCTGTCAGAGCTCGCTCCTAGCATACGCGATGGAGCGCCTGGCGTCAAGTGCTAAGGAGAAGCATATGACGACAACAGCAAGCAAGTACAACACAACGACATGGCAACCGTCTATCATCACTCCTACTGAGCATGAGTACATTGTAGAAAGTCTTCGCCAAGCGACTGGCATGATGCGGAACCTTGCCCTGCGATATAATCAGGACTTTGAGGATCTCTACCAGGAAGGCTATCTTTCGGTGCTAGAGGTCATAAGAAGCTTGCCAGCATACGTGAAGAAACCACGCGCCTACATTCAGCGTTCACTTTTTCACGATCTTTTGGGTTGGCTCCACGCCAAGCCGAAAGAAGAAGTCAGTCTGGATGCACCACTGGACAGCGAAGAAGCCGTAAGTCTGTTGGATATTCTTGCGGAGAAGCCAGCAGTAGAGTACCACCCGGAGCCCAGCGACGAACGTGCTCACGCTCTTTATGCCGCATTAAAGCGTCTTCCCCTGGAAGAGCAGCGGTACCTACGCGAAGTCTATCAACTGAATGCATTCGAGCCGGTCCCTCTCTACCCCTACGCTCGCAACAACGATCAGCGTTCCCGCAATGCCATGAGTACGAGAGCATACAAAGCGTTGCGCCGCGATCAGACGTTTGCCGTCGCTATGGGGGTGCAGGCATGAATTGTGCATGGTGCAATCCTAGCGACAACGGGACCGATGGTATATGTGATGCCTGTATGTTGGCTGTCTTCGGCATCGATCCTGCAAGCATCCATGAGGAAATTGCTCATGAAGCGGTAACTGGTGAGGAAGAACTGGAAGAGGTGCAGGCATGAAGAAGAGACTGAACGCTCTTGATGCTCTCAGAATCGGCATTGTGGCAGAGGACGAATGGATCAAACATCTGCACCAGATGGGTGTTGATACCAGTGCCTACCCCGAAGCGGATGTGCCTATTCCTGAGTTGGGTATCGTTCACCACCAGGTCTGTTTCCCCGATGCACTAAAACCACAGTTTCACCAGTGGCTGAATAAGGAGTTCATGCCTCGCTTTTTGAGAGGAGAGGTGAAGCGATGAAAAAGACCGATGAGGGCCTGATGCTGCATGGTCGAGGTGTGGAAGTGTCACTGCGTAATGTGCTTTCAACGCTTCAACTTATCGAGGAGCTATGAATGACAAAACCTTGCTGATTCCTGATCGGCAAAGCTTTGAGTGTCTCCACTATCAGGTGCAGTGGAGCCGGGAGCGATTGCAAGAACTGCTGATGCAAGGGTGATCGGTGTCGTCTGGTTTCTGCACGCTGCCCCGTCGGGTAACGTGCAGGCGCAAGCCGATAGCGGTTTGAGAGGACTTTGTAGCGCGTTTTGTGCTCACCAGGGCAGCTATCAACACCCCTGATGAGCATGTCAACCACAGTCGGTTCCCATAATTGACCTCGCCATTATAGATGGCAGGCGCTATGGGGGCAAGGAGAGTGTCTTCTGAAAATCTATGAGCTGAAAGCCTTGCTGCAGTGGCAGGGCTATACCGCCTGCCGAACCAGGGGCAGTCATTCGATCTGGAAGCATCCAGGACGCCCAACAGATCGCATCGTGATCTCTGGCACCAATGGCAAGGATGCACGCCTGTATCAGGTCAAGCAGGCCCACAAAGGCTATCGGCCTCGTAGCGCGTTACGTCGCAATCGCAAGCGATAAGGAAAGGAAAAAGAAAGGACTACCGATGGGAAACAGAATTGCAGGAGCAATGAACAATGTTGCTCAAAATCGCGGCAACGTCCCCATTCTCAAACTGGTGTTAGGCATCTTACTGCTCGGCTTCTTCGTGCTGGCATTAATGATGGATGTGCAGACCAGCGAAGCCTTCATTCTCAATGGTGGGAAGGTTGCAGTCCAATCGCTCAACTGGACGATCCTACGCCAGCCGATTGATCTAGCACAAGGCAATCTTCCCATGGATACGGCAAAAGCTGTCATGTGGGGTTGGGGATGCCTATTAATCTACCTGGTCTGTGTCATTGGCGAAACTACTATCCACGGGCGACTAGGCGGCATCTTTAAGACTGTGGCCTTTATTATCGTCGCGTTTGACTTCTGGACCAATGTCAACTACGGGACGCTCCCAAGCGGGATGGGGGGTCAAGTTGGTTTCGCGGTGATCACCTCGTTTATTGTTGCCTTTTTCGGCGTACTTGGGTTGAACTTGATCTTTAGCGCGATTACCGAAATGACCCGATAAGGAGGCTCTTATGAGCGAGGAACAGCAACAGGAGCAGGAACACGTCAAGCGATATCCGATCAAGCAATCAGCAGGCTTTGCGGGAGGTGCAGCCGTTACTATGGCGCTAGTAGACGCAATAGCGCACTTGGGGCCAACTGGCTTGCTGATCAGCGGCCTCGCTGGCTATGTCGCGTGGAAGCATGGCCCGGAACTCTACGAATTGGCGAGCAGTCAGGTGAGGGAGATTCTTCCCCCTCACCCCGAAGACGAACCAGAGAAGCAGACTGAGTCAGGGGACAGGAGAGGCCGTAGCTTGTGGGACCGAGCAATGGGGCGTTATCCAGAAATGGAAAACGCCCAGGCGCAAGAGGATGACCCCTTGCCACAACCGACGCCTGAGTACGATGTCTACAGCGATCTGGATACCACCATGAACTTCGGTCCGACGCTACACCCCGATGCAAACAGGGTGCTCAGTGGCCGTAAGGTACTTTTCGGCGCATCGGATGCTGGCAAGAGCAACAATATCGCCGTCATTTGTGAGGAACTAGGTCGCTTTGGGGAACCACTCTTCCTTTTCGATACGGAAGGGGAATACCGGAAACTGTGCCAACGTCCGTACTTTCCTCACCCCATCTTTATTACCCGCGAGCAGATTAAAGTCGATCGGGCCTATGAGTTCGCACAATGGGCGGTCGCTGGCTTAAAGCAAGTCGTTGTCGACCTGTCTACCTACGAGGATGATGAAGCTGGCTGGCTGATGATCAAAATTATCAAGGGCGTAAAAGACTTTGAAGAGTCTCACGAAGTCCGCTTACCCTGCGAGATTATTCTTGACGAGGCAACAGTCTGGCTTCCTCAGAATCCGAATCAGTCGACGCTCTCGAAAGTCATGGTCACTGATCCAGATGGAAAAAGCGAAGAAGAGAAGCCCAAGCCGATCACGTTACTCTCTCTCCTGGAGAAGGCATTCTTTTCGGTGGTCGTGCGTCGAGGGCGCAAACGCGGTATGGGGTTTACCCTGGCAACACAGCGACCAGCAGAATTGAACAACAGTGCAGTCTCTGCTTCCTGGATGATCCTGATGAAGCAAACACAGGCAGCCGATTTTAAAGTCTACGCAAAGTTTGGCATCACGCCACAAATGGCGCTTTCCCTCAAACAGGGTGAAGCCTTTATTATTGCACCGGGCCGTGAGTTAGAGCGACATCAATTCCGCTTGCGTACCTCACCACATGGAGCAAGCACTCCTGGCCTGAAAGAGTTACGCAAACATCAACAACGCGCTGCAGCGCAACCTGCACAGCCCTGGCAGGACACTCCACTACCACGACCGAGCGTGACCTTTAAGCAGGATATCGCACAACCGATACCAGAGGACAGGCCAATGCCCCAACCAGACGCGGAGCCAGGCGTGATGGATAGGCTTGCCATTATCCGCAATCTGCGAGCGGCGCAGATTCCAGAGGAAGATATTCCTGCGCTGCTTGGAGTCAGTGAGCGCGACTATCAGGCACTTATCGCAAAGCCTCGGCGAAACACAGACGCTCCTGCTGCGGCAGCACCAGTGCCAATGATGAGCAAGGAAGAACGCTATGAGCGCGATCTTATGGTCGCTCTTGATCACTGGCGCGCCGTCACCAGCGAAGGAAAGCAATGCGGGTTCAGGACGCTACGCAAACTCACTAGCTGGCCGGAAAAAAAGTGTCGAGACCTGCTCGCCGACCTCGGAAATCGCGGATACATTTCTCGGCAGAAAGTCGAGGAAGAGGATGCTGAATAACAGGTGGTACCACAGGGGGTGTGGTAAAGGTGTGGTACACACGATGTATCGATGTTTTGAGCTCAGAATGAGTGGTACCAGGGGTGGTACCACACGTACCACCCCACCCTTACCACACCTTTACCACAGGGGGGGTACTAGGCTTACCACCCCTTTGCCACACCCTGCCACAGGGGTGGTACCACACCCTTACCACACACGGTACGAAGCCTGTCAGATCCGTTCAAGCGGGTACCAGTGTGCGAACCCTGGTCTGACACTGACCTCAATTAGAGGCCTCGACATTCTAAGAAAGGAGCTTTCGATGTTTTACGGGCAAACCAGCAATTGGATGAAGCAAGTCCGAGAAGTGACGCGAGGTGGAGATCACAGTGTTCCGCATATTGCGAGCCAGTATGTAGACGGTGTGAACGCGATTCGTATCCATTGTGGCACCGAGATGCATGTGCAAGTGCGCGCTGAGTTCTATATGACCTCCGACGAGGATCTACGGCAACTCGACGCGTTCCTGAACTACTTCGGTCTGCCAAGAAATGGGTATCAGATCGTCGATACACGCCAAACATACCAGCCGCCCTATCCGGCGTACGCTGCCAGTCCCGCGTATGAAAACGGCTCATCATCCTTGCCTTTACCGATTGCGCCGCCCAATCAACGCTAGACTCTTTTAGGTTGTCGCTCGGTTTCTGCACATCTCTCACCAGGGGTGTGCAGGCGCGGATCGATGGCCCTGTAGTGCGTCTCTCAAGAGAGGAAGCATACTATGACACTCATACTCAAGGCGATTGGACGAACCATCATCATTTTCCTGGTTGCCATTTTCATGACCATCGCCGTCGTCGCCGTTACTCAAAGCGGGTCGTTGGGAGTGCTGACATTCTGGGGGTTCATCTTCCTGGGCATTCTGAGCTTCCTGATCGATGAACAGAAGAAGAGGTTTCACTAATGGCAGCAATCACACAGCAACAAGAGGGCGATAGCCTGGATAAATTAGAGGATCGCATAGAATACCTGCTCAAGTTCGTCACCATCATTTCTGAACTGGTACTCCTGATTGGTCTGGGCTATGCAGGATTCAAGCTGGCTCATAAGGGACCGACTCCAGATGTGCTTGATCAAATATGGCTGGTCTCACAAGTGCTCGCTCTCGATCTGTCTGCACCTGGTCTGTTTGCAATGGCGAAACAGGCCAGAGACAACAACGATCCGGAGCGGGCAAAGTGGGCAATTCGTATCGCGGGCATCCTCATCACAATGTCCATCCTCACTATGGCAGAAGGCGCAGTCACGTCCTACATTCCTAACGTTCCTGAAGACATCACCAGATATATCACTCTGGCCATGATGATTATTCGCGGCGGCGCGGCGGTCGGCTACTCTGTTTTCAGAAGACTCCAGAAAGCAGAACGACCTACACAAGTAGCGGTCGTACCTACACAATCACCTACACAACCTCTACAAGACGCAAGAATCGACCGCATAGAAGAGACGATCAACGCCCTGACAAATCGCCTCACAACGATCGTAGAAGGAGTGCAAAATCAGCAACCTACACAATCACCTACACAGGCTACACAGGTTGTAGAGATCACTACACACGCATCTCTACAACCTGCACGATTGCGTATAGGTCGATCGCATCCAAGCCTGCACTTGCTCTCACAGGTTGCGACGCACACCGCTCACGATGAGGACGAACCCGCTGACGAGGCCGATAGCGAACCTATAGAGCAACCTATACAAGTGCTCTATCCAGTCGTCGCTGGCGTTTCTGCTGAGAAAGTTAAGCAGTTGGTTGACGCCTTCCTAAATGGGGTGAAATGGCGCGAAATGCCTGGAAACTACTCTCAAACCATTAAGCCAGTGAGAGATGCGTACGAATTGCTTAACTCATCTATACAGGAACCTACACAGGCTACACAGTAACCTATACAACCTACACAACGATGTGTAGGCACCTACACACCAGGGACGAAAGAGGGCAAACACATGAGCAGAAGACCAGCAAAGAGCGTCGCCTTCCAACGCCTGACCTGCATCCAACAGACGGGGACCAGGCGAGAAGCCAACGGCACCATCTGCTACACCTTTGTGGCAGAAGTCAACCGCAATCTCCCGCCGGTGCAACTCACCCTGACGGTCTCACCAGCACTGGTACTTTCAGTCGATGCCGTTTTCAATGAACGCGCCCGGCGAGAGATGGATACTCACCCTCAAGAGGAAGAACAAGCCATACAACCAGCACTCCTGGATGCAAGCTAGGAGAATCATATCGAACACATATCTTGACTCTACAGATAATCGGGATTATTCTTAGCGACATAGAAAACGGCTCCCCAAAGGTCTGGTAAACCGGGAGCCGCCTCTAACAATCTTCCGTAGCCAAAGGCTACAAGAAAGGTATTCAATTGTATGAACAGTATACCAGCTAGTGCGGAACAAAATCAACAGCCTACAGTACCTTCTTCTCTCTACAACGCCTTAAACCAGCGCTACCACACGCTCAAACAATACATTTCCTGGGAGGATACTCTTTTTGAAAATCCAAACCTTGGCCCTGGGCACAAGCTAGAAATCCGGGCCATTCGCCGGGCCGTCCAACGCGGCAAAGTAAAAGATGCTGCTGGCCGCACGCGTATCAACCTCACAAAATGCGGCGAAGAAATCGGCGCATCCTCAGATACCCTCAGTCGCGGCCTCAAGTTCCTGGCACAATGCGGCGTCATCCCTGATAAGAAACTCACCCCTGAAATCCAGGAGAATGGCGAGCAGTGGAAGCGTTGGTATATCTCCCTCAATGAAGAGCTGCTCCAGACTCCCGACAAGATCGAACCACCTACCCCCCGCAACCACGGCGGCGATCGCACCTACATCTGCTCACAATGTGGCAAACGCCATATCATCAAGCGTAAAGTCGTCACCCTCATCTGTAAAGATTGTGGGAAAGAATCTACCCTCAGCGACGACTCCATTGATCTTTCCCCCGTAGAGCAAGATGCGGCATGCCCTACCGACACGGATAAAAATTTTTGCGAGCAAGGCCGCAACTTGCCCGATGTTTTAAAACCAGTTACCCCCCCTCTAGACCGCAAGATGCGGAGTGGGTCCGATAACGAGGATCAGAACGATCAGGTTGATCCGCATCTTGTAACACTTGCTGCCAGTGAGATGGAAACGGCGACTGCTCTGTATCTCGATATCGCCGGAGCTGATCCAGGCCATATTGAGATGATCCCCAAGAAGGCACAGAAATGGACAAAGCTACATCATCAACTCACTAGGAGTGACATTGAGGCCCATATCAGTGGGGAGAAGACGATCGGAACGCGCTTGTATCACGAAGATGGCACGACCCGCGCTTTTCTGGTTGACGCTGATACTGAGCAGGATCTGGTTCTGCTACGGGAGGGTGCGCGGAAACTTGCTGGTGTAGGGTTCTTCCCATTGCTCGATAGTCCCCCAGCTGCACGTCCTCACCAAGTGGAAGGTTATCACGATGTGAGCGAGCACGGCCTGGTAGTGGCAGATGCTCGGGTAGACAAAAAAGCAGGGTGGGCAGAAATTTGTCGAATCGCTCCAGAATGGGGACAATTGAAAGAACGCTGGCCAGCACTGGCGGAACATCCCGTCGGGAATCGGGTTCGTTTGCCAGGGGGAAAATATGTCATGCCAGGGTTTACGGAATGGTGTACCCTTACCAGCGTTGCCGATGGCGAGATGGCGAGCGATGGCAACGACCAGGCCAGGATGTTGTTGTCTCATCAGACACCCGCCTCACTCATTCCTCCACTTCCAGAGCAGCTGACAGAACCCACCATTGCCCAAAACCAAGTGAGTTCTACCGCTGCTGCACTTTTGATGTCGGCCAATAGCAAAATTGACATCTACTGGAAGGAAAAGTATGCAGAGAATGGGTTTCTCGTTGCCTTCCCGCCTGGATATCTTGCAGCATGTTTCAACGCGGAACATTTCGTAACAGAATTTTTGCAGCTAGGCAGGAATGGGAAATATTACTCTCCTAATGGCAACGAGCGCACAGCGAGCGCCGGAGCCTATATGAAGGATGGTAAGGAGCTGGTCACTGATCTGAGTAATCACGGGCTGCGCTCGGATGGGACACACGATACGAGCGATGCCTTCGAACTCTATTGTAAGGTCAATCGCATCTCGAAAGAAGAAGGTCTTCGTCGGCTGGGGAAAGAGAAATCTACACAGGCGAAACAGGAGATAGAACGCTGCGCTCGATCGGGCACGTCGTTGCCAGCATGGATAGAGGAGATTATCACACCAGCGGGATGGCGTCGCTATGAGCATCTGAAGGTCTCGACATCTTCGACGGAGGAAAGCTTGGCCTGTAACAGTGTGACACAGACAGATTTGGTGTCTGCACCGTCGGGATCTGTGGTAGCAAAGGATGACCGGGCACTCCAGAACCGAGATGAATCGGCGCAGGCCTCGATGCCGCAGTCACCTTTAGCCGATGAGAGCCAGCAGTTAGACGAGATCAAGGCGTATGGGCAAGCAGAGAATTGGCCTCGACTTGAGATCGAAGGCGTAGAGGTGATTTCTGCAGGGCGGGCGGCATGGTTACGCTTCGTGTGGGTTTCTCGCAAGAGGGATGTGCAGCGCCGAGTGTATGAGTATATCAGGAGTCGTTCGCAAACAGGGAGAGAGGCATGAAACCAATAGAGACTGCTTACAATGGATATCGTTTCCGTTCGCGCCTTGAGGCACGATGGGCAGTTTTCTTCGATATGCTTGGTATTGCGTATGAGTATGAGAAAGAAGGCTATCACGTTGGATCGATGTGGTACTTGCCTGATTTCTGGCTGCCGCAGCAGGATTGTTGGATAGAGATTAAAGGGCAAAAGCCAAATGAGCAGGAGCGGCACCGTGCGGAGGCGCTGGCTAAGTTCACAAAAAAGGATGTCTATCTTTTCTCTGGACCGATCCCTTTGCCCGATTCGTCCTTCAACGAGAAAGGCCCTATGGGCTGCTATGAGTATGGCGATGGTGCTGAGGTATTCTTTTGGTCGGACGAAGTAGCAGGTGAGGTAGCCAGTGATCACCCATACTGGTGGTGTGAATGTCCTGTTTGCGGAGTACTAGACATCTGCTTTTGTGGGTGGTCCGAGAGGTTGTCTTGCCATCATAGTAAGAGGAAGGCACCAAATTATGGGTCTTCCAGATTGATAGGAGCCTATACCGCTGCGCGTTCAGCTCGCTTTGAGAGATATGTGTAATATCTTCCATGTGAACTGGAGCATCTGGTATTCCGGACAAAGCCCGGTCCGGAATGCGCGTTAGCGGGGCGGGAGCGAGGGCCGCGACAGCGGCAACGGGAGTGGGGGAGGAGAGATCACAGCACCTTGAACCATCCGGCATCTTGCGGCCTGGGGGAGATGTTGCCGCGATCGGGAGCCATGATAGCGGCGATGCGCTCCAGCAGGCGATGAAAGTGTGGGATCGCTCAAAATCTTCGATTCTGGCAGGGACAGCTCGTGAGATCAATAATCAGGCACGTGCGGAGATGGAGACGGCAGCGCACGACGGAGAGTTACCCCCTTCCTGGGTGCAAGAATTGACAACGCCTGCAGGATGGAGACGCTATGATCAACTGAGGGCCTCGACATCGCAATCACCAGCTAGTGAGAGTCTGGCCCGCGATGTTGTCGAATCATCTGTGTAGATAGACCAAGCGCACCCCTCATTCCAGGTGGGCGACTTGGTCGTGTGGAACCAGGAATTGCGCGGCGGCTATGGCACGATCTGGCCCGTCGATGGTGAGATCACGAAGATCGGGAAGGCGAAAATCACCATTCGTGTGCAGAAGAAAGACGGCACGATGAAAGAGATCGCGGTGAAACCAGAGAGCTTGGTACCTCGACCAGTCAAGAATGCGCTCCTGGAAGAGCAGAGAGGACCAGCAGGGGGGGTAACTGGTTTTCAAGACGCTCAGGCAGAGACGGTGCCAGGGGATGTGCAGGTATACGTGGAGGAGCGGCAGCTAAGAGAATCCGCGTTAGCGGTTCCTCATGACGTAGCCTTGCCCGACGACTTGATCGAACGCTATCACCTGCACCACGGCGAGCCATGCGTGAAGTGTTCCTGTGAATTGCAGCGCGATCTGGCAGGGAAATGGCAATGTGCGAGATGCTTGTCACAAAAAGAGTATCATTTGTACGAGGATCAGATTGATCTCCTTTATCCGAAGAAACGTCGTTTGGAGCTGGACAGTTAGCGCGGGTTGCAGTGATCACCTCTCTGAGCATAGACCTGCGCATCGCTCCTAAAGGGGCTTGACGTGGATTTTGCCTTTTTGAGCGTGTTATTTTCTCGTCAAAAAGTGTCCAAAAAAAGAGACCCGCGCAAACCCTTGCCTAAAGTGGCTTCTTATGCTAGACTAGGAGTGCCGCAGTCTAAATGGCCTGTGGAGCCCGTCAGGGATTGAAACAATTTGTTGTCCGAGCTCCATTTCCAAAGCATGGGGTCTAAATGGCCTGTGGAGCCCGTCAGGGATTGAAACTTTGGCCCGTTAGGTACGACCTCTACGCATTGGTCATAGTCTAAATGGCCTGTGGAGCCCGTCAGGGATTGAAACCCGCAATTGGCATTGAGAGATTTTAATCTCTTTTTTGTCTAAATGGCCTGTGGAGCCCGTCAGGGATTGAAACATTAATGAATGGCTTGGTAATACCGATGATATGATTTGTCTAAATGGCCTGTGGAGCCCGTCAGGGATTGAAACCTCTGAGCCAGATGAGCTCGGCTTATGCCGTTTATGGTCTAAATGGCCTGTGGAGCCCGTCAGGGATTGAAACGGAACGATGATTGAATTCCTAAGGTTGCGATAACCCGTCTAAATGGCCTGTGGAGCCCGTCAGGGATTGAAACCAATTTGCTGACCAGGGCCAAGTATCCAGCTACTCAGTCTAAATGGCCTGTGGAGCCCGTCAGGGATTGAAACTTTGGTGTTTGCTCTACTTCAACTAGATAGCTCACGTCTAAATGGCCTGTGGAGCCCGTCAGGGATTGAAACTCCGAGGAATGTTTTGGTTACACTTGGCGGGCGCTCCGTCTAAATGGCCTGTGGAGCCCGTCAGGGATTGAAACGCGCACGATGCCCACAGTGTGTTTGCTCCGGGTGGAAGTCTAAATGGCTTGTGGAGCCCGTCAGGGATTGAAACCAACCAACCCGCCATATTTCCCGTGCAGCAGGCGAGTCTAAATGGCCTGTGGAGCCCGTCAGGGATTGAAACTCTAGTACTGCAAAGCCGTCAAAATCAAAAGCCACTGTCTAAATGGCTTGTGGAGTCCGTCAGGGATTGAAACGGGATCGTCAAAGCGGCCCAGCTTCTTGTCCTCACGGTCTAAATGGCTTGTGGAGCCCGTCAGGGATTGAAACCAAAGGTCTCCTCATTGATGGTGAAGGGATCTTTCAGCCTAAATGGCCTGTGGAGCCCGTTTGGGATTGGGTATAAAAGAAAGCCTCTGATCTGTTCAGAGGCTTGTTTTCTGGAGCGCGTAGAGTATGTGAATTCTGCTTGCGTGTACTAGTCACAAGGTTATGGTGCTGGCTTCTGACCTTTCCGTTGCGCGGCCAGCATCTGCCGCTTTTCGCGTTGTTTGCGTACACGTTCCTCATTTCGTGCTTCTACAGCGTTCTGTGCACAGACCTCAGAACAGTACTTTGGAGTGGGACCAGGGTACCGTTGCTGTGTGACCGTTTGCTTGCATGCCTGACAGGTGAAGGTGACGGGTCGTGTGCTCACTTGTCGCAGGTAGGCTGGTACGGTACGATTTGCGAATTTATCCCCGTAGACCTTGACCGTCTGGCTATCGCCTATTTCTCTGCTCATATTTCCCTCTCTTGTGACTTATTCTTGCAGATATTAATCACAAGTTTACCATGCTCCTGAGTGAATGTCCAGGTGTGAGCGGGATAGGGTGCTTTTATTTCGTTTCGTCCTTGAGGTGCTTCAGGAGTTGGGTGAATGCTTCCTGGTAGCCCTGGTGCTCTTGCCAGCGGGTGAAGTTGCCAATGTGCCGACTGGAGCGGAGGGAGGCGGCCCAATCGCCTTTGCTGTGTAGGACTGAATCATCGATACGGATGGGAAAGAGGATCGTGCGCTCCTGGTTGACTTCGCGGTCGAGGGCGCGGTTCACCTCGTATCTGACCCACTTAGACCCAGAACCGAGATACATGTAAACTAGGACATAGGGAAAAAGAGTATAGCGGGTAGAATAAGCTGAGGTGGTTTTTCTATTTATCTTTTTCCATGTATCTCAGCATTAGATCCGTCTATATGCTTCCAGGCAAGGATTGCGTGGTAATGATACAATGGGGAAAAGTGTGTGGAAGATGGAAGAACAGGAAGGAATGCATGACAGCCCCAATCACTTTATCCCCATTAGATCCAACAACCCTTGCCGAACTGCGTCACCGATATGAAGAGACGCCTAAGGTGGAGAACCGGACGCGTTATCAGATGATTCTCTTGGCCCTGCAGGGGTATAAGGTGCCTCAGATCGCCCGCATCGTGCTACGGAGTGAGGATACCGTAGCCCGTGTGCTCAACCGTTTCTTAGCAGGAGGACTGGATGGGGTGCCGAGGCGGACGCCGCCAGGGCGGGAGCGAAAGATCACGGCAACGTGGGAAACCGAGTTGTTGCGCGTGATTGAACTGGATCCTCATGAGGTCGGCATGAGCAGCGCGAATTGGAGCACCGAGCTGCTCGCCTTGTACTTAGGCCAGCACACCGGGATTCAAGTCACGGAGGAGACGGTACGCGTGTACTTGCATGCCAATGGCTATGTCTGTAAACGACCGACGTGGACCTTACGACGCAAAGCGGGAGAGCAAGCGAACTATGTGGGAAAAGAGTGCGGGTAGAGGTCGTCTTAGCAGGGGCCACAGCACCTGAACCTCTACCCGTGCGAGACCTGGTCGAAGTTGATCTGTGGAGTCAACTGCCTACCGACCTGCTGCATCTCCTGGCACTGCTCCCGCGAGCCGATCTCTATCTGCAAGATGAGGTGCAGTTTGCCTTTCACCCCACGCTCACACGGGTCTGGTGCCTGAAAGGGCGTCGCGGACAACGTCTGGTGGAAGCGCCGGGTGATAACCGCAAGGTCTATGGCTTTGGGCTGGTGGACTGGCGAGACGGCTGGTTTGATGGCAGGATCGCTCCTGGGCGCACCGCTGACATCTTCTGTGAGCAGGTGCGTGCCGCGGTGGTCCGGTCCAAGGCGCGCGAGCGTGTGGCGATCATCATTACAGACAATCTGAAGACCCACACGGCTGAGGGGTCCCTGCTCGTGCGAAGTATGCTGACCGACCTCTCCGATCAGTTGTCTCTGGTCTACACACCGGCCTATGACCCGGATGCCAATCGCATCGAGTGGCTCTGGCGGGTCTCACGCCGCATCGTGACGCATAATCATCATCGCAGCGACTCTGATGCCAGAACGCACTTTGAGACGCTCGCTCACACCCCTGATGACCTACTTCGTCATATCGGCAGCCCTTTTGCTCCTGACAAGCGTCCTACTCAATCCTTGGAGCTTGCCGCATGATCAACTTGGAAGCATATAGCTTCAATAGCTTGTTTCACACGAGGCCCTTGATGAATACTCAGATTATCCAGGATCACGATTTGTCCCGGCTTCAAGCTGGGAGCCAGGAGCTGTTCTACATACACTTCAAAGGCGGCTGCATCAGCCGCTCCATCCAATAGAAGCGCTTCTCCCATGCCTTGCATCGACATGGAAGCAATCAGCGTCATAATAGCGCCATAGTTGCGGGGGACGCTGCCCACAGCGCGCTGTCCTCTGGGCGCATAGGCATACAAGGGCGTCATGGCAATATGGGAACCGGTCTCATCCACAAAGACCAGATCCTGGCTGAGCAACTGACGAGCGAACTTGCGCCAAGCCACACGAGCTCCTTCATTCTGCTCGCTTGCCCTTAGCGTCTTTTTTTTCGCGTCCAGCCCAGAGCGGCTCTGGCGCGACTGATGCTGGCGGTGCTCACATCGATACCATGCTCGGCCTTGAACAAGCGACAATGTTCTTCTCGGGTTGCATCGGGATGTGCTTCTAATTGTGCTCTCAAGTGGGCTTGCAAGACCGCACCTTTGTGGGCAGGGCGGCCTGGAATCACTTTTGGCAAGACATGGCCGGTTTCTCGTCGTTGTTTGAGAGAGCGTTTGATCGAGGCTCGCGAAACGGCAAAGGTTTCTGCCACCTGAGATTGGCTCTGTCCTGCGTCCACTGCGCGCAGCACTCGTTGTCGTAAATCTTGGGAATAGGCTTTCATGCCCACAGTTTACCATAGCTCTATCCTTTTGTACACCGCTGTAGCGGTAGTTTGTTGACACCGGTCAGGAAGAATTGTAGAGACAAAGAGGCTGGCCTTGAAAGAGAGCCTCAAGCAAAAACT
>WNGD01003423.1_pt1 | contig 16078 bp, 16 predicted proteins | sample 5400671 | NCBI WGS metagenome assembly WNGD01 (sample SAMN13153369, study PRJNA577476) | soil metagenome | isolation source: 40 cm soil or saprolite under grassland replicate 2 | place: USA:California | collected 2016-06-15 | reverse complement strand
CGTAGGAATATTCCACGTGTCCCGCGCACGCCCAAAGCTAAATCCAGCATTGATCCCGCCGTAGAACCCATTCCAGTCCCATGTTCGGGGCCAAGGCGGAGGCGGCCCGGCCGCAACACTAACCGGCAAGTCGGCAGCCATTGCGGCCGTACCACTCAGGGCTAGGATAACGGCCGCGGCGAGCGCAAATCTCGGCATGATTATCCTTGATGACAAGGCAATTGGGTGCAGGGAGCTTATCAGGGTTTAGGTGTGGCTGTCCTGCAACAGGTTCCCGCAAAACCAATCGGCCGGAAGGAAGGACCCGAGCCGCCCGACGATTTTCCCAATGACGGGAGCTTCGGCGGCACACGCAGCATGAAAAGGCCGCCCGGTACCGAGCGGCCTTTGGATCCGACGCTTGGCTATCCTGCGCGGGGCCCGACGATTTGGCGCCGGAGGTCGAATTCTGGCCGGGATAACTTGATTGGGCGCCGGCCGGTTCCGGGGCCCGCGCCGATGCCGGCCGGGCTTGGCGGCTACCAAGGGAAGCATTTTAGGGGTAATGTCACCAGGTCGCTGCTGAGCCGCGGTGAGAATTCCGCATGAAGCGAACATGCGCTTTCGCCTTGGTCGTTATCGGGCTCACGCCGATCGTCACGGCCGATGCACAACAATCGCTTCCCGCACGACAGGATCCGGCGACCGCGCAGCCTGCTGCGCGACCAATCGCCAAGGGCCCGGCGATCGACGGAATCTGGTCTGGCACGCTGACTCAAGTCGCAGGGGGAGCGGCGACAAAAAGCGGCGGCGAATCCAAATATGCCATTGTGCTCACCATTACCGCGAAGGGGGCCGAGTCCGTTTATCCCGAGCTTGGATGTCAAGGAAAACTAAACCGCATCGGCACGTCGCCGAGCTACGCCTTTTTTGTGGAAGTGATCACTCGTGGCCAGGGCGAGAAAGGGGGGCGCTGCCCGGATGGTACCATCACCCTGACACGCGTGGGCGAAAACATCGGTTTGAAATGGTTCGGCATTTTTCAGAACGAGCTCATTCTTGCCTGGGGTACGCTCGCGCGGAAAGCTGGACAATAACCATTGTATGGAGGTCGGCTGTTCTGGTTTACCCGCGAAAGCTCGGCCCATTTCGGACCGTTCTCGGGCCTGCCTCACGTCGTCGGCCGAGGTGGCGTCGTGGAAGGAAAATTGGCTAAAGTGCGCGCGGCCCGGGAGGGCCCGGGGGCGGCCAGCGTCTCGTGCGAAGCAAAATGGAGGGGACTTGTGGGGAAAAAGATCGTCGTTTTGGCAGCCATACTGGGGTTGCTCGTTTTCGGGCCGGCTCACGCCGAGAACGTATCCGGGGCCCGCGTGCTCGAGCAGGGCATTTACTCGGCCCAGCTGAAGACCGAGGAAAAAAGCGGAAAGACGATCTCCACCGGCTACAAGCTGATAAAGCGCGGCAACGTCATCGTCAGCAGCGACTATGAGGTGAGCCAATTCGACGACGGTCTCCCGCGGGTCGGTTTCTGGTGGTATCTCGACGGAAGTCCCGTGGGCACGAACGTGAAAATCAAGGTCATCAGAATGCATCCCGACGGAACCAGCGACACCTCGTTTTGGGATCGCACGCTGGGAAAAAAGACCTGGAACGGGGTGCGCGTCATGGATTGGAAGGACGTGATCGGAACGAACAGGTTCGAGGTATGGTACGGCGACCGCAAGCTGACGGAGGCCAACTTCGAGGTGAAGTGATATGATACGCCGCAAGCGCCGCGGCAAAATCCGCCGCGCAACCGGTGTGGCCGGAGTTCCCTACATCCCCAGCAGCTTCGGCAGGAACAACGACAGCCCCGGCCAATAGGTGACGATCACCAGGAACGCGAGCATCGTCAGCAGCCACGGCCATACCGCCACGGTGAGCTCGCTGATGCCCATCTTGGCGATGCCGGACGCCACATAGAGATTGAGGCCGACCGGCGGATGGCACATGCCGATTTCCATATTGACCGTGATCAGGATCCCGAAATGGATCGGATCGATGCCGAGCTTGATGGCGACCGGGAACAGGATCGGCGCCATGATCAGGATGATCGAGGAGGGCTCCATCACGTTGCCGGCGAGCAGCAGCAGCAGGTTCACCACCAGCAGGAACGTGATCCAGCCCAGCCCCTGCTCGATCATCCACGCCGCCATCGCCTGCGGGATGTTCTCGTGCGTCATCAGGAACGAGAACAGCACCGCGTTGGTGATGATGTAGAGCAGCATGGCGCTCATGTTGGCTGACGACAGCAGCACCCGCGGCACCTCGCTCAGGCGCAGGTCCTTGTAGACGAACACGGCAACCGCGAAGGCATAGACCGCGCTCATCGCCGCGGCCTCCGTCGGCGTGAACAGCCCGGTGTAGATGCCGCCGATGACGACGACGATCAGCAACAAGCCCCAGATCGATTTGCGGAACGTGTCGAGTTGCTGCCGGAACGAGGCGCGCGGCATGCGCGGGTAGTCGTTCCTGTAGGCGCGATACCAGGTCGTAGCGCCGAGCATGGAGGCGAGCATCAGCCCCGGCACAATGCCGGCGATGAACAGCTTGCCGATCGAGGCGTTGGTCGACACCGCATAGAGCACCATGGCGATCGACGGCGGAATGAGAATCCCGAGCGCGCCCGCGGTGGTGACGACGCCGGCGCCGAACCGATTGGGAAAGCCCTGCGCCACCATCGCCGGCAGGATCACCGAGCCGATGGCGACGACGGTCGCGGGCGAGGAGCCCGACACCGCCGCGAACAACGCGCACGCCATGACGGCGGCGAGCCCCAGCCCGCCGTGCCAATGGCCGACCATCGCCGTCGCGAAGGCGATCATGCGCCGCGCCACGCCGCCGTGCGTCAGGAAATTCCCGGCGAGAATGAAGAACGGCACCGCCATGATCTCGAATCTTTCGATGCCGGTGAAAAGCTTCAGCGCCACGGCCTCGATCGGGACCTGGGTCAGCGTGAACAGGAAGGTGAGCACGGTGAGACCGAGCGCGATCGAGATCGGCATGCCGGTCATCATCAGGGCGATCAGCAGCGCGAAGATGAGGAGCGAGCGCGTGCCCGGACCGACCTCGATCAACCCGAACTTGGCGAGAAAGCAGATTCCGACCAGCAGCACCGGGATGAAAATCAGCGCCGCCGACAAGCCGCGGCCGTCGCGCTTGGTCTCCTGACCGGCCGCCGGGAAGATCGGGACCGGCTCGACCGGCTCCGGCGCCTCGACGCCCTCGACATGCGCCGCCTCGTGATGCGGCAAGTCGCCGGTGCGGAAGAAATGCCAGGCGACCTGCAGAAACCGGAAGCACATCAGATAGGAGCCGAGCGGAACCGCCAGATAGACGATCCACATCGGCGCCTCGAGGTCGTTCGATTGCTGGCCCGTTTCCGACATGTGCCAGACAAAGATCCCCCCGAGCGTGCCGACCACGCCCGTGAACAGCGCGCCGCACAACAGCCCGAACAGGATGACGCGCCGGGCTTTGGCGGCCGGCAGGCGGTTGACCAGGACATCGACGCCGACGTGGATGCCCGTCCGCACGCCGTAGGCGGCGCCGAACTTGGCCATCCACACGAACATGTAGATGCACAATTCCTGCGCCCAGGAGAAATCGAGCTGGCTGGCGTAGGGAAACAGCAGCTCGTAGCCCGAGGCGTAGCGATGCACGACGGCGACGAAAATGATGATCGTCGCCGCAGCCATGAGGAAGGAGATGATCCATTCCTCGAGATGATCGAGAACTTTCAGGACCATGATTGCATCGTCGACGGCACGGCTGCTGGAAATCTCGGCTGCCGGCGCCGCGCTCCACCCCGCGTTTGACGCAGCCTATTGCGAAACCGCGGCAGTTTCCTTCTGCAAGGCCACGATGATGTCCTTTCCGACGCGGGATTCCACGCTCTTGTAGGTCGCAACAAGCGCCTGCCTCCACTCCTCGCGTTCCTCCTTGGTCGGTGCGTACACCTCGGATTTGCCAGAAGCTTTGATGGCCGCGAGCGCGTCGGCATTCTCCTTGCTCGCGATCGAATTCGTGTAATCGGTCGCCTCCTGCATCGCCTGCTCCAGCTTGACGCGGATATCGGCGGGCAGCCCGTCCCAGAACTTCTTGTTGGCGATCACCGCGTAGGACAGGTGCGCATGGTTCATGACGTTGATGTGCTTCTGCACCTCGTGCAATTTCTGCGTATAATAATTCGACGGCGTATTTTCGCAGCCGTCCACCACGCCCGTCTGCAGCGCCTGATAAAGCTCGGAGAACGCGATGATCTGCGGCAGGGCGCCCATCGCGCGCAGATAGGCGTCCGCGACCTTGGACCCCGAGATGCGGATCTTCAGCCCCTGCAAGTCCCTCGGCTTGCGCAGCGGCTTGTTGGCCGAGATCATGTGAAAGCCGTTGTCCCAGAACGCGAGGCCGGTGATGCCCTTGCTGTCGAGTTTTTGCAGCAGCGCCTTGCCGATCACACCCTTGGTGGCCTTCAAATAGGCCGCCTCGTCCGGGAAGATGAACGGCAGGTCCAACGCCTCGAATTCCTTGATGCCGATCGGCGCGAATTTCGAGGTCGACGGCGCCAGCAGCTGCACCGCCCCGAGCTGCAGCGCCTCGATCTCCTCCTTGTCCTTGTAGAGCTGAGAGTTCGGATAGATTTCGACCTTGACCTTGCCGCCCGTGTATTGTTCGGCGAGCTGCTTGAATTTCTCGGCGCCCTTTCCCTTCGGCGTGTCGGGCGTGGTGACGTGGCTGAATTTGATGACGATCGGCTGCTGCGCTTGTGCCGCGAACGGAAAGCCCAGAACGAGGCCGGCGACCGCGCCGGCGACTATAGCGCTGAAGCTCCGAGCACGCAGCGTAGCGGCCGGCTCTGCGCGGTCCGCCGTCCTGGCGATGGCCATCGTTTTCTCCCTGAAACTCGATCTCGTTGGCGTCTAGTTAGACTGGGGGGCGGGCGCGAAGCAACTGCAATCGCCCCTTCCGGCGCACGCCCATTCACCCCAGGAACGCGCCGCCGTTGACGTGAAAGGTCTGCCCCGTGATGTAGCGCGCGTCCGGGCCGCACAGGAAACGCACCGTCGCGGCGATGTCGTCCGGCGTGCCGCGGTTCCCGGTGGGCGTGTCATGGAGCCGGTGGTGGGCGGGCGCCGGCGCAGCCGCGGCGCGCGCGGTGCCGATCAGCCCCGGGGCGAGGCAGTTCACGGTGACGTGGTCGGCGGCGAGATCATGGGCGAGCGCGCGGGTGAAGCCCACGAGGCCGGCCTTGGCGGTGACGACATGCGCCCGATGCCTGGCGCCGGTATGCGCGCTCAGTCCGCCGATGTTGACGATGGCGCCGGCGCCGCCCGCGCGCAGCTGCGGCAGCGCGGCTTTCACGCAATGGAACGCGCCGTCGAGAATCACGCCAAGGATCTCGCGCCAATCGTCGAAGCCCATTTGGTCGAGCGGCTGTTCGCGGCGCAGCGCGGCGTTGTTGACCAGGATATCGATGCGGCCGAAGCGCTCGACCGCGGCGGCCATCATGGTCTCGACCGCCTCGGGGTCGGCGACGTCGGCCAGGCATGCGAGCGCCCGGCCGTTCTTGGCTTCGATCTCGCGCACCACCGCCTGCGCCTCTTCGCGGTTCGAGCGCGCGTTGACGAGGACGGCGGCGCCGGCGGCGGCGAGCTCGAGCGCAATGGCGCGACCGATGTTGCGTCCGGCCCCCGTCACGACGGCGACGCGACCAGCAAGCTCGTTGCGTGCGGGCATCAAATTCCTTTCACACCCTGCCGCGCAAGAGCGTAAGCTCGACCGCGCCGTCCCACAGCGTGCGGGAAAGCCCGAGCGCCGCGGCAATTTGCTCGTCGCGCCAGCCGCCGTGGCGCGCGTTGCGCAAGAATTTCGCCTCGATCTCGGCGCGATCGAGCGGCTCACGGCCGCCGCCACGCAGATGCGGCTGGCGTTCTTCGACGATGCGGCCGCCCTGCAGCAGCGCGCGGATGTGGCCGGTATAGTTCGCCGGATAGGGGTTTTGCGGATCGATCACGTAGCGCACTTTTGCCGCGACGCCGAGGACGGCCGGATCGCGCACCGCTTCATCGCGGAACGCATCGAGTCCGACGCCGCCGTGCACGAAGCCGGCCGCGATGCAATACGGCGTGCTGAATTTCGCCGCGTAGCCGTTCGGCGGCCGCTGCTTCTCCGCCAGCGGCTCCCACAACCGATGCACCGTTGCGTCCGCGACTTCGCAGATCAGCGCTTCGATCTCGCCGGGCGGCACGCCGCGCGCGTTAAGCCGGCGCGCACAGTCGATGTACGGATGGATCATGGTGCCGCAAGGATACGGCTTGAAGGCGAGCGTCTCCAGCACCCAGCGTTTGCCGAAATCGCCGACCAGCGCCGCGTAATCGCCGTCGCGCGCATGCGCGAAGCCGTTGAAGAGGCCGTGAACGCCTTCGAACACCGTGCGCGGACCGAAAAATCCCGCGCGCCCCAGCAGCGCCGCGCGCAAGCCCGATTGCGCCGCCCACCCCGGATGCAGCCGCTTGGTCCAGGCGCCTTCGGTCAGATACTCGATGATCCCGCTCGCCATGCTGCCGGCGGCCCCCAGCGCATCGACGAGTTGCGGCTCGCCAAGACCGAGCGCTGCGCCCACGCCCGCCGCGGCCGCCATCGGGCCGAGCACGGCGGTCGGATGAAAGCCGGCGCGATGGATCGCCTTGGGCACAACGAGGCTCAGGCGACAGAGCGTCTCGACCCCGACCGCGATACCGAGGAGCGCCGCTGCGCCGGAACGCGCATGCCGCTCGCAGGCCGCGAGCACCGCCGGAACGATCACGGCCCCGGCATGCACCGGTCCGCCTTCGAAGGTGTCGTCGAAATCCTCGCCGTGTGCCGCCGTGCCGTTCACGAAGGCCGCGCCGGCCGCGCTCAGCCGCCGGGCCTGCCCGATCACCGTGCACCGCCCGTCGTCGTCGCAAGCAGCGAGCGCGCTTGCGATGTAATCGGACTGCCGGGCGGCGATGCACAGCCCGATCACGTCGATGAGCAGGTCCTCGCATTTGCGCCGCACGCTTTCGGGGATGACCTCGGGATCGAGCGCGGCGATGCGCTCGGCGAGCTGCTCGGCGACGCTCGGCTCGGCACGGGAGGAAGTCATCGACGCGTCAATGGTTGCGCATGCGGACGCCGAAGCCGAATCCGGGAATCCGGTTCACCAGGACGACGATGGCATAGGTGATCGCCAGCATCATCAGGCCCAGCACGGCGATGGCGCCGAGATCGCCGCTTTCGTTGAGATCGAAGATCAGCACGGAGACGACCTTGGTCTGCGAGGTGAACAGCATGATCGCCGCCGAGAGTTCGCGGATCACGCCGACGAAGATGAAGCACCAGGTCGCGATCACGCCGCCGCGCAGCAGCGGCGCGGTGACATGGCGCAGCGTCTGCAGCCGCGTCGCGCCGAGGATGCGGCCCGCGTCCTCGAGCTCGGGATGCACCGTGCGGATCGCGGACTGCAGCTGTTGGTAGGCAGCCGGAAGGCTGATCGTCACGAACGCGATGAGCAGAATCCACAGCGTGCCGTAGAGAACGAAAGGCGGCCGGGTGTAGGCGAGGAACAGCCCGACTCCGAGCACGATGCCGGGAATCGCGACCGGCGCCGTGGCGAGGAAGCCGAGCACGCGATATCCGGCGATCGCCCGGCGAGTGGTGAGATACGCGATGACCACCGCGAACAGCGTACCCAGCGTCGCGGCCAGCACCCCGAGCAGGAACGTATTCCTCAAGGCGAGCTGGGTGGTCGAAAGCTCGAAGAACACGAACTCGATGTTGTGCAGGGTGAAGCTGTGGAGCGACGAGAGCTGCGTCGCCACCGGCGAGAACGCCGCATTGAGCAGCGCCCCGTAGGGCAGGAACACCGGATTGAGCAGCACGAGAAAGCACAACGCGAGCGCCGGCCATTTGCCGGCGCCGAGCCGGATGAGCCGGGCATCCCCGGGCCGCCCGCCCAGCACCGCGTAGCCGCGGCGGCCGAGGATCAGATGCTCGGCGCGCAGCAGCACGATCGTGAGCAGCAGCAGCGGCAGCGACGCCGCGGCGGCGAGCTCCGGCTTCGGCGGATATTGGAACAAGCTCCAGATTTTCGTGGTCATGGTATGGAAGCCGGCCGGCAGCGCCAGGATCGCCGGCGAGCCGAACAGGGTCATGGCCTGCAGGAACGCGATCAGCGCGCCGGCCATGAGGGCGGGAAGCGCCAGCGGGATCGTTACCCGGCGCGCCGTATGCCAGGTGCCGCCGCCGAGAATCGCGGAGGCATCCTCGAGATCGCCGGGAATGCGCTCGAGCGCATTGGCGACCAGCACGAAGACATAGGGGAACGTGTAGCAGGCCAGCACGAAGATCAGCCCCGGCAGCGAATAGATATTGAGGAGGTGCTCGTCGGCTTCCCGGCCGGACAGCGCGCGATAGAGCTGATTGAGCAAGCCGCTGTTGGGCGCGGCCAACAGCTCCCAGGCGATCGCGCCGAGGAACGGCGGGGTGACGAACGAGGCGGTCACCAACGCGCGGATGGTCCGCCGCAGCGGCAAATCGGTGCGCGCGACCAGCCAACCCATCGGCGCGGCGACGACGCAGCACAATAGCGCGGCGCTGACCGCCACGATCAGGGTCGTGATCAGCGGGTCGACGAAGACCGGATCGGTCGCCAGCCGGCGGAAATTGTCGAGCGTGAGCGCGCCCGTCCGATCCGTGACGCTGTAATAGGCGATCCACGACAGCGGCAACACGATCAGCACGCACAGGATGGCCGCGAAGCCGAGCAGGATCGCGCGCGAGGAATCGATTCTGAACGGCGGCCCAGCGGCCGGCCGGGGCAGGGCGATGCTCACGGGTGTAGCCGATACGCAGCGGGCCGCGAACGGTGCCAATCCGCGGGATCAGACATGGAAGATCTGCCTGACATTGCGTCGTAGAGCGCCGGGAAGCGCCACGAGGCTTTATTTTTCGGGGGCGACGCGCTATATCTCAGACGTGAGGCGGCCGGGACGCGCCAGCGGGAAGCAGGAGAGTGCTTCCCAACTGCTTCCCGCTGCCGGCTGCTTCCCAAAACGGGGGGATCCTCAGATGAGACTGACAAAGGCGACGATCGCGACCCTGCCCTTGCCCGAGGACCAGGGCAAGGCCGATGTGATCTACTGGGACGATGATCTGCCGCGCTTCGGAGTTCGCTGCCGTGGCGCCAGCAAGAAGTTCGTCGTGCAGTATCGCTCCGGGGCGGGCCAGCGCCGGCCGTCGCTCGGCGATGCACGCGTGCTTGATCCCGACCAGGCCCGCCGGGCCGCGAAGAAACTGTTGGCTGCCCTCACGCTCGGCGCCGACCCGCACGCCGAGAAGATCGAGGCGAAGCGCCGGGCTGCCCACACCATGGGCGCGCACCTGGCGCGCTACTTGGCGCGCAAGAAAGCTTCCGTGCGGCCGCGCAGCTACCAGCCGGTCGAGCTGCATTTGCAGCGCCGGGCGGCAAGGTTCCATGACGTGCCGTTGCACAAGATCGAGCGCCGGGACGTCGCCGCGCACCTCGCCGAGATGGGGGAGCGCTTCGGGCCGACCGCCGTCACGCGGGCGCGCACCGTGCTCGGCGAGTTCTTCGCCTGGTGCATGGGCGAGGGGCTGATGGAGGGGAACCCGATCATCGGCACGAACGACGCGCCGCCCATGAAGCCGCGCGAGCGCGTGCTGAGCGATCAGGAACTCGGGCAGATCTGGCGCGCCTGCGGCGACGACGACCACGGGCGCATCGTGCACTTGCTGATCCTGACCGGGTGCCGGAAGCGAGAGATCGGCGGGCTGCGTTGGGATGAGATCGGCGCTGACGGCATGATCCGCTTGCCGCCCGAGCGCGTGAAATCTGGTCGGCAGCACGTCATCCCGTTGCTCGGGCTCGCCGCCGAGATTGTCGAGGGCATCAAGGCGTGCCGCCTCGACAATGGTCGCCACCTCTTCAGTGGCGGGCGCGGCGGCGGCGGCGGGTTCGAGAACTGGCACACGGCGAAGGTCGCGCTCGACCGGCGCATCGCCGCCGCCGGCAAGCCGATGGCGCCGTGGTGCCTGCACGATTTGCGCAGAACCTTCGCGACCCGGCTCGGCGAACTCGGGCAACTGCCGCACATCATCGACGGTGCGCTCGGCCATAGATGGGGCGATCGCGTCGGGCGAACCTACAACCGCGCGGCGTACCAGCGCGAGATCGAGGCGGCCTATCGGCTTTGGGACGCTCACGTCCGCAGCATCATCGAGGGCGGCGAGCCCAAGGTGATCGCGCTCCGAGCATAACTCCGGGATAACTCCGGCTCTCCACAGCGGCGCGCAGCGGTGCCTATTGACGCATCGCGGCGCGCCTCTTTATTTCAGGGCTGTCACATCAGGGGAAGCGTTTGCTGCCGAATGCAGCACCGTGCCGGCCGATCCGGCGCGCTCCCTGGAGGTGTGCCTTGTCCCTGCATTACGACTATCCACCCATCGGCGACGACCTCGACCGCGTGGTGTCGCTCGCGGTCTTTTGCCAGCGCAACTGCATCAGCCTGACCACGCTTCGCCGGCTCGTGCATGCCGGTGAAATCGACGTGATTCACCTGAGCCAGAGGCGCCGCGGCATCTCGCTCGCGGAGGAACGTCGATGGCGCGAGGCGCGCACGCGGCGCGGGTGAGCCCATGCGCCAGGAGAAACCCGCCGAGTTGTTCGGGCTCGCCGACTTGGCGGCCCGGATCAATGCCGAACATCAAGCTGCGGAGTCCGCCTACAGTGGCGCGCTCACAAACGCGATGGCGTGCGGTGATTTGGGCCAAGCGCAAACTCAAGCGCACGACGATACGATTCGGCGATTTAACGATTCGTCAACGGCGGCGAGGAAAGCCCCGCTGCGGCTCACAGTCCGGGCCGGTTGTCAATGCAGGAAACTGCAGGTCGGCGGCACTCCACGCCGCCTCCAAAGCGCTGTCTCGCGGCGGCGCAAAAGAGTTGACAACGCGAGAAGTCCCCGTGCCGCAGGCGCTTTCTCGACGCGTCGGCGCCATCTCGCTTCTTCTACAACGGAAAGCGGTCGGAAAATTCCGTGCACCCGCCTGCTACTGGATGCACTGATTTGTCAGCGGAATTGTCGTGCATGCGTTCCACGGCGCGCGGCCGGGCGCACAGGAATGCGGGCCGTCCGGCTCCAATGCGCCTCCAATGTGGGGAAGGGCCAATGAAAATTTCGCGCTCGGAGATGCGCCAGCTCGTGCGGGACATCCGTGACGGCAAGGCGCCCAAAGTGCCCGAAGGCAAGTTCGATCAGCTCTACTACTGCCCGGAGGTGTTCGACGGATTTCTGATCCGGCTGCTGCCCAGCGGGCGCGGCACTTGGTACGTCGAGCACAAGACGCACGGACGCGGCCAGAGGGTTAAGATCGGCGATGTGCGCGTGTTCGACTTCGACGATGCAGTGAAGCACGCGAAAGACACCTGGGCGAAGATCCAGCTCAAGCGTCTCGACCCGCAAGCGGCAAAGGCAGAGGCGCGGAACAGCACGAAGAACACATTCGAGAGCGTGGCGGAGCTGTTCCTCGTGGCGAAAGAGCACGAGGGACTGCGCGGCACGTCCATGATGAATTACCGGCTGTATCTCACGAAGAACGATTACTTCGGCCCGTGGCACAAGCTGCCGGTCGATGAGATCGATCACACGATGATCAATCTCCGGCTCAAGGAGATCGCGGAAGGCAGCGCCAGGACCGCGAAAAAGTTCAGGCGCGCACGGCTAACGACTGCGGGGCGGTGCGCGTCGCTGCTCAACACCTTTTTCCGTTGGGCCGTGAAAGAGGGCCTGCATCCCGGCCCGAGCCCGATGCAGCGCGCGAACAAGCTGAAGAAGGAGAAGAAGCGCGAGCGCGTGCTGAACGAGGCCGAGATCCGCGTGATCTGGCAGGAGTGCCTGGCGTGGGAGGCCGAGGCGCTCGCGGGCGGCAAACCACAAGGGCACGGGCGAGCGATTCCCGACCGGCCGCGCGCCCTGCGCCTGTTGATGCTGACTTCGCTACGGCGCGATGAAGTCGCCGACATGGAGTGGAAAGAGCTGGATCTAGACAAGGGCACATTCTTCTTGCCCGCCGAGCGCAGCAAGAACGAGATCCCGTTATTCCTACCGTTGACCGACACGGCGATTGAGATCCTGCGGAGCGTGGCCCGGCGGCCGGGCCACGAGCACTTGTTCGGCACGCTGCCCGGCCAAGGTCTCAGCATGAACAACACGCACCTGATGATCAATGAGCGGCTCGGCGCCAAGCTGCCCGCCAACAGCCTGTTGCGCAAGTCGCTCGGCGTTGACCTGCGCACGCCGGGCGGAGCGCAATCCAGCACGTGGACAATTCACGATGTCAGGCGAACCGTTGCGACCGGCATGGCGTCGATCGGAATCCAACAGCACGTAATCGACCGCGTGCAGAACCACAAAGTGCTCGGTGACGTCCCCGAGCGATATAACCGCTGGGATTACTGTCCGGAGAAGCGCGACGCGCTGATACGTTGGGAAGATCACCTGCTCAGTCTCGTGGTCGAGGGCCGCGCGAAGAAGTTCGCCGCGCCGCAATGGGGCCGGAGGGAAGCATCATGAACGCACTAACGCTCGACGCGATCGACCCACAAACGCGGCTGACGTTCGCCGAGTGGGTGCAGCTGCTCGGGGTCGGCGGCGATCAGGATCGGGTGTTCACGGTCGTCGAATGGGCGAAGCAAGCCGGGATCTCCGTGCGCAATGCCTATGAGCTGATCAGTTCCGGCGATGGCCCGCCCGTGGTGCAGCTGAGCGAGAACAGGATCGGAATCCGCGTGGTCGATCATCGCCGATGGCTCGACGCGCGGACCCGGCGCAAGCGTTGACGCCACGGCGGCACGTCGTTTAGGTTTCGTGTTTGGAGAGCACTTAGCCTACTGTCCTCCCGGCTTGCCGGGGCCTCGGTAGGCGGCGGTGTGGCAGGCCGACAACGCCTTGTCGCGGTAGTAGCGCCCCGCAGTCCCAAGACAGCACGGGTCATCCGTCATCTCGGGCACTCAAATGGAAAACCCCGGACCGCCTTCGGCCCGGGGCTTCCATTAACTGATCGAGCTGTCGACGCAGCACGGTCAGCGGCGCGCTCTCCAGAAAATATCCGCCGCCGCTCCCGCAAGCAAGTCCCAGCACAGACAGCCGATCGCAACCCGCGCTCGATGAGCGCGAGAAAGGCTGTGTCGTGACTATGAAAAAGAACGGCGCTGTTAGCGGCGGCGCCGAAGGCGGCAGGGTGGAAGCCCCGCCTAGCACCTTCATCGAACGCCGTCCAGACGGCGAAACCTTCGGCAAATTGCCGTCCGAAATCTCGCCCGCCGAGTTCGAAGCGGCCGGGCACCACCGCATGCCGCTGTTGAAAGTAATTCGCGCAAAATGCGCGGATTGCAGCTGCTATCAGCCGAGCGAAATCCGCAAATGCACCGCGACCGGCTGCGCGCTTTGGCCGTATAGGCTGGGCTTCAATCCGCTCCGCCGTGGTCGTGGTCGGCGACCAGCCAACCCGTTTAAGCCTTCCCGCAAAACGCGGCAAAATTCGCAGCCCGCAGCCGCTCTCAGGCCGGTGGTGCCCTGACATGCGCGATCCCGGCTCAATCCCGCCATTCGGCGAGTCCGACTCCGATGACGTCACCGTCGTGCCGAGCTCGGTCGAGTTCTACCGCGTCAAGCGCTTCGTGCGCGCCTGCGATGCACTGTGGCCGGGCGCGCGCATCACCATCCGGCCATCAACCGAAATAGGAAAGGTCAGCAGATGACCGCCATGAGCAAACACGACGAGTTCGACGCTTGGTGGGAGAGCTTGGATGACGACGAGCGCGCCGAGCAAATCGAAAAAACCTTCCAACAGCTGGCCGCCGCCCGCCTCGTCGTCGACTCCGGCGAACGCCGCAACGGCAAAATCGTGTGGAAGTGCAAGAGCTAACACAACCGTGACGTGAGACTAGCGGCCGGCGGGTACCCGGAAAAGCAGTTTATTCAACTGCATAAACCTCCGATCGAGTGCCCGGACCGCCAATAAGAAACCAAAGCATGAGGGTCGCCGGCACCCAGGGAAGCCGGGAAGAAACGCGGGTATCCCCCCGACCCGATCATGGTGCGGATCAGCGGCCGTGATCAGAACCGAGGCTTAACGTACGGCAACACTCGCGGAGCATACGTCCGCGGCCGATCCCGAGCCAAATATCGGGGATGCCGGGCGGCTGGCCACCGATAACAGGCACCTCGGGGATAGCGCTAACTGATCACCTCATTCCGCTATGGCGGGAAAAGGATTTCGGAGCGCCGATCCTTCTCAGCCGGGTTTAGCGGGGGCGGGCTTTGCCTATAGGATATTGCGATACCACCTTGGGAATATTTTCTGACGCGCTCGCGGGGCGCCAGGCGCGGATACGCGGCGGCCCCTAGATGGCCATCGTCTGTGGTTGGCGCAGGGTCGCGTTCGGGAAAAAATTCGCAGGAACAATAGGGTATTGCGGCCGACTGAGAACTGCGGCATCATGCGCGCCGTTTGGGAAGCGTGCGGGAAGCGCGCGAGGCCGAAAACAGGTCAAATGCAGACTGCGATCAGCAACATCGAGGATCGTCCGAACAGTGGCGGAGGGCCGGCCGCGGACAGTGCCAGACTGCGCGAGATCGAGCGCGAGATCTGGCACGACGTCGTGCAATGGCCGCCGGGCAATCCGGGCAATGCCGTCAGGAGTGGCGTTCGCCGGCTTGCCGCGTTGCGGCTGGTCGCCGAGCGCACCCGGCGAAGCGTGCTCGCGGGCGCCAGCGACGTTCGCAAGCTCGACATGGCCGAGCGCGCCGTCAGCCGCGCGCTGCGCGATTTGCGCGAGGTCGTGGCGGACAAGCGGCCGGCGGCTCGCGGCAAGGGCGCCGAGCGTGTTCCGTCGCTCGGGCTACTGTTGGAGCGGGCGCGCAATGGCCGGTGATTTTGAGCAGGTCTACGGCGAGGTCGTCAGCGAGCATGCGCTGATGTCGGCGACCGATCTGCTGCTCGGCAAGCTGCTCGCCGAGCAGTTGATCGCTGACCATCCCGACGTCGACGTTGTGTTGCGGCTGAGGCAGGCGCTGCCGCCGAAGGTCGAGCCGGCGAAGCCGGGATCGCGGCCGGATTGGTCTCGCTTGAGCGACGAGGAGCTGGCGCAGTTCGACGCGCTCAAAGTGAAGCTGTTCGACGAGGCGCGTGAGCCGTGGCAGCCGCCGGAGGAGCCGGAGCGCTCACCGCGGCACTACCGGTGCGTCGATCTCGCCGCGCTGCTCGACGGGTACGGGCCGGGCCACGTGCTGACGTCGCTGGAGCGGCAAGTGCTGTGCGGCGAGATCTGTGAGATCATTTCCGACGTGATCCTGCCGCGCGAGCTGTTCGAGCCGATCTACGGGCCCGCGGCGCGGCCGGCGACTGCGAAGGAACCAGCGCCGGCCAATGTCGTGTCGATCTGGCGCGAGAAGTCGAGTGGCTAACGGACGGCGAAGGGAAGAGGCATCAATCATCCCAGTCTACAGCGGAACGGTCGCATGGGGAAGATGAACGAGAAATCGGCGAGCAGCGAGAGCTTGCGCGGCGAGCTGCGCGATGTCGACGAGGCCATCGCCACGTTGGAGGCGCAGGTCTCGGTCCCTGATGCCGATGTGAAGCGCCTGCTGCTTCCATCGCCCGCGATTCGCTGGCGGTCCTGGTCCACTCAGCCCCCCGGATCGGGACCGCCCCCCGCGTCAACGATGACCACACAGCGCGGCCCCTCACCGTAGCCATTCTGCTGGTAGAGCCTCCGTGTCACAATCGAGGCCCCGGCTCGCCCATCAACTGCCCCGAATCCGAGGCAAGATTCTTCGTAACCAACCGACCTCCGGTGCCTACTCACCGGGCCCCGCGCAGGATAGCCAAGCGTCGGATCAAAAAGGCCGCTCGTGAAAACGCGGGCGGCCTTTCTGCACCTCTGTACGATCCGCGCCCGAGCTTCGGCTAGCAGCTCAGATAAATGGGCGGGCAGGCCTTTCGTTCAAATCATACA
>WNGD01013498.1_pt1 | contig 16079 bp, 13 predicted proteins | sample 5400671 | NCBI WGS metagenome assembly WNGD01 (sample SAMN13153369, study PRJNA577476) | soil metagenome | isolation source: 40 cm soil or saprolite under grassland replicate 2 | place: USA:California | collected 2016-06-15 | reverse complement strand
ATGCTGGCCCCGGCACTGACCTACGTCATCCTCCTCGTGGGCGTCCCGTTCGTGCTCGCCATCGTGCTCAGCTTCAGCACCGCGACGGCGGGGAGTCTCACCTTCGGGTGGGCGGGGTTGGACAACTACGCGGCCATCCTTCGGGATCCCGTCTTTCGGCGATCGCTCTTCAACAGCGCCATCGTCACCATCGGCTCGCAACTGCTCGTCGTCGTCCTGGCGACGGCCGCCGCTCAGGTGTTCCGTACGGCGTTTCACGGCAAGCGCACCGCCCGGTTTGTCCTGCTGCTGCCCTGGGCGGTGCCCGTTTCGCTGGCGGCGATCGCGTGGACGTGGATCTTCGACTCCACCTTCAGCGTGATCAACTGGACGCTCAAGGTCAGCGGCCTGTTGCACGGCTGGCTCTACTGGCTGGGGGAGCCGGGCCTCGCCCTCGTCGCCATCATCATCGTGCAGGCGTGGCGCATCTTTCCGTTCGCGACCATCATCGTGCTCGCGGGCCTGGCGTCGCTCCCGCAGGACGTGATGGAGGCCGCCATCGTGGACGGCGCCGGCTTCTGGCGGCGGTTGTTCCACGTCGAGCTGCCACTGCTGCTTCCCGTCGTCGCGGTCGCCGTCCTGTTCGGCGTCGTCTACACGGCCACCGATTTGGGCGTCGTGTACATCCTCACCGGCGGCGGACCCGCGAACACGACGCAGGTCCTCCCCACGCTCGCCTTCCAGCGCGGCATCCAGGGCGCCGACCTCGGCCAGGGCGCGGCCATCGCCGTCTTTCTCCTCCCGTTCCTCATCGTCGCGGCGATCGCCATGCTGCGCCTGGCCCGGCACACCGAGGTCGGCGCCCGATGAAGCGCGCCGGTCTGTACACGGCGGCGCTGGGTTTCATGGCCTTCGCGGGCTTCCCCTTCTACTGGATGCTGATCACCGCGTTCAAGCAGAACCGGGATCTCTACGTCGGGGCGTTCGATACGCACCACGTCCCCTGGATCTTCAACGATCCGCCGACCCTCGAGCACGTGCGTTTGCTGTTCGGGCAGACGCAGTTCCTGCGCTGGGTGGGGAACACCTTGATCGTCGTCGTCGCGGTCATCGTCATCACGGTGGCGGTGGCGGTACCGGCCGGCTACAGCCTGGCGCGTCTCACCGGGCGCTGGGGCGAGCGGCTCGGCATGGGGATCTTTTTCACCTATCTGATCCCGCCGACGCTGCTCTTCATCCCGTTCTCGCGCGTGATCTCGCTCCTGGGCCTCCAGGATTCGCTGGGCGCCCTGATCCTGATCTATCCCACGATCACGATCCCGTTTTGCACGTGGCTCGTGATGGGCTTCCTACGCTCGGTGCCATGGGACATCGAGGAGCAGGCGATGATCGACGGCTACAGCCGCCTCGCCGTGATCGTGCGCGTCGTGCCCCGGCTCATCGTCCCCGGGATCTTGACGGTCGTAGTCTTCACGTTCACGTTGGTCATGCAGGAATTTGTGTACGCGCTGACCTTCATCAGCTCGGTCGATCACATGACCGTCAGTTTGGGCGTCCCCATCGCGTTGGTCCGCGGCGATGTGTACCACTGGGGCTCCCTCATGGCCGCTGCTTTGTTCGTCAGCATACCGCTCGCCATCGTCTACAACCTGTTCATGGATCGGTTCATTCAAGGCTTCACGATGGGGGCGGTGAAGGGCTGAGTTGTCGTTCACGCAGTTTCACTCGAGGAGGACATCATGAGAATGCGAATGACGTGGTGCTCCGGGCTCGCCGTGATTGGCATCTTGATGCTCGGGGTCGCGCGTTCTGCCGTGGCCCAGCAACCCACCGGGCAGGTAGTGAAGCTCGGTGATGGCGAGACGCTCACGATCGGCGGTTTCCTCAGCGCGAGCTGGTTCATGAACAGCGGGTATTTCGCGTTCGGGAATCTCCAGAACGCGGAGTACGCTGCCAACGTCCAGCCCGCGACCGACAAGACGTACCTCGACGGCGACGTTCGCAACACCCGCATCAACTTCACTTTTGCCGGTTCGCCGGTGCTGGGCAAATGGTCGCCGCGCGGCGTGCTCGAGGCTGACTTCTTCGGAGCACTGAACGGCGGACCGCCCAACGGCGACGAGCAGCCGCAGATGCGCATCCGGTTCGCCTACGCCGACCTCACCAACGGCCGCACGACGCTGCGGATCGGGCAGTTCTGGTCGCCGCTGTTCGGCGAGGTGCCGGTCTCCCTCTCCCACATCGCGTTCCCGCTCGGCTATGGGGCGGCAGGCATGGTCGGCTGGCGCTTCCCGGGCATCTTTCTTTATCACGACCTCGCGCCGGGCAAGCCGCTCGCCATCCAGCTGCAGCTCGCGGCGTTCGAGGGCTCGGGACCCGCTGGCAACGCGGTGGATGCCGGGGCGACCAATAACATCGGCACCGGCGAGGCGTCGGGGATGCCCCAGCTCGAAGCGCGCCTCAACTTTGGCAAGCGGAAGCCGAACCTAAGCTGGACTGCCTACGTCGTCGGCCACGTCGATTGGAAGGACACGACCGGGACCGGCGTCGCCGGCAACAACCTGACTGGCACGGCGGTCGAGATCGGCGCCAACGTGACGGCCGGTAAGGCCACGGTGCACGGCAACTTCTACACGGGCAAGGCCATCGGCCAGCAGTTCGCGCACATCTCGCAGCAGGGCAACGTCAGGGGCTGGGGCGCGTGGGTGCAGGGTGGATACGAGATCGACCCCCACTGGAGCCTCTGGGCCTTCTACGGCCTGGACGACCCCAATGAGGCCAAATCCCCGGGCCTGCCTGCGGGGCCCGGGCTCGCCCGCTTCAAGAACCAGGACGTCGCTGGCATGCTCCGGTTCCACGCCGGGCGGTACGCCGTCGGGCTCGAGTACTTCGGGGCGAACACCACTTGGAACAACGGCAAGAGGAAGGCGTCGCAGATCGCGCTGAGCACGCAGTATACGATCTGATCCAAGCCGGGCTTTGCAAAGGCTCACGGCGGAGCGTCGTCGGCTCCGCCGTGAAGCCCGTCCTCTCAGCGAACGGAGGGTAGGTGTATGGGCAAGCGGAAGGGGATGGACCGGCGGCGGTTTGTGCAGACGACGGGGGCCGCGGCCGCCGCGGCGGCGCTCGGACCCACCTGTTTCAGTTCCTCTCGCCGCCGGGAGCGTTCGAGCCGCAGGTGCTCGACATGGCGGACGTCGTGAAGGAGGCCGAGCGTCAACACGGCCCGCTCGTGGACCTGTGCAAGCGCAGCACCTACAACCCCGTGACCCGGAAGTGGTTCGGCTTCAGCGACAACTACGTGCCGGATCCCGGTGACTACCTGAAAAGCGTCTGGACCGAGATCGGCATGCCCGACGGACCGGCCACATGGGAGGATCTCGTCACTGCGGGGCCGCAGATCAAGGCGAAGCATCCGGAGATCCAGATTCCCATCGGTGTCGGGTTGTCGCAGGAGCTGGACACCAACATGGCGACGCGCGCGATGCTGTGGTCGCACGACGGCTCGATCCAGGATGCCAACGAGAACGTGGTTTTGAAATCCGATCACGCGCTCGAGGCCCTGACGTTCGCGACGCGCCTGTACCAGGCCGGGATGACGCCGGCGGTGCTGAGCTGGAACGCGGCGTCGAACAATCAGGCCCTGAACGCCCGCCAGACCTCCTACATCCTCAACTCCATCTCCGCCTATCGCACCGCGCAAGACAACAAGCTGCCGGTGGCGGACGACATCTTCTTCGTCCCCGCCCTGAAGGGGCCACGGGGCACGCGCTGGGCGAGCGAGCACGTGATGGGGATCTACGCCATCTGGAAGTTCGCCCAGAGTCCCGACGTCGCGAAGCAATTCCTGCTCGACCTGATCGCGCATTACCGCGACGCGGTGACGGGGAGCAAGCTGTACAACTTCCCCGCATACCCGGGCTCTCTGGCCGATGCGGGGACGCCCGTAGCGCAGAAGCCCGCGGCGGGCAACCGCTGGCTCGACCAGGCCACGGCGAACGACCCGTTCGGGTCGAACCCACCCACCAAGCTCCGTCCGATCAGCACGGCGCTGCAGTGGGCAACGAACATCGGTCATCCGGGACCAGCCAATCCCGCGGAATCCGAGGTGTTCGACACGTTCGTGCTGCCCACGATGTTCGCGAACGCCGCGACTGGGCGGATGCCGCCGGCACAAGCGCTCGACGAAGCGCACAAGCAGGTAAAGGCGATCTTCGAGAAGTGGCGCGCCAAGGGACTCGTCGCCGGCGGCGCCGGCGACCGTGCTTGACAAGGCGCCATTTCGACCGGACTCTCAAACCTCCACCCACCGACCCGAGGGAGTTATGACTGCGCCCCAGCTCGCCATGAAGGACCTTCGCAGGGTCGTCATCGCCGCAGCAGTCGGGAACGTGATCGAATGGTACGATTTCTACATCTTCGGCAGCCTCGCCACTCTACTCGCCACCAAGTTTTTCTCGGCCGGCGCCTCCGGAAGCGCGCTCATCAAGTACGTCGGCACCTTCACGGCGGGGTTCTTGATTCGCCCATTTGGCGCATTCTTGTTCGGTCGTGTCGGCGACCTGGTGGGCCGCAAGTATACGTTCCTCATCACGCTCAGCGGCATGGGACTGGCGACCGCCCTCATCGGGTTCGTCCCGAGCTACGCCCAGATCGGTGCCCTGGCGGGTGTGCTGCTGCTCCTCCTGCGCCTGATCCAGGGTCTGTGCCTTGGCGGCGAGTATGGCGGCGCTATCACGTACGTCGCGGAACACGCGCCGGACGAGAAACGGGGCTACTACACCGGCTGGCTCCAGACGTCGCCGACGCTCGGGATCGTGCTGTCGCTCGCGGTGATCGTCGTAACGCGGGAGTCCCTCGGGCCGGAGGCATTCGCTGCTTGGGGGTGGCGGATTCCCTTCGTGCTTTCGCTGCTCATGGTCGCAATCGCGATCTACATCCGTCTGAGGCTCCAAGAGACGCCCATCTTCCAGGCCATCAAGTCGAAGGGACAGACGGCGGCCAATGTGTGGCGCGAGGCCTTCTGGAGTCAGAACGTCAGATACGTGCTGATCGCGAGCGTCGTCGTGATCGGTGAGGGCGTCGTGTGGTACAGCGGGCAGTTCTGGGCGCTGTATTTCATCCAACAGGTGCAGAAGCCGGACGTTCTGCACCCGGCCTACATCACCGGTGCCGCGCTGCTCATCGCCACCCCGTCGCTCATTTTCTTCGGGTGGCTCTCGGACAAGATCGGTCGCAAGCCGATCATCCTCGCCGGGTTCTTCCTCGCGGCGGTCACCTACTACCCGCTCTACACCGCGCTCGGCAACGCCGCGAACCCAGCCAACATTAATTACCCGGTGGCGATCTTGATCGTCGCGATCATGGTCTCCTACGTGGGCATGGTGTACGGGCCGATCGGTGCATTCCTCGCCGAGTACTTCCCGGCGCGCATCCGCTACTCGTCAGTGTCGGTGCCGTATCACATCGGCAACGGCTGGGGCGGGGGTCTGGTCCCGGTCATCACGACCGCGGCGTATGTGTCGGCGCAGGCAGGGGGCCTGAGCATGTCGCAGAGCCTGGGCCACGCGCTGGTCTATCCCATCGCGGTGCCAGCCATCGCGTTCCTGCTCGGCCTGTTCCTGATGCCCGAGACCCGGAAGATCAGCATCTGGCAACCGGCCGAGGTGCGGGCGCCGGCCAGGGGCTGAAACCAGGAGCGCGCTGAAGACAGTAGGGGCGCAGCACGCTGCGCCCCTACCAATGCCTCACCGTCACTTCACGATGGTCAGCCCGTGCGGCACCCCGCCTGGGAACACGTACGCGTACAGCAACACGATGGCCCCGACGATCGCGCCCAGCGCGATCGAATGCCAGAACACGTAGCGGAAGATCGTCCCCTCGTTGCCCACCTGGTTCGTGGCCGAGGTCGCGACCGTGATGGACTGCGCGTCCACCATCTTCCCCATCACACCCCCCGCTGAATTGGCGGCGCACATCAGCACCGGATCGAGCCCGAGCTGCTGGGACGTAATCCGCTGCAGGCTGCCGAACAGGGCGTTCGAGGAGGTATCGCTGCCCGTCAGCGCGACGCCGAGCCAGCCGAGAAACGCGCCGAAGAAGGGGAACCACCACCCCGTCCGCGTGAACGCCAGCCCGAGCACGGCGTCGAGCCCCGAATAGCGCGTCGTGAACCCCAGCCCCAGCATGAAGGAAATGGCGACGACGGCGAGCTTCATGCGCTTCAGGGTGTGCCAGAAGATGGTCGCGAGCCGGCCCGGTCCGAGCCCGAGGGCCAGGCCGGCGATGAGGGCGGCGACGAAGCACCCGGTCCCCGTCGCCGACAGCCAGTTGAAATCGTAGCGCGCGGCTTCGGGCGTCAGCGTGGTCACGACCGGCGCGGCCCGCGTGACCGCGTTGTGCAGGAACGGGACGTTCCAGACCGGCGTGGTCGCGCGGTTCATGGCGCCCTTGATCGCGGGCAGCCCCCACACGAGCACCGTGACCGACAGGATCGCGAACGGCATCCAGGCCTTGAGGATCTGGCCGGCGGTGTAACGGTGAACCGCCGGCGCCGCGCGCTCGTCGTCGAAGCGCCAGACGCGTTTCGGCTTCCAGAACCTGAGGAAGACCACGGTCACGAGGAGGGAGATGACGCCCCCGGCGATGTCCACCAGGTTCGAGTCCACGTGGTTCGACCAGAGGTACTGCGTCAGGCTGAACGACACGCCGACGACGAGGATGGCGGGGAGCACTTCGAACGTTTCGGCCCAGCCCACCATCGCCCGCACCAGCCAGAAGGGGACGATGATGCCGGTGATCGGCAGGATGCGTCCGATCATGGCGCTCAGGTCGGACTCGGGGAGGCCCGAAACGGCCGCCAGCGTGTGCACGGGCGTGCCGATGGCCCCCCAGGCGACGGGCGACGTATTGGCGATCAGATTGAGCGCCGCCGCCTGGAACGGGCGGAATCCGAGGCCGATCATGAAGGCGCCCGCGATCGCCACCGGAGCGCCGAAGCCGGCCGCACCCTCGATGAAGGCGCCGAAGCAGAACGCCACGAGCAGCAGCTGCAGGCGCCGGTCGGCCGTGATGCCCGCCACCGACTCCTTCATGATCTCGAACTGGCCGGTGAAGACGGAAATGTCGTAGAGGTAGACCGCCGCCAGAACGATCCAGGCGATTTTCAGCACGCCGAAGGCGACGCCGTACAGAAAACTCATCCCCGCGAGCGGCAACGGCATCCCGAAGACGCCGACCGCGACCAGGACGGCCGTCCCGGCCCCGGCAATCGCGCACCAGTGCGGCTTCACCCGCAATCCGGCCAGGAGGCCGAACAGGACCAGGATCGGGAGAGCGGCGACGAGGGTCGAGAGGATCCAGCTGTGCAGCGGGTCGTAAACCTGGGTCCACGCCATAGTTCACTCCTTGCACGGGCAGGCTTTGGAAACGTAATCTGCGAGAATCGTGCCGCCAGGAGCAAGAAGGGGCCGGGACAGCCTGTCCCGACCCCTCTGCGCCTAGACGTCTCGACGTCTGGACGTCTAGTAGTTCACCGCCTCCATCTCGGCATCTGCCACCTCGTCATGATCCTCGCGCGCATCGCGAATGCGCTCCACCAACCGATGCAGGATCTGCATGCCGCGGAGGTTCAGCGCGAGCGCGGTGACCTTGTCACCGGCTGCGAAGGCCGAATCGGCCGACGCGCGCAGCTCCTTCACGTGCCCGAGGATGGCGCGGATGTGTGGCGCGTCGCGTCCGCCCAGGAACCGCTCGATCCGCACGATCGCCTCATCGACGGCGAGCCCAGTGCGTTCGGGCGCATTAGGGAAGATCTCGATGACCGCGGCGAGCACCGAGCGGAACGCGAGGCGCCGGTAACTGCGCGCCGCGGTCGTATCGCCCGCTGCCAACTCGGCGCGCGCTGAGTCACGGTACGCGGCCGCTTGCTCGAGGAAAGCGCGCGCGGCAGCGTCATCCGTTGTCCGCAGCGTGTCACGCAGGCGCTGCCACCAGCCCTCGCAATTGGTACCGGTCGAGCTGGCCACGTTCTCCGCGATCAGTTGGGCGTCCTGGGCGAGCACGAGCTCGCTGTTCGACGCTCCAGTCGGGTCTTGGCTACAGGCCGCCGTCACCACCATCGCGACGAGCGCGGCCGTCATGTGCTTGCGCATCGAATGCTCCTGTATGGCGTCCGGGTGTTGGACGGCGCTCCCCGGCGGCCGTTAAGCAGGCTCGGGGGCCCTTGCCGCGGCGTGACTTACGGGGCCGAGCCCCAGGCTGATGAGGCCGCCGACGAGCATCACCCCGGCCGCGAACAGGAACGCGGTGCGCGAGCCGAGCCCGTCGTACGCCCAACCCGCCGCCAGCGGACCGCCGCTGCGGCCCAAGGCGGCGAACGCCTGCGCGGCGCCGAGGATCGTGCCTTGCTCGGTGGGATCGGCGTAGATCGAGACGAGCCCCGAGGCGGCGGGCGAGAATAGGCTGTTCGCAAAGGCGAGCGGCACCGTCCAGACGTACACCAGCAGGCTGCTAGCGACGAACGGCACGGCCGCAATGCTGATCGCCATGCCGAAGAGGCCGAGAATCAGCAGGAGACGTGCTCCCGTACGCCGCTCGATCCGGCCGAAGAGAAACCCCTGTACACACGCGGCGATCGCTCCGATCACCACGAACAGCCAGCCCAGGTCCTTGGCGCCCCAGCCGAATGCCTTCGCGGCGTGGAGCGGCAGCACCACCGTGTAGCCCGAGAACGAGAACGGCGCGAGGAGCCACACGAGCATGAGGGGGCGCAGCTGCTTGCGCCCGAGCGCCTCGATCATGTGCCCGAAATCGAACAGCGCCCGCGTGGTGCGGTGCTCGGCGGCGAGCGACTCGCGCAGGATGGCGCTCGCCGAGAAGAAGTTGACGATGGACAATCCCGCGGCGATGAGGCCCGGCGCGAGGTGGCCGATGTAGTGGTCGGCGAGCCCGCCGATCAGCGGCCCCAGCACGAACCCGATCCCGAATGCCGCGCCGATCGTGCCCATGCCGCGCGAGCGCTCGGCCGGCGTCGTGATGTCCGCCACGTACGCCTGCGCCGCCGAGATGTTGCCGCTCGCGAACCCGGAGATCACGCGAGCGATGAACAGCAGCGCGTACGAAGGCGCAAACGCGAAGAGGATATAGCCGGCGGCATTGAAGAGCATGGTCGTGAGCAGGATCGGCCGGCGGCCGATCCGGTCCGACACGCGGCCCAGCAGCGCCGTCGCCAGGAACTGCATCGCCGAAAACACGAAGATGAGGGCGCCGTAGCCGATGCCCTGCGCTCCGAAACGCTGCGCGTACATGGGGAGGATCGGCAGCACGATCCCGAAGCCGATCAGGTCGATCAGGACGGTGAAGAAGATGACGCCGAGGCGGGCGCGGGAGGCGGACATGACGGCTCGAATATAAGGTCGGTTCGTACCCTGGCGGACATCGCGACGCGGGCACATCGTTTTAGGGCGCCCCCAAAACCACTCGGGAGGATCACCTGCCATGAGCCGTCCATCGACCACCATTCGCGTCGCCGCTGCCGCCGCACTCGTTGCGGCCGCTGCGTGCAGCGACGGTACCCGCTCCACCGGCCCGGAGCCCGCTCCCGTACTGCGGACCGCACAGGCCCCCGACCTCGGCAGCCTCGCCCGCACGGTCCCGGGATTCGGCGGCCTCTTCCTCGACCACGGCGTGCCGACGGTCTATCTGACCGACGTATCGCAGCGCGGCGCGGCGGAACGCGCGCTGAGCGGGTTCGCGCAGAGCCGCGGCTTCGGTCCTGGTGAGATCCGCGTGCTGCAAGGCCGCTACGCGTACGGCGACCTGGACCGCTGGTTCCAGGCGGTGTCGTACGAGGCGTTCGATCAGGGCGGCGTCGTCTTCGTGGATCTCGACGAGGCCGCGAACCGCGTCTTGGTCGGCGTCGAGCGCGGCGCGTCGCACGCCAACATCCGCAGCCTCGCGGCACGGCTGGGCGTGCCCGCCGAAGCCCTCGTGGTCCGCGAGACCGACCCGATCGTCTACGCCGCGACGCTTCAAGATCAGGTGCGGCCAGTCGTCGCGGGTCTCCAGATCAACTTCGGCAACTTCCTCTGCTCGATCGGCTTCAATGCCGTAAGCGGCGGACAGAATTCCTTCGTCACGGCTTCGCACTGCACGAACCATCAGGGCGGCGTGGAAGGGACGCAATACTTCCAGTCGCTGGCGAGTCAGGCGAACAGCTTCATCGGGACCGAGGTCGATGACCCGACCTACTTCCGGGGCAACGGTTGTCCCAAGGGGAGGCGATGCCGTTTTAGCGACGCGTCCCGCGCCGCGTACGCCGCCGGCGTTTCGTTCACGCTTGGCGGGATCGCGCAGACGAGCGGGCCCACTGGCACCTTCAATGTCACATCCGAGGGGAACGCGATCGTCGGCGACGTCGTGAACAAGGTGGGTCGGACGACCGGGTGGACGCAGGGTGTGGTCACGCAGACGCAAGTCAACACCGCCGTGTCAGGTACGAAAATCGTGCAGCTTGACCAGACGTTCGTGAGCGCCGGCGTGGGCGCGGGTGACTCGGGGTCGGACGTCTTCGGCCAGACGGGCGGCTCGAGTGTCCGGCTCCTCGGGATCCTGTGGGGCGGCAACTCGCAGGGCACGCAGTTCGTGTACAGCCCGATCGGCAATGTCGAGCAGGAACTCGGACCGCTCACGACGTTCTGAACGCCCTTTGGCCAAGACGTTGGGGTGGGGCGGCGCCGTGCTCTGCGGCGCCGCCTTTCTCTTCCCCCGCCCCGTGACGATCGCCTGCACGGTGGTGACGCCCGACTCGGTACGGCGGGGTGAACCCGTCCCCATCACGTTGCGCCTCACGAACACGGGCAAGGAACCCGAGAACGTCAGATCCTGCAGGTCAGGACCCTGGCGCCGGGCGAGACACTCGACTTGAAGGATCGCTGGCGCCAACGCACCAACGCCGGCGCGGCGGTTGGTTCCGGAGACTACACCGTGACGGGCGTCATCCCGACAGACCGCGAGCCGCTGCGAACGGCGCCGGTGCGCTTGCGGATCACGCCGTAGACGGCGCGTACCGCGCATCCACCAGCGACCGCACCACCGTCGCACCCAGAATCAACCCGCCCCCCACGAGCGCCGCGGGACCGGGCCGCTCGCCGTGCACGAGCCACGCCCACACGGGGTTCAACACCGGTTCGATCAGCATGAACAACGCGACCTCGAGCGCCCGCAGGCGTGGGATCGCGCGCACCAGGAACACGTAGGGCACGCCGAGCTGGCACACCCCGAGGAATGCCACCACTGCCCAGTCGACGGGCCGCCCCGCCGCGAGCGGCTGCGCCGCCACCAGCGCGACGAGGCAGGCCGTCAGGCTCCCCGAGGCCGCGGCCGTCGCGACCGACCCGCCGCGCGCCACGATCCACCGGTACCCGATGACCGTGAAGGCCCATGTCACCGCGCAGGTCGCGGCGAGGACGTCGCCGAGCCGCGGATCGGGCGCGGTCGCGGACGGTTGATCGAGACCGACGAAGAACAGCACCAACCCGAGCCCCATCATCGCCATCTGCAGCAGGTCGCGACGCGTCGCGTGCTCGCCCAGCAGCCACGGAGCGAGCACGAGGATGAAAAGGGGGCTGGTGGACTGCAGGAAAATCGCGCTGGCGGCGGTGGTGTGCTTGTTCGCCTGCACGTATAGCAGCGTGGTGGCGGCGTACGCGCATCCCACCAGTCCCGAGCGCCATGACCAGCCGCGGCGCGCCTCGGGGATGAGCAGCAGCATCGTGGCGCACGCGATCCCCGACCGGAACGCGGCGAGCTGCCAGCCGTCGAAGCCGCACCACTTGATGGCCGCGCCGCCGGTCGAGAACAAGACGGCCGCGACAACAATCTTCGATCGGGGCGTCATCGCACCTCGCCGGGGAGCGTGAAATATGTAGTATTACGTCATGAAGGCTCTCCCGCCCGTTGCGCTGTCCGCGCTGCTGCTGAGCGGCTGCGCTGCCGCGCACACCGCTGCCCCGACCGCGCGCCGCGATCCGAACCTCATCACCGCCGACGAGATCGCGTCCAAGCCGGCGCAGACCCTGTACGACGTCGTCCGCGCGCTGCGCCCCGCCTGGCTGATGCGAGACCGGCCCACCGCCCTGATGCCTCAGAACGAGGGCCAGCTGATCGTGTATGTCGACGGCACCCGATTCGGCAACCTCGAGAGCCTGCGCCAGTTCGTGCCCAACGCCGTGCAGTCCATTCGCTACTACTCCCCCAGCGACGCCGAAGCGCGGTTCGGGCCCGGACACCTCCACGGGGCGATCGAAGTCATCACCACGAGCCACTAGCTGTCGCGATGGAAGTGCAGGTCTTCGGGGTGCGGAAGAGCGCCGACACGCGCGCGGCGTTGCGCTTCTTTGCCGAGCGACGCATCAAAGTTCACTTCGTGGATCTGAACGAGCGCCCGGCGTCGCTCGGAGAGCTGCGCCGCTTCGCCGACAAGTTCGGCCTGCAGGCGCTGCTCGACCGCGAGTCGCGCCGTTACGCCGACCTGGGTCGACCGGTCGCGACGCTCGAGAAGCTCAGCGTCGAGCCGCTGCTGCTCCGGATGCCGTTGGTGCGCAACAAGCAGCAGCTGACCGTCGGACGCGCCGAGGACACCTGGAAGGAATGGATCAGTTCGTGAGAGCGTTCGGCATCGCTGCCGGCCTGCGACTCTGGCGGCGCTCCGCATCCACTATCGCACCATGGGCCGGCCTGGCCGCAATGCGGTGCTGATCCTGCACGGCACAGGCGGAAGTGGCGCGAATTTTTTGTCTCCTTCCTTCGTGGAGCTGTACGGCGCCGGTCAGGCGCTCGACACGGCAACGCACTACATCATCCTCCCCGACAACATCGGGCACGGGGCCTCGTCGAAGCCGAGCGACGGGCTGCACGCGCGCTTCCCCCGTTACGGCTACCGCGACATGGTCGAGGCGCAGTACCGGCTCGTGACCGCGGGGCTGCACGTCGATCACCTGCTGCTGGTGATGGGCACGTCGATGGGGTGCATGCACTCCTGGCTCTGGGCCGAGCGCTACCCATCGTTCATGGACGGCGTCGTGCCGCTCGCGTGCGCGCCCACGCAGATCGCGGGTCGGAACCGCATGATGCGCAAGATGATCCTCGACGACATCCGGACCGACCCCGAGTGGCGCGGCGGCGAGTACGCGGCCCAGCCGCGTGGTTTGAGGGCGGCCCTGCAAATCCTCTACATCATGGGCAGTGCGCCACTCGTGCAGCAGCGCGCCGCCCCGTCCCGTGACTCGGCGGACGCCGTCATTACTCGCTATCTCGACTCGCGGATGACAGCGACCGACGCCAACGACATGGTCTATCAGTTTGATGCGTCACGGGACTACGATCCCAGCCCCGACCTGGGACGCATCACCGCGCCGGTCCTGGCGATCAACTCCGCCGACGACCTCATCAACCCGCCCGAGCTGGGCCTGATGGAGCGACTGATCGCGCGCGTCCCGCACGGGCGGTACGTGCTCATCCCTATCAGCGACATCACCCGCGGCCACGGGACGCACACAGTCGCCGCCGCCTGGAAGGCTCATTTCGCGCCCTTCGTGGCCGCGCTCGAGCGGAGGGGAGGCAGGACCGTGCCTGACATAGACGCGCTCTTCGCGGAGTACACGGGAGCGGCGGTGCCCGGCGCCAGCGTGGTGGTAATTCGGGACGGCCGCGTGATCCTGCGGCGCGCGTACGGGATGGCGGACCTGGAACGGCACGTCGCGGCCACACCCGAGACCGATTACCGCCTGGCTTCGGTGTCCAAGCAGTTCACAGCGATGGCCATCATGCTGCTCGCCCGGGAGGGGAAGATCCGTTATGACCAGCCCGTCCGCGAGATTCTCCCCGAGCTGCCCGCCGGAGCCCAGGGCGTCACGGTGCGCCACTTGCTGAACCACACGTCGGGGCTGCCGGACTACGAGGATCTGATTCCCGACACACAAACCGTGCAGGTCAGCGATCGCGACGTGCTCGCGCTGCTGGCGCGCAAGGACACGCTCTACTTCCCGCCGGGGAGCACCTATCGCTACAGCAACTCCGGCTATGTCCTGCTCGGCCTCATCGTCGAGCGCGTCTCCGGGCGCTCGCTTCCCGAATTCCTGCGGACGCGGATCTTCGCGCCCCTCGGCATGAGCGCATCGGTCGCGCACGTCGAGGGCAAAGACACAGTGCCGCATCGCGCGTATGGATACTCACCGGACTCGGCTGGATTCAAGCCCACGGATCAGAGCGTGACCAGCGCGACGCTCGGGGACGGCGGCATCTACACCAACGTGGACGACCTCGTGCGCTGGGATCAAGCGCTGTACGGCGAGACGCTCGTGGATGCCGCGTCTCTGCGGCTGGCAACCACGCCCCCGGACCTTCCCGGGGGCGCGGCAACGCAGTACGGCTTCGGGTGGTTCGTGGACACCTATCGCAATGAGCGGCGCTGGCGCCACACCGGCGAGACGAGCGGGTTTCGCAACGCCATCCAGCGTTTCCCCGGCCGCCGCTTCACCGTCATCGTGTTGACCAATCGCAATGGCGGCGAGCCCGCGGTGATCGCCGAGCGAATCGCCGATGCATTGTTGTTCGGAGCCGCGCGCTAGCGCTCGATGCGGTAGCCGAAGGTGCGGACGGTGACGATGTGCCGCGGGTGCGCCGGGTCGTGCTCGAGCTTGCGGCGCAGCATCGCGACGTGCGTGTCCACCGTGCGGCTCATGACGTCCTCGGCGTAACCCCACACTTCGCGCAGCAGCTCCAGCCGGCTCGCCACCCGGCCTCCGCGCCGCAGCAAAGCCGCCAGCAGCGCGTATTCCTTGGGTCGCAGCTCGACCGCGCGGTCGGCGCGGTACACCTGGTGCGTGGCGAAGTCCACCGAGACATCGCCGAAGCCGCGTAGGGCCCCGGCGGCCGCGCCGCCGCGCCGGATCCAGTCGAGGAACTGGGCCGCGCGCTCCACCGTCGCCACCACCCGCTCGTCGTCGAATGGTTTGAGCAGGTAGTCGAAGGCGTGGACCTCGAAAGCACGCAACGCGTGCTGGTCGTACGCCGTCACGAATACGATCGCCGGCGCCCGCTCCTCGCTGGCGGCGGCCGCGACGACGAAGCCGTCGAGATCGGGCATCTGGATGTCGAGGAAGACGAGGTCGGGTGTATCGCGGCGCAAGGCAATCACCGCGTCACGGCCGTTGGCGCACTCGTCGATCCGCGTGATGCTCGGGATCTGTTGGAGGACGCCACGCAACCGGCGCCGGGCGGGTGCCTCGTCGTCAACGATGACTGTATGCATGGTCACGATAGGGAATCTCGACCGTCGCGATCGCGCCGCCCTGTCCTCCCGGCGCGTTCGCCAGCTCGAAGCGGTGGCCCACGCCGTACAGCTGGGCGAGCCGCGCCTGCGTATTGGCGATGCCCACACCCCCCCCGCCGTTGCGGCCGGCGGGGCCTCCCTCCGGAACGCCCGGCCCATTGTCGCGCACCTCGAGGCGCAGCCGCTCTCCGGCGCGTACGGCGGCGATGTCGATCTCGGCGACGCGCCCCGGCCGGGCCGCGCCATGTCGGATCGCATTCTCCACGAGCGGCTGCAGCAGGAACGTCGGCACCATGGCCGCCCCGGTTCCCGCCTCCACGTGGAACGTCACCTTGAGCCGGTCGCCGAAGCGGGCCTCCTGAATCGCGACGTAGTGGTCGAGCAGCTGCATCTCCTCTTCCAACGTGACCAACGGGCCGTGCTCCCGGTTGAACGAGTGACGCAGCAGCTCGCTCAGGCGCGTGATCATGCGATTGGCCTGCTTGGGATCTTCGAGCACGAAGGCGGAAATGGTGTGCAGCGTGTTGAAGAGGAAGTGCGGCTGCAGCTGCCCCGCTAGCGCATCGAGCCGCGCCTGCATCAGCTGGCTCTCGAGCCGCGCCGCGCGGACGGCGTGATACAAGCCGACGACCATCGCGTAGATGAGAACGTTGAACGTCCAGTACGTTGCTACGGCGTAGGAGACGCCGGCGCCGAGCGACAGCGGGGTCGTCGGGTAGATCCCCAGGCCCCACTTCACCGCACCCTCGGTCGCGGCGCAGAGCAC
>WNGD01008366.1_pt1 | contig 16082 bp, 12 predicted proteins | sample 5400671 | NCBI WGS metagenome assembly WNGD01 (sample SAMN13153369, study PRJNA577476) | soil metagenome | isolation source: 40 cm soil or saprolite under grassland replicate 2 | place: USA:California | collected 2016-06-15 | reverse complement strand
GGTGCTGGCGAAGCCGAGCGCGGTCCTAGGCGCCCTCGGTACCTGCGTGGCGCTGCTGCCGCTGGCGACCGGCGCGGCGATCCTGCGCTACCGGCTGTATGACCTGGACCGCATCGTCAGCCGCACGCTCGCCTACGGCCTGCTGACGGTGCTGCTGGGTGGCGGCTATGCCGGCGTGGTCCTGGGGCTGGGCCAGCTGCTTGGCCGGGACTCTCCCCTGGTGGTGGCCACAGCGACCCTGGCCGTGGCCGCCGCGTTCCAGCCGGCCCGCCGCCGCATCCAGGCCGTGGTGGACCGGCGCTTTGACCGGCGCCGCTACGACGCCGCCCGCACGATCGCGGTGTTCAGCGCCCGGCTGCGCCAGCAGGTCGACCTCGACACGCTGACCGCCGAGCTACTCGGCGTGGTCGAGGACACCATGCAGCCGGCCAGCGTGTCGCTGTGGCTGCGACCGTCCGTCAGCACGTCCGCCGAGCGGCGCAGCATAGGCACATCCCGCGCGGCGTCGCAGCCGACGGCAGCTTCCCCGTCGGTTCGCACGGCTTTGTGAAACAGGCTGTTAACGAGTCAACCTCTCCTTCTCCGGAGGATGCTAGGCCGCCGCCGCGGCGGCCGGTAGCCTGGCGTCGGAGTGTCGAGTGTCAAGGGAGCACCAGGTGCGGCTTGGCCCTAACGCCTATGGTGAGCAGCTCCGGCCCGGCCGGGTGGCTGACTGCTACCTGGTCATCCTGCTGGATCAGCCGCTCGCCGAGATCGCACCCGAGCCCGGCCGCGTGCTGGTGGTCGCCCCGGCCGCCCTGCTGGCCGAGCAGGTCCCGCAGCCGGACGGCCAGGTGCTGTACGGGCTGCTGACCGGCCATCCTGACCGGGCGCCGCGAGACCTGGTGTTCTTGGCGGACCTGACCGGCGAGCTGCGTGCCTGGCCACAGCAGCGCTGGACTGACCTCGGGGTCAGCCCCGAGGTGGCGCTGCTGGCGGTGGTGGAGGGTTGGCGCGCCGGCCAGGTCAAGGGCCTGGAGGTTGGCGGGGTGAGCGTGGAGGAGGCTCGTGCGCTGGGCCGGCCCGCGATGACCTACCTCCGCGAGCAGCTCCGCGGCCGGCTCGCCAGTGAGATCAGGCTCAGCTGGCCGAGCTCGAGCTTGCCGTGCATGTACGTTTAGCCACCGGCTAGCGGGATTTTCACCGGACGGGGTATCTGCAACACCGAAGGTCAAGGTCGCGACTATCCGCCGGACTGGTCGCCGGGTGTGCGTAGGGGGTTCCCCTGCGGACAGCGTTCCGATGAGTTTCGGCCCCGGCAGTTGTCCATCTCTGAGAGCCAACCCAGTCGCGTACGTTCGACGCGATGTATACGACCGGCGGGGACGCGTAGCTTGTGCGGCCGTCCCCGCGCCACCCGGTCTACGACGCTGCCCTGGAGGTCACGATGTGTCCGATGGTCCACTCGTTCCGGACGTCCGGCGGCGTCGCCGCGACGGGGGAGGCGTGATGACGACGGTCGAGGCGAACGGCGTCATGCTCGGGGTCGAGCACTTCGGCGACGCGGCGGCGCCGCTCGTTCTGCTCACGGGCGGCACGACCATGCTCTCTTGGCCCGACACGCTCTGCGAGGCGCTCGCGCGCGGTGGGCGCCACGTCGTGCGGTACGACCTGCGCGATTCCGGCGCGTCGACCACCGTCGATCCCCAGGCTCCGGCGTACACGCTGCGCGATCTTGCAGCCGACGCCGCGGCGCTCGCCCGGGACCTCGACGACCGGCCGGCGCACCTGGCGGGCATCGGCGTCGGCGGGATGGTCGCCCAGATCGCCGCGCTCGACCACCCGGACGCGTTCTCGGCGGTCACCCTCGTCGGAACGCGGCCTGTGGCTCCGGGCCCGGTCGACGATGACCTGCCTGACCATGACACGGCGACGATGGACCGGCTGTTCTCGCGCTCGATGCCCGACTGGTCCGACCGCGCCGCGGTGGCGGAGTTTGCCGCCCGAGGCGCGGAGATCCTCGGCGACGACCCCGCCGCCGCGCGCGCGACCGCCGAGCGCAAGTGGGACCGCACGCAGGGCACGGAGCCCGCGGTGCAGATGGCCAACCAGCTGGGCATGGTGTTCGCCAAGCTCGACTGCACGCCGCGCTGGCGCGAGCGCCTGTCCGAGCTGGCGATCCCGGCGCTGGTGGTGCACGGTCGCCGCGACCCGTTCTTTCCTGTCGGCAACGGCGAAGCGCTCACGCGCGAGATCCCCGGTGCGCGGCTGCTCGTGCTCGAACGCGCCGCGACGGCGATCCCGGATGCGGCCGCCGATGAGGTCGCGGCGGCGATGCTCGCGCTCTAGGCGCTCACGGTGCTGGCGGCCGTAACAAGGACAAGCGTCTCTCGGGCTCAGGGGAGCATCACCGGTGTGTTATTACGGGAGGCAGTGATGCCGACGCTCCTGGGCGCACCAGTTGCCAAGCGTCCCTCGTTCACTTCACTATGCGTCGGCGATATCTACTAATTTTTATCAAGCGATGTTTCGCGCCCTGTAGTCGCCGCGTTCGACGAGGACATTTCGCAGGCTCGCTCGTGCCGGGTGGTCTTCAAGTGATTCAGCGGAGTCGGCCAGCACTTCATGACCAACGTCGATGAGCACGGCGGTGTCCCAGGGATCGGGCGGGTGGCGAAGCAACGCCGTGATGATGTGGAGTGCGCGAGGGTCATGCGGGGACTTCGCGGCGCGTTTGGCCACCTCATAGGACCCGTCGAGGCTTCTGCTCGCAGCGACAAGAGACCGCTCGGTCATTTCGAGCCAAGCATCCTGGTCGAGCAGCGTGACCCCTGCATACTGACCGAAGCCAGGGTATGCCGCGGATGGGAGGGTGGTGGTGAGCGCGACCTGCCAGTACCGCCAGGCGTTGATCGGGATGTCCTGTGGGTCATGCTCGGCTTGGAGGGAGTACCCGAGGTTCTCGGCGCCCTGAGAGACCCACTGCGGATCGATGTTGGCGAGTTGTCTGATCGTCCAGGACACGTCTGCCCACGGGGCTACATTCGAAAGCATGCCGGTCAGGATGCGGGGCAGCGCTGCCTGCTGTCCGCGTACGAGTCCGTTCAGGTAACGGTCGGGGAAGAGCGCGAGCAGACGTAGGCTCGATGGTCCCCACGCCAGGTGAAGGTCCCAGGTCTGCTGGCCGAGTTTGTCTGGTGCTGCGGTGCCGATCAGCCGTTCCTGTCGGCTGGCGAACCAGTCGTGTGCGGCAGCGTGGAGCCATTCCAGCCGTTGGGCGATCACGGCGCGGGCGTGCAGCCCGTCCAGGCCCTGGAGTTCGAGCGTCTCATCGAGCAGGTCAAGGAAGGGTGCCGGCATCGGGTGGTCGGCGCGGACCTGCTGCGCGGCGTATACGAAGCAGGCGGCCAGTGCCTGCATGCTCGGCCGATTCAGGGCGCCGTCCATGGCATCACGCTCGCTGGCGTGTGGATCGTCGTCGCGTTCGCGCACGGCCTCGACCATCAGCCTCCAGGCGTCAGCTTGTGCGTCCTCCAGGTCGTAAGCTTCCGCCCACAGACGACGAATCAGGAGCACGGCAGAGGACCGAACGCTGCGCCACTCGATGCCAGTCGGCGGGGTGAGATCAGGCGTGAGGGGTGACAAGGAAGGGGCGGGCCACGGCGCTTGGGCCGCGAATGCGGCGGCAGTAGCCAGCGCAGGAGCAGCGTCGGGGTCTAGCGAGGCATCCAGTTGTACGAGCGCGTCGAGGTAGCCGGCGATGTAGACGGGGTGCCGCAGCGCGCTGATGATCTCAATTGGCGCTTCTTGCCATGGTGAAGGGCGTGCCTGGATAACTTGTCGGAGCATGTCAGTAAGGCCGACCACGGTCGGCGAAAATGCGCCGGTCTCCGACGGCCGCCAAGATGCGATCTTAAGGGCGGCCTCGATGGGCGCCAAATCCTGAAGCTCCTCTTTGCTGTATGGGCTGGATTCCTCGACCCGTGTCCACGCCGCCAGGATTGGCGGTCTGATTGGGGGCGGCGGGCCATACTTGGCGGTCAGGACTGCCCCAGCGGTGTTCCAACGCTGCGTAACCGCGGTGGGGAGCGCGGCCAGCCACCAGAACGGTCGCCACTGATCCGGTAGACGGTCTGCTGGAGCGCTGGCCAACTCCTCGAGAGTCGGCGGCTCCCCGAGTGCGCTGACCAACCGCCGCTCCACCGCGGGGTCGCTAGCCTGTGTCAGCAGCGCGGCCAGACCCGCAAGCTCGGGGGTGGGCTCGATGGTTGCGACGGCTTCGATCAAGAGATCCACTGCGCGCTCGTTGTGAACTGGAACCCGGGCATGGAGGTGCGCTGCCATAACTCGCATCCGGATCTCCATCGGCAGCGCGGCAATCGCCCGCTCGCAGCGGTCGAAGGCGAGGCCGCCCGCCGTCGCGGCCGTGAGCGCTCGCACCAGGGCGACGACAAGCGCAGTCTCTCGCTCGTACAAGGCCGGCATGTTGCCGGCTTCGCCCTTCTCGGTCTCAACGAGATTGGTCAGGTCAGGCAGCCACGCCGCAGCGTGCGGGTTGGCCGCCATAACACGCGCCACCTTGCGCGACAGCATCCGCAGGACTCGCTCAGCATTGCCATACTGGGCGGCGTCAACGACGACATCGAGGGCGCGCTGCAGCTCGTACATGTCCCTGGGCCCGGTGTTGGTGGAGTCGACAACTACCTCAGCCACCACGAGAGCGCCATCGTTACCTCGGTCCTGGACGGGCAGGGCGCTCAGCCACCACGTCAGCTCACGTCGAATTGCTGGATGTTGCACCTGGCTCCTGAGCCGCCGCACAAAGCTGACCGCCGAGATTCCCAGCGTTCGGGCCAATGGCATATACAGAACGGCGACGCTCGGCGCGGCCCCAACCACGTCGCTTTTTCGTTCCAGCCAAGTGGCAACGGCGTCAGGCGCGGCAGACGAGAGTCTGTGCAGGAACGGCAGCGCCAGCCAGCCCCGATCACCTGGATCGAGCAGATCCTTCTCGTCCAAGAGATCCAGCCATCGCTTGCCATCTACCTTCGTGAAGAAGTACTGCAACACGCGCGGATCGCTCGACCACGCCTGAAGCTGTGCCAATTCCGCCGCGCCGGGCATCGACACCGCCAGAACCCGGTCGATGAACTCCAATCGGCCGATCAGCGGGGAGAACAGGTTGTCGATCGCCTGATGCGTTCGCGAGTAGAGACGGGATGCGCCCTTGTCATCGAGGTTGGCATGCAGCCCACGGTTCGCCTCCCCAACGAGCCTTGCCCATCGGCGAGCGGCCGCCTCCTGCTGAGGAAGGGGTTCAAAGTTGGTGTGTCGACGGATCACCTGTAGCAACCGACGCGCATGGTAGCCGCCAGGGTGGTCCAACTCGACCTGTAGGGCTCTCAGCTTCTCCTCGAAGACCGACGCAGCGTCTCCCTGTGGACCGGCCAGTGTGAGCTGCCAGGCTTGTACAACCTCTCGGGCGGCGGCCACCAGCCCATGGCCACCTTCGGCGAGCTTCAAGATGGATTCGAGCGCCTCGCGGCATGCCCACGCAACCGCTTCAGAGCGCCGTGGCAAGTCTGGCACTTCGAGAAGCCGATGGGCGGAAACCAGCATCTCTCCCGCGCGTATGCCATGCTCACCATACGTCGCCAGCACGTCACGCAGTTCGGCAGAGACAGCTCGAACGTTCATCACTACTCGCTTAAGGCCGCTGGAGGATCACCAAGGCTAGCATCGTCAGACGCAAGACGGACGACCACACCCCCGGCCGAAGTCGCCCAGCTTGCGAGCTGATAGTTCGGCCTGGTCCGCCCTCACATCCAAGACTCTCGGACCATCACGATGAATAGGCCGGTGGCCGCCGCGCTCTCGCCGCGTTTCCGCGACGGCACACCTGTTGCCTCAGGCGAAGGTTTCTTGCCATTGGGGCATGGCCCGGACGATCCCGAGCGCGAACTCGACGGCGGTGTTTACGCCTGTGTCGTGGGCGCGCTCGGTGCGCTGGTCGTCGAGGCTGGCGATCCAGCCGCCTACCGACCACAGCGGTTGCCGAGCAAGTGCCAGCGGCAGCGCGGCCCGCTCGGCGGCCGTCAGCCGAGTCTCCAAGCCGGAGTAAATTCATCTCATGAACACCGGGCGGGTAGTACAAGCGCTGAAACATGGCGCCGGGTGGTGGACAACCCTGCTCGTCGGGGCCGCGATCGCTCTGCCCGTCAGCCTGGCCGAGACAACCATCTGGCGCACGCTCGACGCCCACACCGGCCCCATCGCCGCCGCCCTGATCATCCTTGTGGCCTCTGTCATTCTCGCCCTCACCGCCGCCGTTTTCCTCGGCCGCATCCGGGTCCCCGGCAAGATGGCTATGTACCGGCTCACCTACCCCCTGCGCATGGCTCCGTGGAAAGTCCGCGAACTCCTAGCAGGCGGCCACCCAGGAAACGGCAGGCGCAACCGCCGCTACTCCACCGAAGCTGCCTTCATCGCCGACGACCCCCGCCGACGCCCCGGCTACGCCGGAGGCGGCGACCAATACGACTACGGCGTCCACTGGCGTGACAGGCAGGGCGGTGGCCACCGCCTGACCTGGATCAAAGACACCAGGGAACTCGTCGCCGTCGCCCCAGGAGGTAGGCGCGCCGAAGAAGGCACCGTCGAAATCATCGCCCGCATCCCCAGCCAAGCCGAAACCGAACACCGGCTATACAACTGGCCCTACGCCCACAATGACCTGCGCTGGGTACGCCGCCGGGCACACGGCTGGAACGTCCCCCTCCCACCCCGGGGCAAATACTGGCTCAACGAAGACACCAAGCCACCTACACCATGGCCCACCCCGCCCACACCCAGCGTTGATCGCCGTGAAGGAGCCTACGTCGGCACGACAGGCGACCTGGACCACACCATCACCGTCACCGACGCCGAAGGAACCCGCCCCCTCTACCACCACGTCCGCCACTCCCCAACCGGCTACTCCTGGGGTTACGGCGGAGACGGCCCCCACGACCTCGCCCGTAGCATCCTCTACGACCGGCTCGGATACGTCCCCTCCCCGTACATCTACTCTCAGTTCTGCGCCGACGTCATCAGCGGCCTTCCCCCCGACTTCACCCTCACCTACAAACAGGTCGACACTTGGATCAAGAACCACGGCAAGCTATTCGCCCGAAGCCCCCAAGCCGAACCCTTCGACCCATATGCTCTCGGCGGAGCGTAGCCTCCGAGGAGACGGACCTAGGGCCTGTATCAAAGTGGGTCATAGCCATTCGTTGATCGCGGCAATCTGCACAGTGGCCTGGTAGCGCACGGCGAGCTTGTCGTATCGGGTGGCCACGGCGCGGTGGCGTTTGAGCCGGTTGATGCCACACTCCACGGCGTGGCGCTGCTTGTAGGTTTCAGGGTCGAAGGCCGGTGGCCGGCCGCCCCTGGACCCTTGCTTGCGTCGATTGGCGTCCTGATCGGCCTTGCTGGGGATGGTCGCCTTGATCCCTCGCCGGCGCAGGTACCGCCGGTTCGCGCGTGAGGTGTAGGCCTTGTCGGCCAGGACCTGATCGGGCCGGGTACGGGGCCGGCCACCACCCAGCCGCGGAACCCGGATGCCGTCCAGCACCACCGCAAACTGCGGGCTGTCCCCACGCTGCCCCGCGGTCAGCACGATCGACAACGGCCGCTGCCCCTGCTCACAGCCAAGATGCAGCTTGGTGGTCAGCCCGCCCCGAGAGCGACCCAACCCATGATCGGCCGGCTCGTGGTGGACGCCGCCGGGTGGTTGGGCTTGCAGGTCCCCCTTTTCCTGGCGCCGGCGGCGTGCTGGTGCGCCCGACAGATCGTGGAATCCACACTGACGTCCCAGCAGATCCGCCCGGCCGCATCCGCCAGCGCCTGCAACGTGGTCAGCAGCCGCTGCCAGGTACCGTCGCGCTGCCAGCGCCGAAACACCGCGTACGCGGCCGCCCAGGATCCGTAGCGCTCGGGCACGTCCCGCCACGGCGCGCCGACCCGGACCCGCCATCGGATCCCATCAATAAGCTGCCGTTTGGTCCATGTCGGCGGCCGACCCGGTCTGCGCCCCACGGGCAGCAGCGGCGCCAGGACCGCCCACTGCGCGTCGGTCAGGTCGTGCCGCCCCGTCACCGTTACAGTGGCCACGAGGTCTCCGGATGGATGGGTTTCTTGGTCGATGCACTATCTACCGGCCCTCTGTGCCAATCTCCAGTGAGGCAGATCAGGCTGCTGAATCATTGAGCTGAGAGGGTGGGGAAGGAGTCCCCGGTGGCCACCATGAGCAACCAGCCGCTGTACGAGCAGGTCTGATGACCCCGGGAACCAACACGCAGGATCGGAAGGTGCGCTAGTGGCCGGCCTGTTGGAACTCGACGGCCTGAGCCGCCGCTTCGGCACGGTGACCGCTCTCGACAACCTGAGCTTCTCGGTCCCCTCGGGACAGGTCGTAGGGTTCCTCGGTCCGAACGGCGCCGGCAAGACCACCACGATGCGGGCAATCTTCGGCCTCACCGACCTCGACGCCGGATCGGTGCGGTGGAACGGCGTGCCGGTCGGAGCCATCCAGCGCCGTCGCTTCGGCTACATGCCAGAGGAGCGGGGCCTGTACCCAAACATGCTCGTAGCTGAAGAGGTCGAGTACCTTGGCCGGCTGCACGGCATGGACACTCGCAGCGCCGCGGCTGCCACCAAGCAGTGGCTGGAGCGCCTCGACGTGGCCGACCGCTCCACCAGCAAGGTCGAGACCCTGTCACACGGCAACCAGCAACGTGTGCAGCTGGCGGCGGCCCTGGTGCATGACCCCGAGGTGCTGGTGCTGGACGAGCCGCTTTCGGGGCTCGACCCGACGGGCATCGACGCCACCGGCGAGGTGCTCGTCGAACAGGCTCGCGCCGGGCGCTGCGTGCTGTTCTCGAGCCACCAGCTCGACCTGGTCGAGGACCTCTGCGAGTCGGTGGCCATCATCGACCGTGGTCGGCTGGTGGCGAGGGGGACCGTCGACGAGCTGGCAACGAGCGGCGCGCGGCGCCTCGGCGTCCGGGTGGAGGGAGACCGCCAGGGGGCCTGGGCGCAGGGGATCCCGGGCGTGACCGTGTCTGAGGTGGACGGGGGCGAGGTGCGCCTCATCCTCGACGATTCCACCGACAGCGACGTAGTGCTCGAGGCGGCGCGCGCCGCTGGGCGCGTCACGGAATTTGTCTTCGGACGTCGCCGCCTGTCCGAGGTGTTCAGGGAGGCGATGCGCCGCTGAATGCTGTTCCGATCATCCTCGCCGCTATCGCGGCGGTGCTGCTCGTCCGCCTCGGCTTGCGCCGCAGAGGCCAGGGGCGATCGTCACAGCTCGGGGGACTCACGCGCGGACTACGCGACAGGAGGCTCCTCGGAGACACCGGACTTGTGGCCGAGCGCGAGATCCGAGAGCGGGTACGGGGCCGCGTGTTTCGAGTGGTCACCCTCATCCTCTTCGCCGTGGTCGCGGCGGCCGTGGTCATCCCCACCATCCACACTGGCACCACCACGCGCCCAAAGGTGGGGGTCGTCGCCGGCTCGCCGGCTCTCGATGAAGAGCTGCAGAAGCTGGCCACAACCGTGGGACTACCCGTAGAGCTGGTGCGCGAGCCCGACCTGAGCGCCGCTCGCGCTGCGTTGAGCGCTGGCTACCTCAACATGGTGGTGGACGGCAGCGGGACCATCCTCGTAGAGAACCCCATCTCGGACACCGACACCTCCACCGGGTCCCGGTATGTGCGAACCGTCGCCACGGCCCTCGGAGCGCAGCAGGCCTTCACCCAGGCCCGCCTGACCCCGGAGCAGGCGGCCGCGGTCGCCGAGGCCAAGCCGTGGCCGGTCGAGAGCGTCCATCCGAGCAAAGGAGCCACCACGACGGAGGAGGCGACGGCGCTGATCGGGGTCATCCTCATATTCATCGTCCTCACCCAGTACCTCTCCTGGATCTTGATGGGCGTCATGGAGGAGAAGGCGAGCCGCGTCATCGAGGTCCTTCTCGCCACGGTGCGACCGGGCCAGCTGCTGGCGGGCAAGTTGGCAGGCATCGGCGCTGTCGCCCTTTTGCAAGCCATGTCCCTGGTGGCGTTCGCGCTGGTGCTGGCGAAGGTGGTCGGCGCGAACCTCGTGCACGGAGCGGCACCGCTTGTGGTGGCGGCCACCCTCGTCTGGCTAGTCCTCGGGTACGCCTTCTACAGCTGGGAGTATGCCGCCGCCGGCTCCCTAGCTGAGCGCCAGGACCAGGTGCAGAGCTTGGCGTTGCCGCTGGCCGCACCGCTCATCTTCGGCTACATCGTCTCGCTCATCGGAGTCAGGTCAGGCAGTGCCTCGCTTCTCGTAAAGGTGCTTGCCTACCTGCCTCCCACTGCCCCCTTCGCCATGCCGACGTTAGTAGGGTTCGGGGAGGCCACCTGGTGGCAGTTTCTGCTCTCGGTTGTGGTGAGCGTCGTGTGCACCGTGTTGGTGGCGCGGGTGGCGGCCCGCGTCTACCGCACGGCCGTGCTCCGAACCGGCCGACGGGTGCGGCTGCGTGGGACGAGGCCGTGAGGCCACCTCGAAACCGGCGACGCTAGCTCGCCTTGCTCGGGGTGAAGTTCACGACCAGATCAAGTTTCAGGCAGCAAGCACCTGACGGTCGATGAAGCGGTCGAGCGCCGCGGAGACCTCGTCTCGTGTCGAACTCGACACACCGTCCCAACATCAGGCCAGATCAACCGCCACAGCAGACTTCGATACAGGCCCTAGGCCCCATGCGGCACTGAGGTTGAGACCAGCAGCGACCGATGACATCCGGCTGGACGCCAACAGGCCCCGACGCGGACGCCGGGGCCTGGAGCTGAGGATGCTCAGCGTTCGTCGCGGTAGGGATAGTGAGGGCGGCTGGACCGCTCCGCCCGCTCGGTGCGGGCACGGTCCTGCCGCTCGGTACGCTGGGTCTTTCGCTGTGCTGGACGGCTGGCTCGCTCAGCTACCAGCCGTTGTGCGCGTTCCGCGCGGTACCGTACGGCGCGGTGGCGGACGCTGGCCCGAGTGGCGCGGCTTTCGGTGTTCATGTCGGTCACTACCTGGTAGCCGAGGGTTTCGATCTCCTCGGCGCGGCGCAGCCGCACCGCCGGCGTGCCGGTGTGGCCGCGAGCTTGTGGCACGTTGCCGGGGTTGAGTTGGACAAAGGTCGGGTCCAGCTCCGGCACGGTGGGCCGCTGGCTGCCGCGGCGGGCGAGCTGGACGGTGCTCTTGCGCTGGTTGACGACCGCAGGGTTGGGCTGGGGCATGCCGAGCTGGTGGCGCTGGAACGCCTTGCGCAGCGACGGCCAGGTCGTGCCGAGCTGCGCCGCGGCGGCGTTGATGCTGCCCAGCTCCTCGGCCAGCCGGAACGCCCGCTCGGCCTCGCCAGGGTCGGCCAGGAACCGGGTCGGCGGGTTGGTCGGCTTGCGCCCGGGTTGGGGCAGGTTCCAGTGCGCCCATGCGTTCTTGAGCGTGTCGCGACTGACGCTCAGCTCTTGGGCGGCCTGTCTGAGCCCGACCCGGCTTGCCAGCTCGCGGGCCTGCTCGGCCACCTGCCGGTCTTGCCGGTAGGCGCTGGGCTCGGGGAACTGGTTGGGCCGCAGATGGCCACGCTCGGTTGGCACGGTCCCGCCGAAGATGCCGTGGTCGGTATCCAGGGAGTCGGCGGCCCGCACGGCCAGCTCCTGGCACGGCTGTTGGACCTGGCAGCTTGCGCAGATCGCCTTGGCCTCGTTGGCCTTGCGGCCCTCGCCGGTCTCGGGGAAGAACCGGTCGGTGTCCATGCCCTTGCAGGCGGCCTCGTCCATCCAGGCCAGCCGGCCCTCGCTGGGGATCAGCGGCAACCGCTGGTCCTGGGTGGTCTGCTGGTCGGTGGCGTGGCGCTGCTGGGTGCGCAGCGGTCCCAGTACCTGCCGGACGCGGCCCTCGCGGATGGCGAGCATCCGGGCGACCGCCGGGGCGTCCAGGCGCTGGCCGCCCTCCTGCTCAACGATCCGCCACAGCTGGGTGATCCGCTCGGTGTTGGTCAGCTCCCCGCCCCGCAGCGCCGCCAGGGTCTGGGCGGCGTAGGCGCGGCCCACGCCAACTTCACGGGCGACGATAGCGGGGTCGAGGTGCTCGCCGTGGCCGACCTCACGGGTCCGCCAGGCCTGCTCGATCCGGTCCAGCGGACTTCCCGCCGGCTGCCCGGCCGGCTCGACCTCGGGACGGCCGCCGCCGGCGTAGGCGGCCTGCAACCGTTCGAGCTGGTCCGGGGTTGGCTGGCCGTGGCTGGTCGGCTCGCTGCGGAGCGCCGCCAGGCGTGGGTCGCCCGATCGGGCGGTACGCAGGGTGTGCAGCCACTGCCGCGCGGTCGTCACGGTGGTGCCGACCTCGCGGGCGAGCTCGGCCGCCTCCAGCGACACCCCGCCGCGTAGTTCGCGCGCGAGGTAGGCAGTGGTGATCCGGTCGCAGACCAGGCGCCCGCGCAGCTCCGCAAGGCTCGGGTCGCGCTGGCGCTGTGCCCGCAGCACGCGGACCAGATCATGGGCCAGTCGGGGGGTGACGCTGACCTCGGCCGCCAGCGCGGCGGGGTCGACCTGGTGGCCGCCGTCGACCTCGCGCGCGAGCCAGGTGTAGGCGACGCGCTCCCACGCCGGCCGCGGGTCCGCCGGAGGCTCGGCTGGCGGCTGGGCAACCGGCGCCGGCGTGCTGGGAGGATGCTCAGCGGTCATCGTGCGCCCCCTCCCGCTCGGCCCGCACGCGACCACCGGCCAGCCAGCCGTTGAGCCGCTGGGTCAGTGACGGCTGGGGCTGCCCGGCCTGCTCGGCGCGCAGGCGGGCGCGCCAGGTGGCCCGCTCGCGGCGCCGCTCGCCACGGCGCAACTGCCGCTCGGCGCGGTCCTCCAGCCGCCGACGGCGCCGCCGCTCCGCCGGCGCGTAGAACGGGCGCAGCCGCACCGGGGTCGGGCGCAGGTGCCCGTACAGCAGCACGCCCTCACCGGGCCGCAACCTGCGCAGGTCCTCCACCGGCAGCAGCGGCCGGTACAGCGACGACTCGTTCAGCGAGTGCCGCCCGTCAGACCCCATCGACCTGGAGTGCTCGACCTGCTGGCGGTCGCCGATCAGCTTGGAGCCCAGCTCCAACGCCGACAGGTCCGCCAGGCCGGACAGGAACAGCCTGGCGCGGTGGTTGTTGAGGATCGTCGAGGCTTTGGCGCCGTAGCGGGCCTCCAGTTGGCTCTTGTCGTGCCACACGGTGACGAGTTGGATGCCCTGCCCGCGGGCGGTGGTGGCCAGCACGTCCAAGTCACTGAGCGCGGCGCAGTTGCCGGCCTCGTCCAAAAACAGCCCCAACCGCGGGTCCAGCAGCCCGTCGGGGGTGCGTGCAGCCTTCTCTTGGGCGGCGGCGACCACCTGTTGGGTGATCGTCTCGAACAGCGGTCGCAGCAGCCGCTGCTGGTGGGCCGGGGCGTACAGGTAGATGGTGTGCTCGCCCCGTAGGAAGTAGTCAACGTCCAGGTTGTGGCCCTCAGTCCAGGCGGCAACCTGCTCGTTGCCGTAGACGGCCAGCACCTCCTCAGCCGTTGCGTAGAGGGAATCGCGCGCCCGCTCTCCGCGGGACTGTGACGAGTTCCAGGCGTCCAATGCCGGCTGTACGCCGGTCGCCTCAAGGATTCCGGTGATCTGGTCGTCCTCGCGCACGTCCAGCCAATGCAGCACGTCCCGCATCGCCAGGCCCTTGACCGCCGCGGCGAACAGCATCGGCGCCAGGAACTTGACCCCCATGGTCTTCCAGAAGCGGTGCTCGGGTCGTTGTTCCTCGGTGGGGGTCTGCTCGATCGCGTTGGCCAGCATTACCGCCATCTGCTGCGCGCCGAGCCAGGTCCCACAGGAGGCCAGCGGGGTCCACTGCGCCACGACCTCGCCGGAGGCGCCGAGGGGGTCGATGATGGTGACCTCGCCCTTGCGGGCACGCTGGCCCATCGTCGCCCGCAGCACGTCGGGCTTGACCGAGGTGGCCAGCAGCGGACCCTGCCAGTCCAGGATTCCGGGCACCAGCACGCCGCTGGTCTTGAAGCTGCCGGTCGGCCCGAAGATCAGCACCGAATGGCAGTCCTCGGAGGCCAGCAGCCGCCCACCCCGCGCCAGGCCGGACAGGCGGCTGGTACGGCCGACGATCACCCGGCCAGGGGTGGGGCGGCGGACGAACAGCAGGCGCAGCTCCCGGCCGCTGGCCCACACCGAGCCCTTGCGGTGCCGCTTCGTGTACTCGCGGCCCGGCCGGTGCCCCGGCGCGCGGCCGGGCAGGTACTGCGTGGCCAGCCGCACCACGCCGACGATCCCGCCAACGATCCCGCCGACCACTATGACCGCCGAGAGGTACATGCCGACCGGGCCGGGCAGCTCGGCGCGTGCGTCGGCAGGCCACGCCAGCTTGGGGTTGCTGAGGGTGCCGGGCAGCCGCCACAGGATCGCGGCCACGTCGCCCACGGACAGGTGCAGCCAGGTGTGGCCGAACAGCAGGCCGGCGAGCTGACCGGTCAGCCACGCCAGCACCCCGGCCGCCGCAGTGGTGACCAGGCCGTAGGCGATCAGCCGCTGCTCGAACTCGCTGACCCGCGGCTCAGGGACGTGCCGGCCGCTGGGAGGCGCCGAACGCCAAGGGTCACGCCACATCGGAGTCACCTCCCGCCTGCCGCGCCGCCTTCGCGCGCTGGAACGCGAGCCGAGCGAAATAGGCGCTTCGAGCCTGCTTGGCTCGGCGTTGGCGCTCCTCCAGGGGGAGGATGCCTTCCGGATCGACCTCAGCCTCGAATCGGGCGAGGAACGCTGCACGAGCCTTGGCGGTTGTCTCCCGCGCATCATGCTTCGCGTGCAACGTGTGAGCTGCGAGCCGGGCGCGTAGGGTGCGCTCGGCTGGGGACAGGCCCGACCCGCTACCAGGGTCTGAGGCCGAAGAGGTACGCTTGTCGCGCATCTCGGGGGTTCCTTTCGACGGTCCTACCTGGGGTGTTGGCCCCGGTGCAGGTGCGATCTGCCCGGGGCCGCTGCGTTGCGCCACCTCCCTTCCACGCGGACTCCTCCGTCCGTAGCACAGCGGACGGATACTGCCGCCCACGATGCGGCCACATCAGTCCGGTTGTCAAGGGAAGGAAGCGTCCGCGATGATGGCGACCTATGGAGATGTCCGAAGTCATCCGCCGACGCAGGGCCGAACTCGGCATGTCGCAGGCCGACCTCGGCGCCGCCGCCGGCGTGGACGCGCGGCAGATCAGGCGTTACGAGTCCGGGCAGAGCCAGCCGGTCCTCTCGGTGGCCGTGGCGATCGCGGACGCGCTCGGGATCTCGATCAACGAGCTGGCGTCCAACTCGCGGAACGACGGGACGAAGGACAGGCCGAGATCGACGCCGGTGAGCGTGGTCAACGCGGTCAAGGCCGACCCCAGCTTGGACGACAGTGGCCGAGAACTCCTCACCACGGTCTACCGCTGGCTCGTCCACCAGCGGCGAGGGTCCAATGCGAAGTCGTGAGCGCATGAGGCAACCTTGCCGGCGGAGCACAGCGCTCGAAAGCTCTCGGGCATATACCGAGACGGTCTAGGAATCGCGATAGGGGAGCGGGAGCCGTGACCTCCAGAAGACACCAGCCGCCAGCGCCGCCCCCTGGCTTCTGGGAGCGCCCGGAGGTCGCCGCAGCCGTCGCCGCCCGTGACATGGGCGCCGTCGTTCGCAGCTACCGCAGGTGGACCGGGGCGAGCCAGACGGATATCAGCATGCTGGTGGGCATTCCACAGCCCCATGTGAGCGAGCTTGAGCGGGGCTTCCGGCACGTCACCGCGCTAGACCTCTTCGAGCGCTTCGCTGACGGGCTGGGCATCCCTCGGCGCCTGCTCGGCCTTGCCGAGCGCTCCGAGGACGGTCCACCGGCCGATGGGATGGACGAGCACGTAGCGAGTAGCCAGCGCGAATGGCTCCGCACACGTCGCATGCTCAACCAGCATCGTCCCGAGCTGACGCAGCTCGCGGCGCGCCTCTACCCGCCAACCATCAGGCTTGCCGACACCGGCATCCTCACCCCCGAGGCATGGCGACTCGAGAAGCCAATC
>WNGD01007130.1_pt1 | contig 16100 bp, 8 predicted proteins | sample 5400671 | NCBI WGS metagenome assembly WNGD01 (sample SAMN13153369, study PRJNA577476) | soil metagenome | isolation source: 40 cm soil or saprolite under grassland replicate 2 | place: USA:California | collected 2016-06-15 | reverse complement strand
CATTAAAAGCTCTCTCACGCGGGCATACTTAAGCAGTGTACCTGGACTTCTTCCAACCGCGACGCCAATGCTTTGTTGTGTTACCGGGCGCCCCGCCTGCCTCAGCAGCTCTATTGCCTCCTCTACTTTCGCCAGCAACTCTTCTTCACGCCGTCGGGCTTGATCCGCTTGATATTCATACTGCTGGCTTGCTCTTTGCTCAAATAAGGATTTGATGCTAGCAAATCTAGTAAAGCTCCACGGGGAAACTTCAAGTAATCGACTGACAGCCCTTTGTGTCACAGGATGCCCTTGATTCTCCAAGAGCTCTATTGCCTCTACAACTTGAGCCATCAAACGAGTTTCCTGCTCCGATGTCAAGGGTCCGTATCGCGCACGATACGCATCGATGCGTTGCCTCAACAGGTCTCTTACTCTTGGATACAACCTGAAGTTACTCGGACTGACCCCAACGAGCCGTCCAACAGCCCGTAAAGTCTTTGGCTTTCCAAGCGTCTCCAACTGTTGCAGCGCTATCTCCACCCTCGTGAGCAGGGCATCCTCATAACTGCGTGCTTGCTCCTGCTGCCTTTGCGGCCAGTCCACCCTTTGCTCCAACAGAGCTTTGATACGTGGATACACTTTGAGCTTCTCCGGCCTTTTACCTACGATCCTACCAATGGCGCGCTGCGTCACTGATTGATTCGATGCTTCCAATTCCCGTATAGCGATTACTACCTTTTGCAGTAACTCTACTTCTTTTTCCTGCATTTTTTTCATAGCATAATAAGCGCGATATTTCTTCACGCTTTCTTTCAAGAGCATATTAATGCGGGGGTGGTCTCTAAAGTAGGTGGGGTCCACACCCACAAGGTTCCCTACGCGACGAGTCGTTGCCAGCTCCCCGATTTCCTCCAAATACACTATCGCCCTTTGCACATCCTCAAAAACTTTCCGAGACCGTAAAAGAGCTTTCCCTTCTACACGCTTATTTTCTCGCACGAGCTGTTCAAAGTATGCTTTCGTTGAAGGATATTTGAACAGCCGATGTAAAGAAATTCCGGCGATACGGCTGAGAGCGTTTTTTGTTACCAACTCCCTGCGGGACCATAGCATTTCTGCTGCGATTTTCATTTTTTCGATCAGTTCGCTTTCATTCAGCACACTCCTTTGACGCCTCGCCGAACCATCGGCCGCTCCCGATAACGTGCTGTTGAAGATATCCGATAGAGTTCTACCTAGAAGCCTCGCATAGCCCGAGTAGCTTTGGAAAGATGTGCCACCAATTTCTACAGGAGCAAGTTCCACGCTAATCACAGCACGTATATCCCTTTTTAGATAATCGCTTACGGCCTCCATCGTTAAATGCTTTTCCTGCCGGAGAAAAGCGTAGTACGGTCCAATATGGATTGCAGCGGCGTCCATTTCCCAAGTTTGCGGAGAAAGAACAAAATCCAGTTCCCGAAAAGTTGCCTCTGCGATGGCTTTTTCTTCCCCGTTCATCTGTTGAGGTTCGCATCTTCTCAAATCGCCCTTGCAGTTTGAACATACTCCCATGCGGAGCGAGGTCCCAATAAAGGGGATGGGATGATTGCAGTGAGTACATCTATCCAGGAAGTTACATGAGTGTTCATGGCATCCCTGTAACAGCGGGAACCGCCAGGTCAAAGAGTAATATCCTCGATCGGCTATGCAAACCGGGCAATAGCGCAAACTCTCTGCAAGACTATATGACAAAAAAGCAGGAAGTGAGCGTGGTAGCATTGAACGTCCAAATTTCCTTCCCAAGTGATAAAATGTGGTGGCGAGCAAATCGGCTCGCGAACAGGTTGCTATGGATTCCAAACTTCTCATTTCTGGCAGTGGATAATCTCTAAGATTTCGCACAACATTTAGAGATTGATCGGGAAAACAGACCGCCTGGAGTGCAGGGATGGAATGTATGCCATTCATTTCTACCAAGCGGGTTAAATAGCTCGTGAATGACTCTAACCGTTTGGGTTGAGTGCGAAGAGGTAAACAGTCAAAGTAGTATTGCTGAGCCATTGCCTGAATGCTTCCTTCGTATCCTTGTGCATTGATCCTTCTTATTTACCCAGGCATCGAAACAAAATAGGCTGGAATATAAGAATAAGAAATCACTCGTCATCTGCTTCTCGATTTTGCTGCCGGCCAAAATCTGTCACCCTAGATTCTTGAATGCTATTCCATATTTCCTCTAGTAACTCGGGAGACAAACAAGGGAGATTACGTTCAATGGCCTGCCGGCTGGCATCTCTAATGAGGATCATGATATCGCGGAGAATACCGCCTGTCCACTGCTGGATCAGCTTCGCCGGGCCTTGTATTGCTCCAGCTCCGACCCCGACCTTCTGCCGAGCGAGATGTGACTGTTTACTAAAAGGGAGCAGGGTCTCGATAAAGACCAGTAAATCACTCAGGCGTTCCCCCAGATATTGGGGCAATTCAAAGTAATCGTTCCACCGGCCGGCCACCTCGACATCGCCTACCACCCACATCGTTGGATTACAGGAGGCACAGATAATGGGGATACCCTGTGTCATGTTAGAGATATCCAACAGACGACGGCGCATATCTGGTCGAGAAATGTGTTCGATCTCGTCAACGATAATTAACTCCACATCACACTGCTGCAAGTACAAATCCAATTTCATGAGCAGGTCTTCTTCGCTGTCGCCTTTTAAATACGTTAGGCCACAATCAAGGAGCATGCGTTGCAGAAGCGATTTCGGAGTGATGTTGCTCACCGGCGCATCCACCTTAATGACTGGTACGTAATTGCGTCGTTCCTGAACAACAGGAAGATTCAGAGCTGACAGCCAATTGAGGTAGGTCGACTTGCCCATGCCAGAATAACCTCCGAGTAGGAAATTACGTTGCTGTCCCAAGGTGTTGTAGTCCAGGACTTTCTTCACCTTCTTATGAAGTTTCCAGATGTCAGGAGTCATGATGAAAAGGAAATTATCTAACCACATTATGCGATCCTCCTTGGGCAATGCTGCAAACTGTACCATCAAATTTTGCCGAATGAGTCGGTACCTCTCCCCCGCCTTGCCCTCCTGTGTTCCGATCGCTATTTCTAGTGGCTCTCTCACCCGCATCGCTTTCAGACGCTTCCGTAAACGACCAATCTGCTCACCCAGTTGTCGATCCATTGGCTTGTCGCGGTCAAGGTGGCGTAAACGCGCGCGTAGTTGTTCGTCCTCTTTTCTCCACTCATCTAGCCATGCACGCATCTGAGTTAATCGCAAGCCAACATCAAACTTCTCGTCTACGATCGCTGTGACTATTTCGTTCATGCAATTCCTCCTTTCACCATTTCTGGTGGTTAGTGATTAGCGAATCGAGCCAATCGATCCTGATACTCTTTTTCTTCGGGCTCCGTGATTTGCTCGAGGGCCTCGTTGACCGCTTGCACATCGACATTTGACGAGGATTTCGATTGCGATGAGAGCCCTGCTTTAAGCTTTTTTGCAGCTCGTTGCGCGGCTTTCTTCTCCTTGGTCCGCGTTTCCTGCAGATCGCGAAGTCTGTTCAGGTAGGCCAACCAGTCACGCGAGGCCGATCCGTCACTACGAGCCAGGTCCTTCGACAGATCGCGTTCCCATAAACTGACCGATCTGTACTCGTTATTGCTCAAGCGCAGTTCCTTCGCCTTTGCGTCATCGATATAGCGCCCCTTCCGAAAGAGAGCCACGCAGCTAATGTCGGCCGGATTGTATTTGATCGCATACTGTATCAATTCGTCCCTATTTTCCTCAAACTTTGGTACTTTGGGAGTGCCAAATTTAGGCGACCAGTAGTGCATGTTGAACAGGCCGATACCCTTATCCTGGATACCGCGAGTCCCATTATATTGCCGCCAGAAATGACGCTTGACCTCTTCCGTTAACGGTGGCACCGCTGGCGGAATAGACTGCAGGCCCTGTTCCCACTTTTGGTTCGGGGTCATCTTCCCCAGTTCGCTATGCGGCCTGTTCTGATAGGCCACAATCTCCTCTAACAAGAAGCGGTATACGTCCTCAAAGAGCAGGCAGGCCTCCTCTGCAGCATTGCGGATATCCTTGGGGTGGCTCGACTGGATCGCCCCTTTCAGCCGCTCTCTGATGATGGCTGCGAGGCCGCCGAAGAAGCGCTCGATCAGGGCTCCCTGGCGAGCCCGGTAGGGTTTCCGGAACACCAGATCGATACTGCTGTACTCACCCCTCATGCTAATCTCGCTAGCCAGGCTTTCCAGGCTGTGAGAATGATTACTCCATGCGTTATCTAGTGACAGCTGCACCGGGATGCCGTAGCAGGGCCATTCACCCACAATCCCCAGCTCATTAAGAAGAGACGTTTTTGGCCAGATGGCGTTGAACAAAGCGTCCTGAATAGAATCAATACAGGGCTTCTCATAGGTCAGAGTCCATCCCACCACGCTTCGAGAGTACGCATCTATTAGCAGGACTAACCAGAGGCGGTCGAGTTCGCTCCGCGTCTCTCTATCGACGATGAACACCTTGAGAAGGCAGTAGTCAGCGAATACGTATTGGAGAGGGCGCGTTGCTATGGAAGCAAAATGGTCGAAAATCTTCTGCTCATGATCCCACATCTCTTCACCGTAGCGCGCCACGATGATGGCTTTGCCCTCGTCTGGCCGCTTCTCTAAAGCTCCTATGCGCTCGTACACCCACGTTCTGTGCAGTTCATCGATGGGGACCAGCCACCGCTTTTTTTCCGGATTATCCAGGATCGCTTGCATAGGCAATTTATCGTTGAATAGCTGGTCGATGAGGTCCTGAGGAACGTCTCTCTCGCACTTTCCCGGATCGATCCACAGTCCATTGGTACGCTGGTACGTGGACTTTAGGATCTGTTCGTACAGGGTCGCCTTCCGCAAGCGCGGCCTGCGCATGTAATACTTGACAATAGCACTGTCCACGAAATGCAGTTGTGCATCGGTCAGGCGGGTGTGGCCTAAGCTCCGCGTCCGTCGGAGTGATGCAGAGATTGCTGCCTTGTTGCCGCTGAACTCTTCATAGATATCGCGGTAGTTGTAGAACGTGGCCACCGACATCTTGATATCCTGGCCCTGGCAGATCGCCTCCAGCGTCTCAGTGCGGTGAAATGCCTTCCCCGCTTTTTCGGCATCATCCTTTTTTTCGGCCAATAATCTAACAACCGATTGATACTTCCTCACTATCAGCGCCGCTTTATCCCGCAACGCTCGGGGGAGGTCTGCGTCGGCAGAGGGTGGCGGAGGGGGATGAAGTTCCTCCAACCTTTGGCGCAATTTGTCCTTGGTAGGGGCAAACACTGGAGGGGTTTCGCCTTCGGGTACGGCCAGATCGATGACTCTGATCGTGCGCGGCTCCGCCGCAAGGGACGTACTATCCTCCTCCGCCACTGTCACTACCCGGAGATCACGGGAAAGGATCCGATACGTGTGACCCTGCCAGAACAGAAACGTACCGGGCTTCAAAAAACTTTCTAAAGGCTTTTCTTCTTCAAATACAGATCGCGCCATGGTTAATCCTCCTTCACTGGAAGCCAGACGAGCGTCCCGGACAAAGGCGCCCCGTCGACAAAAATGAGCGAACGAAGATCAACGCAGAGCTTTCCGTGCCACATGAGATGATAGAGACCGGATGAAACCACCCCGATCGGCAGGCTAAGCTCCTGAGATAAATCCTTTATTAATATCGGTAATAACACCCGTTTCCCATTGCCCAGTTTCTCAGTAGCTGCTAGGGCTACCTCCGGACAGGCGTACGCGGTAGGGCGAAATGCATACAGGAAAAGCAAATTAGATGCTTCACTATCGTTCGGAAGGTCGTCCTCTTTATGCACGACATACCGCCACCCCTTCTCCTCACAGAATTTTTTTGCAGCTTCCTCCCGTCGCTGGATATTAGGCAGGAGTTGCCGCTCAGCGAGCGTTACTTCATGTATCTCTACCGAACCATCCCACCTCCAAACCTGGAAATCGGGCACATAGATGTGCGACTTCTCGTCTGAATCTGTGTAGCTAATGCGTAGAGGCTGACTTCGGTAGTTCTTAACTCCTGGGTCCCGGTCAAAACGCAATGTCTGCCTGCGCTCAGCATGAGATTCGCATTGCACAGTTTCTCCATTCTTATTGGTAATGGCATAACGGCTGTTATTATCAATTGCGGCAACGCGACGCACATTATTAGCTGGTGGCTTTCGTTTTAAGCTCAAATTCATTTCCTCAACGTAGTATAATTGCTTAGCACATACAATTCTCTTAAATGTCGTTTTCCGTGACGAACGCTGAACTTTTCATATATTATACACGCGACTCACATATTTGTCAATAATAGAAGGAATATTACTTAGTAATATTAACATAAATAGTATAATATTAGATTTTAATAGGGAAAATAAGAGGCGTTGTTACATGGCATTATCTGACCAAATACGGCAGCGACGTATAGAGCAGCATCTCAGCCTGTCAGAACTCGCTCGTCGCGCCAAGGTTTCTAAAGGGTATCTCAGTCAACTGGAGAAAAATGCGGACGGTCCGAGGCCTTCGGCTGATGTTCTATACAGAATTGCTTTTGTACTCGGTACCTCGGTTGGCGCATTGCTCGAGAAGCAGATTGTGAAGATGAATGACGAACTTACGGATCTTCCATATGAGTTGAGGAGATTTGCGTTAGCCGAGCACTTAACCGACGAGGAAATTAAGATGCTGGCCTTGATAGAATATCGAGGGCAGCAACCTAACACAGCTGATGACTGGAGATTCATCTATGAAGCGATAAAACGAAGTGTTGGGTTCAGAAATCAAGTGTCTGGCTAATAGACATTCCAAATTGTGCAGAACTAACGTTTCCGTATACCACCAACCCTCAGCAGATTCTGGTACACAATCACTTCTTAAAACTCCTCACGAGCAATATCGTTAAACCAACCACCCTTCGAGAAACCTGGTAATTCTTCCGGGAGTTCGTCTCGTTTAGAACTAATAATCCTTTCATTAGGTCAAAACTATTACGGTCCCAGTCACCTTGTCTTACTCCCAGAAACCCCTTTTCTATAAGCATGTCAAGGGTCTGATGCATATGCTCTGCATCATCGAAGATAAAAGTGACTACGGTGCTCGGAACCTATATCCAGGTGCAAGTACGCTTTGGTAAAGAGGAGCAACTCATTGAGAAGCTGAAGGCGATCTACAAAGGGCAACGTCATACCTTTCCTGGCACCATTCAACGATATGTCTTCAAAGATAATGGACCTCCTGCTACAGTGAGTATCTGGCTGGTTTGGAAAGATACCGAGATGCCGGATGAAGCGACACGTGAGCGAAATCTTGCGGTTTTCAAGGCAGAATTAGCCGACGTGTTGAATTGAGATACAGCTCAGATCAGCAATAAAGAAGGGGTTAATTATACATGATCCGACTTCAATAGCATCTGCATAGTAGATCACGTTAGGCTATTTCAAGCTCATTATTTGAATTCGTCAATACTCAACCATACGCCACAAGCGCATCGCTTTGCGGGATATTGATACTGCCATACCCTAATTTCGGTGAAAATATCATAGCCCGATAGTAAACTTGAAAAGCATCGTTCCGTATCTGTACTCTTGTTCTCATAGCTACTAAGCCTGAAATGTTACGAATCGAGATGCAACTATATATTACTTTACATTCTGTAATTTTTTTGTTTTATCAAAATTACCGATAATTAATAGAAAAACACAAGTACCTTTTGCTTGCTGAAAACGCTGTGATGGACTATACTCGTTCTGTATTTCAGTCCAGCAGCATTCAATTTTTCTTGATATTTCAATTCGGCAACGTTGTTAGTGGGAAAAAATGAAGGTATGTATGCCTTATGAAAAAGGGCAATCACAAAAGTCTGGCGCTTTATGAGCAACCGCAAGCTTATTCCTATCACAATCATATTGCCTCCCCCGATGTAGACCAGCATGTACCTATAGATTTCACCTCTGACCCCGAGGTCGTGCGCCTGGTAGTTGAAGGTGAACGCCTCACTTATGGACATCTCTTTAACCCAGCCTTTGCTACCGAGATCTCCATGATCGAGCCGTTGCCACATCAACGCATTGCTGTCTACGACCACCTGTTGCAGCAGCCTCGCTTGCGCTTTTTGTTGGCTGATGATGCAGGCGCAGGGAAGACCATCATGACAGGTCTTTACATACGTGAAATGTTGACACGCAGGTTGATCTCGCGCGTTCTGATTGTCCCACCAGCAGGACTGGTTGGTAACTGGGAACATGAGATGCATACCCTTTTCAATCTTCCTTTCACTATCGTCGCAGGCAGCGATGCCAGATCCGGCAATCCTTTCACTGGCTCTCAAAGTGACTTATTGATAGTCAGTGTAGACACACTGCGCGGCGATAGCATGTTCTCACGTCTCCAAGAAGTCGAGGTCATTCCCTATGACCTGGTCATTTTTGACGAGGCACACAAACTGGCCGCTGACCGTGAGGCAGATTTCCGTGTGCGGAAGACGGATCGCTACCGATTAGCGGAAACACTCGCTGGAATTCCGAATGAAGACCCGCGCTGGGAACTTTCCTGGAGTTGTCACCACCTGTTGCTTCTGACTGCGACTCCCCACATGGGGAAAGATTTTCCTTACTATTGTTTATGGAAGTTGCTTGAGCCAGATGCGTTGTCAACCATCGATGCATTCAATGCTTATCCTATGGATGCTCGTCGTCGGCATTTTATCCGGCGCACCAAGGAAGAGCTTGTATACTTTGATGAGCGCCCTATCTATCCGCCGCGCATCTCGAACACGTTGGGTTACAATCTTACCCAGGGTGAGGTGAGCGAACAGCAACTCTACGATGCTACCACTGCCTATATCCAGACCTACTACAACAGGGCTCGTTTCCTCAATCGTTCTGCCGCTCGACTGGCAATGAGCGTGTTCCAACGACGCCTGGCAAGTTCCACCTATGCTTTGCTGCGCTCCTTTGAACGTCGTTATCAGAAATTAGTGAAGCTTATCGATGATATGCGTGCTGGTCGACTAACCCCAATGCAGCTTGAGGTGTTCCAGCGCAAACTTGGCACGATCGATGATGTTTTTGAGAAGAAAACTGCGGATGAGGAAGAGGATACGACTGGCCAGGAAGAGAACGAACGCGTCGAAGATCAGGAGTTGGAAGGCGTGATAGCCACATCTCTGGCTGAACTGGAAGTGGAATTGCATATTGTGGAAGGGCTGCTTCAACTGGCACGGCAGGTCTATGAAGCTGGTGAGGAATCCAAATTTGAGAAATTGCGTGAAGTCTTACGTGACCCACTCTACCAGGATCACAAGCTGATTATCTTCACTGAGCACCGGGACACGCTCGAATTTCTGGTAGGACGCCTTGAAGGACTCGGCTTTACAGACCAGGTTGCGCAAATCCATGGGGGTATGGACTACCTGAAACGTGAGGATCAAGTCGCATTCTTCCGTCGCCCTATCGCCGAAGGCGGCGCGAAATACCTGGTTGCTACCGATGCGGCTGGCGAAGGCATCAATCTCCAGGTTTGCTGGCTGATGGTCAACTATGATATCCCCTGGAACCCTGCTCGCCTGGAACAGCGTATGGGACGTATCCATCGCTTTGGACAAAAGCACGACTCCGTCTATATTATCAACCTTGTAGCAGACAAAACACGCGAAGGGCGCGTCATGAAAACCTTGTTGGAGAAGTTGGAGCGCATTCGCAAAGAACTTGGCTCTGGTAAAGTCTTCGATGTCATCGGGCGACTTTTTCAAGGCATCTCCTTGAGGGACTATATGGAGCGGGTTATGCTCACTGGTGACGAACATGAGGTTCAAAGCCAGATCGAGGGAACGTTGACCAAGTCACAGGTGGAAGCGATCCAGGAGAGTGAGCGTACACTATTTGGTGATGGCGGTTCGGTAAAGAGTGAATTGCCACGCCTGCGAGCAACAATTGAGCAGGAAACCTATCGCAAGCTGTTACCGGGCTATGTGCGCCGTTTTATAGAGAAAGCCGTACCGCTTCTAGACATTAGCATTGAGGGCAGTCTTGACACGTTTTTTTCTTTTCGCCCCCTCAAGCCAGGAAAACTCGACTGGCTCTTGCCTGTACTGGAAAATTATCCTCCGGAATTGCGCACTACCTGTACGGTGTATGTACCTGGAAATAGCACACAAGGCATTTTCCTGCACCCTGGCGAGCCTGTTTTTGATCGTTTCCGCTCCTTTGTCTGTGAATGCTTTCAACAGCAAGCATTACAAGGCGCTGTATTCGTTGATCCAACTGCCGGTCGGCCTTATCTCTATCATCTTGCCCAGATCGTGGTATCCAGAAAAGTCGACCCGGATTTACCAACGTACAAGCGGGAAGAGATACTTGAGTATCGACTGGTCGGCCTCAAGCAAGAAGCCATGACATACCTGCGTTCGTACACTCAGTCGTAGCCACCATGGATGAATCCTGTGATCGTGCCAGGGCATTTGCGCTTGCAAACATTGCGGAAACGCTAGCAGAGGACCATCGCCAGGAGTTACGTCAAAGCCTGCCAGAACGCCAGGACTTTATTGAGCGTGGTTTCTCCTACCAGGTAGCAGAATTAGCCGATGCGCGCAGACGCTGGACAGAAAAAGCCAGTACAGGAGATTCACGCGCCAAAGGCGAATTGACGAGAATTAAAACACGCCAGCAAGCGCTGAAAACGCGTAAAGCTGATTGCCTGGAAGTCATCAATCGAGAGCCGGAATTGATTGCTCCTGGGAGTGTTCTCTTTCTGGCTCACGCCTTAGTCATGCCGTCCAGTGATCCTGTTGATAAGATGAGGTATGATGCCGATGTTGAAGCCATTGCCGTCCAGAAGGCGCGTGCCTTTGAGGAAGCGCTCGGCGCTACAGTGAGCGATGTGTCAACATCTCAACGGGCGCTTGCTGCAGGTTTAGGAGAATGGCCAGGCTTCGATCTGTTGTCGCATCGTCCATCCGGTGAGGAACTGGCTATCGAAGTCAAGGGTCGTGCGGCTATTGGCGATGTTGAACTCAGCGAAAACGAATGGATTCGAGCCTGCAATCACCGCGAACGTTACTGGCTGTATGTGGTCTATGATTGCGCAAAATCCTTCCCCATGCTGCGCAGGGTTCAGGATCCCTTTGGCAAGCTGATTGTGAGAACAAAGGAAAGGGTAGTGATCGATGAACAAGCCATTTTCGCCGCCGCAGAGGAGGATGAGCCATGGATGAACGTCTGATAGAGGTGGCATTCCCCTTGAAACAGGCCTCGTTGGACTCCGTCCACGAGAAGAACGTTCGCCATGGACACATCTCCACTCTGCACATCTGGCCTGCCCGACGACCGCTGGCAGCATGCCGTGCTGCACTGATCGCTACCCTGTTACCTGATCCTGGCAATGCAGAAGAACGCAAAGAACTGCTTGAACGACTCGGTGGTCATGTGGTCAAGCACGTCAAACTGAAGAAGCTCCCTGGCGGCCGTATCGAAGAGCAGATCACAGAAGAGACTGTAGGTGGTATTTTGCATTGGGGACGCGAGTCGAGCGAAGACCTCAACTGGTTTCGTGAAAAAATCCGTGCGGCTTATGGTGGGCGCGCCCCCAAAATTTACGATCCATTTGCAGGCGGTGGCGCTATACCACTTGAAGCCATGCGCCTTGGCTGCAAAGTCACCGCTGTCGATATCAATCCCGTAGCCTGGTTCATCCTCAAATGCACGCTCGAATACCCGCAGCGACTCGCCAATCAGCGTCGCCCTTTACCCGCTTTTGCCTGCGAGTCTTACGAGTTCATGGAGTCATATTTCAAAACCAAAGGGTTCAAAGGTGCAGCCTTGCGTGTACAGCTTGAATCACTTGACTTGAATGACCAAAAACAATCATCGTCACAACCCCAACTGCCAGCGATACAAACGCATGTTGTCTCAGTTGAAGCCGACCTCGCATGGCATGTACGAGCTTGGGGCTGGTGGGTGCTACAACAAGCAAAAGCCGACCTTTCACGTTTTTACCCAACAGTGGATGGCAAATCCACCGTCGCTTATCTTTGGGCACGTACAGCCACCTGCAAAAACTGTCGGGCTACTGTACCTCTCCTCAAAACGCGCTGGCTCTGCAAGAAGGAGAACAAACGGGTTGTGCTCACCATGGGACCTAATGCAGACAAGACAGGAGTGGTCTTCGATGTGCAAACCGATGTACCACCATTGGTTAAGGGCACCACAGCTCAAAAGCGCGAACACGATAAGAAACTTGGTGGAGGAACGATGTCGGGCTCCGGTGTCACCTGTCCATGCTGTGGCACAATCATGACGAGAGAAGATTTGCAACTGGCAGGATTACAGGGATATCTTGGTTCCATCATGACAGCAGTTGTTGTTGAGGGTAAACAAGGAAAAGAATATCGCCTTCCTGTAGAAGAAGAGAACAAACTTGCAATAGCAGCTGAAAATGAACTCTCGAACACCTTTGCTGAGATTGCTTATGGAATACCAGAGGAATCAATTCCACAAGGTGCAAGCCGAGCCAGTGGTGGTTCGTCTTTCACAGTATCGTTATATGGTTTGACACGATGGTCTGATCTCTTCACTCCTCGTCAGCTTCTGGCTCTCGGTACGTTCCTCAAGTATACACGTACTGTACGCAAGTCCATGAGTGAACAAGGTTATTCAGCAAAATGGATAGAGTCAGTGAGCGCCTATCTTGCCATAGGAATCGATAAGCTTGCGGATTACATAGCAGCTCTTTGTACATGGCATGTAACAGGCGAAAAAATGAGTCACGTGTTTGTAAGGTTTGCACTACCCGTTAATTGGGATTATGCTGAACTAAATCCTCTGTCCGCTTCTTCTGGTAACTACTGGGCTTGTATGGATTGGGTATCACGGGTAGTAGAACATAATATTTGTGCATCTGAAAAATCAGTAGAACCACATATTGTTCGTCGATCTGCTATAGCCGAGCATGATTCAGATAAATTCGATGTTATTTTAACTGATCCTCCATATTATGATGCAATTTCGTACTCTGACTTAATGGATTTCTTCTACGTCTGGCTTCGACGTGCTCTCTATGGTCTCTCAGTGGAAATCGATAACGAGGTTAAACTACCATCCTCCCCTAAATGGGATCATAAGAGTGAAGACGGTGAACTCATTGATGAGGCTAGCCGCTTTGATGGTGACAGACAAAAGTCTAAAGCAAACTATGAAAATGGTATGTTTCGAGCATTCCAAGCATGCCACAAGTCATTAACTCCAGATGGACGCCTGGTCATCGTCTTTGCGCATAAGCACCCTGATGCCTGGGAAACGTTGGTTTCTGCTATCATTCGTGCTGGCTTCGTCGTCGATGGTAGCTGGCCCATTCAGACCGAGATGGGCAATCGTACTCGTGCACTCTCCTCAGCAGCATTATCTTCTTCTGTCTGGCTTGTGTGCAAAAAACGTCCAGCAACTGCCAGACCTGGTTGGGACAACCAGGTGCTCCAGGAAATGCAAGCGAAGATCACACAGCGCCTGCATGATTTCTGGGATGCAGGAATTCGCGGACCCGACTTTGTATGGGCAGCCACTGGACCTGCATTAGAAGCTTACAGCGAGCATCCCGTTGTCAAGAAATCAAATGAGCCAGGCAAGGTTTTGAGCGTCTCAGAGTTCCTGCGGCATGTACGACGTATGGTGGTGGACTTCGTAGTTGGTCGCGTGCTTTCCCACAATGGTGGGGCAGATGCTGTAAGCGGTTTGGATGATGTAACCACTTATTATCTCTTGCATCGGTATGACTTTGGTATGGACAGTGCACCGATTGGGCCGTGTATTCTTTATGCCGTCTCCTGTGGCCTCTCAGATGCGGCACTGACATCTCGTTACGATCTCCTGGCTCGCACTGGCGGTCAAACGCCAGTTGAGGAGGATGCTGTTGCAGGCAACTCTGAGGAGGGTGAGGAAGAAGAACAAGAAGAGGGTACAAGCAGTACCGTGAAGCTGAAGCAATGGAATCTACGCAAGAATCCCAGCATGGGCTACGAAACCCTTGTTGGCCCACCTGCTCCACTGATCGACCAGGTACATCGCCTGATGCACCTCTGGAAGGCCGGAGATGTCACCAAAGTGGACGACTACCTGTATACCAAAGGTCTTGGTCACAATGCCCTGTTTCATCAGTTGCTGCAAGCGCTTATCGAACTGGCTCCCGCTGGCAGCGAAGAACGAGCGTTTTTAGAAAGCATCAGCAACCATGTAGCATCGCGAAGTGTAATGCCTGCCTATCGTCTAGGCTTGATGGAATAAGTATTCGAATGAAATGAACAGGATAGGAGATGAATGATGAGCAAACTTGTATGGAAACCCTGGCATGAAGTAGTCTCGTTGCGCGACGAACTGAAGACTGGTGAGTTGTCTCTTTCAACCTTCGCGGCAGACCTCTATGATGTGGTGATGGGGAGAGCGCGCCCCATCTACCAGGACCCGTATGACTTTTTCTCGTTCACCTTTCCCACATACACACTGCGTGAACTGGCGAAAGATGTCGTGCTGCGCCTTGCTGGCAAGAACGATAAGGCTGTGCGGCAGCTAGAATTGACCTATGGTGGTGGCAAGACTCATACACTCATCACCCTCTTTCACCTGACCAATAATCCCCAGAACTTGCCAGATCTTCCGGCTGTGCAGGAATTTATACAGCACATCGGTATGACCCCAACTCGAGCGCGCATCGCAGTTCTGGCTTTCGATAAACTGGATGCTGAGAAAGGCATGGAGATCACCAGCCCAACCGGAGAAAAGCGTTGGCTCAAACACCCCTGGAGCGTGCTAGCTTACCAGATTGCAGGAAGCGATGGGCTGCAACTGTTGCACGGCGAAGGGCAGGATGCCGAACGTGACAGCGCACCTGCTGAGAATCTACTGGTTGATCTCCTTTCTCTGCCGCAAACACAGGGATTGGCAACGCTGATTCTGATTGATGAAGTGCTGATGTATGTTCGTGAAAAGGTCGGGCTTGATCAGGTGTGGCGCAGTCGCATCAATAACTTTTTCCAATATCTTACCCAGGCTGCAACCAAAGTGGATCGGTGCGCGATTGTAGCGTCGCTGCTTGCTACTGATCCCATGAAGAGTGATACGTTAGGGAAAGAGATTACGCAAGAATTATACGCGATCTTCCGACGCGAAAAAGAAGAAAGTGTGCAACCTGTGCTCAAGGAAGATGTGGCAGAGGTGCTGCGTCGCCGCTTCTTCACGCCCGAGTCTATTCGAGATCATGCAGCTTTCCGTCCACGTGTTATCGAGGCTTTGCAAGGTATCTATGAGCTCGATGAGCAAACGAATAAGGATAAGAAGACCGCAGAAGAGCGCTTGCTGCAGAGTTACCCTTTCCACCCCGATTTGACCGAGATTTTCTATACCAAGTGGACAAACCTGGAAAGCTTTCAACGCACACGCGGCATTTTGCGTACCTTTGCACTCGCTTTGCGGGATGCAGAAAGCTGGGATACCTGTCCTCTGGTTGCTACAAACGTGTTCTTAGGTGCACCTGGAAGGAGTGCGCTCTCCGAATCTGCACGTGAGTTGACCAATGTTGCGGAGACGGAAGAGTATGAGGGGAAAAAGCAAGAGTGGTCAGGTATTCTTGAGGGCGAACTCGCTAAAGCCAGGGATGTCCAGACAGAACTTGCGGGCTTGAAGTACCGTGAAGTCGAGCAAGCGGTGTTTGCTACATTTCTACATTCTCAGCCAATCGGCAAGGATGCCCATACACGTGAATTGATGGTGCTGTTAGGACATACCCGACCGGACAAGATCGAGTTGGAGAAAGCTTTGCATCGCTGGACCGAGATATCATGGTTCCTTGATGAGAACGCGCTGCAAGACTTTGAACCCGGGTCAGATGGCGCGAACCAATTGCCGAAATCGTGGCGTTTAGGCTCAAGGCCCAATCTCCATCAGATGCATCACGATGCCTGTACACGCGTCTCGCGAGACTTTGTAGAGGACAAACTAGCCAAAGAAATTGGGAGCTGTAAAAGCCTGACTGCTAACGCCTCGGCAAGTGGAGCAAGGGTGCATGTGTTACCTACCAGTTCAAGGGATATCGAAGACGACGGAGA
>WNGD01006969.1_pt1 | contig 16110 bp, 12 predicted proteins | sample 5400671 | NCBI WGS metagenome assembly WNGD01 (sample SAMN13153369, study PRJNA577476) | soil metagenome | isolation source: 40 cm soil or saprolite under grassland replicate 2 | place: USA:California | collected 2016-06-15 | reverse complement strand
GATGCTCCCCCGCAGGATCTGCCCCGCGAACGCACCGGTGCCTTGGGCGACGAGTTTGCCGGAGAACACGCCCCCGTCGAACCTCCCCTCGTAACTCCCCTCCCACGTGCCGGCGCCAGCTGTGATCGTGAACTTCCCCGACCCCGTCCCAGTCATGTCCGACACCGTCACGTCCGACCTCCCCGTGACCGTGGCGGTCCCGGTGATATCACCGGTCACGGGTCCCGACTGGGTCTGATTGCGAAGGTGGAAGATGCCGCCGGACACCCACTGATTGCCGGGGTCCGTGATCGTCAAGGTCGCCGTCGCCGTGATGTCCGGGGTCGTGGCTACCGCGAACAAGGGTCCAGTCAGCGTGGGCGCGGACGGGGGTGGCTGCTCGCAGCCGAGGGCGATCACTCCTGCCAGTACGGCCGCCGCGGCCTCGATACGCCGTTTCATAGTCGCCTCCTGTGATGGAGTCCCGAGCAGCGAATCATGGAGCCTAGGTCGGAGTTAGTCGAGCCCCCGGTCGCGCAGTCGGATCACGTCGTCGAGCGAGGGCTTGCCGTACCCGCGCGCCTTCACGCGCTGGATGAATCCTCTGGTCACGCCGTGGTCGCGGGCCCGGCGCAGCTCCGGCAGGGACAGCCGCTCGTACCCCGCCTCCTTGAGCGACGCGATGTAGGACGGATCGACGCCGTGGTCGCGCGACTCGACCAGCTCCTCGGGGTTCGAGGGTGCGTAGCCCATCTCCTTCATGTCCGCGATGTAGTCCCCATCGACGCCGTGGTCCCGCAGCCGCACGAGTGCCTCGGCGCTGAGATTCTTGTAGCCCGCGCTGTCCAGTGACTCGATGAAGTCGGGGTCCACCCCGTGATCCCGCATCCGAATCAGGCTCTCCGAGTCCCTGAGCTGGTATCCCCGCGCGCCGAGGTCCCGGACGTACTCCAGATCCACGCCGTGCGTCGCCATCCGCGCGAGCTCCGCGGCCGTCGGGCGGTCATACTTCTGCCGCGCCAGCTCGTCCACGAGATCCAGTCCCACGCCCGCCATCGTCATCTGGAACTGCTCCCACGCCGTCGGGGGGGGCGCGTTGATACCGCGTTTGGCCAGCTCGGCGACGAAATCGGGATTCGGCTGATAGGTGAAATGGCCCGAGCCCTTGCCATCGTCGAACCAGCCCTCACAGGTGAGCGTGCCGGCGGACCGCACGATCTTGAAGTGGACCGTGGCTCCGGACGCGCCCATGTCCGCCGCGGAGAGGCCCACGAATTCGCGTAGCGGCACGTCCCGACTCCAGTTACTCGAGTATCTACGCTCGCCGTAGCGGACGGAGAGCTGGACGGTGCCCGAATGCTCACCCGGCTCGATCAGCCATTGCCCGTCGGAAGGGACGGCGTGCTGAGCCGAGAGTACGGGAGCTGCCAGGCAACTGGCCAGGAGCAGGACGGCGAACCGCATGGGGACTCCGGGAGTGGATTTAGGGAGTTGGATGGGAAGCGCGCGCCGAGGGTTGCAGGGACCCTCGGCGCGCCTGGCCACTTGCTCCGCTCAGTAGACCGTCAGTCCCACCCCGGCGCTGAGAACCGCATGTGTGAGGTTCTGCCCCAGCGTTGCGCCGCCGCCGGAAGAGCGTTGATCCCCGTCCCATCCCGTCAGCAGAGTCGTCACCGGCGTCAAGAAGACGTGAGGCACCACGCGCACGTCATATCCGGCCCCGAAGATCATCCCGAAGCCCGTAGCGCCCGATGAACCGCCGATCGTGGATTTGAACCGACCGAAGCCGACTCCGACGCCTCCCCTCAGAAACAGCGGAGCGCGGAGCGGATAATACGAGATCGTCGCCGAGACATTGCCGTACGCGCGCGTGACACCGGAGGAGACCCCGAAATTGGTTTCGGTCCAGTGATGCGTCCAGACGTCAAGTTGACCGCCGAGCCGAAGCTTGTGTTTCAAGACGCCGCCCGCGCTCAGAAAACCACTCGCCCCGCTCTGCCCGGAAATGTTGCCGCATCCATCACAGCCCGCGTGAGCCGGTCCGTAGCCGAGACCCGCTGAGAACCAGAGCGCGTGCGGCCCGGGGCCGTCCTGGGCCCGTGCAGCTCCCGCTCCGAGCGTCATCAAGAACCAAACGGCTGCCATCCGCCTCGTCGCGCGCATGCGACTTCCCCATTCGGCCACGCTCTACACTGTGGGAATGTGCACGCGGCTGTCAACGTTCTGGCCCCTCCCGCTACACCCGCCTCCGTCGCCACGCCAGAAACGCGAGCGAAGCCGCGGCCATGACTCCTCCCGTGAGCAGCCACGCCTGCGGCGTGGCCCGCGCCAGCAATGCCACGATCAAGCCCGCCGCGACCCACGGCACCACGCGCCCGGCTGGCATGACGAACGGCTTGTCGGCCGCCCCCCCGCCCCCCCCGCCCCCCCCGCCCACGTCGAGCCGCCGCAGCCGCCACACGCCCAGGCAGCAGGCCAGATACACCAGCAGGATCGCCACGTCCGCCATGATCGCCAGTTTGACATACGTGCCGGTGATGGCGATGGCGCACACGATCACGCCCTGGACCGCGATCGCGACATACGGTGTGTGATGTGCCTGGTGCACTCTCGCGAGCGGCTGCGGCAGATAGCCGTCCACCGCGAGCGCGAACAGCGTCCGCGGCGTGGAGAGCATCGTCGCCGTCATGAAGCCGAAGGTCGAGACGATCATCGCGATGAGGATCAGCGTGGAACCGATCGGTCCGGCGAATTGTACGGCCGCCGCCGCGAGCGGGGCCTTGGCCGTCGCGGGGGCAGCGAGCGCGCTGCCAAGGATGCCCTGGGCGACGAGCTGGACGGCGATGTACAGCACGCCCACACCCGTCACGGCGAGGGCGATCGCCCGCGGCACGGCGCGGGCCGCATCGCGTACTTCGCCGCTCACCTGCAGCGCGGATTCCATCCCGAAGAACGCAAACATCAGCAGCAGCCCGGATTCTCCCAGGCGCGAAAGCGAGGGGAGTGATCCCAGCGCGAGATTCTCCGCCCGGACGTGCGACAGGCCGAGCGCCACGAACGCGATGAGCGGGACGATTTTCGCGATCGTCGCGATGCTGCTCACGTGCGACCCCAGCGCGGCACCGCGGATGTTGACGACGGCAAGGCCGGCAATGACCACTATGAGGAGCACGGCGCGCGGTAGCGGGCCGCCGAGGCCCGGCAGCAACCCGCCGACCGCGTCGGCGAATACCGTGGAGACGGCGCCCATCGCGAGCGTGATACCGAGCCAGAGCAGCACGCCGCACAAGAACCCCGCGTAGGGGCCGAGCGCCGTCCCGACGTACGCATATGGTCCGCCGCTCTGTGGGACGCGGCTGCCAGCCTCCGCGATGCAGAGGGCGACGAGCGCCGTCGCCACGGCGCACACGAGGTAGGCGAGGGGAGCCGCGGCACCGAGGCTGCTTGCCATGTGCGCGGGGAGCACGAAGATCGCCGCGCCGACGGTGATATTGAAGATGGCCTTGCCATGTGCGCGGGGAGCACGAAGATCGCCGCGCCGACGGTGATATTGAAGATGGCCGCAGCGAGCCCGCGCACGCCGATGACTCGGCGCAGCGCGGGTTCGGTGGCATGGACTGGTGAGGTCATCCACCAAGGTACAGGTTAGTTATTACCCCCGCCGCCACGCCGCGACGATTTCGAACAGCCCCTCCGCCGGCTCGTCCCCGGCCTTCCACTCCGCCGGCGATCCGGCATCCAGCAGCAGCTTGCCCACCGCGGCGAAGTCTCTCCCCTCGCGTCCCTGCCGCGACCCTTCGGCCGCCCAGATCAATGGTTGACCATTGAATTCGCGGTCACGCACGTGCACCGACGCGCCGTGCGCGAGCAGCACCCGCACCGCGTCGGGCCACCCCTCCATCGCGGCGGTATGCAGCACCGTCTTGCCGATCCCAGAGTCGGGACGGTTCGCGTCGAAGCCAGCGGCCAGCATCGCCTCGAGCGCGCGCACGTCGCCGCGCTCGGCGGCCTGATGAAACGCGATGTAGTGGTCGTCGGTGATCTCGTCGCGCAATCCAGGATTCTCGACGAGGAGCGCCTCTGCCGCTTCGCGATCGCCCCGGCTGCACGCCGCGACGAGCCGATCGAGAGCCGAGAGCTCGGGCGAGGCGCCGTGCGCGAGGAGCCACTCGGCCACCGCGTGGTTGCCGTTCAGCTCGGCGAGTGCGTACGGCGTCCGCCCGTCGGTGCGGCGCCGCGCGATGTCCCCGCCATGCGAGACCAGCGCCTCCATCATCGGGACGTCCCACGCGCGCGCCGCCACGTGCAGCGGTGTTTCGCCGTTCTCGCTGAACACGGCGTTCGGATCGGCGCCCCCCGCGCCCCCCCCGTGGGCGAGCAGCCAAAGCACGCCGTCCGGCGTGCGGCTCCATTGCAGGATGGCATAGAGCGCGGTCGATCCGTCGCTCGCCCAGCGCTGATCGACGTTCGCGCCGTGGGCGAGCAGCGCCTCGAGCACCGGGATGTCGCCGGCACTCGCGGCGAGCGGCAGGGTGACGCCGTCGTTCGGATCCGCCCCGGCGTCGAGCAGCACGTTGACGAGGGGCAGTGATTGCGCGACGCGCGATGCGCCCCAGAGCACCGGGCGGCGCACGTTGTGATGTTGCCACGGGAAGCGCGTATTCGGATCGACGCCGAGGCTGATGAGACGGCGCGCGATGTCGGCAAGACCGTCGGATCCCACCGCCGTGTAGCAGATGTAGTGGATCGGCAACCAGCCGCGCGGCCCACCCGCCGTGGTCGCGAGTGACGGATCTTTCGTGAGCTGAGCGTCCACGGCGCCGGCGTCGCCGAGGACGAGCGCCGTGTAGAAGGTCGCGTTCCTAATCTTCGGATGCAGCGCGAGGATGCGCTCGGCTCGGGTCACGCGGCCGTCGGTCGCCGCTTCCACGAACTCCGTTACCGCGGCGTCGAATTCGAGCGTGCGCGCTTCCACCTCTTCGCGCAGTTTGTTCCAGGACGCGAAGCCGTATTCGCGCGCGAGTCGCGTTTGCGCCTCGTAGAGCGGGATTTGCGCCGAGTCTTGAAGCTCTTTCGCCTGACGTTTGAGCTGGTCGAGATTGGGGCGCGGGGGGAGCTGCTTGTCTGCCATAACGCCTCCATGCTGAGTGCCAGCGGTCCGCAAGCTGGCCAGCACGGAGACAGCCGTGCAGGGGAACTCGTGTGGAGGGTGGACTCAGTCCTTCGCGCGGACCCGCGTGCGCCCCAAGCGCGAGGGAAGGATGCTACGAGGCGCGGGTGGCGTCAAGCGGGCTCTCGAAAGCAGCTCCGTATTGCTCGTCGCGTTTGCGTTTGTCTAACGGCGCGAGTGTCCCGAGTGTACTCTGTCCATGGTCGTCTGACTACTCACCGCCCAGAGGAGGTCTTGTGCGCTCCATTTTCGTCGGTGCCGTCGTTCTGGTATTTGTCGCGTGTGCTGCTCATGAAGTTCAGCGAAGCGACCCGCGCCTGGCGCGATTGCTCGCCGACCGTGAGGCCGTCTGGCGGGCGTGGTTCTCGAATGATCAGCGGCGGCTCGAGCAGCTGTTGCCGAGCGACGTGGTGGCGATCAGCAATGACACCACTTGGCAGGATCGCGCTGCCGTGCTCGCGTCGGCGCAAGGGTTCGCGAAGAGCGGCGCGAAACTTGTGCGCCTCGACTTCCCGCGGACCGAGCAGCAGGTCTTTGGGGATGTCGCGATCCTGTACTCTCGCTACGAGTTCGAGCTCGAAAAGAACGGCCGGCGGTCGCTGCAGGCGGGCCGAGCCACGGAGGTGTTCGTGTGGCGCGACAGTCTGTGGCAGAACACCGGCTGGCATCTCGACTCGGGTCACTGAGCGGCGTCGGTGCTGGAACCCGCGCGTTTTTCGAGGCCGCACCGTCGGCCGGTCAGCCTGCGGCGATAAGCTCGGAGAACTTCTCCAGGTCGATATTGCCGCCGGAGACAATGGCGACGATCGGCCCCGGACCGGCTTTGCCGGTGAGCGCAGCCGCCAGGCCGAGCGCACCAGCTCCCTCGGCGATGACGCGGGCCTTTTCCGCCATGAGTCGCATGGCGCGCTTCACCTCGTCCAGGCTTACCACGATGCAGCCGTCCACGACCGGCTGCATGCGCTGCCACATGCGCGGAAACACGCTTTTGCCGCCCGCGCCGTCGACGAACGTGGCTTTCCAATCCGAAAACGCCTGCGCCGAGCCTTTGGCGAACGAGAGCGCGGCGGGCGCCGCGGTCTCCGGCTCGGCGCCCCACACCTTAATCTGCGGGCGCAATGCTTTCACGGCACTGGCCACGCCCGTGACCAGCCCGCCACCGCCGATCGCGGCAATGATGGCGATGGTGTCCGGGGCATCCTCGAGAATTTCCAAGCCCATCGTCGCGTGACCGGCTATGAAGTTTTGATCGTCGAACGGATGGATGAACGTCCCCGACACGCCGGGATACGAGCGGTCGTCGAGCGCCTGCCAGGCGACGGCATACGGCACGAGCACGAGCTTCGCGCCCAGCGCGCGCATGCGCTCGAGCTTCGCGGCGGGCGCCGTCTCGATCGCAACGACGGTGCACGGCACGCCCGCGGCCCGCGCCGCGTACGCGACCCCCTGACCAGCATTGCCGGCGCTTATCGTCCAGACGCCGCGCTGGCGCTCGGCGTCAGTCAACAGCGCAACAGCGTTGGCGGCGCCGCGCAGTTTGTAGGCGTTGATCGGTTGCAGGTTCTCGAGCTTGAGCCGCACGTCCGGGAATCCCGGCCCGAGCTCCAGCCGGACCAACGGCGTGCGAACGATGGTTCCGGCGATGCGTTTCCGAGCGTCCCGGATCTCACTCAACGCGATGGGACGGACCGGTTCAAGCACGCAGCACCAGCGCCGCGGCTGCCACGTCTTCGACCGCCACGCCCACGGACTTGAACAGCGTAAGCTCCTCGGCGTTGCGCCGGCCGGGAGCGACTCCGGCCACGACGGCACCGATCTCCGTCACCTCGCTCTTCGCCGCGATGACGTCGCCGGATTCACGCAGTGCGGCTTCGCGCGAGTCGACGAACACGCGGGCGGTCGTGACGACATCGTCGTCCAGCTCGCGCCAGTCGGGACGGGTCGCGCCGATGGCATTGACGTGTGTCCCGGGGGCGAGCCAGCGCCCCTGCAGCACGGGCGTCGTCGCGTTCACGGCGACCACCACGACGTCGGCGCCGCGCACCGCCTCGGCCGCCGTCGCTGCAGCCTTCACGCCATGCCGCTGGGCGAACGCCGGCGCGTTTCGAGGACTCCACACACGCACTTCCTGGAATGAACGGACGTGACGCAGCGCGGCGAGGTGACTCCCCGCCTGCACGCCTGATCCGAGAATCGCCAGCACGGATGCGTCCGGTCGCGCCAGCCGCTCGGTCGCCACCGCCGACGCCGCGGCCGTCCGCATCTCGGTGATGAGCCGGCCATCCATCATCGCGAGCGGCTCCCCTGTCTCGGCCTTGAACAGCACGATGACCGCGTGATGCGTGTGAATCCCGACGTTCTGCGGATAGAACGTGACGAGCTTGGCGCCGAGGGCGCCGGCGTACGCCGGCATGACCGCGAAGAAGCCGTGATGCGGCGCCACGGGAAGCACGGCGCGCACCGGTTGCACGACTTTGCCCGACGACAACGCCGCGAGCGCCTGCGCGATCGTGGGAATCAGGTCCTTGTAGTGGAGCCTGGCTCGCACGGCTGGCTCGTCGAGGACGACGATGTCAGCCTTCTCGCTCACGGCGCGCATGATCGTTCCGGCCCAGGCCGTGCCGCAATGGCGCCGATTCCTTGACGGCTCAGTAACTGATTGAATCGCACCAGATCCGCCCGCACGAACTGTCTCCAGCGTCCGACCAGCCTGGCCAAATCGGCGCAGCTCGAGCGGGCTACAGCCAGCGCGGCCTGCGTCGGCGCGTGGTCGGCGTTGTCCTGCGCGGTCAACTCGATCGCAAATTCGCCGTTCAGGTCCACGAAGCTCCATGCCTTGGGTCGTGCATCCCATACCTCGCGCGCGTCCTTCAGTGAATCGCCGGCAATGGAATCCAACGTCGTCACGAGCGTCTTCGCAGCTTTCCCTATTTCGGATGCCGTGTCGTCCGGAGCGATCTTGGCGATGGCACCACGCAATGCGGCGACGGGCTTGAAGTCAGCCCACGTGGCCTCGAGTCCCGCATACAACCGCATGACCAGCGCATGCTGCGCGGCGACCGCTGCCCGAGAGACCCGCGAACGCGGATCGCGCTCCATGGTCAGCGGCTGCGTGTAGTGTTTGCCGTCGACCGTGAGCCGAATGGTATAGAGATCAGGGAGCGCCAGCGGGCCCTCGGGCGCCATCGGGGTGACGCCTGGGTTGCCGTTGAATTCGAATGAGTGTGCGAACGCAGGTGGTGGATCGTATCGCAAGTCCCAATTGGCGCGATTCAGGCCGACGTTAACGGGAAGGCCGCGGGCCGGGGCAAGCCAAAAGCTTTCCATCGGTGGGCGGGCCGTTTCGCGCACGGCTCGAGGTGGAGCGCTGGACATGCGCCGCACGACGCCGCCCCTCGCATCGAGCACCTCGATCGTGATGTCGGACGACGGCTTCGCGCCGAGCGAGTAATAGATGATTGCGCCGTCCGGCGGGTTCGGCGCCTGGGGCACCTCGCGCGGGAACGGCGTGTTGTACATCACGTTCCGTCGTACACGCACCGCGTCGCTTGGCTTGAAGAGATGGGCCCCCCCCCGCTCGGCCGCCACGGCCGCGCTGAGCTGCCGCAGCACCGCAAAGTCGTCGAGCACCCAGATGCCGCGGCCATACGTCCCGACGATCAAATCGTTGTTATGGACGGCGATGTCGTTGTACAAAGTGGTGGGCAGATTGAGCATCAGCGATTGCCAGTGGTCGCCTTCATCGAACGAGACGTACACCGCGCTCTCCGTGCCGGCGAACAGCAGACCGCGCCGCTTGGGATCCGCTCGAACGACACGCGCGGACGCGCCGCCGGGCAACGTCGCCGGCAGTCCCGCGACGATCTTCGTCCACGTCTTCCCATAGTCACGCGTGCGGTAGATGGACGGGGCGTCGTCGCCGCGATAGTGCGCGTCCAGCGCGGCGTACGCGGTGCCCGCGTCGAACGGGGACGCCTCGACCGACGGGAAGATCGGGCGTCTACCGATTTCGATGCCCGGGATTGTCACGTCGCTCCACGACTTCCCGTGGTTGCGCGAGACCTGGATGATGCCGTTGATGGTCGCGATCCAGATGACGCCGGGCGTCACGGTCGACGCCGCAATCGACTCGATGGCGATGAACGAGCGTGCGGTCGTATCGCGCGCGGCGGTACGTGATCCGGTGAGGACGGGTGGTCCTGGATGCGGGACGGTGAGATCGGGACTCAGCTTCGACCAGGTCGCGCCGCCGTCGGCGGTCGCCATGAGATATTGATAGCCGGCGAGCAGCTCGCGCCTGCCGTTCCACGTCGTAAAGACGATGGGCGCGTCGAGCGAGCTGCGCAGCTTGAGCGACGGATCCTGGTCCGGCCCCACATGGATCCACTCTTCGGCGGGATAGGTGATCTTCGAGATGCCGATTCCGCTCGAGAAGACGACGTTGGGATTCTGCGGGTCGGGAAGGATCGTGCCCCACTCCCAACCGGGCACCGGCTTCCAGTCCAAGGGCGTGATCGCGCCCAGGTTGCCTCGACTCCGCGTGGCGATCGCTCCGGCGTCCTGCTGGGTCGCGTAGATCCAATAGGGGAAGGAATTGTCGGCGGCGATGTGGTAGACCTGCTCCGTCGACTGGTTATACCACGAGCTCCAGGTGTCGCCGCCATCGAACGAGACGATCGCCCCCTGGTCGTAGCCCATGAGCATGCGCTTGCCGTTGGTGGGGTCGATCCACATCACCTGGGGATCGTCACCGCTGGGCGGGCCCCCCTTGAATCCGGTGAAGCTGTTGCCTCCGTCGGTGGACTTGTAGGCCGTCTGATGGAACGTGTAGACGACGTCGGGATTCCTCGAGTCGACGTACACGCCGCAGTTATAGCCGCCCTGAGCGTTGGCGATGCGTTTATCGTCTGCGGCCATATGGCGCCACGATGTGCCGCCATCGTCGGAGCGATACAGTCCGAAGTTGCCGATGAGATAGACGCGCTGGGCGTTGGTGCCGATCGCGACCGCGATGGACGTGCGACCGGCGAGAGGTGGGAGCCCGCCACCGCGGATCTCCTGCCACGTGAGGCCGCCGTCCGACGATTTGTAGAGAGGCGTGCGCATGCGCGCCGTGTCCGGTACGGGCAAGCTGGCTCCTGGCGCGACGTAGTGGAACATGGCAGCGGCGAAGATGACTTCGGGCGCATCTGCCGCACGCGCGATCGTCGCGACGCCAGTTTGGTCGTCCACGTACAGTGTCCTGGTCCAGATGGCTCCGCCGTCGGTGGAGCGAAAGACGCCGCGCGCGTCGCTCAGCGCCCGGAATTGCCCCAGTGCGGCGACCAGGACGATGTTCGGATCGTGCGGGTCCACGAGGATGGCCGGGATCTGCTCCGTGCCCTCGAGGCCGATGTGACGCCAGGTGCGTCCGGCATCGGAGGATTTATACATTCCGTCGCCCAACCCGTCGAAGAAGGACTTTACGTCGCCTGTGCCGACGTAAATCACGTTGGGGTCCGACGGTGCCACCTCGATGGCGCCTATGGACGCAACGGCCTTAATGGAATCGAAAATGGGGTACCAGGTTTCCCCGGCGCTGGTCGTTTTCCAGACGCCGCCCGCCGGCGTGCCGATATAGAACACGCCAGGCTGCCCGATGGCGCCCGACACTGCGGAGACCCGTCCCGCGCGGAATGGGCCGACGTTGCGCCAAACGAGTGCGGAAAGGAGACGGGGATCGACAGGACCGGATTGCGCTGTGGACTGCGCGACGAGCAGCGTCGCGGTGAGTGAGACAGCGCAGGGCACCAACAGGGATGGTGCGCGCATTGGTGAATCCGATGAGGGAGACGATTTCAATGTATCCCTATCAGACTACGGCGTCGAACACCTCACCGGATCACTCTCGGCCCCTCCCGGAATCCGGACGCGATACGCCCGTCCGCTCACTCCCGACCATCGTAGCTCCCACCACCCCAGCCCGCCGCGCCGCGACCTGAGCCGCAGCTCCAGCGCCGGATCGTCGTCCCAGCTCACCACCGTGCGGGTCGTTTCGTCGACGACGACCTCGACGCGCGGCCCGGCGGCGACGGCACCGGTCGTCACGGGCCAGTCAGCCGCTCCGCCGAGCTGCAGCCATGCATACAGCGTGTCCCCCGTGCACGACACCCGCTCGATCCGCGGCGCTGGCACTCGGCTGGATGACTTGTGTGGGAGGACGCGGCGCTGATGACCGACGACGAGATCGAGCGGTGGCGCTGCGGTCGCGGGCAGACTGTCTCCGGCGGATACCGACGCCGCGAGTCTGGCAAGCGCGCGGCCGAACATCGCCGCCTCGCCCGGGCCGTAGATCGTCGATCCCCCTTCGTAGTACTGCGCCGTGTATTCCTCGGCCGTCGTGACGTACTCGAGATAGCCGTTGGCGTGACCGAGTATGAGCGCCTCACTGACCGGCAGCCCTGCCTTCCGTGCGCTCGCCAACATCTGCTCGCGCATCCGCCGTCCCGCCGTCGTCGTCACCTCTCCCGGCACCGCGCCGATCACGCGATTCCCCAGGCGCAGCACCGTGACTTGTGCGTACGAGGGCAGGTTGCCGCTGATGAACAAGTGGTTCGGCAGGCCGCCGAACGCTGCGTCAAACAGTTGGCGCTTGTGCGCCTGGCATCCCGGTACGTCCGGATTGGGCGAGCCCTGCTTGAGGCCGACATCGAACAAGCCGAACAGCAGCCACCCCTGAATCCGCGTGTGCGCGTCGTCCGCGCCCACCAATGTGCTGAGGCCGAGCGCCGGCTCGGCGCAGATGCCGAGCGCGCGTGCGCTATCGCGCAGTGACAGCGTCGCAAATGCGCGCCCCAGCTCCAACCGGTCGGTCAACGCCGCGCCGAGCGAATCGAATAACGCCACGGCGCCGTCCCCCACATTCTTCCCGATTACGGTGATCGCCTCTCGCGCCGCGTGCCGGCACGAGGCGAGGTGCGTGGCGGTGGGAGCGCGCCACTCCCACAGGGTGCGCGTGAACGGGCCGTCGAGCGCGGGCAGCGGCGCGAGCGTAGGAGTGTTGCAGCGGCTCTGGGGCGGCCACGCCGGCGACACGTCGCCTTCGGCCCCGTTCGCGAACAGGTACACGGCGCTCGGGACGAAGCCGCTGTCGCGCACGCGATTCAAGTCGCGGTCGATGTGACGCTCCAACCGCCGCTCGACGAGTCCCTGAATGTCGGGGTCGAGCAGATCGTTGGAGGGCGCGTTGCCCGTGCCATGCATGGCGAAAATGCTGAAGGCGCCGCTGGGCCGGAACGCGCCGCTCGCGGAGTCGCGCTGATCGACCCGCAGCATCGCGAGCTCGGGATCCACCAGCTGGTACTCCGGCGCAAGGCCCGCGGGCGCGTCGAGTGCGGTGGGCATGGGAATGTTGCGCAGCATGGCGGGAAGACTGCGAATGCGCGTCTGACCCCAGACGGCGCGACTTCCCCACGCGACACGCGCCGGCCGCAGGTCGGCCACCGCGGCGTGAACGGCACGCGCGATGCGCGCCGTGAGCGAATCGACCATCACGGGGTCGAAGCCCGCGACCGAGCTCCCCTGATCGTTGTAGCCGGCCGCTTCGAAAAAATGACCGGGACCGGCATGCGTGTGGGTCACCGCGATCACGAGGCGATCCGCTCCGATGCCGTCCGTGCGTGCGGTGAGCGCCGCGACGCGGCGGTGCAACAGGGCGGAGCTGAGCGGCAGATCGGCGACGACAAGCGCCAGACGATTGCCGCCGCCGTCGGCCAGCACGAGCACGCGTGCATACAGTCGCAGCCGATAGCCTCTCGCCTCCGCGCCCTCGGGTCCGTTGCCCGCCAGCCCCACACCAGGTGGCGGCGTGATGTCGACGCGGGCAAACCCGGCCCGCAACCCCGCCTCCGTGCCTGCTCGCGGCGCCGGGCTGAGCGCTCCAGGCACGCGCAGTCGTGTGGGGCCGCACGCCACGAGAACGACGGCCGCGACCTGGAGCAGCATCGCTCGGCGGCGGCTCACTGCCCCCTCCGGGCGTCGCCGAGTACGACCGTGATCCCTGTCCACAGCCACACGACGAAGTCCCGAGTCCGGGCCGGGCCGTCGGCCTTCGTGGCATCATCGAGATTGAGCTGCGACCGAGCCCCGAAGGCGAGCGTGGTTGAGCGTCCCGCTCGCACCTCCGTTCCAAAACCGAGGCCGACATGCGTGATGCCGCGGCTGGCGAAGTTGGCAAGCTCTCCGGGCCGAGCGGGGTTGGGTCCTTGCCCGACGTTCAGCCCCATTTCCGTCTGGACGAACACGAAGGCATACGGCGGAAAGGGCCACCCGAGCACCGGGACATCGAGCGACGCGCGGAGAAACGCTCCATGCACCCGCTCCACATCCCACCAGGCTTCGAACGTTGGATTGAGGTAGCGGCTGGTCGTCGACAGCGACGCGAATACTTCCGTCGTGTTGCGAGCCGGGCCCACGCCGCCGCTGCCTGAGTCGCCGCGGAAGACGTACCGCACCAGCCCCGCGCGCAGGCGAGTCGGTCCGAGGACCAGTGAAGCCTGCCCCCAGAGGTCTTGCTCTCCGAGATGTCGACCACCGGCGCCGGCTTCGGACAACTCTCCTGACGAGACGCGATCCAGCTCGTAGTGCAGCACGGCGCCGCTCTGCAGCGAGAGGCGGTGGGCACGGAGCTCCACGGCGAGTGATGGCTGCGCGACGAGCCCAGCCGCTCGGGAGATGCCGTGCCACACGTAGCGGCCACCGCCGGACACGTCAGTGCGGCCGGAGAGTTGTGCCGCAGCTGGCGGAACAGCTACCAAAAACCCCGCGAGACACGACCAGGCATGTCGCACGGGGTCTGATCAGTTATACGCAACGGTCATCTGCACCACCGCGCTGTAGTTGCCGGGCGCCTGGTTCGGCGACGGCGAGATTCTGGCACCGACGAACACCGCCGCCCCCCCGTTTTCTGGCACCGACGAACACCGCCGCCCCCCCGTTCGTGCCGACGTGGACCGTCGACCCGCTGGACGACGGTGTGAAGAACTCAATCCCCGGCCCCAGCGCCGACGACGCCCCCGTCCAGTTATCGATCGGGATCACGAAACTCCCGTCGGACAGCTCGGTCGGCAGCGTGAACGTGAGAGTGATGCTCGCGTTGGCGACCGCGCCGACGGAGAACTCCCCCGCGTCCGGATCGGATGCGGTGATGACCCTGGGACCACTGCCTTGGGACAGCGTCCCGAAGTCGAGATTCCTCGTTCCCGAGACCGACAAGGACGGAGCGATGACCGCCATTGCGGTGATGCTTGCGGCGTTGTTCTGAGCGAGGAGCGGCGCCGGCGCGAGGGCGAGCGCGGCGAACAGCGCGCCGAGACGAGACGGCAAGGCAGGATGTGTACGCATGGGTCCCTCCGGATTGGTAGGCCTGCAACTCCCCCGCCGGAGCGGCGGGGAGCGGCCGAAGGTAACCCCCTACAAGGTCTTGAGGAACGCCACCAAGGCCGCACGGTCTCCGGGCGGCAGCGCCTGGAACAGATCGCGCGCGCGCGCGCCTTCGCCGGCGTGCAGCTCGATCGCCTGCTCCGGCGTCTTGGCGCGGCCGTCGTGCAGGAAGTGCGTCGCGAGTCGCATCCCCATCAGCGGCTCGGTGCGGAACTCGCTCGGCGTCGCGAGCCCGAGGCAGATGTCGGCCAGGTCGGGACCCATGTCGTGCAACAACAGGTCGGTGTACGCCGCCACCTCCTTGTGCCGCAAGGCCGGGATGGGATTGTCGCCGGTCCGCAATGTGGGCACGTGACACCCGGTACAGCCCACGCGCGCGAAGATGTCGCGGCCGCGACGCGCCTCGCCCGACTGCTTGAGCGGCGCGGGCGGAGCGAGCAGGCGCACAAACGCGTCGGCCAACTCGAGACCGCGGGCGCCGATTTCAGGCTCCGGTGCCGGATCGGTTCCGTCGGGCAGTGGATTGCCGGTGACGGTGCCCTCGACCGGGACGGACGGATTCGTGATGCCGATCTCGACCTGAAATGCGCCGTCGTTGAACTCGCGCAGCGTCGGCACGAGCGCCTTGCGCCCGAAGCGTCCCAGCCGGCCGTCGAAGAAGCGATTGGGCCGGCCGGAAATGCCGTCGTGATTGCGGTCGTCGGGGTCGGCGTATGAGAGAATCACGGAATCAGGCACGGCGTCGAGCAGCCCGAAGCCGAACACGTCAGGTGTGGTGCGCGCGGCGACGGTTGTGACAGTCGGCGGCAGCGGCTCGTGGTCGATGCCGAGCGCGGCATGCAGGGCCGGCGTCACGCTGTCCTGGAACACCGGCCCGCCCTTATCGGCGAGCTCGTCGCACATGGCACCCGTGCGCTCCGGGTGAAACACGGCGGCATGGCGCTCGACTTCGTCGCCGTTCGCGCCCGTGACGGGGTCCTCGTGGCACTCACCACAGCCGCTGGCGTTGAACAGCGGTCCGAGACCCACTTGCGGCGTGAAGGTGCTGTCGAACACGGCGCGCCCGCTGTCGAAGCGCGCCCGCTCGGCCGCGGACAGCCCGGGCAGGGGGTCGCCAGGTTGCGGTCGGTGACATGCCGCCGCGCTGCACAGGACCGCGAGGCCGATCCAGCGGCGCGTCATCGCTCAGGCTCCACGCCCACGTCCATCCGGCCGACGCGCTCGATGGTATAGGCGACAAACCCCGTCGGCCGGCCGCCGAACGCCACGCGGATCACGTCGCCGGGTTTCAGCTCCGCCAGCTTGAGCGGCGCGCCTTGCCCACTCTTCCGGTCGGTGATCGGGACGGTGACGGGAACCTGGAGCCGCACGACGCGGAGGGCGAAGCCGACGCCGGTCGTGACCTCGAGCGTGTGCGCGCGAGCGTCCACCGCGCGAATCGCGCCTCGCACGCTGTCGTGCGGCGTGGTGGGGGGGGACTGCTGTGCAGCGAGCGCGAACGGAGCGACCAGTGCAGCGAACGAAAGCAGCGTGATGCGGCG